>ERZ773103.44-NODE-44-length-110117-cov-8.267486_pt1 | contig 110117 bp, 127 predicted proteins | sample MGYA00511118_ERZ773103 | MGnify/ENA primary metagenome ERZ773103 (study PRJEB29015, sample SAMEA2737821) | human gut metagenome | biome: human gut; feature: human-associated habitat; material: faeces | place: China | collected 2012 ... | reverse complement strand
CTTGCATGTGTTAAGCACGCCGCCAGCGTTCATCCTGAGCCAGGATCAAACTCTCGTTAAAAAATCTTAACTCCGATTTGACTCGGATTTAAAATCAAGTTCGTTCCAGTTCAAGAAAACTACTAGCTTTCTTATCCCTTTTACTGTTTAAGGTTCGACATTAAATGTCTTGTTCTGAATAATTCTCGTTTAGAATTTTCAGGGTTGTTGTCTATTGTTCAATTATCAAGGTTCTTTGCTTTGTCGTTGTTCGCGACAGCTTTAATAGATTATCACATCTTGTTCAGCTTGTCAAGAACTTTTTTATTTTTCTGTTTCAGCGAATCTCATTCGTTTGAAACAGCTTATCTAGAATAACATGTTTGTCGACATTTGTCAACAACTTTTTTATTCTAATTTGTTGTCATTCATGAGCCACAGTGCTTTCCAGACTTGTCTCACGCGACAGCTTGTATATATTATCATAGCATGTCGCGAATTGTCAACCGTCTTTTTCCAAAAATTTGAAAAATTTGAAATCAACCAAATTAATCCAACTAAATAATATCATATACTTCCATGCTTATAAACGTACAAATCAGAGTATGTCCATTTAGGCATACTCCGATTTATTTTCCACTGATATTATAAATCTATATCAATCTTCTACGGTTCTGTAATACTATACAGTACTTTGTCCAACATCTTATGTAGTGCTTCTATCTCTTTCTTATTCATTCCCAGCGTCAGCTTCTTGTCTATTTTTCTGCGATCTGAATCCATCTTTTTCTGAATGTCATAGGCTTTTTCTGTCAAATAGATATTCTTACACCTTTTATCTCTGTTACTCGGCACGATAAACACAAATCCATTTTCTTCCATTCGTTTTAGTATCCCTGTTACTGTCGGATTTTTGAGTGATAACGCTTTTTCTATATCTCGCTGGTTCACCTCATCCGCACTGCTGTTAAATAAATAGTCCAATACCGCACACTGCGATGCTGTCAGTCCCAGTTTCTTTAACCTGTTATTAAATTCTTTTTCGTATATATTATCAATCTGTTTGAATTTGAAGCCCAACGGCGCCCGTTCCCGCATCTTATCCTCTCACTTCTGCTTTCATCATATTTTTCATTTGTTTTACTTCCCTATATGCAAATGTCAACGAGACAATAATTGCCGCCGCATCTGCAATTGGACCTGCATACATCACGCCATCTATTCCCATAAACAACGGAAAGATTATAATCAATGGTATTAGAAATAGTACCTGTCTGGTAAGCGATACCACTGCACCCAATTTTGCTTTTCCCATAGATGTAAAAAAGTTAGAGCTTACCGGATGAAGACCATTTGCAAACGTCATAAACATATAAATTTTAAAGTAGCGTTCCGCAAACTGAAAATATTCTTCGCTTCCCGTTCCAAAAATACTGACAATCTGTCTCGGGAACAACTGGAAACTTGCAAAAAAGATAATTCCAGTAATAAGTGCTACCTGAAATGCTCGTTTATACGCCTGACATACCCGGTCATAGTTCTTCGCACCGTAGTTAAATCCCCATATCGGCTGGCATCCCTGCGCAAGGCCTACCGTAATCGAGATAAATACCATATTTACTTTCGAAATAACTCCTACACAGGCAAGAGGAATCTCGCTCCCATAGGAAGATGCCGCCCCATAATGCTTCAATGTATTGTTCATGACGATCTGTACCAGCGCCATCGCCACCTGATTAATGCACGCTGCCATTCCTAAAGATACGATTGCACTAATCCTTTCTCCTGTCGGTTTTAGCATCTCCGGCTTAAGTTCCATCTTCTTAAATCTGAGGAAATAGATAATCACCAATATTCCGGAAATCACCTGACCAATGACCGTTGCCCACGCCGCACCCTTGATTCCCCATCCCATTCCAAAGATAAAGAGAGGATCCAATATCGTATTGAGGATTGCCCCTGTCAGCATACAAGTCATAGAATACGTCGGACTCCTGTCCGCTCTGATCAAATGGTTTCCACCTGTTGTCAGAATCAGAAACGGAATTCCAAACGCCGTAATTCCCGTATAGTCCTGTGCATACGGTAAAATTTCTTTTGTTACTCCGAATAAATTTAATAACGGATTTAAAAACAAAAGCACAATTGCAGAAATGGCTATTCCACATGCGATCAAAAGTGTCAGGCCAGTACCTGCAAAATGATTTGCCTTTTCCTGCTCTCCGGCTCCGGATGACAGATTAAAATTAGAAGCACTTCCGATTCCCAGAAGAAGTGCTGTTGCTGTACAGATAATATTAATCGGAAATGCGATATTGGTTGCTGCATTTCCAAGCATTCCGACTCCCTGTCCAATGAATATCTGGTCTACGATATTATAAAGCGAACTGACCAGCATACTAATAATTGCCGGTATCGCAAACTTCGGAATCAATTTTTCTACTTTCACGACAGCCAGAGGATTCTGCACTCCTTCTGACTGTCCCGAAAAATTTACTGCATTTTTACTCATTCTCTTCACACTTTCTAAACCATGCCAGTTCTAATACTCACGAATAACACTGCTAATTTCGCGAATTGCCTTCATATTCTGCAAGTGTTCCAGCGCATCTTCCATCTGGCTCTCAGCTACTGCTTCTGTCACCATAACCAGTTCTGCCGTTGTCTCATCGATTGTATTTTGAATCATTCTGGTGATGCTGACCATATGCACACCAAATACACTGGCGATCGCGGCAAGCACTCCCGGTCTGTCAGCTACTCTGATTCTAAATACGAATTTATTCTTTACATCCTTAAATGCTTTCACCGGTGTCTCCCTGTAGCATGTACAACTGATTCTTCCTGTGCATGAGAACTGAATATTTCTTACAACGTCAATCACATCTCCCATGATTGCACTGGCAGTTGGAAATTCTCCTGCACCGCGTCCATAGAACATTACATCATCGACCGCATCCCCATGTGCGAAAACTGCATTAAACGAATCTCTGACAGTCGCAAGTGGATGGTCTTTGGGAAGCATCATTGGATAAACACCCACTTCAATTCCATTTTCCGTATTATGTGCTACTGCTACCAGCTTGATAACTTCACCAAATTCTTTTGCGTAAGAAATATCTCTCGCAGAGATTTTCGTAATTCCTTCTGTATAAACATCGGAAAACGTTACTCTGGAGTGAAATGCGATAGAAGACATGATCGCCAGTTTTCTTCCTGCATCATGACCTTCTACATCCGCAGTAGGATCTGCTTCTGCATATCCCAGTTCTGTTGCCTGTGCCAGAGCCTCATCAAAATCCATGCCTTCTTCATACATCTTTGTCAAAATATAATTGGTCGTTCCATTGACGATTCCCATCACTTCATCAATCTCATTAGATGCCAGACACTGCTTAAGCGGACGAATAATCGGAATACCTCCTGCTACTGCCGCCTCAAATAAGAAATCTACTCCATTGTCCTCTGCTGTATCCAAAAGTTCATGACCATATTCTGCCACCAGATCCTTATTCGCAGTCACTACATTTTTTCCAGCTTTTAACGCTTCTAAAATCATTGTTCTGGCAGGTTCAATACCTCCCATCACTTCTATGATAATCTCAATGTCATCGTTCTGAATAATATCGTTCCAGTTATCTGTAAGAAGCGATGCATCCACGCCTTCTCTTTTCTTATCAAGATTATGAACCAATATTCCCGCGATCTCAACATTCGCGCCTGCCTTCTTCTCCATCTCCGGTTTCTGACGTTCTATTAATTTGTATACGCCACTTCCGACGGTTCCTAATCCTAAAAGTCCTACTTTCACTGTCTTATGTTCTTCCATCACGTCATACCCTCTTTCTCTCTTTGTCTTTCAAACTTGTCTGTTAGTATAGCATATTCATTTTTAAATTTCCATGATGTCCAAAGATAATCCATACTTAAAAAACGCAAAATCTCTTGTTTTAATAGTGGCAAAAATTTTTTGAAACTTTTTTAAAAAAGTTGTTGACAAACCGGATATCCCGTAGTATAGTAGATATTGTTCTGAGGAACACAAACAACATAGCAAATGCGACAGTGGCTCAGCTGGTAGAGTACGACCTTGCCAAGGTCGGGGTCGCGGGTTCGAACCCCGTCTGTCGCTCTTGAAAAAAGAATTGCAGTTTGCAATTCTTTTTTTACGTATGCGGTGAACCCAAGTACAGATTTTTGCTTGCACTGTATTTGACGAATGTGCCTCATCGAGCTCGCATTCTCCCGGAGGCTATTATTTATAATAGAAAATACAATTTCTTGTTATATAAAAAACTGCAGCAAGATGTCCATAACCAGACACCTTGCTGCAGTTTTTTATAACTCTGAATATTTACAGAATATCAATATATTCTCCTGCCAGCGCTTTATTCATACTGCGGACTGCGCAGAATTTTCCACACATACTGCATGTATCGCTGTGGTCATCTTCCGGACTTCTGCTGTCACGAATTGCTCTTGCTGTATCAGGATCCAGTGCACATGCATACTGTGCTTCCCAGTCAAGCTTTCTTCTCGCGTCACCCATCTTATCATCAATATCTCTTGCTCCTCTGACACCTTTGGCAATATCAGCCGCATGTGCTGCGATCTTGGAAGCAATGATTCCCTGTTTTACATCATCAACATTCGGAAGTGCCAGATGTTCTGCCGGTGTTACGTAACAGAGGAATGCAGCTCCGTTCATAGCAGCCACAGCGCCACCGATAGCGGCAGTAATATGATCATATCCCGGTGCGATGTCTGTAACGAGAGGTCCTAATACATAGAACGGTGCTCCCATACAAATACTCTTCTGCACCTGCATATTTGCTGCAACCTGATCAAGCGGCACATGTCCCGGTCCCTCTACCATAACCTGGACATTGTGATCCCATGCACGCTTTGTCAGTTCACCAAGGCGTACCAGTTCTTCGATCTGGCATACATCCGTTGCGTCTGCCAGACATCCCGGTCTGCATGCATCTCCCAGAGAAATTGTAACATCATACTCTTCGCAGATGTCCAGGATCTCATCATAATATTCGTAGAACGGGTTTTCTTCTCCAGTCATGCACATCCACGCAAATACAAGACTTCCGCCACGGCTTACAATGTTCATTTTTCTCTTATGCTTTTTGATCTGCTCAATCGTTTTTCTTGTGATTCCGCAGTGCAGCGTTACAAAATCTACTCCGTCTTCTGCATGCATACGGATAACATCTACAAAATCTTTTGCTGATAAAGTAGCAAGGTCTCTCTGATAATGGATCACACTGTCATATACCGGAACTGTACCGATCATAACCGGACATTCACTTGTCAGTTTGCGGCGGAATGGCTGCGTATTTCCGTGGCTGGACAGATCCATGATCGCCTCTGCGCCAAGATTTACAGCACTCATGACCTTTTCCATCTCAATGTCATAGTCTTTACAGTCTCTGGAAACGCCAAGATTGACATTAATCTTTGTACGGAGCATACTTCCTACCCCTTCCGGATCCAGACAGGTATGATTCTTGTTTGCACAAATCGCTACCTTTCCTTCAGCAACCAGTTTCTGTAATTCTTCTACTGTCATCTTTTCTTTTTCTGCAACTTTTTCCAGTTCTGGTGTAACAATTCCCTTTCTTGCCGCATCCATCTGTGTTGTGTAATTTCTCATTGGATCATCCTCCTGTAAATAAAATCTTTTTTCTGCCATGTAAGCATGGCGCATTTTCCTATTCCATAAAAAAAACGCTTCTGCCACCGCAAAAAACGTTTTCGTATAAAAAGAGATGCGCAGGCATCTCTTCTCTTCCGTAATTCTTCCCTACGTTGGCATTATCCAAATCAGGTTATAGGTCGAAACAAATTATAGTTTCCTCTCAGCCGGCTTTGTACCAGCTCCCTGTAACATTAAATTGTATGTTTAATTATAGTTTTGCTCTCTGTAAATGTCAACCTAAAATATCTTCGTTGTCCATTTGCTCATGTCCCAGACTTCCTGCACGACATCTTTATAAAATTCCGGTTCATGACAGATTAAAAGAATACTTCCGCGGTATTCCTGAAGTGCTTTTTTCAGTGCATCCTTGGCGTCTACGTCCAGATGATTGGTCGGCTCATCCAGAAGCAGAAAATTCGTGTCACGGTTGATCAGTTTACAAAGACGGACTTTCGCCTGTTCTCCACCACTCAGAACACGGACCTGACTTTCGATATGCTTTGTCGTAAGCCCGCATTTTGCAAGCGCAGAACGCACTTCATACTGTGTAAAAGACGGAAATTCTTCCCATAACTCTTCGATACAGGTATTTTTATTCTCCCCTTTTACTTCCTGTTCAAAATACCCAAGTTCCAGATTCTCTCCCAGTTCACATTCCCCTTTCAGAGAAGGAAGCAGTCCGAGAATACTTTTAAGAAGTGTTGTCTTTCCAATTCCGTTCGTTCCGACAAGAGCAATTTTCTGTCCCCGTTCCATCGAAAAATTCAGTTTTTTCGATAATGGTTCATCATAACCGATCACAAGATCTTTTGTCTCAAAAAGCATTTTTCCCGGCGTGCGTCCGTAACGGAAATGAAATTCCGGCTTCGGCTTTTCTGCCGCAAGCTCGATCACATCCATTTTATCCAGTTTTTTCTGTCTGGACATTGCCATATTTCTTGTCGATACACGCGCTTTATTCCGTGCCACAAAATCTTTCAGCTCACTAATCTCCTGCTGCTGTCTGCGATATGCTGCTTCCAGCTGTGCCTTCTTTACTGCATAAACTTCCTGAAAATGGTCATAATCGCCCACATAACGGTTCAGTTCCTGATTTTCCATATGATAAATAATATTCACCACATCATTAAGAAATGGGATATCGTGCGAGATCAGTATAAATGCATTTTCATATTCCTGCAAATAGCGTTTCAGCCATGCAATATGTTCTTCATCGAGATAATTAGTTGGCTCATCCAGAAGCAGAATGTCTGGTTTCTCCAGCAATAATTTTGCCAGCAGAACTTTGGTGCGCTGCCCGCCACTTAAGTCTGTAACATCCCGGTCTAATCCAAGATCCAGAAGTCCCAGCGCTCTTGCCACTTCTTCTACCTTTGCATCAATTGTATAAAAATCATGCAAAGTCAGCTCATCCTGAATTGTTCCAAGTTCTTCCATTAATTCTGCCATCTGTGCATCATCTGCTGTGCCAAGCAGATCACAGATCTCATTCATGCGGATTTCTTTCTGCAGAAGACTGTCAAATGCAGATTTTAGAACTTCCCGGATTGTCATGCCTTTTTTCAGCACCGCATGCTGATCCAGATATCCTGCATGTACGTTTTTCGACCATTCTACTTTTCCTTCATCCGGCGTCAGTTTTCCAGTCACAATGTTCATGAATGTAGACTTTCCTTCTCCATTGGCTCCTACCAGCCCGATATGTTCACCTTTTAATAACCGAAAAGAAACATCTGAGAAAATGGCTCTGTCTCCAAAGCCATGTGTCAGATGTTCCACGTTTAATATACTCATAGAAAATCTCCTACCCCTCCAGCAGCATTGCAATCGCTGCCGGGTCTTCCTCAGCCGAAGCCTGCACGCACAGCAGTACGTCCTGGACATACGACTGTGCGAAATCAAGCGAGCCGGCAATTTCTATTATTGTTTTGCCTTCTTTATATAATGCAAGAATCTGTTCGATTTCTTTTATCTTCTCTCTGAGTGTTTCATCAGCAATAGATGGATGTTCCATATACTCTCTACTCCTGTTCCTGGGCATTTTCTTCCACTTCAAGTCCCAGCTCATCTAACTGCTTTGCATCAACCGGTGACGGAGCTTCTGTCATAAGATCAGATGCGTCTTTTACTTTCGGAAATGCGATCACATCACGGATGCTGTCCTGCTTTGCCATAAGCATAACAAGACGATCCAGTCCGTATGCCAGTCCTGCGTGCGGCGGAACTCCGTATTTGAATGCTTCAAGCAGGAATCCAAACTGCTCTTGTGCCTGCTCCGGTGTGAACCCGAGAACTTCAAACATCTTACTCTGAATATCCTGATTGAAGATACGTACACTTCCTCCACCGATCTCGTTACCGTTCAGCACAATATCATATGCCTTTGCACGAACTCTTCCCGGATCACTGTCAATGTACTGAAGATCTTCTTCCATCGGCATAGTAAATGGATGATGCATCGCTGTAAAGCGGTTCTGTTCATCGTTCCACTCAAGTAATGGGAACTCTGTTACCCAAAGGAATTTGTACTCATTCTTATCCAACAATTCCATCTGACGGGCAAGTTCCAGACGCAGTGCACCAAGAACATCCCATACAACTTTATTTTTATCTGCTGCAAACAGAAGTAAGTCTCCATTCTCTCCACCCATTGCCTGGATTAAAGAGGCCTGCTGCTCTTCTGTCATAAATTTGGCAAATGAGGATTTTACAGTTCCATCTTCGTGGATTGCAATATATGCAAGTCCTTTTGCGCCATAATCTTTTGCAAAATCAACCAGTTTGTCAATTTTCTTTCTTGCCATGCTACCCTGTCCTTTGGCGTTGATGCCACGGACAGTTCCGCCATTTTCAATCGCACTTTTAAATACAACGAAATCAAAGTCTTTTACAACTTCTGTTACGTTCTGAAGTTCCATTCCGAAACGGATATCCGGCTTATCAGAACCGAAACGATCCATTGCTTCCTGCCATGTCATTCTCTGAATCGGCAGTGATACTTCAACACCAAGAACTTCTTTAAATAATTTTGCGAGAAGACGTTCATTTACTTCAATTACATCATCTACGTCAACAAAAGAAAGCTCCATATCAATTTGTGTAAATTCCGGCTGACGGTCTGCTCTTAAGTCCTCATCACGGAAACATTTTGCAATCTGGAAATAACGGTCACATCCGGAACACATCAAAAGCTGTTTGAAAAGCTGTGGTGACTGCGGGAGTGCATAAAAATGTCCCTGATGCACACGGCTTGGTACAAGATAATCTCTTGCTCCTTCCGGTGTACTCTTGATCAGGATCGGAGTCTCAATCTCCATAAATCCTTCTTCTGCGAGAAACTGACGGGTTAATGTCGCAACTTTGCTTCGCATCATCAGGTTCCTCTGCATATCCGGTCTTCTCAGATCCAGATATCTGTATTTCAGACGAATCTCTTCTTTTGTCTTTGAATTTTCTTCGATCTGGAACGGTGGTGTCTCAGACTCGGAAAGTACACGTAATTCTTCCGGAATGATCTCAATCTCTCCGGTTGCCAGATTTTTATTAACTGCGCCGGAACGTTTTTCCACTTTACCTACAACAGCTACTACATATTCCGAACGAAGCTTCGCAGCCTTTTCGATCAGCGCTGCATCCGTCTTGCCTTCTTCGCATACAACCTGAATGATTCCGGAACGGTCTCTGACGTCAATAAATACGAGACCTCCTTTGTTACGGTTTTTCTGTACCCAGCCCATGATTGTCACAGTTTCACCTGCATTCGCTGCAGATAACTCGGCACATCTATGAGTTCTTTTTAATCCCTGCATTGATTCTGCCATGATCCTTCTCCTTTTCTTCTCTATATTCTACAGACGGTCTGCGTAGCAGTCTACAATATCTGCATAGCCTTCCCCTGTAAGTTGTTCTTTCTGGAACTTCTTGTTTTTCTTCATATTGACGATCAGTACCTGTTTTCCTTCTTCTCTGTCTTTTTTCGCCATTGCAAGTACTTTTAACATACTTTCTTTTGGAAGCTTCTTCTCCAGAAGGTATGCCTTTTTCTCTTTTGCTGCCGGAACTTTGTATCCATTTTCCAGAAGCAGCATAACGATTCTCTCAAATCCGATAGAGAATCCGCATGCCGGCGTATCCTGTCCGGTAAATTTACCGATCATCCTATCGTATCTTCCGCCACCTGCTACGGAACCTCCGAAGTCATCCATTGTTACTTCAAAGATTGTTCCTGTATAATAAGACTGTCCACGCACCAGTGTCGGTGTAAATTTCAGATTAAATTCGCACTCTTTTGCCTCTTCCACACTTGACATGATCAGTTCCATACTCTGTGCAGTCTCCTCCGGCAGATATTCTCCTAACTTTTCTTTCAGATAATGGATTCCTGTTACATCTGCGCTTACTTCATCAAAAAGTTTCAGATATGTCTCTACGTTTTCTTTTGCATAGCCCATCTCGATCAGCTCATTTTCTACACCTTCTGCACCGATCTTGTCCATCTTATCTAAAATAATGAAAACTTCATCGTAATCTTCCTCTTTGAATCCGCTGTATGCAGCCATTGCTCTTAAAATTCCACGATCATTGATACAAACTGTAAAATTCTTGAAATCCAGCTTGCCAAGCATTGCTGTTGTCGCAAGGATCAACTCGATCTCTGCCAGTGCAGATGCTTCACCTAAAATATCAATATCACACTGCATAAACTGACGAAAACGTCCTTTCTGCGGACGGTCAGCTCTCCATACATTACCGATCTGCAGCGCCTTGAAAGGTGCCGGAAGTTCATTGGAATGGTTAGCATAATATCTTGCAAGCGGAACTGTCAGATCATAACGCAGACCTCCGTCTGCCAGATCATTTTCCTCTTTTGCCTGATCAATCTTTAACTTCTCGCCTCTCTTCATAATCTTGAAGATCAGCTTCTCATTATCTCCGCCCTGCTTGCTGCACAGATTTTCAATATGCTCTACACATGGTGTCTCCATTGACGTAAATCCAAAACTCTTGTAAGTCTTTTTAATAAGACCGATCAGATAATCACGGATCTCCATCTCTGCAGGAAGGATGTCCTTCATGCCGGTAACCGGTTTCTTCTTTAATGCCATAGCCATTCTCCTTTTCGTTCTATCATTTCATCAATCCTCTGGATATACGCGTCGATTGCTTTTACATTCTCCAGCCGAATCAGATTTGTTTCTTTTTTCTTTTTGCTGCCCTGTACCGGCACCGGGTTCTTTAATACGATCTTCGTCGATGCGCCTGCACCTGCAGCGATAATGGATTGTTTTTCTTCCATAATAAGTATATTGTAAATTCCGGCTTTGTCAACCTTTGCATAACCTACATTTTCAAAATTTCCGGCAATATTCTTCTGCCGGTACAAATAATATGGCAAAAGTCCCATCTCTTTTGCCACGCGTCTTGCTTCATCTACCATCTCTTTTGTATCTGGGCCGACAGAAGGTTTTTCATCAGACCGTCCCATCTTTGCAGCACGCTTGATTGCAAGAGAATGTACTGTCAGGCTGTCCGGTTCCAGTTCTTTAATCTGTGAAAGCGTATCTTCCATATCCGCAAGTGTCTCACCCGGAAGTCCTGCGATCAAATCCATATTAATATTGTCAAATCCAAGACTTCTTGCCGTATGATATGCATCACGGGTCTGTGAAACAGTATGTTTTCTGCCAATCAGATCCAGCGTTTTCTGCTGCATTGTCTGCGGATTAATAGAAATCCTGCTGATTCCATGCTCCGCAATTACCTGTAGTTTTTCCGGTGTAATACTATCCGGTCTGCCAGCCTCTACGGTATATTCCAGAAGATACTCTCTTGAAAAATATGTATCGATACAGTCTAACAGTCTCTTCAACTGTCCGGCAGTTAGTGTAGTCGGTGTACCTCCGCCAATATAAATCGTATTTAATTTCTTCTCCACGGATACCTTTCCGATGTAAGCAAGTTCTTTGCACAGTGCATCTAAATATGCTTCCACACTGTCTTTCCAGTCAAACAGTGCGCCTGAGCTAAAGGAACAGTAGCTACAGACACTTGGGCAGAATGGAATTCCGACATACAGACTGTATCCATTTTCATAATCCAGTCTGTCAAGTAATTCTTTCTCCCGGTTTGCGATTTCCCATGCAAGAATAGTTTTCTCTTCACTCGCCAAATTTTCTTTTTGAAACCACTGGACAAAAGCGCCTTTATCCATTCCTTCCTCCAGTTTTTTCATAGCGATTTTTGTCGGACGCACTCCGGTAAGGACACCCCACGCAAGGGAACGTCCGGTTATTTCTTTCAGTTTTCTGTATAATGCACGATCAAGTTCCTTCTTTGTCAGTTCTTTTTCTCTGGAAATGGCAAGCCCGCTTCCATCCGGGAGAACCGCCTCTACATAATTAGAGGCTTTTTCGTCCACCCGGGCCACCATGTTCCCGGCTGGATAAAAAGCCTTCATAATATGATACGCATTATACGTGTATGATTCGTTACAACATATAATTTCCATCATCTTTTCTCCCATCCATCTTACACATATGGATTGTGTGTTTTCTCATGTCCGATCATCGTCTCTCCCATATGACCCGGGTACACATGTGTCTCATCCGGTAAAAGAAATAATTTTTCTCTTACAGAACGGACGATCGCCGATGTGCTGCTGTTTTCAAAATCTGTACGTCCGACAGAATTCTGGAATAGTGTATCACCGCTGAACAGCACATTCTCAGATTCTACATAGTAACAGCAACATCCCATCGTATGACCCGGTGTGTGGATCACCCGGAAATCATATCCGGCAAATGTAAGAACATCTCCGTCCTTCACAGTCTTCGCTCCGGCAAATGTATAACCATTGGTATAAGTCAATGACTGGTTCAGTCTTGCATCCGCCAAAAGATCCGCATCATGTTCTTCTACATAGACAGGAACATCATAAACTTTCTTAAAATCATCAATCCCCATTATATGGTCAAAATGTGCATGTGTCAGCAGAATTGCTTCCACCGTAATATTCTCTTCTTCGATATAATTCTTCAGAGCTCGCGGAAAAGCAGCCAGATCAACAATGACTGCATGCTTTGTCTCTTCATTTATCGCAAGATAACAATTCGTGCTGATAATACCTGTTACAAATTTTTCTATTTTCATTCCAGTTTTACCCCGTCGTTCTTTCAATATCGATCACGCCCTCGATCTGGCGCAGTTTCTTCACAATATGCTCTAATTCGTCTCTGCCATGAACAATAAATCCTGTCTCGATCGTCGCAGTTCCCTGCTTGCTTGTACGCACATTCATAGATTTGACATCCACATCTGCCTCTGTAAAGATTTTGGACATCTCCATTAAAAATCCCTGTCTGTCATGTGCATACATCTTGATCTCTGCAAGGTACTGTCCGGTCGCTTCCTGTGTAACGTCACTTTCCCATTCAGCATCAATCAGTCTTGCACGTTCAGATTCTGTCAGATGAATCATATTGATACAGTCTGTCCTGTGGATAGATAATCCTCTTCCGCGTGTAACAAAACCAACAATCTCATCGCCCGGAACCGGATTACAGCATCTGGAAAAACGAACTGCAACATCATCTATCCCCTTAACCACAATTCCACTCTTGGATTTGGCAATGTGCACTTTATTCTTGGACGCTTCCGCAACCTTCTCCAGTACACTCTCATCGGTAAGCTCCTGCTTGTGTTCCTTGCTATATTCTTCTACCAGTCGATTTACAACCTGTCCTTCTTTTAGGCCTCCATGACCAATCGCCGCAAGCACAGAATCCCAATCTTTGAAACCATATTTTCTCTGTACCGTCTCTTGGTATTTCATATTCGTAATATGGGAAACATTGATGGATTTGGCTTTGCAGTAAGCAACGATCATCTCTTTTCCTTTGATGATATTGCTCTCTTTAAACTCCTTCTTGAACCATTGATTGATCTTGTTCTTCGCCTGTGTACTCTTAACAATATTCAGCCAGTCACGACTCGGTCCTTTGGAGTTCTGGGATGTCAGTATCTCAATGCGGTCACCGTTCTGGATCTTATAGTCTATATTTACAAGTTTACCGTTGACTCTGGCACCGACCATCTTATTACCGACAGCACTATGAATCGCATAAGCGAAATCAATCGGTGTTGATCCGTTCGGAAGGTTTTTGACATCTCCCTGCGGTGTAAAGCAATAAACATCTTCTGCAAACAGATCCAGATCTCCTTTGATCAGATTCAAGAACTCTCTGTTATCTGACATATCTCTCTGCCATTCCAGAATCTGACGAAGCCAGCTTAACTTCTCTTCTTCCTGTGCCTCCACACTCTTCTTGCCATCATTAGATTCCTTATATTTCCAGTGTGCTGCGATACCATACTCTGCTGTCTTATGCATCTCAACCGTACGGATCTGTATCTCAAATGGCTGTCCCACAGAACTCATCAGTGTCGTATGCAGAGACTGGTACATGTTTGGTTTTGGCATTGCAATATAATCCTTAAAACGTCCCGGAATCGGTGTGTACATCTCATGGATGACACCGAGCGCCGCATAACAGTCCTTCACAGAATCTACAATAATACGGACTGCAAACAAATCGTAGATCTGATCTACGGTCTTGTCCTGATTGACCATCTTCTTATAAATACTGAAGAAATGCTTGACACGTCCATTCACTTCACATTTGATATTGGCATTCTTCATATGTGTCGATACTTCCTGAACGATCTGATCTACAAATTCTTCACGTTCTGTTTTTCTTGCATTGATCTGATTCACCAGATCAAAAAAGACTTCCGGCTGTGAATATTTGAGTGCCAGGTCATCCAGCTCAGTCTTGATCTTGGAAATACCAAGTCTCTGGGCGATTGGTGCATATATATCCATCGTCTCTTTTGCTTTTTCCTTCTGCTTTGCAGGAGTCATAAACTGCAGTGTCCGCATGTTATGCAGACGGTCAGCCAATTTGATAATGATAACACGGATGTCTTTTGCCATGGCAAGAAACATCTTACGGAGATTCTCCGCCTGTACTTCCAGTTTATCGGAAGAATAGGATAATCGTCCGAGTTTTGTAACTCCATCTACAAGAAGTGCTACTTCATCTCCAAATTCACGTTTGATATCTTCTTCTGTATATTTTGTATCCTCTACGACATCATGTAACATTCCTGCTGCAATCGTCTCTTTATCCATCTCCAGATTTGCCAGAATGATCGCAACCCAGAGTGGATGCACAATATATGGTTCTCCGGACTTACGGCACTGGTCTCCGTGTGCCTCTTTCGCCAGAGCATATGCTTTTTCAATCATACTGACATCCGTAGACGGATGGTACTTCCGGATACGGGCAATTAACATGTCATACAGCTCGTCCGGGTTCTCATACTCACCCGGCTTCTTAATCCCATGACCATCCACAACATCCAGCCCTTTTGTAAGATCTTTGGTAAGAGTGCTTGCCGCAATCTTATTATCCAATGACTCATACGTTGTCTTTGACATATTAACGCCTCCTTCCTCTGATTTCTCTTTCCTTTATCTGTCTGTTCTACCTTATATTACGGATTACTTGCCCGGATAGCAGATTACAGACTCTACGTCATATCCTTTCAGACGCTCACGGCCTTTGAGTCCTGCCAGTTCCATCAGGAATACTGCTTTCACTACAACACCGCCAAGTCCTTCGACCAGCTTGACCATCGCTTCATTCGTTCCTCCTGTTGCAATAAGATCGTCAATGATCACAACTTTTTGCCCTGGTTTAATCGCATCTCTGTGCATCTCCAGTTCGGCGCTTCCATATTCCAGATCATACTTGATTCCTATGGTCTCGCATGGTAATTTGCCTTTTTTGCGGATTGGCACGAATGGCTTGTGTAAATTATATGCAATCGGAACACCGAAAATAAATCCCCTGGATTCCGGTCCGACAACGATATCAAAATCTAATCCTTTTAACTTCTCCTGCATCAGATCAATTGCCAGATGCAGTCCGTCTGCGTCCTGTAACACACTTGTTACATCACGGAAGATGATACCTTCTTCCGGAAAATCCTCAATACTTCTTACATATTCTTCTATCTGTTTCATAATGCATCTTCTCCGTTTCGTGATAAAATACAAAATTAGTATATCATTACTTGATATGATTTTCAAATAATTCTATAGATATTCACCTATGATCCCATTTACCGGTAATGCGTCACTACAATCTGCAATGTTTTTCTGCCCAGATAATTATTGATTTCCGGATAAAAGGTTGCCTGGATTGTCACCTGGCTTCTGCCGCCTGTAAGAAGCTCTGTTACTTCCTGTTTTCCATATTTTTCCTCCAGGTAACCGGTAAACTTCTCTACTTCACCAAAATAAACCGCATCCAATATGACATGCTCTGCATTTTCCAAACGCATTTTCAATACATTTTTGTTGCGTCCAAGAACCCTCGCGCTGCGTATTACCAGATTTTTTTCTGCAAATACCGGCTTGGTATTACCTTTACCGAATGGCTCCAGCAATTTGATCTCATCGATAAACTTCGGCGATATCTTGGAAAATGGCAATTGCATATCAATTGTTATCTTTTCCGAAAGATCCTTTTCACTCAGCATACATTTCTCATTCAGCTTTCTGCGCAGCTTATCGATATTCTCCACCGGAAGGGACAGTCCCGCCGCCATCTTATGTCCACCATATTTATCCAGAAGTTCTTCACACTCGTGAAGTTTCTCATACATATAATAAGCTTCGATCGATCTGCCGGAGCCTTTTGCTCCTTCTTTAGCGTCCGTGATAACAAAAACTGGCCTGTAGTATTTTTCCCGAATCTTTCCTGCCACAATTCCCGCCAGACTCTCATGACATTCCGGCAGATACACTACCAGTACTTTATCTTCTTTTAATGTAGAGTGTTCTATATATTCAATCGCTTCTTTCACGGCTTTCGCAGTCAGCTCCTTCCGGCTGTCATTCAGTGCCTTCAGATCTCCTGCCAGAACATCTGCCTCTTTTTTGTCCTTCGCCCGCAAAAGCTCCAGTGCGCGTTTTGCCGTATCCAGCCTTCCTCCGGCATTGAGACACGGTCCGATCACAAAACCGATATGATAGGAATTCAGCCGCTCCTTTTCAATTCCATTGCATTCCATAAGCGAACGCATCCCCGGATTGACAGTCCTCTTTAGCATTTCAAGACCTTCCCGCACAAAGATCCGGTTTTCATCTTCCAGATCCATCACATCACCAATCGTTGCCATTGCAACATTTTCTATAAGGTAATCAATATCATCCACATCATGTCCTGTCGCCTCATACAATGCTTCCATCAACTTATATGCAACTGTTGCTCCGCAGATCCCCTCATAAGGATAATTGCAGTCCGGCTGTTTCGGGTCAATGACTGCATCTGCCGGCGGAAGAATATATTTTCTTTTACCTTTATAAGTCATTTCCGCAGTCTGATCTTTTTCTTCCTGTTTTTGCTCATCTTCATAAGGCACTTCATGATGATCTGTTACGATCACAGTCATGCCAAGTTCTTTCGCATATGCGATCTCTTTCCTGGCGGCAATGCCATTGTCACAGGTAAGAATCGTATCGACTCCGGCACTTGACGCCCGCTCGATCAGCTCATTGCTCAGACCGTAGCCATCCGTCATACGGTTTGGAATATCATAATCCACCTCTGCTCCCAGTCCTTCCAGTCCTTCCAGTAAAATATACGTTGCATTCACACCATCGATATCATAATCTCCGATCACACGTATTTTCTTCTTATCCGCAATCTTCTCTGTCAATATGTCAATGGCTCTGTTCATATCTTTTAACAGCATGCCATCATACAGATCTGAAATCGTTCCATGAAGATACTTCTCCATCGCTTCCTCTCCTATGACATTCCGATTTCTGATCAGACTTACCAGTTGTTTACTAATATGAAATTTTTCACTCAGTTCCTCAAACTTTGCTCCTTTGTGAAGTAATACCCAGCGTTCCATCTGCTTCTCCTTTAGTTCTCTTTTTTATAAACTGCCCTCCGCTTCTGACAGTCAGATGGCAGTAAGGAAACAGCCACAACCATAGGATCTATGGTCATGGCTGCTTATGTTCTTATATCGGAACCGTATTATTTTTTCTTCTTTTTGCCTCCCGTCTGTTTTGCAGGCTGTGCTTTTGCACCGATCTTCATCTTCATGACATACCACAGTGCACCTGTAATACATACAGAAGAGTAAGCACCCCATGCAACACCTACCATCAGCGGTGCAGCAAATTCCTTAATAGAACTAACACCAAGAATAAACAGGATTGCTACCATAACAAACGTTGTCAGAGAGGTATAAATACTTCTTGTCAAAGTCTGTGTAATGCTCTTGTTTACAAGCATATCCAAATCTGCTGCTTTCTTTCTGCCACGCAGTTCTTCACGGATTCGGTCAAAGATAACGATCGTCGCGTTGATCGAATATCCAACAATTGTAAGCACTGTCGCAATAAATGTATTACCTACAGAAATTCTTACAACACCGTAGAAGATGATTACGATTATTACATCATGTAGCAATGCAAGTACGGCACTGGTTGCAAAGCGGATATCTTTGAATCGGAACCAGATATACAACAGCATACAGATGGCTGCAATAATAACCGCAATAACTGCATCCTGACGCATCTCACTGCTTACAGTAGAGCTGATATTCTCTGCAGTGATCTTAGATTCATCTACTTTAAAGTTATCTACCATTGCTTTGTTCAGCGCTTCACGCTGTTTTAAGCTTAATGTAACGGTCTTGATGATAATCTGTTTTGTTCCGGCAACTTTCTGTGTCTGAACATTGTGATCACCGGTTGTCTTCTCTACAACAGGTACGATCTTCGCATCAATATCATTGATAGAATAGTCTTCATTAAATGTTACATTCGTAGCTGTACCACCCTGGAAGTCCAAACCATATGCAAATGCTCCGTCTCCTTTTGATGCATGGAATCCCATGATTCCAAGTCCAATTACCATAACAGCAATTGAGAATGTAAAGAAATACTTTTTCTTTGCAAGGAAATCGATAGTCTTTCTTTCCTTCTTCCATGGACGATAGTAGAATTTTTCGTTTCTGATACCGACACCATAGAACGCATATACGATCATACGTGTGATAACAAGTGCTGTAAACATCGATACAATGATACCTATTGCAAGTGTCTGTGCGAATCCTTTTACTGTACCGGAACCCTTAAACCACAGAACTGCTGCTGCAATCAGTGTTGTTACGTTACCGTCAACGATTGCTGACATCGCTTTGTGGAATCCGGTCTTCAGTGAATTCTTCACTCCTCTGCCTGCCGTCATCTCTTCTTTCACACGAGCGAAGATGATAACGTTGGCATCCACCGCCATACCGATACTCAGGATAATACCTGCAATTCCCGGTAACGTCAGTGTAATGTCAAATGCATTCAGGATAACCATTACCAATCCTGTATAAATCAGAAGTGCAAGTCCTGACGCAAGTCCCGGCAAGTAATATACCCATAACATAAACAGGAACACAACCGCAAGTCCGATCGCACCTGCTACTAAACTTGTATGTACTGCCTGCTCTCCGAGCTGTGCTCCTACAACCTGGGAACGGAGTTCTTCCAGTTCCAGTTTCAGTCCACCGATACGAATCGTAGAAGCAAGTCCGTCTGCCTCTTCAAATGTCATATTTCCTGTAATCTGTGCAGAACCATCTGTAATCTCATTCCGTACATTCGGCACACTGACAAATGCTCCGTCGTAGTAAATACCGATACTCTCACGTGCCTTGTAAGCTTTCTTCGTAGCATCTGCAAACTTCTTCGTTCCTGCCTTTGTAAACGTCAGTGATACAATATTCTCTTTTGCTTTTGTTGTCTGATTCTCTGTCGTCTGTGCTTTTGCAGATTTGACATCTGTTCCTGTCAGGACAACAGAGCCGTCTTTCTGCATTTCTTCCAGAGATTTTGAAAGCTTGTAATCTTTCGCAGCATCTCCTGTAGAGCTGACAAGTTCATAATTGGCTTTGCCTTTGCTGTCTGTCTGTGAAATAAAATACAAAGAACCCGGTTGTCCAAGTTCATCCAGAATCTCATTTGCATTGGAAACACCCGGAATCTCAATGTTGATTCTGTCTTTACCTTCCTGGTAAACAGAAGCTTCTGTACTGTACTGCTCTACACGCTTCTGCAGCTTGTAGATCGTATCATTCATCTCGCTGTCTGTCGGGTTGTCATCTTTTACTTTATATGTAATACTGACACCACCTGCCAGATCCAGTCCGAGCTTGATATTCTGTGCCGAACCGGTATGACCTTTTCCGAATCCGACAGCAGTGGTAAATCCCAGAAGTCCAATCAGCACGATCGTCAAGATCAGACTCAGTATACCCTTCCCCTTTTTCATGATTGCTAAACCTTTCCTTTCTTTCCGACTCCATAAACTGCACTATCTGAAATTATATGCTTTCAGCGTATACAGTCCACTTTGTTAGTTTAGCACAATTTATCCAAATTGAAAACCTTTTCCTTATATTTCACCGAACAATTCACAGGCTGCGATAAAACACGCTTTGCGAGTTTTATCCGCTGATTAGCGGTCGTCAAATGCTGTCATGTAAGCATGACGCATTTTCCTCGTCGCCATAACAAAAAGCTTCTGATACCATGCTTTTCATCTGATATCAGAGGCTCATTTTTCCTTTATTGTATTCCGTTATCTTACTTCCGTAATTTTTATGAGATCATACCGCCTGTCATGCCGCCACCTGTACAGAGAATCCATGCCGTCAGCATATTAAGCCCATTTCCGGAAAGCGAATGATACAGTATGATCGTAATGATCAGAAGCAGAATAAAATATAAATTTCCCAGAAGGAGTCCCCAGAAAAAGCGTCTGGTTCTGACCAGCTTTCCGATCACAATTCCTCCTACAACCGTTGATAATACATATACTGCCACAATTGCTGCCGAAACAAGATGCTCATTCCATTCAAATTTGTACAACAGGACAGACAACAGCAGCAGACTGATGCCTGTTACTACATAGGAAAAAAGCAATGCCTTCAACAGCCATATGATTTTCTGATTTTTTTCCAGCCTGTTCATCTTCTTCCCTCCTCTTTATCAAAAGTATGAAAAGAAAAGGGCTTTTATTCCTGTTTCTTCCTCATTGTTCCATCTGTCTGCCGGAAAAATCTGCAACGCAGACGGCGACCTGCATTTCCAAATCGGTTAATTTCTTGCGGTTCTTTTCGCCAAGTAAAAGCACACCTCCGATCACGTCCCCTTCACACAAAATCGGGCAGATTGCTTCTCCGGTGAAAGCAGACTCTTCCACATCCACAACATTTACATAAGAAGAATCCTCCTGAAATGCAAGCAGTTTCTTCCTTTTTAACAGTATTTCTTCCAGTTCTTTACTGATAAGCTGCTCGTCCAGTTCTTTTTTACCTCCACCTGCCACCGCAACGATTTGATCCATATCGCAGATTGCTGCCGTGCAGTGCAGGCTCTGCGATAAGCTCTGCACATAATTTCCCGCCAGTGCACTCAGTTCGCCGATTGGTGAATATTTCTTCAATACGATTTCACCTTCCCGGTCTGTAAATATCTCTAACGGATCTCCTTCCCGGATGCGGAGTGTTCTGCGGATTTCTTTTGGAACAACGACGCGCCCGAGATCATCTATCCTTCTGACTATTCCTGTGGCTTTCATATTCTCCTCCAATACCCAAGTTATTTTAACTGCTTTTTGATTTATAAGTTTCCTGATTTCTGTAATATTTTCTATATATAATCTGTGCAGTTAGTATATGGAAAATATGTAAAAATATTCTGTATTTCATAAAACCTGACGAGACTGCCACTGACAGCTCCCAGCTATAGAAATATCAGGAGCTTCATACCCGCCTATGCGCGGTTATGAAGCTCCAGTGCTTTTCGATGTTCTTCTTTCTGGCTATACATACGTTTATCTGCTTCCTGGATCAGCTCATGCACCGATGCATTCACCGGAAATTCAGAAGAATCAATAATACCAAAACTGAAATCTTTCAGATATGGACATTCTACTCTGGTGCGGAAAGCATCCTGAATCATCTGCATCCGTTCTCTCAGATATGCTTTGTCACATTCTTCAATCGCAATGCAGAATTCATCTCCACCAATCCTTGCAAACAGATCCTTTTTTCGGATCTGTTCCTGTACTATATCGACAAAATGATTCAGATACCAGTCTCCTTCTTTATGACCATAAGTATCATTGATATATTTTAAATGATCGAGATCACAGTAGCAGAACACAAATTTTTCGCTTTTTTCAAGAAATTCTTTCATCTTTCCAACCAAAAGATTACGGTTACCAATCCCGGTAAGCGCATCCAGATATGCCTTCTCTTCCAGTTTTTCCTCTCGTTCCTTTTCTTCCGTGATATCACGTATAATATGTGCGTATGCTTTCTCACCCTGCCACTCCATAAATCCTGTAGCGACATAATAATAGCGATGATCGGACACCTGTTCTTCCCACTCCCATTCACACTCACAGGCATTCTCTTCCGCCTCAACCTCTGCAAGTTTTTCTGCAAGTCTTTCCCGGCAGATCTCGTAAATTTCTCTGTGTTTTGAATCTGACAGACTCTTCCCGCTGCAATACAGTGTTTCCTGTCTGTCTTTACTTAAAACAAGAATGTCTTCTTTGCTTCGCTCGATCAGCTGGATCAAAAGCTGATTGTAACTTTCTACCATATTCGCATGTGTCTTCTCACGTTCTGCTTCCTGCTTCAGATACTGTTCCCGCTCTTTTAACTGCTTTGTCATTGTATTAAACGCTTCCGAAAATTCTCCCAGATAAGAAACACTCTGGGAATAATCTCCTTTGGCAACCTGTTTTGCCTGCCAGCTTAAATGGTTCAGATTTGCATGGATATTTTTGAGATTCTTACACAGGAAATTCTCACGCGGCGGCGCTTCCACCGAAAGATTTCCCACAGATATCGCCGCAGAATATTCTTTCATCTCTCGTACCGCCTGTTCCAGATACTGCATTCCTTTTCCAAGTTTCTCAAAAGCAGGTTCCAGATCATCTATCTGCAAAGCATTCACTTTATCGTCATATAAAATACTGCGAAGATATTCAAATAACTGTTCACAATTATCTTTATGTTTCATCTGTCTGTTCCCCGTCTTCTATTACATTTGCATGAAACCGGCATACACGGTCACCAGTAGCCCAGCAGTCTACTTCAATGGCTTCATATGGCTTATCTGTATATACAGATAAAATTCCGGAAATAAATCCTTCATCATAATTACATACAGTCTCGCCAAGAATCGGAAGTCCTGAACAGTCCGCATCTTCCGATACGGTCAATATGATTTTCCCGCTCTTTTCTTCTATACTTTCAATTCTTAAAACACCAATCTTAAATTCTTCCAGTTTTCGCTGTAACTCACTCAGAAATGAATCCAGTGGCTGGTCGAGATTCATCATATTCTTTGCAAAATATTCACCGGATTTGCGTCCTGCTTTCCGGAAAATCTCTATCTGCTTTTCTTTTCCGAAATTATTTACAAGCTCTTCTTTGATCGAATATTCCAACATCCGGTATACTGTTACCGGAAGCATATCCCCAAGATTGCCCCGTCCATTTTCATTAAACTGCAAATATTCTTCAAATGAAATAGGACTGCGGTCCTCCATAAAAATATTATTACTCATTGTCCTTCTGTATTTCCTCTCTAGACTCTGTGCAAATGTACATCCAGATTTAGTATATCATTATCAAAAACAAGATTCAACGTAATGTTGCCAAAAATATCATGTGAAAGATTTTACATAACTCTGGATATTTTCACCGTATTTCTGTATAATGGATAGCAGATTTAAAGAGGAGGAATGAAATATGAGTAAAATCGATGAAGTCCGCGCTGACATGGTAAAAGCTATGAAAGCCGGTGATAAAGAAAGCAAGGAAACCTTATCTATGTTACTCGCAGCTCTTAAGAATAAAGCGATTGACAAACGTTCTGACCTGACCGCCGAGGAAGAAACTCAGGTTATCTTAAAAGAAATTAAACAGACTAAAGAAACTCTGGAAATGACACCTGCCGACCGCACTGAGATCATTGACGAGTGCAACAAACGTCTCGCAGTTTTAGAGCAGTATGCTCCAAAGATGATGGATGAAGCTGAGATCCGCGCTGTCATCGACGCGACACTTTCCGAAGTCGGAATCGAAGCACCTGAAGCAAAAGACAAAGGTAAGATCATGAAAGTTCTGATGCCAAAAGTCAAAGGCAAAGCCGACGGCAAACTGGTCAATGATATTTTAATGACTTATATGAACTAACCTGTCACCGTTTTTCAAATACCATGACCGTAAAATGATCGGTTCTTAGTTCATCGCCATAATAAAAACAGCAGATACATCCGTACCTGCTGTTTTTTGATGCCAAAGTTAAAAGCCTGAAAAAGTACGAAGTACGAAACCATTTGCATGGCATCTTTTGACTCTGATATCTTTTAATAATCAACATCTGTATTTGTCTGATCGTCCGTCTTCATATGTTCTGTATAAGGCTTCTCTTCTTTCTGCTTGATTCGCACACCGAGATCCGCATAAGAAATCGACCTCCATACTCTTTTGTGTATGCTGATATCCGCTTCCATCAGCCATTCATCTTTCGTCTGCTCATAAATCTTATTCTTTCGCTGTGCAATCAATTTTTTCTTCTTATCCGCTGTTGCTTTTCTGTCTTTCAAGCTGACAAGCTTTGCAACATAACATCCCTCTTCTGTCTCAACCACATCAGTAAGATCTCCCTTGGAAAGTTCATCTGCTGCCTTCACTAGCTTCTTGTCCGGCTTTATAGATGCGGAATCAAATGTCACTTCTTTATAAATCTTCCCGGCATCCTGTGCCGCTTTCTCAAAATCCTTCTTCTCTTTTGCATGTTCCAGAAAAGCTTCTGCATCTGCTTTTGCCTGTCTCTTCTCAGCAGCGGAAAGTTCGAGTCCTTTTCCGGTCTCTTTCGTTTCTTTATAAGGGAACAGAACATATTGCATCCGTTTCTGTTTTGCCTCTTCATTCGTGACTTTCACATCTGCTTTATCTTCTACTGCTTTTTTCACTTTACTCTCTACAGCCATCAGTGTAAGCAGGCGCTTTACTGTCTTTCTTTCACCGGACACCTGATTCTTATTATGAAGCGCATTATCTTCATCAAATTCTCTGGCTGACTTTTCAATCACATCTTTTTCTGCCTGGGAGAGCGTCACCTTATATTCTTTCATATGCTCTTCCGATAACAGCATCGTCTCCAGATCTTCTATCACCTGTTCTTTGACTGCATCTTCATAATTATTGCCCTTTTCAGCACGGGATCCCCACATATCATTTCCCATATATGCCGCATAGTAAGTCTCGTATCCCGCCTGGATATATCTTGCATAAAATTCAGCAATATCAGCAGTTACATCAATCCCATTTACCGTTACTGCCGCATCTTTTCCACTCATTGATGAACTGCATCCGGTAAGCGTTGTGACTGCAAGCACTGCTACGAGTATCACTGCTGTGATTCTTTTCTTCATATCTTATTTCCCTTCTGCATTCTGATCGTTCTCTTAAGTATAGCTTAACATACCAGAATGAGTCAACCGGCTATTCCCGAATGATTATTAAGATTTTATTAGTTTTGTACCAGAATTCTTGCAATACCATCCAGAACCTTTGCTACAATCTCTGTTGCCATCGGTGGTTTTTCTCTTTTATTCCGAATCTTGTGAACATATACAAATGTATAATTCTCTGCACGGAATGTAAGACTCCCCCGGAACAGTTCGATCAGCTTCGGAATCCTCTCTGGCTGTACTTTCGCATGTTCATACATTGTAAAGGTATACATGTCACCTTTCTGTTCAATTGTCGTCACATAAAGCTTATGTGCTCTTGCTTTCAGTGCAGCAACTTCCAGAAGGGTACCAACTTTTTTCGGCGAATCTCCAAAACGGTCGATCAGTTCTTCCTCCATATCTTCCCGTTCTTCGTCCGATTCGATTGTCGCGATCCTTTTATAAATATCCAGTTTCTGGTATTCATTCGGAATATAGGAATCCGGGATAAATGCATCTACATTCAGATCAATGGTTGTCGTAAAATCTTCTTCCTCCATCTCACCTTTTAACTGTTTGACTGCTTCGTTTAACATTTTACAGTACAGATCATAACCGACTGCTTCCATATGCCCATGCTGTTCAGCTCCAAGCAGATTTCCCGCTCCACGGATCTCCAGATCCCTCATGGCAATCTTAAAACCGGAACCCAGATCTGTAAATTCCCGGATCGCCGCCAGTCGTTTTTCTGCTACTTCTTTTAAAAGTTTATCTCTTCTGTACAGTAAAAATGCGTATGCCATCCGGTTCGATCTTCCGACACGTCCACGAAGCTGGTAGAGCTGGGAAAGTCCCAGTCTGTCCGCATCATGGATGATCATTGTATTGACATTGGAAATATCCAGTCCTGTTTCAATAATTGTCGTAGATACAAGCACATCGATTTCCCCGTTAATGAAATCATACATGATCTTTTCCAGTTCATGCTCCCGCATCTGTCCATGTGCATATGCCACATTTACATCCGGTACAAGTTTCTGAATCCTACCTGCCACATCTGCAATATCTTCCACCCGATTATATACATAATAAACCTGTCCCTGCCTGGCACATTCACGCTCAATCGCCTCACGTACCATTTCATCATTATACTCCATGACATAAGTCTGGATTGGCATACGCTCTTCCGGAGCTTCTTCCAGTACACTCATATCACGGATACCGATGAGACTCATGTGCAGAGTTCTTGGTATCGGTGTCGCCGTAAGCGTCAGCACATCGACATTTTCTTTCATTTTCTTGATCTTTTCTTTATGCTGCACACCAAAGCGCTGTTCCTCATCAATAATGAGCAATCCGAGATTTTTAAATTCCACATCTTTGCTCAGCACACGGTGTGTACCGATGACAATATCGACAAGCCCTTTTTTCAGATCCTGTATCGTCTTTTTCTGCTGCGACGGTGTACGGAATCGGCACATCAGATCCACACGCACCGGAAATTCTTTCATACGCTGAACAAATGTATTGTAATGCTGCTGTGCAAGAATAGTTGTCGGAACGAGGTAGACAACCTGCTTATCTTCCTGTACTGCTTTAAATGCCGCACGGATGGCAACTTCCGTTTTTCCATAGCCAACATCCCCGCAGATCAGACGATCCATGATCTTCTTGCTCTCCATGTCTTTCTTCACTGCTTCGATCGCATGCATCTGATCTTCCGTCTCTTCAAACGGGAACATCTCTTCAAATTCCTGCTGCCATACCGTATCCGGTCCGTACACATAACCTTCCTGGTTCTGTCTTACTGCATACAGTTCTACCAGATCTTTGGCGATAACCTTTACCGCACCGCGGACTCTTTTCTTCGTCTTCACCCATTCCTGGGAGCCGAGACGGTTAAGTTTCGGCTTCTTTGCATCCGCGCTGGCATATTTCTGGATCAGATCAAGCTGTGTTGCCGGAATATAAAGATTGCCGCCCTTGGCATAGGCAATTTTCATGTAATCTTTGGTAATCTTATCAACCTCAATCTTTTCGATTCCCTGATAGATCCCAAGACCGTGATTCTCATGTACAACGTAATCTCCCGGCTTCAGCTCAGAAAAGTTCTGGATCTTCCGTCCTTCATAAATTTTTCTTTTTTTCTTTTTCTTCGCCTTTCCGAAAATATCACTCTCTGCAATGACTGTAAATTTCAGCATCGGATACTCATATCCTTCTGCAATATGTCCGTATGCTGTCATAATCTCTCCCGGTTTCACAAGCCTGTCCGAATCATCACTGTAATAACTACTCAGATCATAATCTCTTAAGTCTTCGGCAAGACGTTTGGCACGCGTTCTTGAACCGGACAATAATACAACGCGGTATTTTCCTCTTTTCAATCTTTTAAGATCCTGCGTCAGAAGTTCAAAGCTCCGGTTATATGGATTGACGCTCTTTGTCTGTAACTGGTAGGATTCCCGGAGTTCCAGCCCCGGTGCGCGCATTTCCAATGCCATAAATCCGACAGATGCATATCCATTCATCTTTTTTTTCAACTCTTCAACGGTATACATCCGCATCTCTTCATCCGAAACTTCGCAGCCATTCTCTACACGACGCTTTTGCGCTTCTACGAACTCTTCTTCCACGCCTTCGCCTTTTTCCAGAAGTCTTACTGGCTCATCCAGAAACAGGATTGTCTTTTCTTTTTCAAAATAATCAAGAAACGATACACCTTTTTCTCCGTCAGTCGGATACTCTACTGCCGGATAGATGAACACTTCCGTCAGATTTTCGATTGAACGCTGTGTCTCCACATCGAAACTGCGGACAGAATCCACTTCATCCCCCCACAGTTCGATCCGTACAGGCAGATTCTCTGTAAGTGGATAAATATCAATAATCCCTCCCCGAACGGCAAACTGACCGGGACCTTCAATCTGTACTTCTCTGTCATATCCAATCTTCACCAGTCGGTCTTCCAGTTCCTTCAGATCCAGTGTATCCGTATTCTTTATATGAATCACACGTTCACGGATCGTCTCTTTCGGAAGCAGCACATCCATAAATGCATCAAAACTCGTAACAACCGTCACCTGCTCCTTCTGAATAACCGCCTCCAGCACCTCCATTCGCTGCTTCACCAGCTCTTTACTTCTTATATCTGCCTGATAAAACAGAAAATCCTTTGACGGATACAGATACACATCTTCCGAAAGCATCTTATACTCTTCATATAAAGCTCTCGCTTTTGACTCACTGGAACAGGCGATGACTCTGTAAGCGGAGCCATCGCCAAGTGCGTACATAAAATGTGTTTTCTGAGAAGTAACACACCCCGAAATGCGTATCATCCCGAGGTTTTCTCTTCTTTTTTTATAAATATCTTCAAATTCCGCCAGCTCTCGTAACGGTTCTGTCAGCGCCTTCATACTTTTATGCCTCCTTAGGCTTCACCTTACGGTTAAATTCATTCATAGCCGCTTCCATCTCACCGGCAAGGATCTTCTCCACAGCCTGAATTGCTTTCTGGTAGCCTTCTTCCATCTCTTCCCGCTCCGCCTTTGTAAAATGACTCAGCACATAATCGGCAAGGTCATATTTTTTCGGTTTCTCTCCCACTCCGACCTTAATCCTTGGAAATACCTGGGTTCCCAGATGGGCAATAATATTTTTGATCCCGTTATGTCCTCCGGCACTTCCTTTCTTACGGATACGGATCTGTCCCGGCGACAGACTGATGTCATCATAAATGACGATCAGATCCTGTTCTTCATCTATTTTAAAATAATCAACCAGCCCCCCAATGCTCTCACCGCTCAGATTCATGTAAGTCTGCGGTTTTACAAGGAGTACTTTCTGTCCTTCTATGATTCCTTTACCGATATAGGCTCTGTTCTTACGCCCGTCTACGGATATATTATATTTGTCTGCCAGTGCATCTATGACATCGAACCCAGCATTATGTCTGGTTCCTTCATACTGCATGGTAGGATTACCAAGTCCTGCAATTATATACATATGTTCCTCACCTTCCATTTTCTCTTTTAACATTCTACAGGAACTCTACTCATTTGTCACGGAAAAAATACATGTATATTTTTCCGTCTTTTTTCATACATTATAGAAAGCAAATAGAATCTATAATATACAGGAGGTCGCTGATGAGTTCCAAAACTAAAATAATTGTACTGCATATGAGAGAAATTATATATACAGTCGTATTTGCTGTTCTTGCACTTATACTGATTTTACTTCTTTTCTTTATGTTCGGACCAAAAAAGGAAGAAAAAAAGACTTCCGGCCAGACATATACGCCGGGAACTTATTCTTCTTCCCTCACTTTAAATAATACAGATCTGGAAGTGGAAGTAACCGTTGACAGTTCCAAAATTAATTCAATCCGATTCACAAACTTAAGCGAATCTGTTACTGCCATGTACCCACTGATACAGCCCACTCTCGAAGAGATTGCCGATCAGGTCTACGAAAAACAGTCTTTGGAAAATATCTCCTACTCCAAAGACAATCCTTACACTTCCCAGATCATTATAAATGCAATACAAGAAGCGTTAGAAAAAGCCGCAGCATCCAAATAGCTGCGGCTTTTCCTATCATCCTTCTACGATCAAATAACGTCCCCCCGGAAGTACGAATACTTCAGATGCGTCTTCCAGTTCTTCAGAAGACATTCCTTCAACGTCAAGTCCCTCTTCTTCAAGAAATTCACGGACTTCATCAATATTCTCTACAATCGTTGCCATGCATTCCTCCAGAAAAGCTTCTGCTCCTTCCAGCGTCTCTGCCACCGGCTCGTCAAAAAGCTGTGACTGATTCTCCAGAAATGTTTTCAGACATTCCTCATCATACTCATACATGCTCTTTTCCTCCTTCCTCTCATAGACTTTTAAACATATGCAAGAAGATCTGCCGGCTTCGCGATCATATGCTCCGGATCTGCTTCTCTTAATTCCTGTTCGGAACGGAAACCCCAAGTTACACTAATCGTCTTAAGACCTGCATTCTTTCCCGTTTCTATATCCACTTCAGAATCTCCCACATACAGACATTCCGATGCCTCTGCACCCAGTACCTCCAGAATATGCCATACACCATCCGGCGCGGGTTTTCTCCTGATTCCTTCCTGCTGCCCGGACACGTAATCAAACACTCCGTCACCAAAGATCTCACGCACAACCTTTACCGCCTGTGCATGTGGTTTGTTGGATAATACGGCGAGTTTGATTCCTCTGTCTTTCAATGCTTCAAGCATCTTAACAATTCCTTTGTAAGGTGTTACATGATATGTACAGTTCTCATCAAATATTCTTCCATAAACCTGCATTCCTTCTTCCAGCCGTTCTGCATTCTCATCACCGACAGCTGCCAGCGATTCTTCCATCAGACGTCTGGCACCATTTCCAACAAAAGTTCTGCACTGCTCTTTCGTAATCTCCGGCAATCCCATCTCTCTCAATGTGGCGCGTACGGAATATACAAGCGATTCCAGAGTATCTGTAAGTGTTCCATCTAAATCAAAAATACAAGCTTTCATTTTCTTATGTCCTCCATGCAATTAATATAATAGTATGACCTGTTCTAAAATGCAACTAAAAATTCCTTTCAATCTGCAATCAAAAAGGAACGGAATCATTTTCCGTCCCCAAGATAGCGCCGCATAATACGCAGTGCATTTTTTTCCAGTCTGCTGACCTGTGCCTGTGAAATTCCAATTTCATCCGACACTTCCATCTGTGTTTTTCCTTCAAAAAAGCGCAGATCAATGATATACCTCTCTCTTTCATTTAAACGATTCATTGCCGCTTCCAGTGACAGATTCTCAATCCATCTGTCTTCTTTATTTTTATGGTCACTGATCTGATCCATCACATAAAGTGCATCTCCGCCATCGTTATACACCGGCTCCTGCAGACTTACCGGTGTCTGGATTGCGTCCATCGCAAAGACAATATCTTCTTTCGATATGCCTACTTCTTTTGCAATTTCCTGCACGGTCGGCTCTTTCTGATACTGTTTCATATAATTTTCCCTTGCGTAAATCGCTTTGTACGCTGTATCTCGTAGGGATCTGCTAACACGGATGGAATTGTTATCCCGCATATAACGGCGGATTTCTCCAACGATCATCGGAACTGCATAAGTAGAAAACTTTACGTCCAATTCTGTATTAAAATTATTGATTGCTTTAATAAGACCGATACAGCCGATCTGAAATAAATCATCCGAGTTTTCACTGCTCGCAGAAAAGCGCCGGATCACACTCAGCACCAGCCTTAGATTTCCTTTGATATAAGCATCTTTCGCCTCTTCATCTCCTTCTTTTATACGCGCAAACAAAGCTTCCTTCTCCTGTTCACTCAGGATTGGAAGCTTTGCTGTATTCACTCCACATATTTCTACTTTTCCCTGTGTCATATCGAGATCCTCCTCTACCAGATGTACTTTCTTTTCTAGTAGAAATCATCTCCATATCTACACACGTTATGCGGTCTTAAGATAAAATAAAAAAACTTTTATCCCTTGACATTCTTTTCTATCTGTCCCATTTATCTGCAAGATTCTGGATCTGGGATTCTAGTTTTGCAAGCTCTTTATTGGCGAGTCCCTCATTCTTATAAACAACCTCCAGCAGTCTCTTCGCAGCCGCAACCACACGTTCAAATGCGGTATGTTTCCGGATTTTCTCCGGTTTCTCAGATGCTTTCTTCGGCATCCGTATACCTTCACTTATAATCTCTCCGGTCAGCAGATTTACGCTTCCTCCGGAATAAGGTGCAAACGCCGGATAGCCAAATTTTTCCTCAATAAGAGCTGCAAATTCATCTGTTACCTGATCTTCTCCGTGTACGACAAAGACATGCCGGATATCAGAAGTAAACCCACTCATCCAGTATAGCAGTCCGTTCATATCTGCATGGCCACTGATACCTTTCAGCACTTCGATTTTCGCATTGACTTCCACATTTTCACCGAACAGTTTTACAACCTGTGCTCCCTCGATCAACTTTCTTCCCAATGTTCCCACTGCCTGATAGCCTACAAAGCAGATCGTACATTCTTTTCTCCACAGATTGTGTTTCAGATGATGTCTGATACGGCCAGCTTCACACATACCAGATGCTGACAGTATAACTTTTGGTTTCTCATCAAAATTGATCAGTTTTGACTCATCACTTGTAATCGTTGTGCGTAAGCCTGGAAATACAAGCGGGTTGATTCCCTGCTGTATCAGTTTCATTGCATCTTCATCAAAGCAGGACTGTACATTTTTCTGGAATACGTTCGTTGCTTCTATCGCAAGAGGGCTGTCTACATATACTTCAAATCCCGGATATTCCGGAAGCAGATTCTTCTCTTTGATCTCACGGATAAAATACAGGATCTCCTGTGTTCTCCCAACAGCAAAAGACGGAATTACAACATTTCCTCCTTTCGCAAATGTTTCCCGCAGGATTCTTGTAAATTCTCCTACATAATCCGGAATATCTTCTCCGTGTGTACGATTACCGTACGTCGATTCGATCACAACATAATCTGCTTCTTTTACTGTTTTTGGGTCTTTGATGATCGGCTGGTTCACATTCCCCACGTCACCGGAAAATACGAGTTTTCTCGTCTCGCCTTCTTCTGTGATCCAGATTTCGATTGCTGCTGATCCAAGCAGATGCCCCACATCTGTAAAACGGATATCAATACCGTCACAGAGTGTGATCCGCTGTTCATAATCACACGGATGCAGAAGTTTGATTGCTGCCATTGCATGCTCCATCGTATATAACGGCTCATATAATGGTTCGCCACTTCGCATTGCCTTCCTGTTTCTCCACTGTGCTTCAAACTCCTGGATATGTGCACTGTCACGAAGCATGATATCGCAGAGGTCTGCTGTTGCAAATGTAGATATGATCTCTCCTCTGAAACCTTCCTTGCACAACAGCGGAATCTTTCCAGAATGATCAATATGTGCATGTGTCAGAAGCACATAATCGATGTCTCCTGCCTTTACCGGGATCTCCTGATTCTCATACAGATCCGGTCCCTGTTCCATTCCACAGTCTACGAGAATATGTTTTCCGCATGCCTCAATCAAGTGGCAGCTTCCTGTAACTTCATGGTCTGCACCGATAAATATAAGCTTCATATCATCAGCCCCTTTTTTCTTTATTGTACCACTTTTTCATTTCTTTTTCTATATTTTCTGAATATTAGTCATTTTTCGGCGTTTTTCACATGCATTAGCGATCATCAAGAATACTTCAGCATTTCTTTTTTCAGTCTCTGCATGATCCTCTTTTCCAGCCTCGAAATATAAGACTGGGATATGCCAAGAATATCCGCCACTTCTTTCTGTGTTTTTTCTTCACCTTTCGCATCATTCAATCCGAATCGCATTCGTATGATCGTCTGCTCCCTTGCGCTCAGCCGGTTGATTGCCCCAAACAACACTTTCTTTTCTGCTTCCTGCTCCATATCCCGGTAAATGGTATCTTCATCCGTGCCAAGTATATCTGAAAGCAGCAGCTCATTTCCATCCCAATCCACATTTAACGGCTCATCGATCGATACTTCCATCTTTGTTTTATTATTTCTGCGCAGATACATTAAAATCTCATTTTCAATGCATCTGGATGCATATGTAGCAAGCTTGATCTTTTTCTCCGGATTGAACGTATTGATCGCTTTGATCAGTCCGATCGTTCCGATGGAAATCAGATCTTCCACACCAACTCCCGTATTATCAAATTTCTTTGCTATATACACAACCAGACGAAGATTATGTTCGATCAGAAGCTTTCTTGCTTCATTCGCATCTCCATTCTTAAGACTTCTGATCGTCGCTTCTTCCTTCTCCGGTGAAAGTGGTGCCGGAAGAATCTCCGATCCTCCTATATAATGGATTTCCCGATGATCCGGAAATAAAAATGTACGGATACCCGGAATGATTTTTAATTTGAACTGATTCGGTACTGCAACTTTAATTACCATATGATTTCCTCCTAAAATATATCAGGATTCAGAATCATCCGACAATCTTCGCATAGGATCTTTTCCTCACTGATCGCAACTAATCCGTTCTTTATGACCATATTTTCCTTCTCTGGAAATATCATTCTTTCTATCCGGAAAGCTTTCATAACACCATTTTCTTTCCCAATACTGTGATATGCAATCTCACGCATCTGTGGAATTTCTTCTTTCAGCAGACATTCCGCTATTTCCGGATCCAGTATGTTTACCGGTTCTCCACTGACCGGATCACGCAGACGGTTTCCCGTATCAATCAGTGCTTTTCCATCATAGTTCTGCCCCGCATGCTCCAGACGGATTCTGCATGTTCCGAATTTCTTTCTGAACAACTGCTGTAACATCCAGAGAATTCCACCTGCCAGGTAGTCCCCCGCAATCACACATCCAAAGAAAAGGCTGCCATAACGGATATATTGCCGAAACAGGGACAGAATACCTGCCATAAGCACTGCGCTGATTCCGAGAACGATGAACGCTCTCACAAGCTCTCTGCTTCTTCTGATTCCCAGTCCTGCCTGAATCATAACAACATTTACAAAAGTGTAGAAAAAAAGCAGTTTCAAAATTCCTGGAATACCAGGAATACTCCAGACAATACACGTCAAAAATGCTCCAAGAAATGCTCCCCACAGGATACGCATTTTTCCTACTTTACACGAAAGGATTTTCCCTGTTATCTTAAGGAGCATCCAATCCATAATGGCATTGATCAGGAAAAATACATCTATGTACAGTTCGTACTGCATTTTCCACCTTCTTTTTCCTTTGGAAACTAAATCGATTTGGTCCATGTGCAATTATTATTATAAAGATATGCCCTTTAGAATTTTGTCAGAATCTGGCGTGATTTTGTCAGTTTCTTTCGACGGAAACTGACAGCGATAAAACAAACAAAGAAGCCTGCATCTTCATCTATTGATAAAAATGTAAGCTTCTTTGTTGCTTATGTCTTTATTTTGTTTACAAAAACACTTATTTCTTAAAGAAATCCGGAATCTTGATGGACTGTTCCTTCACCTTGCTCGTAGGTGTTCTCGGTGTCTCAAGAGTCGGTGCTGTTCCTCCCATCGTTCTTCTAACCTGCTGTCCGGAAGCGGATGCACTGCTCTTTGCAGATGCCATGCCAGCATCCAGTTTCTGGGATGACTTAGCGTGCTGCTGAATATGAGACTGTGTTCTCACCGGCTGCGAAACTCTCTCTCTTTCATATTCTCTGTTATATACGGTTCCTGCCTGCGTAGTTCTGTTCTCCAGTCTTGATTTTAACTTAGAAGCGCTTCCTTCTACATTGTGAAGACCGGTAGCGATAACTGTAATCGTTGCTTCATCAGCTCTGGAATCATCATACATAGCACCGAAGATAATATTTGCTTCTTCTCCTGCAAGATCCTGCACAAATTCTGCCGCATCAGAAGCATCCATCAGCGTAATATCACCAGATACATTAATGATAACATGAGATGCACCTGCGATCGTTGTCTCAAGAAGTGGACTGGCAACTGCCTGTTTCACAGCTTCCAGTGCTTTGTCATCACCACGACCCTGACCGATACCGATATGTGCGATACCCTTGTCTGTCATAACAGTCTGAACATCTGCGAAGTCCAGGTTGATCAGTGAAGGAACATTGATCAGGTCGGTAATACCCTGAATACCCTGCTGCAATACTTCGTCAGCTTTCTTCAAAGCTTCCGGCATAGTTGTGCGTCTGTCAACGATCTCTAACAACTTGTCATTCGGGATAACAATCAGAGTATCTACGCTCTCTTTTAACTTTTCAATTCCGCCAAGGGCATTGCTCATACGTGTCTTGGACTCAAAACGGAATGGCTTTGTTACAACTCCGACAGTTAATGCGCCCTGCTCTTTTGCAATTCTTGCCACAACAGGAGTTGCTCCAGTTCCGGTTCCGCCGCCCATACCGCAAGTAACGAATACCATGTCTGCACCTTTCAGTGCTGCGGAAATCTCTTCTGCACTCTCTTCGGCAGCTTTCTCACCTACCTCAGGTCTTGCTCCGGCGCCAAGTCCTTTTGTAATCTTGTCACCAATCTGCATAAGTGTCGGTGCCTTACATAACTGTAAAGCCTGTTTATCTGTATTAATAGCTATAAATTCCACACCGGCAATCTGTTCATCGATCATACGGTTCACGGCGTTATTTCCTCCGCCACCTACTCCAACAACAATTATCTTTGCCGCTGCTTCTGATTCATTTGTCTTAATTTCTAGCAAGGGTTTCTCCTCCTTTGTTATCCTTATTATATATATTATACATCCCATACTCTTCGAGTATCCCGCCGTGCCATCTTCCCCGATCCTGCGGCACTGCGGCACGATGCGTTATACATAAAGCAACACATACAAAAGTACAGCTTGCCATATATATTATATAATATAGGCTTTTGTATAAAATATCAATAGAATTGCGGAATTTTTCTTATTTTTATTTTGATTTTTTTGCTTTTTCAAATGTGATCGTTTCCTGCCCGTCAGCGTAATTTTCCAAATGCAGAGTTCCTTCCTGCCCGCCCAGTTTTTCGATAATTGGCGGGATCTGTGCAATCTTCTCTGCGGAAATGCTCTCTCCAAGATTTACTTTTACATTTGCGATCCGCAAATAGATCCTGTCATTCCTGCAGGTAATCTTGTCCACTGACAGATTATAATTCTGTAATTCCCGGCACGCATCCAGTACTTCCGAAAAAAGTTTTGTATCTGCACATTCCAATACCTTGTACTCACCACTGGAAGTCAACGTGATGCCTTCTACAAGAGGCACCATTTTTTTTACGGCACTTTTATCTACAACAAGTCCTTCTGAATCAAAATAAACATACTGTTCTCCCTCTTTCATACCGGCAACAATTGTCTTTTCCTTTACACGAATCTGCACGGTCCATGGATTTTTCATAGATACCTGCATACTTTCAAAACACGGGAGCACGTTTCCTTTTCCCATCCCATACTGTAATACCAGATACAGGGAATTTGTAGAAAGCCTGCCACTTTTTATGCTCTCTGCCACTTCCCTGTCCGAACAGTATTCATTTCCTTTTACTTCAATCCTCTGTATATGAAACAAAAGCAGGACCGTCATTATAATAATCGCAAGTCCGCTTATCAGAACAACCAGTGCGTAGATTCTCTGCGCATGTTTCTTTTTCTTTGCGTTCTTTCTGCGCCTTGCATTTCTTTCTCTTTCCATCTGTCTGCCTCCTAAAAGCTTTTTTCGCTTTTTTTATCTTACCATTGTTGACACATTCAGCACAAGTCCCATTTCCGCAAGAAGAAACACGATCGATGTTCCCCCATAGCTGACAAACGGCAATGTAATCCCTGTATTTGGAATCGCATTGGTGACAACAGCGATATTCAGTATGACCTGAATCATCAGATGTGCCATCGCACCCGACACGATCAGCGCGCCAAACAGATCCTTCGCATGCACCGCAATCACAAAAAAGCGCCACAATAACAGTAAAAATAAAAAAATCAAAAAGCCGGCGCCTGCCAGCCCAAATTCCTCACAAATGATAGAAAAAATCATGTCATTCTGCGCCTCCGGAACAAACCCAAGTTTCTGGATTCCTCTGCCAAGCCCTCTGCCGAACAGTCCTCCGGAACCGATTGCATACAGTCCCTGCACTGTCTGATATCCTTTGGCAAACTGCTCTGGATTACGCCAGATTAGAAGGCGCTCCAGGCGATAGCTCTCAAGCATGAGAAATACCGTCATAAATCCTGTCCCGATCACTCCCATCCAGATGAACTGTACATATTTCGGACTTGCCACAAATACAAGGATCACTCCGATTCCAAGAATGATGATCGCTGTACTCAGATTACTTGCTCCGACCAGCCCTACAATTGGCAGGATACAGAACAGTACCTTGAATAATATCGTAATCTTCTCTATTTTCTTAGCATTTTTATTTACCATCCATGCAAGAAATAAAATCAGTGCGACCTTGGCATATTCAGAAGGCTGAAACGAAAAAGGGCCCAAAGACAACCATCTTTTGGACCCATTGTATTCTTCTCCTGCTAAAAGGACTAAAACGGAAAGAGCCACCGCTCCCACATAGCCAGCTACAGCAGCATATTTCCAGATATGATAATCAATACCTGCTACCAGATACATCACCGCCAGTCCCAGTGCTGTTGCAAATAATTGCTTTTTCAGATAGTACATGGCATCGTGAAACTTCACTTCGCCATTATAGACACTTGTACTGTACAGGATCACAAGTCCCGCCAGAATTAAAAGCATCAGCACAACCAGCAGTGTCAGATCATATTTTTTCACTCTTACCTTGAACGTGGTCAAACTATTTTGCACTCCTTATAAGGAATTTACAATTCTTTTAAATTCATCTCCACGTACTTCATAATTCGGGAACATTCCCCAACTTGCACATGCCGGTGACAGAAGCACTGCCTCTCCACTCTCAGCTGTCTTTGCTGCAAGAAGGACTGCCTCTTCAAAAGTATCTGCAAACACATAATCATGGAAACCACATTTTTCTGCATCTGCAGCAATCTTTTCCTTCGTTGCGCCAATCAGGATCAGTTTCTTAACCTTTCCGTCAAATGCATTGATCCACTCTGTAAACTCGGAGCCTTTGTCATATCCTCCGCCAAGCAGCACCGTTCTGCGGTTCATTGCCTGGATTCCTTTGATCGCAGCATCTGGATTGGTTCCTTTGGAATCATTATAATAAACAACACCGTTCTTTTCTGTTACATATTCGATACGATGTTCTACACCTTTAAATGCACGGATCACTTTGCGGATAATATCCATCGGCACACCATATACTGCTGCCATCGCAACAGCCGCCATATAATTCTCATAATTGTGCATACCGAGAAGCTGTAATTCATCTACATTGCATACAAGCACTTCTTCCGGGTTCTTATAAATCATATTCCCGTTATCCAGATATATTCCTTTTTCCAACTTCTGTCTGCTGCTGAAATAGATCACCTGTGCATCTATATGTTCTCCGAACTCCCTCGTTCTCTCGTCCTCGTAGTTCAGGATACAGTAATCTTCTGCTGTCTGGTTCTTTGCAATATTCTTCTTTGCATTCACATATGCTTCCATCGTGTGATGACGATTCAGATGATCCGGTGTAAAATTAAGGATCGCGCTGACCTTCGGACGGAATGTTACGATGCTCTCAAGCTGGAAACTGCTCATCTCTGCAACTGCAACTGCATCTTCTTCCATCTGTCTTGCTGCCACAGTATACGGATTACCGATATTACCTACAACATATGTATGCTCTTTGTATGCTTTCATGATCTCACCGAGAAGCGTTGTTGTTGTCGTCTTACCGTTCGTACCGGTAATTGCTAGCACATCACCTTTTCCAAATGCATAAGCAAGCTCTACTTCACCGATCACAGCAACCTTCTTATCACGCATTGCATTTACAACCGGAAGGTCTGTTGGTACTCCTGGGCTCAACACTGCAATATCTAATGTATCAATCAGTTTCTCCGGAAATTCACCAAGGATAATCTCTGCTTTTACTCCATCCCCAAGCTGTTCTTTCATAGCAACTTTATCCAACTTGTCATTTCCATCGTAAAGAATAACCTCTGCTCCATGATCTTCCAATAATTTTACAGCTCCGATTCCGCTGATACCGGAACCGAATACCAGTACTTTCTTTCCTGTTACTTCCATTTTCTCCTCCTACATTGCCATAAGCGCTACGAGACACAACAGAGCCGTAATAATTGAAAATACTGCGACCACACGCGTTTCTGACCATCCACACAGCTCAAAATGATGATGGATCGGCGCCATTTTAAAAATACGTTTTCCTCCGGTTTTCTTAAAATATGTGACTTGGATCATAACCGATAATACTTCTACCAGATAGATCAGTCCTACGATCAGGATGAAGATCGGCATCTGAAGCATATAAGCTGTTGAAGCCACAAAACCGCCAAGGGCAAGAGATCCTGTATCTCCCATAAATACACTTGCCGGATATACATTAAATAATAAAAATCCAAGCAGCGCACCAACAACTGCACATGTTACAGGTTCGATTCCACTTTTCGTTCCGATCGCAACAACCGTAAAAAATGTTGCAACAAGAACGGTTACGCTAGATGCCAGTCCATCCAGACCGTCAGTGAAATTGACACCGTTTACTGTGCCGATCACAGCGAAAAACATCAGGACAATTGCCAGCCATCCGATATCCAGATATTTTCCTCCGGAGAACGGAATGAGCATTTTCAGAGATACATCCGTGAATTTTACCACATAAAATGCGAAGATTGCAGTAACTACGATCTGTAATGCCATCTTCTGTTTTGGATATAGACCATCGGAACGCTTCATCACAACTTTCAGATAATCATCCAGAAAACCGATCAGACCAAAGCCAACTGTCACAAACAGGATTGGGATGATCTTCGGATAATCTTTGATATAAAAGATTGAAGTAAGTACCACACTCAAAAGGATGATCACTCCACCCATGGACGGGGTTCCTGCCTTCTTCAGATGGGACTTCACACCATCTTCCCTCTCTGTCTGATTCATCTTCAATTTTCGCAGTACCGGAATAATGATCGGTCCCAGAATCGCACTGAATGCAAAGGCAATCAATACCGGCATAAATACTGTATAATTCATAATCCACCTCTTTTATCTTTTTGTCAGACTGTTAAGTCCTCGACGAACCTAGTATACTTCATTTCCTACTCTTTTTCAATGCCAAGATACGGGAATGTCTCCCGAAAAATGTTTCCGATCACCGGAGCTGCAATCGTTCCCCCGTAATAGATTCCTTTCGGATTATAGATCACACACATGCCCAGAACCTGTGGATTTTCTGCCGGAGCTAAGCCTATAAAGGAAGAAATGTATTTTCCGGCACTTCTTGGCAAAGTCTGGGAAGTCGCTGTTTTGCCCCCAATATGATATCCTTTTACATATGCCTTTTTTCCAGAGCCTTTTGCCACTACTCCTTCCAGCAGTTCCTGCATGGTCTCTGAAGTCTTCGCTGAGAGAATTCTCTTCTTTCTTCCATAAGAAAAGACTTCCGTCTTCTTTTTCTCCGAATCTGTAACTTCTACTCCAAAATGAGGTGTAATTCTCTTTCCTCCATTTATAAGAGAACTGACCGTTGCTGCCATCTGCATCGGTGTAACCTGAAAAGACTGTCCAAAACTCATAGTTGCAAGTTCTACCTGTCCTACACGATTTTTCTTATGCAGGATTGTTCCAGCTTCTCCCGGCAGATCCACACCGGTTGGTGAAAGCAGTCCAAACTTCTGGAAATATTTATAGAAATCATTTACTCCAAGTCTGAGTCCGATGTCAATAAATACCGGATTACAGGAATTCTGAATCCCTTCCACAAAATTTTCCGCACCGTGTCCTCCCACTTTATGACAGCGGATTTTCCGGTCTTCCACAACTTTATAACCCGGGCAATGAAAACGATCCGAAAGCTTTACCACTCCTTCTTCCAGGCACGCCGATGCCGTAATGATCTTAAATGTAGAACCCGGCTCATATGTATCACTGATACATTCATTACGCCACATCCGGTTAAGTGCATCCTGTTCTTCTTCCGGCGTCAGATTTTTCTTTTCTTCACCTGGAAGCGAAAAAGGATCATTCAGATCAAATTCCGGCACATTAACCATTGCAAATATTTCTCCATTCTGCGGATTCATAAGCAGTATTGCAACTTTTTCCGCCTGTTTTTCTTCCATGACTTTTTCTGCCATCTGCTCTGCATATTTTTGAAGATTTGCATCCAGACTGATTTTCAGCGTGTCGCCTTTTACCGGTTCTTTTCGTCCTTCTGCTTCTTCGTCCAGTTCTATTCCTCTCGCATCTGTGATTGTCAAAATCTGCCCATTTATCCCTTTTAAATAATCTTCATACTGCACTTCCAGGCCAATGATTCCCTGATTATCCCCTCCTGTAAATCCAAGAACCTTTGATGCAAGTTTTCCATAAGGATAATATCGTTTAAAATCTTCGTCTACCTTAACACCATCCAGCCCAAGATTTCGAATTTTATCTCCCGTCTTTTTCTCTACATTTGACGCAATCCTCTCCATAGATGATATTTTTTTCACTTTTTTTCTCACCTGCGCTTCTTCCATGTGAAGTGCTTTTGTCAATATTTTAATTACCTTTTCCGAATCTTTCAGCTGACTGTGTATTACAGAAATTGTGCAGACTGTCCGGTTTGTTGCTAGGATTTTTCCATTCCGGTCAACGATTTCTCCTCTTGCAGCTTTAATATCGCGCTCTCTTTCATGTAACTGCTGTGCTTTCTTTTGATATTCTTCTGCGCGGAAGATCATCAGCCACGCAAGTCTTCCGAACAACAGAATAAGCAGGATGAGCGCGCAGGAGAATACAAAAAATATTTTCTTCTTATTATATGTTCTGTTCTTCAAACAAAAAACCTCACACAAGCTTTGTAATAATCTATTACTGCTTATGTAAGGTTATTCTGTTAATTCTTGCTGTCTGAGATTTTTTCCACTCCCAGATACGGAAGAATCTCTTTCATAATATCTGCTGAGAGCTGGGTTGCCAGTCCGCTATTCGCCTGGTCACTGACGTTTGGTTCATTGATCACAACATAGACAACAACCTGCGGATTTTTCTGCGGTGCATATCCGATAAAAGATACAAGATATTTTCCATTCCTTCTTGGGAGTTTCTCCGCTGTACCAGTCTTTCCGCCCACATCGTATCCCTTAACGGCTGCCGTCTTTCCGGTTCCGTTTGTAACTACGCCGCGCATGTAATCTTTCACTACATCGCAGGTCTCCTGGGAAATCGTTTTCCGTACAAGCACCGGATCCTTGCTCTCTGTCACATTTCCATTTTCATCTTTGATCTGTCTTACAACATGCGGTCTGTAATAACTGCCGCCATTGATCAGAGAACTGAATGAAGCTGCAAGCTGAGTCATTGTTACGTTGAAATTCTGTCCAAAAGCATTAGTTGCAAGACTGGCAGAATCCATTTTCTCCGGTGAATACAAAAGGCCTTCTGTACTTGCCTCACCCGGAAGATCTATGCCCGTCGATGTGCCAAATCCAAACAGCTTTTGATAACGGCTGAATTCGTCTTTTCCGATCTGCGCGCCGATCCGCATCATTGCAACGTTACAGGAATTTTCAAGTGTCTGCTTAAGTGTCTGCATTCCATGTCCATTACGGTGACTGCAGTGGATATCGTGTCCGCCTACTCTGAGTACACCGGTACAGTTATAACTTTCATTTCCTGTCAATACACCCAGTTCCAGTCCCGTTGCAACCGTAAATGGTTTGATCGTTGATCCTGGTTCATAAGTATCTGTCACACAAAAATTCTTCCACAGCGCGTTAAGTGTCTCGATCTTCTCTTTATCCGTCATCTTTGCAAGTTCATTTTTTGTATAATATGCTGACAGATCTCTCGGCTTATTCAAATTGTAATTCGGATAAGATGCTTCCGCAAGAATCTCTCCGTTATTTGGATTCATTACAATGACTGCCGTATCCTTACTTCCGGTTCCTTTTCTTGCTTCATTCTGATGCTTTTTATTAAACGCCAGAATATGCTTCTCCACTATACTCTGTACCTGCAAATCAATTGTAGAGACAACTGTCTTTCCATTGACCGGCTCTTTTACGGTCTGTTCAAAAGTAGAGGTTGTATCCTGATAGCCATATTCTCTTCCATCCGTACCATTCAGGACTTCGTTATAAGATGCTTCAATTCCATTGCTTCCTATGTTTCCATCTACGGTAAACCCAAGTGTATCGCTTGCCAGTGAGTTATACGGATATTTCCGTTCATAATCTTCCTCAAGCCAGATTCCCTGTACATTCGAATACTTCTCACTGTTCTTCATTATGTTGAATTTTTTCGCTTCTTTATAGCCGATTCCTTTTTTCAGAACGTTATAACGCCCGGACGGGTTGGTCTTCATCAGTTTTCGAATATCTTCTTCCTTAATATCAAAATATTTCTTCAACGCTTCAATGGTCGGTTCTATATAATCGTCCTTACTGAGCATTGCCTTCATATCCAGAATAACATTATAAATACGTTCACTTGTCGCCATCTTGGTCCCATTACGGTCTACGATATCTCCCCGTTTAAACGGGATTGTACGGCTGTCATACTGTTGCTGGTCCAGCACCACTTTTGTATATTTGTCACCATTTGATGCATTAATATAAGTAATCCGGCCTGCAAGAAAAACAAAAGCCAGTACAAATCCCATAAAGAGCATGACTAGCTTTTTTTGCATGGCCTTATTAAATTTCCTTTTAAAAGGATTTCTCTTTCTTCTTGCCATTTATTTCTTCACCTGTTATTTACTTTTTTTCGTCTGTACTTTTGTAAGTGCACCTTCCTTTGGAATACTTTCATATTGCTTTACATAATCCAGAGAAGGTTTTTTATATTCCACGACCTGAGAATCGGAAGCATCTACCATGCCAAGGTCTTTCTTAGCCTTTTTACGCACTTCGTCCAGATTCACAGAATCCACGATTGCATTGTATCTGGTCGTATTCTCTTCTTTCAGAGTTGCCAGTTCTTCTTCCATCGCTGAAATCTTTTTTGCGTGGCTCATATTTGCTGACTGTAAATTAACATACTTGATACATACAAGCAGCATGGCGATTGCTGCAACCGCCATGAATACAACATATCCTCGGTTCATTCGCAGAGCCTGTCTGCGGTTTTTCTTTACCTGTCTGCTTGTCCTTTTCTTTTTGGGTTCCTGCGCGCGTCTTTCCGGTTCGTATGCCGGTTGTCTTACAACATTACCGTAAACATAAGACGCTCTTTGTACATTCTGTCTTCTTCTTGTTGTCATCTGTCTGTATGCCATGCGCGCTCACCCCTTTCCCACTTTTAATTATTACATACTCATGTGTCAGCTCCGCTCAAAAATACGAAGCTTTGCGCTCTTTGCACGACTGTTTTCTTCCATCTCTTCCTTGCTCGGAAGGATTGGTTTTCTAGTGATAATACTCCCTTTTGATATTTTCCCGCATACACATACAGGAAAATCGCTTGGACATGTGCATGGATTTTCATTCTTACGAAATGCACTTTTCACGATCCGGTCTTCCAGTGAGTGGAATGTAATGATGCACAGTCTGCCCCCTGGATTCAACAAATCAATCATAGCGTCCAATGAATTTTTTAGCACTTCCAGCTCCTGGTTCAATTCAATACGAATTGCCTGGAAGGTTCTTTTTGCCGGATGTCCGGACTTCTTCTGAAACTTCATCGGGATTGATGCACGTATGATCTCTGTCAGTTGTCCCGTTGTCTCAATCGGTGCTTTCTGACGCGCAGCCACAATATGCTTTGCAATGTTCTTGGCAAACTTATCTTCGCCATAATCACGGATCACACGATAAAGTTCCCGTTCTTCATAGTCATTGACGATATCTCTCGCTGTCATCTTCTGACGTCTGTCCATCCGCATATCGAGAGGTGCATCTTCGCGATAAGAGAATCCCCGCTCTGCCGTATCTAACTGATAAGATGATACGCCCAGATCGAGCACGATCCCATCGACCTTGTCAATGCCTAACTTACCTAGCTGTGACTTCATATCACAATAGTTACTTCTTACTATTGTGACTTTCTCTCCGAAGTCTTTTAAGCGGATCCCGGCTGCTTCAATTGCAGCGGCATCCTGGTCTATTCCTATAATACTCCCCTTGTCACTGAGACGTCTTGCCACTTCACTGGCATGTCCGCCTCCACCGAGCGTTCCATCTACATAGATGCCGTCCGGTTTAATCTTTAATCCATCAATTGTTTCTTTCAATAATACTGATTTGTGTACGAATTCCATATCTTCTCCCTCTAGATACTGAACCCGCTTGCTTCCATATCGGATGCAATATCCTCAATATTCATTTCCACCTCAGCATTCTTAGCTTCCCATTTTGCCTTATCCCAGATCTCGGCACGCTTCCCCATACCGACAAATACAACTTCTTTTCCTAGTCCGGCGAAGTCTCTGAGTGGGGCTGAAATAAGAGTTCTGCCTTGTTTGTCAAGGTCGCCGTCAATTGCACTTCCCTGGAAGAAATATGCAAATGCGCGGGCTTTTTTGTCTGTGGTCGTCGGTAAGTTGTTCAGTTTCTCTTCAAAAGCGATCCATTCTGCTTCCGGGTATACATACAGGCAGTTTTCCATTCCTTTTGTTATGACGAAATGCTCCCCTAAATCGTCACGGAACTTAGCCGGAATGATCAGTCGCCCTTTGGCGTCTATGTTATGACTGTATTCTCCTTTTAATCCCCTTAGCATAATGAACTCACCTTCTTTCAAAGTGGTCCACCACTTTCGCACCACTTTTCTCCACTTCTCACCACTTTCTACCACTTGAACTAATTGTAAAACACTTTTTCAGTGATTTCAAGCCTTTTTTGTGTGTTTTTTGTGAAATCAACATAGAATGTGACTTGACTCATCGTATACATATAAAGAGAGTTGACACTCGCAAGCCTACGCTTTTGAACATCAACTCTCTTTGATTCTTATTATTTATTTTATTCTTCTGCTTTATCCAGATTGCTCTGAAAATTCTGCAAAGCACTGTAATCAATCTCTACTTCCGGTCTTGACTGCTTCGCTTCATAAGTATGATACGCCGAATAAGTAATCCAGCCAAGTAAGATCACTCCTACAAATACTACCAGACACTTGCGCATCAGATTATATAATCTGTGCTTCCGGCGTAATCTTCGCCGGTTTGCTTTTTCTTCTTTATAATTATCAACTTTGGTCTGACTCATCAGGTATCTGTCTCCTTCTTATCGAATAACTACCGTTATTCTATCACACCTTTCCGGATTAGACAACCAGAATCACACCACCGTCTGCTGCATACATACTGCTGATCCCTGCCGTATCCAGGACGATGATATCTTTTACCTTCATCTGTTCCTGAACCATTTTCTTCATGTCTTCAGCACGCTCCGGGCAATTACAGTGTGTAATCGCAAGAATCTTCTCTTCTGGTCGTATCGCATCTTTCTTCACCTGCGCAACCATCTTCTCGATTGCTTTCTTCATGCCTCTTCCCTGACCCAGCTGACAGATACTTCCAATCGGTGTAGAACCCATTACCGGCTTGATATTAAGCGCAGTTGCCATCATCGCTTTAATACCAGTCAGTCTTCCGTTCTTTTTCAATGTCTCCAATGTCTCCAGTACAAAATACGTGTGCTGCTCTTCTATATAAGCATCCACTGTCTTAATAATCTCTTCAAAGCTCATCTGCTTTTCTTCACACTCTGCAATCTTCAGTGCGATTAGAGTCTCTCCAACTGAAGCAGACTTAGAATTAAATACATGGATCTGTTTCTCTCCATATTCTTCTTTATAAAGGTTCTTCCCCAACTCTGCACTATTGTAAGAACCACTCAGCTCAGCCGATAATGTAACTGCATATACATGCTCAGCATCACAGTGATACATCTCCATATAACGTTCCGGTGATGGGCAGGAGGACTTCGGACACTCCGAAGCCGCTGCAACTCTTCTCAAAAAATCCTTTTGATCAAATGTTGCATCGTCAATGATATGATAACCATCTACTTCTATCTCCAGTGATGCGGTCACGAAATGCTCTGACTGTTTCATCTCTTCCGTTAATTCACCACAACTATCTACAACTACTTTATAACTCATGTCTTCCTCCCGGTAAACTTTTTATTTCCATTAAATGTAGTTTTTAATACTACGTTTAATATCATAGCACATTCACATCGGAAAAGAAAGACTTTTATTCCGTTATTGTTCTATTTTTATTTGTTTTGAAACACTTAGCGCAATTCCCATTTCTATAGAAAGGAACAGAATTGCTGTTCCCCCATAACTGATAAATGGTAATGTAATACCTGTTGTCGGAATCAGATTTGTCACAACTCCCACATTTAAAAATACCTGTAAAGCCATGTGAGCAAATATTCCCGTCACAATCAGTGAACCATACAAATCCGGCGCATTCTGTGCAATAAACAGCAGACGGTATAATAATAAGCCAAACAGTGTCAGAACGAGAATTGCTCCAAACACGCCAAGTTCTTCACATATAATAGAAAGGATCATATCATTCTGCACTTCCGGAATGATTGTCTTCTGTGCGCTGTTCCCAAGACCTTTTCCAAAAAAGCCTCCGGAACCGATCGCATATAACGCCTGCATGATCTGGTATCCGCCTTCTGATGCATAATTTTCCGGATTCAGCCATACAAGAACCCGGCGCATCCGGAAACTCTTACTTGTCGTAAGTACCATACCCAAGATCTTCACGCCCACCAGTATCACTGCAAGACCGCCACCTGCAGCTGCAAAGAAGATCTTTGTCTTCCGGTGAACAATAAAAATCATAATAATGCTGATGCCCATTACGATAATCGCTGTACTTAAATTATCTGTCAAAAAATATACACATGCTGCGGATAACAGTCCCCAGACCATTACATGGATAAATCCTTCTTTTGTATTAATCTTCTTTCCAAGCTTGCAGATCACTACCGGGATAAATAGTATCACCGCAATCTTTGCAACCTCCGATGGCTGAAACTGTCCGATTCCAGGTACCATGATCCATCTCTTGGCTCCCTTGGCTCCTTTTCCGATTGGGCTTTGTACAAGTGCCATCAGTATTATGGATACCCAATATAGCAGTTTTGCGCGCTTAATGTACCAGTGGTAATCAATAAAGCGGCAGATAAACCACATCACAAAAAAACCAGCCAGACAGAAAATTATCTGTTTCTTCAAATAAAATATACTGCTTTTCTGTCCGGTGATCTTCATGGAACTGTATGCACTGGTGCTGTATAACATTACCAGCCCGAAACATACAAGGCATATAAGAATTGCGACCAGACTATAATCAAAATATGGGATTGTTTTTTTCCTTTGTTCTGTAATTTCTCTTTTCACTGTCCTTGTCATTTTATTTACACTCCAATCGTATTCATTATACTCAGATATGATTCTAAAAACAACTAAAAATTCCGGTCTTTGCACCTCTTTTTGACTTCTTTCATATTATAATAATGCAAATAATTGAAAAGGAAGGTTTCTAAAAATGCCTAATTATCGCTATCAAGCTTCTAATTGCTGCGGCAACTCCATGCGGAACGTTTCCCTTAGTGTTCCTTCAGGCTCCGGCTGTCATGAACATGCCTGCTCCGATAACACTTCCAATATTTCCATGCAGGTTCTTGCTATGGCATATGTTCCCATCCAGAAATTCCAGTGCCTGTACGATCCGCCGAAAGGGCTGCATGCAGGTACTATTTTTGCCGAACTCGATAAACCATTTCTTGGAACAGGAGGTGTTCTTCGATGAATAATGATAAAAGATTATCCCGTCAAGAACTCTTACAATGGATCAATGCCGTCAGCTTTGCAGTCAATGATGTGACTTTATTTCTCGACACACACCCTGATGACGCAGAAGCATTAGAGTATTTTGAGGAATTTCGTACGCAGCGCACACGCGCACTTCAGGAATATTCCAGAAATTATGGGCCGCTCACGATCGATACTGCAACTGCCACTCCATGTGAACGCTGGCAGTGGAGCACACAGAGCTGGCCATGGCAGGAAGGAGGCTGTTAATCTATGTGGAATTATGAAAAGCGTCTGCAACATCCGGTAAAAATCACCCAGACAAATCCAAAGATAGCTCAGGTGATCATATCCCAGTTCGGTGGTCCTGATGGCGAACTGGGTGCATCCATGCGGTATCTCTCCCAGCGATACACAATGCCTTACAACGAGGTCACCGGTATCCTTACGGATATCGGTACGGAAGAACACGCCCAAAAACGTTCTCGCTTATTTTTCTTCCTTATTATAATGCGTTTCTACAGCGTTTCTGCGTATTTACTGGATATCTTAATCCAGCCCTCGCCGGACTTTAATCTGCCATACGGCATCTTCTCAACGGTCTTCGTTTCCGTGATCGTATAGACCGATTCCGGTGCTTTCTTTCCAGTGTAATCTTTGCCGGGACTCTTGTAAATATTAAGTGCCTGTTTGGTCTTTACTTTGAAAGATTTATCCGCAGCTTTCTTCGCTGCCGGCTTCTCTTTGATCTTCTTTCCGATCAGACCTTCTGCAATCGCTTTTGCGACAGTCTTATATCCTAGCTTCTTGTACAGCAGGATATCATCTTTGTCATCGGCAAAGCAGACTTCAATCAGCATTGCCGGATCATTCGTGCGTCTGATAACTGCTAAAGAGCGGTTGTTCTCTTTGCAACCCTTCACTCCACGGTTTGTAAAGCCAAGCTTTGCCATTTCCGCACATACTCTCTTAGCATAAGGAACCGCCTTGGAACTCATGCTGGATACCCAGACTTCAACACCTTTGACTTTTCCGTCTTTCTTTGCTTTTTTGCAGCCATTGAGATGGATAGACATGTTTAAATCCACCGTATTCTTGTTACATTTCTTTACAATGTTGCTAAGATTTCCGTTCTGTGTTCTTGCAGAATCATCCGTACAATCATGCACAGTATGTCCTTCTGCGCTGAGAAGTCTCTGTAACTCTTTTGAAATCTTCCGATCTTCGGTCACCTCATCCAAATATGAGATGATGCCTGGGACATGTCTATTGTGTCCGCCATGAACATTATATCTTGCCATGATAACCTTCCTTTCTAAACATCCTTATTTCTTATATTTACTCCGATTCCAGATCGATGCAACTCGCTCCCATCCGCCTGTACTTACCAGATATACAATAAAAGCAGCCACAATTGCTGCGAAAATATAATACCATTCAATCACAATCCGGTAATAATTGCACAGGACGATCACGCTGATCGGCGTCAGGATCAGCGACACCGCCAGCGCAACAACACTGGTCGGAATCTTCTTAAGTGCCGGCATCTCTTTCACTGCCTGCACGATCACACTGACCAGAAATGCCAATACGCCGATTCCGGTCAGCAGGTAACTAATATACTGCAGAAGAAGCTCTGCACTCATTGCTTTTCCCATAATCTAATCTCCTTTTCGTTTCAAATGTAATTCCTGGATCTCGTCATGCATTTTCTCAACCATGCCATTTCCGCCAAGCCTATGATACGCTTCGTACATCTGGCAGAAGTTCTCATAAGCATAGGACGGAATAGAGCCGATCTTCATATACCGGTCATGATACTCGATAAGCTGCACCCGAAGAAGCAGCATTGTACCGGCACTGTTTGCATCCCGTTTCTCATTCTCGTCAGCGATACGCTTATTTCGTTCTACGGCATCCTTCTGCTGTCTCTTCTTCTGCTCCTTCAAAAGCCAAACGATATACCCAAGCACGATCGGCAGAACGATTCCATATGTCTGTAAGATGATTTCCTTCACTTTCTATTCCTGCTTTCCTTAAATTATGCAAATAAAATAAGACCGTTACGGTCTTGCTCTTGGGGTGTTCATGTAAAATTCTCCTATGAAAATGTTAAATATCCTGACCATGCAATGCCAATGGCATCATTATTGGCGACGTTAGTTGTTTTGTTGATCGTTATCCTTACTTCTATCCATGACTCTCTGACATAGCATGAATACGAAGCTGGCTTTACATACGCACTCGCAGATGAACCGTGTGTATATTTACCGCCCTGTCTTCCTCGGAAACCATTGTTCGTAGTTGCCGTTGCTGCCGATACTCCTACAAGCGGCTTGGACAATGGGACTGAAAATATAACCTGATTACCGCCACCGGTAACATAACCACCAGTGCTGATCTCACATGGAATTTTATCGCCTTTTGTGTAATATGGTTTAAAGGTATCTCTGGTCGGCGGTCCCAAGTACAGATCTGTCTCATCTGAATACAACTGCCATTTTCCGGCTACTTCATCATGGAGTCCTCGGTTTACTCCTCCGGTTCCAACTCCAACACCTATGGCATTACCAGTTGAATTATGCGAAATAATAGTCACGTCATTCGAGTAGACATGCAAACGCCCATCTGCATTATTTAATAATAGCGCAATCTTATCATTCTCACTCATGACTCCCTGATGACTGATTTGCGATCTCAATAAAATTCCAGAATCCAATACACCTATATAGTTTTGTATCTGCTTGCCAACTCCCGTCCCTGATGTGCCGTAATATTCTGTCAGATACTCAAGAAAAGCTACTGCATCATTTTCCGCATTAACCTCCGGGCTCATCAAGGAAAGTATTGATGCTGATGTATCCATTCCATTGTCATTTTCGTAATAATTAGTAGAATCAAGATTTATTGCTACAGGTCCGGACATATTCAGATGTGAAGCTGCATCAATTTCAACTCCATCTGTTCCATTTATTTTTGAAAATGTTACGCTTTCTCCATCTTTTTCCTGTACAGAAGATACAATCGATGTTGTTCCACCACACATTTCCACCACAGCATCTTTACTATTCTTCCCCAGCTCCACTTTATTTGCCGCATACTTCGCTAGCACCATATCTCCGTTTCGAATTTCCATAGAATCAGAATCTACCTTTACATTTGCTCCTAATGTATCCGCTTCCATATTTCCTACAATCAAGCCATCATCCGTTCCCTGTATATAATTCGTTGCAACTTTCGCCGCAGCGTCAGCAGCCGCCTGCGCCCGATTTGCCTTATTCCAGGCTTCCTTGGCTGCTTCGTAGCTGCTGGACTTCGATACATCCGAATAGCTGTATGTATCATTGGACATTATAGTCAAGATTACAGTGTATAGGGTGCTTGTTGATCCTGACTCATATGTTGGTTCTGTTGTATTCCAATTTCCACCGGGCGGGATTGCTGTCGGCTTGTTTGGCTTGGCGGCAGTTGAGGATTGCAATAAGTAATATGTTGTAACTGCTTTCACGTCTATAATCCTCGATATCGTAATATCTGCCTTTGCTAATATTGCCATCCTCTCACTCCTTAATCTTCAAGCTGACATGTATATGCCTGTGCATTTGCAACATCTGCTGCCGATATTGTCAGTGTTTTAGCTGTTGCAATTGCTGTGTCGCTTCCCGTTTTATACCATTTGATTGAGCCAAGTGATCCACAAACTCCTGCATCTGTAATGCTCTGCTCTACCGAGCCTTTCCAGACATGGGCTGTAAGCACTGTCGAACCGGAATTGTTTTTAAATACTGTTCCATTAGATGAAGTGATTGTCAAACTGATCGCATCTGCTCCCGCCGCACCTGTGGAGCCCTGTTTTGCCACGCTATACTGCGGATCAGAGGTAGATCCATTTGTATAAGTAAATACCGTCTTCGTCCAAAGATAGTTTCCGGCCGCTACCGATGGTGGTGTGGACTGCCATCCACTGGTCGGTGCAGATGTATTAGATGAAGATGAAGCATAACTAATTTCTGCTTTTGAAACACCATTGCCTGTAGCTCCAGTATTTCCTTTGTCACCCTGAATACCTTTAATGTTTCCGGCATAAACCCATTTAGCAGCAGACGCGACACCTGCAACTGTACACTTATAGGTATTACCAGTAGATGTATTGAGATACATATCATTAACACGGGCATTTGCTACACCTGATCCAGAGAAAATTATCGCAGTCGTTGATGTTCCTGTAATGCCCGTACCTGAATACCATTGGGAACCTGTTGTTCCGGTTGCACCTGTAGAGCCCTGCTTTGCTACACTATAGCTTACAGAAGTTGTATTGTCTGTATAGGTAGTTGTAACTCTTGTCCATAAATACTGCCCCTGCGTTACCGGTGGAATAGTTGTGGACCATCCACTTGTCGGAACTGTTGTATTAGAAGCAGATCCTACATATTCTGCCACCGGCTCACCCTTAATGCCTCTTCCGGCTGCGCCTGTTGCACCTGTCTTCGCAACTGCAAACGAAAACTTCTTATTTACCGTAATACCGTCTACATGAACCGGGATCGTTGCCTCACAGGCAGCACTGATCGTTGCTGTTGTTTTAAATGTAATTTTAACTCTGGATGTACCACTGTTTTCTACTGTAGCACTAATTCCGTTCGGGCATGTAATCTCTGCTGCCACTACCGTCAGCGAAGCACACTGATTTGTTCCACAGAATGCAACTGCTTCTGTAGAACACGTCTGCCCGGGAGTCGCACCGCTGGTATTTCCGATAAATGTGTATGCTTCCGAAGTCAGCATTACCGAATACGCATCCGTAACATCTAAAATTGTCATTTGATCTGCAGCTTTAATTGCCATAATATTATCCTCCTCGTTTTTAAACAATTAATTCACATAAAAAAGTTACCTTTACATCTACATCATCTGGTGATAATGCAAATGAAAATCCATCGTTTCTGATTCTTGGATCACCGGAAGAGATAATTCCATAAGTCTCTTCCTCTAAGCGCTGCCATTTCCACTGGATATATGCACCGCTTCCGAATGTCTTTCTCAGAGTCTCTGCATCTTCTATCCGCTCCTTTCCGTGATATATAACAACCGACAATACCGTTGACACTGCATTATTCTTAAATACACTGCCCCTCGAGGATTCTATGTGAAGCAATACTGCCGCTTCTCCTTCTTCCCCTTTTACTCTCACCCATTTATACAGTTCTGGATTGGAAATATCCGGATCTCTCACAGTCTGGTTCGTGCGTGTTCCGAGATATGATTTTCCGGAAGGATCCAAGGAAATGCCGGAACCATATTCATCGTCTGCGTAAGCAGTCCATGTATACAGTGTTCGATTGGCTGCCAGATTTTTAAAGTTTCCTGCCAGATCCTGCACCTGCTGCGAGATGCCGTTATCTTTGATCAGATAATCTCCAATAGTGACGCTGACGCTTCTGCCCGTTTCTGAAATCTCTGTTTTTAATATCCTTGCCGAAAAATAAACTTCACCGGATTCATCCACAATATTTACAGTATCTCCAATTTTTGTACCCTTTGGCAGTTCAAGTACATCAATCTCATAGTTCACTTCCGGTTCTCGGATCTTCTTCAGCTCTTCTATCGCTTTCTTGCATAAAAGCTCCTGGCTTACCGTATCAAAATTAAACGTTTTTACAATATCTCCTTCGCCCTGCCCGTCTGCGAAAAAACGGCTCCACTTCTGCCATGCCGTTCTGGATTTCAGAAGATTCCCATCAATGTAAAAATCTCCATCATCGTACTTGTAGTCCCTCAGATTGATTGCAATATCGCTGTCCTCTGGTGTGGATCCATATGGCAGCAATGCTGTGGCAAGATTCGCAATTGATTTCTTCGTTACCATCCTGTCGATATCACGGTCCAAATGAAGCTGTACTCCTGCATCCTGCCCCCGCTTCTGGTAAACATCAATATACTTATGCTTTACAGCCATTCCTTCTACATCAAAGGAAAAGGCGATTTCCGCATCAAACTCACCGGCAACACCTAATATCCGCTCCGTCACGGTCTGTTCATCATTCCAAGCAAGTTTCTTCGTCCCTGATACCTCATTAAGCCCAATTTCAAAACCACTGTCTTCTGCAAATTTATTTATATAATAATCAATCTCGTATGCCTTATCCGCAGTGTACGGAAGTGCTATTTCATTCAGAAGATCCAGTCCTGCATCTTCTGCATAAACCATGACTTCTCTGCTTTTTGTATCTGCTTCCGTTTCAATGATCGTATAAAAAGATTTTTCATCACCACTCTGGTACAGTAAATAATTTCCTACTGTAGCACATCTTTCCACTTCTTTTCTCGTAAGCGCATCGTATGCAACATGCAGTTCCAGAACCGATACGCCCGCTTCTATCTCTTCTGTTTTTTCGTCGTCAACAATCAGCAAGCCTTCCGGGAGCGTTGTGCTTGCATTCCCTAATATGTTCATATGACGGTCAGCAAAATACACGATCATAAAAAGACCTCCCTGTATTTCAATTTAAATGTCGGCGCATATGCCTCTTCTACCCACTCTGACCAGCTAAACCCGATCTGGTTCACTCCAGGCATCAGGTAAAATTCTTCCCAGCTATTGCCGAGTGCTCCAAGATCCTGCCTGTCCAGTTCATTCAGCTTTACGGATGCACTTGCGCAGTCAATCGAAAGGACATCGTTTGCATTGAATTTATTCTGTACATCATGCCATTCCAGTACGATCTTATCTATAGTTTCCGTCACCGTCTTCTTATAGTTCTTTACCAGCTTCATTTCATACATGCCATTGTATTTCATGGCTGCCGCCGTGCGCTTCTGGAAGAAACCGGTCGTGATCTTGCTTACGGATTTCGTTGCTACGCTCTCTACTGTAAAGCTTGCTTTTATCCCGCCGAGGTCAAATGAAATTCTTGAACCTTTCTTTGTAATGCAGGATGACTTCGCAGTCTTAATGGCTGTTATTTTTTTCTTCTTATTCTCTGCCCGGTTTTCTCCAAATCTCTTGTTGTGCAATGACAGATCTATCTCTGCTTCTTTCCGGATCTTGCCATCCACGATCATCCGGTACTTTCCTTTCGTTCCGTCACCGGACTTGTAAATGTCAACGCCCGCTACAATTTTCCCGGACGCATCCGATAATATCATCTGAAAACGCCCTTTCTGCCTCTTTCCTGCACTCGTACTATCCACGCACATCTTCTGTGCGTACTGCATCTGGAAATCTGTAGCAGATTCCGAAAGAGAATATGTCGTTACAGCACCGTGCCATCCGGAACCCGATCCATAACTTGATGCTGTAAGATAATACGTTCCCTCACTCGTAGAATTCTGCGAATGTTTCTCTCCCATCGTTCCATTTTGTGTCACTGTTCCATACAGCACTCCACTGTTATTTTTATATTTCGTCTTTAATGTATTCCATGCGGATGATTTCTTGAATGAATGATTAACCATCACCTTCGTTGTAGGAACCTGATAAGTATTGGTTTCCTGCTCAACGACCTCGATCTGCTCTTCCGACAATTCCTCTGGATTGCCAAATTGTAATATGTGTTCTTCATCATCGAAGAAAGCTACATAACCGCATCTTCCATTGTCGTTCTCTTCGCCGCTTTCATCATCGTAAAAATCAACTTCAAACTTTGGAAATGCACGATATGTGCCGCCGTATTCAAACACAAATGCATTACCTGTCGGTTCTACCTCGTATTCTTTCACGGAATACTTAAATGGATCAGAACATTTAAAACTGAATGAACCCGTCACGGCATTCTTCCCCGGCTCGATATCATCCACCGATTCCATTGTTCCGATATAATACTTGTCGGGTTCATCCATGAAGATTAATTGTGCCTCTTCTACATTCAGAAGTGCATTCAATTCATTAAAAGCCATGCGAAACCGTGCATTATTTCCGGCAATCAATTGAAACGTTACAGTAATCGTTCTTTCCGGATATCTTTTGCTCTGATATCTTGTTCCGTCATTCACAGTGCTGTCCAGCGCAGTGACTTCTGTTTCTAACAATTCCCGTCCGGAGACATGCAGTGTCCGATACTCCGGGATTTCATCCTCGATCAATGTTCCATTTATCATCAAAGCTTCAGATGGGACATCACGTCCCACCTGAAAATCTGTCGTATCTACAAAACTATACATACTGCCTCCTTATTTCCTTCCACGCCGTCTGTTCTCGCGGCTCTGTCTCGAATCCAGTTCGCTCTGCATATACGGCGCAGTCGTTCTCGCCACCTCACGTCCATCTACTTCTACCGGAACAACAATCGTATACTTCGCATTGCTGTAATATTCATACTCTGTTGATAGATCGCCAGTGTAATCACCTGCAAGCTTCGGAGATGCAACATCCGGAATCGTCACGATGCTTTGCGCTACATCGGCAATCTTATGCCGCATGGACTCCAACTGGTTTATGTATCCTTTTGCCGTATAAGTTGCCAGAGAAGCGAACACCCTTGACGGACTGTGAATCTTAAGCTTCTTCCGGAATGCTTTTATCACTTCATTTGCCAGTATCCGGCTTTCCTTACTCAGACTCTTTTTCTTGGATGTCATTCCTGATACAAATCCACTCATCGCATTTGCGCCAATCGTAGTCATACGTTTTTTCAGTGCCTTCGCTTCTTTCGTCACCTGTGCAGAGAAATCCTTCTTAAGACTACTTAATTTCGGTGCATAGTAATTCGTTGCTGTTTTCTTTGCAGCGTTCTGGAACTTTGTATAGCTTGCACCATAAGCTTTCAGGTCTTTCGTAGACATCTTAAGCAGATTATTCGTGTAAGCCAGACCTTCTGCCGTGCTGAGTCCGAGGATTTCTTCCATCAGTCCGTCCGGAAGAATTTTCTTCAGCTTTTCCAGATTCTTTGCGTAGGCATTGATCTGCTTTGTGCCGGCATTAAAATCTTTCAATGCAATATTCCCGTAATCATCCGCCGTGTAGAGACTGTTGACATTTCCAAGATTCTCCATGAATGTCTTTCTTGCATCGATGATCGCATCGTATTTCTTCTGATACTTCTTTCCCAACTTATCAAATGTGGAATCCGCTGCCTTGATCAGCTTCTTCACTTCGGCTTTATATGATTTTGAAAATGCACTGTTTAGATAGCGTCCGGCTTTCGTATACTTGCTGGAAGCCTTCTTATTCTGCTTTTTCAGTGGCTTCACATACGCATTGATCATATTCTTGACCGACTTAAGTGCACTGTCCCGTTTCTTCTCCATCTGCGATTTGAACTTATCACTGAGTTTTTCACCAAGCGACTCATAATTTCCCTTATTCTTCGCAGTCTTAAATACTTTCATCGTTTCGCTGACGAGTTTTCTTGCCGCTTTTGTAGCCTCACTGATCTTACTCAGGATTCCATTTCCAAATCCCAAACTCATGTATCCACCATGCTTCTTCGTGAGTTTGGAAGGGCTGTGGATCTTCGCTTTCGCCCGGATAGCTGTGTCCGCAGCAGATACCATCCTCTCAGCTGCTGCTTCGATCTGTCCAAGGCAGGAACTCATTCCACTTGCGAACCCCTGGCTGACGTAAGAGCCGGCACTGTACGCACCAGAACGCCCGGATCTCAGCCTTGCATTTACACTTGTAGTTGCTTTCGATGCAGCCGATACAGCTTTACTCAGACCACTGCGAAGAGCAGATGCATAACCGCTTCCTGCATTTTTACCTGCAGACTTCGCTGTAGAAGCCACTTTGCTCATGGACTTGCCAACCGCAGATAAAGAACTTGCCGCCACCGCGCCCATTGTTCCGAAACTTACATTTACGGATGCAGATGCGGATGCCAGCGTTTTCAATCCACTCGCCGCCTGACCTACACCTGTACCCTTTTTGGAAATTTTACCAAGCCCGATCGACACAGCTCCGAGAGATTTTGCGATAGATCCAATCGACAGTCCGGCTATCGTCTTAATCCCACTTGCCACACTCTTAAATCCCTGTCCAGCATTCTTTGCTGATGTTCCGACCGAATTGATCACTTTGGCAATTCCATTCAGCACACTGGTAAGACCACCGCTGATCGCATCCACGACTTTAGTAATCGTATTGCCAATCACGGTAAATCCTGCACTCGCTACAAGAACCGCTGTGCCGAGTACCAAAAGTCCTGCTCCGGCAACTGTCGCACCGGCTCCGACTACTACAAACCCTGCTCCAAGCACAATGCATCCCGCTCCGGCAACCGCTGCGCCCGTGCCAAATACAAGCATAGCCGCACCAAGTGCTGCGATGGATACCGCTCCTGCCGCTCCATACTGGACAACTGCCGGCAGGACACCAACAACAATCTTAAGTGCTGCTCCTGCTATCAATGCACCTGTTGCTGCCAGAACAATCGCTGCACCAAAGGCTATAAAACCAACTGCTCCAACGGTAAGTGCCGGCGCCAGAACCGCTGCTCCTGCTGCAAGCAAGGCAACCGCTGCTACCATGCCGACCATCACACCAATTGCCACCGGTCCGGCAGATGCCAGCTTCGTTGCCGCAGTTGTAAGCAATAACATCCCTGCACCAGCCAGGACAACTGCTACACCAAAGGCTATGAATCCGGCTGTCCCTGCAGTTAAAGCCGGTGCAACTTCTTTCGCTACGACCAGAAGACCTCCGATTGCGACAACCATTCCTGCCATACAAGCAATCGCTGGTGTCCCGGCATTTGCAAGTGCCATACTGGATGCGGCCATAATAGCTAGACCTGCGGCAACAAGAACAACCGCTGTTCCCAATGCAAGCAACGCTGTTGCACCCGCTTGCGCTCTTTTCGGAGTTTGTGAAAAGGCTTTCATTGCCGCCATTCCTCCGATAGTAAGAGCCACTAAAGCACCTGTCATTCCAACCATTACTCCTATTGCTGCTCCCCCAGAATTTGCAAGTGCCATACTGGATGCGGCCAGTATTCCAAAGCCTGTGGCAATCGTTAATACTCCAACACCAAGCATCATTGTACTTTTTGCCATTGTCAGTATTTTCTTATTGCTTCCTTTTGCCGAGTTTCCTACAGCTTTCTCTCCTGCCGCAACACCGAATAACTTACCAGCTAATGCCGCAATTCCTTTTCCACCTATTTTCAGTAGCGCGCCTGCAAATGTAGTGACTCCCGGAACAAGCGATTGAATGATTTTAAATCCTTTTATTGCCAAAAGAAGCTTCAGGATCTTTGGCGCTGCAGAAGCTATTTCATCTGAGTGATCCGCTACAATCTGTGCAAAATGAGCAATCGCATCTGATATGCCACTTACCACACTTGTAAATGTATCTAGACTACTCTTTTTCTGTGCCAGTCCACCAAAAGATTTTCCAACAGCCGACACAGCATTTATGATTGCTTTTCCGGCTTTGGAAGTTGCATCTGAAAATGCTTTCCAGTACGGAGATACAACCGATACCGCAGATTCTACTTTCTTTGCCAGCCCGTCCGGATCTACTTTATCCAAACGTCCAATTACTTTTTCAATACCGGAAATCGCAACATCGGATGCCTTATTAAAAGTCGGCATCAGCTTTACACCAAGCGTTTCCTTCAAACCGTCCATAGCCTGCCCTGCTGTCTTGTACGACGTGGCAAGTTTAGTAAAGGACTTGTTTGTTCCGACCTTTGCTATCGCATTAAAGAAATCTTCTGTCTTGACTTTTCCATCCTGCACATCCTGTACAAGCTGTGATGTCGTTTTCCCCATGCCTTTAGCAACAGCCGCAATACCTGCCGGCGTCTGTTCCAGCATCAATTTAAAGTCCATCCACTGGATCGTTGGCTTTGCAGCCGCCTGTGTTGCCTGCTGGCTTAATGTCTTCATTGCCTGTGTCGGATTTTCAGAAGCTGCAGCTAATCCTCCGAAACCTTTTACCAGCTTCGTACAGTTCTTTGTTCCAACGGCAGCAAGCTGGCTGTAAGTAGTTGCCATATCCGAAGCGGAATAAATTGTCTTCGTAGCAAAATCCTGTAATTCATCTCTTGTCTTTGTGATGGATTTTGTCCCTTTTCCGATCATCTGCATATTTCCATTAAAGGTCTTCCATGCTGCAGATGATTCATTTAACTCCCCTGTCACTCCGGATATTCCACTCGTTATTGCAGAGAATGCTTTCTGACCGATCCCGGTCATGATTCCAAATCCCAGACCGGACGTCAATGTACTTTTCAAACGCTCCGCACTGCTTTGCGCACTCTTGAACGCAGACGAAAATCCACGGTCACTCGCAGACAATATCGCCTTTACTGAATAACTTTCAGCCATATTGCACCTCCTACTGTTTTTTCAGAAGCTTACCGATTCCAACAAAACGACTGTCCGTCTTATTTTTTCCGAGAACACGGTTCACTTCTTTTTCATAATCGAAGAACTTCTTAAAGTTCGCATATACCGGCCGCAGTTTGTCTTTTCCGGCTTTCTTCTTCGCCTTCGCTTTGAAGTTAAGAAATGCCTGTAAATGCAGCCGGTACTCTTCATCCACTCTTCTTAGTTCAACGGATTTCATTAACAGGTTGTATTCGGGAATCGTCAGTTTATTTACTTCCTCGAAGCTTTTCATGCCCAGATAGCGAAAACAGTTTAATGCGATCTCCTTATACTTTTCTCCAAAATCTTCTAATTCTGCGTCTCGGCTTCCGCCAGTTCCTTCTCCACCTGTTCCACAAGGAATTTCGTTGCTTTCTTCGTAACATTGGCTCCTAATAAAAAATCCTTCACCTTGTCAAACAGTTCATCGATATCTGTATCCGGATCTTCCACATAGACTTCCAGGGCCGCCGGTGTGATTCGCGGATTCTGCCCCTTGTTCGCTGTGTTCAAAATCATTACAAGTGCTTCCACGTCACCACCGAGCATCTCTGCCGCATAATAATTGAACCCAACGTCCTTTTTCATGCCCGGAACTTCTTTCACCGGAACTGCGATCATTTTATTCATATCTCTTAAAAAGCCAATACCAAACTTAAACTCATATGTCTGCCCATTGATTACTAATTCTTCCATTGTCTTACTCCTTTCGCGAAAAATGAGGATACCGCAATGTGTATCCTCATGTATATTATCTTACTCATGCATATTACTCGTATATATTACGGACCTGTCTTCTGGGTATCTGCAAATACATAATTTGCAAGCTCCTGCTGTTCCTTCGTAACTGTCGCATAACCAGCTTCGCCTTTTCCGTTACATCCGAATGTAAGTGAAACTTCTACATTGTCTTCTGCATTGGATGTATATTCCAGTTCTGTAAGATACCCCTGGAAATATTTTGCTTTGAATTTTTCTACATCTGAAGATGTTCCTTTTTCAAGCAAATTCACTTCCCAGATTTCCAGAAGTTCATCGTTGTCCAGCGCCTCTTCCAGCTTATCAATGGTTGTATCCCCTTTTGCCAGAATACTGGTCGCTGTGATTTCAACTTCCAATGCGCCCGGTGTACGGATCGTTCCATCTTTTGTGGCAGTTGTATCTGCATCCTTGGACTTGGTACGTCCGTTTTCTGTCGTAAATGCGATTCCTTTCGCACTCTCTGTTGCCGCTTCTTTTAACAGACGGTATAAGTAAATGATTTTTTTACCCTGTACCGCCTCTGTGTTACTTTCTGAAAATACCTGCAATCCCTGCATTTCTTTTCTTCTCATTTTCATCATCCTTTCATGAAAAACTAAATTCAAACTCCAGCACACCGTGCAAGAGTGCCTGCTTCGTAGTGGTGTCCGGAAGGATCCTTTGTTCAGCAAGCTTCACTGACCAGCTAAAGTTCCGTGTATGCTCCAAGCTCCGGCACAACTCTTTTATACTCAGCATGATCTGAGAGACCGTACCGCGCTTTTTCGGATTGTCGTGCCAGACATGGACCGTCTGACTCACTTTTCCGACGATCGCGTCCTTCGTGTCCTGATCCGCCTGCGTAGTTGCTCCGAGATATACAAATGGATACGCCGTTCCTTCCGGCGGCAAAAAGGTGTCGTAAACACCAATGCCTGTATTTTTATATTTTTCTTTCAGCGCAATCAGCAGTGCACTGAATAATTCCTGCTGTGGATCCACTTCCTCACCTCACCAGTTCATTCAAATCTTTGACGAATTTCTGTTTCTGCTCATCATAAGCCGGCTTAAGATATGGCTGTGCATCCATATAGCGCGTTCCATACTCGACATATGCTGCATATTCTGCCGATGGCTCTACTTCTGCGGTCATGCCGCCGCCTGTAATTTCCAGTCCAATGCTTTGCTTCAATTTTCCTCCCACGTATCCCGGTATTCCGGTACTTTGTGGAGTTCCCACTGGCGCATTCTTTTGTGCTTTGGTCTGTAATTGCGCACCATTTCCTTTGACTACAGTTTTGACTGCATCCATGTTCATGCTCTTTTTAAACTTCGCTTCCAGCTTGTCAAAGCCGATCAGTTTCACATCTGACATCACAGCACCTCCGATACGACAAAAGACTGCTTCGTCCTCAGTCTTCTGCTCATGTCAACTGTATAAATCTTCTTTCCAATCCGTATCCTGTCAAACGGATCATGGTAATGATTCTGCAGGTGGACTGTCAGGCTTCCCTGTTTCAGTCCACCGTACACTAACTGCATTGTCTCTGTTCCGGTATCCATCACAGATGCCATCAGCTCAGTTTCGCTTACATGCTCATCTTCATAATCGCCTGTATTCGGATCATACTCACCGGATGTGATCATCTGCATAAAAACAGGTGTATCATATCTCACAGAAACCTCACCTTGCCTTTCGTTATCTCTTTCTGGCTGTCCAGATATGAACGGATATCATCCATATATCCAGCAAAATCATTATCAGACCAGGAAAGGCTTTCTCCCTCTACGGTATGAGAAGAAAGCCCTTCTGATCCAATCCGGTTGAATCGTATGATTGCAACGTCCAGAATGATATAATTCAGTTCTTCAGGAGGTTCGATCCCGCCAAGCAAAAGTTTCAGCCGGCTCTTTGCTGCATCTAAAATCAACTGCAGCTTTTTGTCCTGGCTTATATCCTCTTCCGGCAGACCGAGCAATGCTTTCAGATTATCCAGCATAACCTTTCCCTCCAAACTTTACTCTGCTACTTTTACAACTACATCACCGGAACGAACGGCTTTGTAATTCTGATCACATTCAACCAGAGTGATGTGATGAGAGGCAGTTGAAGCAATCTCAGATACTCCATCCCATTTAGACCAGTTCTTCACATCCATTCCGCAGGTTACATTTGTTGCAGATGCCGCATCCTTATATTTCCAGCTATTTCTCGGGGACATCAACTGTTCTTTCACAGACAGCTTTGTCAGTCCTGCTCCTGAACCAGCTTCTGATGTTACATCCAGCGTTCCTAATGTCTGTGTATCAGAGCTACCGACTGAAATATAAGCAATTGCATCCAGATATTCACAGAAAAGACGTAAGCCCATGATTGCAAAGTTATCAGAAATCATACGTCCGTAAGTGCCCTCTGTATGGAATCCGATAAAGCCTGTCTCCGCATCCGTTGTAAATGCAAGGCCGGCTCTTGCGAACTCTGAATCTCCCGGATCAACATAGTATGCAGCAAGGTTGTTGAGCGGTGTCGCAACTACAACATTCTGCGGAATCTCGGATGTAATAAACACAACGTCTGCTCCAAGGAAATCTGTCATATACTTAAATCCAAACGCTGTCTGCAGAGTGATGTCAGCAGCTCCAAGGTATTTATACACATCCAGAGTATTTACCCATACAGCAACACCTGTAGCTGTTCTTTTCATATCCTGAAACTTCGCCACTACTCTACCGATAGCCATAGCAACAGCCATCTGCCAAGCTGTTTCATGTCCGGTTAAGGATCCCGCCTTTAACTGAGTGTAAAATTTGCTTGTAACTACATTCTGCAGATCAGATTTAAACTCTTCATCTGTATCCTGTACAGCTGCCTCGTATCCCTTTTCAGCGATTGCTTCCAAAGAAACACCCTTTCTGTACTTCTCGATCTTAATTGTATCGAACACAGTTTCCTCTACTTTGTACTGAGACATTGGGATCTCTTCTCCCTCTCCTACGTCTCCGGATTTCAATTCGCCTTTTACGGTCTTCGTTTTTAACGCAGAGCCATTTTCTTTCTTAATCATTCTGGTAATACCAATCACATCCAGTAATGCCTGCAGATTCTTACCAAAAGAAGTAACAAAATCAATCTCTCTTGCCCTCACCCGGATCTGCGCTTCACCTGTCATACCATCCGGCGCTGCAAACACCTGTAATCCTAATTTTCTAATATCATGCATATTTCACACTCTCCTTACTGAAATAATTCCAGATTCTCAGCGATCAGCCTCTGTCTCTCTGTCGGATTCTTAATCGCTAATATCTGTTCCTTTGTCATCGTTCCCTTTCCTCCGGTTCCGGCCTTTGGCGAATTTCCCTTTAAAGCCTCTTTTACGGCAGCCTGTACTGCACCTTTATACATCTTGGAAAATGCTTCAACCGCTTTCTTTGTGCCATCTGCATCTTCCGCAACAAGATTTACCAGAAGCTCATCCGGAATATTGATTTCTTCATCTGCCAGCATTTTGCGCGCTGTTTTCGCCATGTCCGATCTGGCATTCTGACGTTTCAGCTCTTCCAGTTCTTTTTCAAGTTTGCTCGCCTTATATTCTGCTTTCTCTTCTTTGGTCATCTGTGCCAGCTTCTCAGCTTCTGAAAGCTTATCGTCCGTCAATGCCTTCCACTTTGCCTGCGCATTGGTCACTGCGGTGTTGACTGCCTTCTGGACTCTCCGGTCAAACTCTGCCTGATTACCTTCCCCTTTTAAAAAGTCATCAAATGTTACTGTTCCATCTGCACCATTGCTTCCAGTTCCGGCTCCATCACCGTTTCCGTCTCCGGCTCCGCCATCGTCTCCATCACCTTCAGCAAACACCTGCAGGTTCGCCATTGGAATTCTCCAACCGGCATACACATTGTTCATATGTTTCATAATTCGTCCTTTCTTCGCCCCGTTCCATTCTTTGTCGCCCAGATCGTTGCATATCGAATAGTTGTAGTTTAACGACATTCCGGTCACATTAGTTACGCGATCCGGACATAATCCGGAAACTCATTGGCAATCATACAGATCCCAATGAAAAAGGAATCCACCAGAGTCTTTGCTTTCTCTGACAGATTCCCGTATTTTATATCAACCCATCCAGGTGATATTTCATATTCCATTTTATCTTCGGTTAAGTCCTTGATGGACTTGATCAGTGTTCGTGCCAAAGCTGTAACTCCGGCGCAGATTATATCCTGTCCGTATGCTGCATAATTCGCATGACCGGATATCTTTATTTCATCCTTGCGGACGGTTACTTCAATCAGTTTACATCACTCCTTTTTCTCCCCGGTCATTCCCCACCGGAGGGAGATAGTTTGGATCACCGCCTTTCCTATTCTGCAAATTTCCAATCCTCTGCCAGCATATCAGCCTGAGACGCTAACCATCCCATCTGAACACCAGATGTTCCACAGAACGCAATAGCCATGTTTCCGATGGTATCATGCTCGCAATTTACAATATCACCATCTGCCGTTTTATATGAAATTCCGGCTGCAAGCTGGATGTACTGTCCCTTTCCATTCCAACCTTTACGTGCCACTTTCATTCCACGTTTCAGATATTTAATTGCTTCCCCAAATGAAAATGTAGCTTCTCCGCCCAGTTCCGGACAATTTTCTCCATCTGCCAGCACCCATTCATCAGAACAGATATTTCCAAACGTATAATCTGGAATCTGTGTCTCTCTGATATCCAGTTCTTCGCCATCTTTTGTGTGCATGATAATAGTCTGTTTCTCTTTTGACCAAAACCAATAACCGCCCCAAGATGGAAGTTTCACTTTGCTTCCCTGTTTCATTATTTTAAATGCTTTGTCAAATCTCATGTTCTTTTACCTCTTCCTTTCTTAAAAATGAGTACAAAAATACCACCAATCATTATGATCAGTGGCTTTTTAGTCTTCCCAATATGAATCTTCCATTTCTGGAAAATCTTCGTCCAATATGATTTCTACATCTTCTGGCAATGATTCTATATCTAAATCATCCGGGATTTCACTCATTTTAATTTTTTTCTCTTTATATATTTTATTCATAAGTTTCGTATCCATATTCTAACCCGTATCTTTCTGAGAAAGTCTTATTTACATCATGTCGATACATTTGATATCGCTCACGCTTTGTAATCTTTCTTTCATTATACAATCTTTGATATTTTAATTTCAAGGATTTCTCAATCTGTTTATACATTTCTTCCATGTATTGAATATCTTTCAGTTCTTCCGGCCATTTATCTGGTTTTCGTATGTAATAAGCCCCGTTAGAAACAGCAACTCTCAATTCTGAGATTGGCATCCTTTTTAAAAATTTCAAATCCGTAAAAGAAAACGATCCTCCAGATGGATGATTATGCGTTACAACGGCATTCTTTAATTTTGTATAATCTTTTAAAGAAATTCGAACGCTTGACTCTCCACCTCGCTTTGACATTATAAACTTACCGTTTGCATCGTATATTTCCATAGTCTCTTTGGTACGCTTACCTATACTTTGTTCCGATTTATGCAATTCACGTTTTGCCTCTCTTGCCCATTTATCGGTGGAGTCACTTAGCTTTAATTCTTCATTTCTTGTTCTTTGACTGTATTCTTCATAAGAAAGTCCATGTTCCTTATAACTATTCAGCCATTCCTCATACAGTTTATCATCCATATACGCTGCCACTGAACACCGACAGTTCGGATGCATCGGCGGTGCGTTCTCGCCTGGCATCATCTTATCGATATCGAAGTGCTTCTCATCCAATGCACGGCATGTTTCACAGGCTGTTCCAATCGTCAGAAATGTATACTGCACAAATCCATTCCGGATAAACGACTGTTTTTGCGCTTCTGTCTGCACTCTTGCGAGCTCTGTCACCATAAGCCGATTGGCATTATAGGCACTGACTCCGAAACGTTTCTGCAGATGTCTTGCAAGCTCTGTTGGATGCTTCCCCTGAATCAGTCCTGTTTTTAAAAGACTGTCCAGCTCTGCTTTGAGCATGCCTTGATACATCCAGATACGATCTGAATACGTGGCATTTTTGAACGATGCATTTACAATGGCATGTGCTGCCTTTTCATTATTCTGCACCGTTCTTCCTAAGATTCCCGACTGTCTTTTAAACTCATCCATTGTTCGATTCGTGAGTTTTTCTTCAAAATACTTCTGCAGTTCATCAAATCCTGCTACAAGCTCCAGACCGATATTGGCTTTCAGAAGTTCCAACCTGTTAATTTTCATCGTTGCATTGTAGAGTCGCATCTCGTCATTTGCCTGCTTGGAAAAATCCTTTGTTTTGACGTACCTCGCGGCTTTTCGTCCGTATTCCTCGATATCAAGCTTTGATACTCTTCGCTTCGCCTCTGACAAGGTTATTCCTTCTGCCCTTGCATACTTCGCATAGAACCCGTTGATTTCCTTCTGGATCTGATCCAGCATATATTTGTATGTATCATTGATCGCCTTCTCATATTCCGCTTCGGATTTTCTGTTGGCTTTCAAGTTCTCTTCTTCCCGCTTTCGCCAATAATCACTACTCTTCGGCACTTCCATCACCGTCACTTCCATCGGCAAACATCTGTGATACGATCGGATCTGTCTTTAACTCTTCCTGTTCCGAATTGATTTTGTCTATCTCATCCTGCACATTATCTACGATGGACAGAACACCAAGCTGCGTCTCCTGACTGACAATTCCTTCCAGACTTTTTGCGATTTCTGCCTCTTCCTGCAGGTTCGCCGGGAAGTTCGGTGTGAAATGCGGATGTATCTTTACCCAGTCATCTTTCTTCATGCCAGATACGGGATTCGAGAAGATCAAGCGATATCTGCGGTTCATGCCGGATGTAAACTTTCTTTCCTTAGTCTTTTCCAGATTGCTCATTCCCTGCAGCTTATATTTCATTGCAATACCGGAGCTTGTCCCGAAGTTTTCATCCGAGATATTTGCTACCATACTGATCTGAAATATCAGCTTCTCCAACCGGTCAATCAAATGCTCCTGCGTTGTATCACCGTTCGGCTTCTGCAGAAAGTCCACGATCAGCTTCTCTGTATCGCCATCGAAGTTAATGATCCGGTCGTCCCTTATATGCTTCACATCGTCATTGTCCAGTTTAGAACCAAGTACTTTCAAATAAGCATCCGCAAAGTAATCTACATCATTTGCTTTTTCGCTGATTGCTTTATTGTACGCGTCAATCATCGTAAATACCGGTTCGAAAATGCCGATGCGCTCTTTATTTTCCGAATACTCTGTAGCCGGTACGCCGTCAAATCCATGTATCTTGCTTTCTTCTTCCCAGATAAGTTTTCCTTTCATGACAAACCAGCGCACTTCTGTTTCATCCGATACGCTGCCGTGTAAGACCTGGTCAGAATCCATATACAGGCGGACGAAGAACCGCTCCCGCTGCAGAACGGAATCATCATAAATCATAAATGCATCCATTGGAGATAAATACGTGATACCAATATTTCCAAGCTCGTCCACATAGTACATCTCGTACCCTCTGCCATAAATGCTGCATATCTTGGAAAGTTCTGCATTGTTATCGTCTTGATCATTGTACTGATCCACGAACTCAATATACTTCTGGACATCCTCATTTCCATCTTCTACCTGCAACTTAATCGGATGTCCGATAAAGAACCCATTCATTGTATCTACCATATATTTCGCAAAATTCACGGCAATACGGTTGTCCGGCTTCCATTTCGGCTTAAGCGGCTCATGGAATATCGGATAATCTGTCTCATATGCATCTTTTAATCTTTGATAGCGGAAAGAACACTCTGCACTGTGCTTCGTTATGAACTCTGTTAGTTTATTGTCTGTCAGTTCTTCCGTTGCCGGTAATCTATATAAGCTGTACACCTATATGCCTCCTTTCACATTCCGGTTCAATCTTGGTCGTACTTTACGCTCTTCCTCAATGGAGTAACGCAACATCGCCATTGCATCATCAAAAAAAGGAACTGGCTCTTCCAGATAAGTATTGGTCTTCTCATCTTTCTTCCACTTCCATTGCTGAATTTCCTTTATGGTATTTACACAGGATGGATGTATGTGAATCCTGTGCTGTTTTAAATAATCAATCTGTGCATGGACACTGTTCGTCTCTTTATTGACACCCCTTGCCCGGTATCCGGCTTTCTGCCACATCTTGATTCGGTCCGGCTCGGCGGAGTCGCACCACATCCGGAGCTTCTTGCTGAATTTGCCTTCTGCTTCTCTGATAATCTCGTCTGTATCCATTTCATACACATACAATTCCCGGCACAGAAACAGTTCTCCGTCTTTAAAGCCAACCTCGCCAATGCAATCCGCATGGTTGAATCCGAAGTCCTGTGCATTAACCATGTAATCGAATCTTTCCGGGGAACGGTCAAATTCTTCTACAACATAATTCTTAAGAATCAGTCCGGCAACTTCGCCCCACTCACCAAGACCATAGACTCTGTATCCTTCTGGATCTACTTCCTTACGCCGGAGCATACGTCTGTGGTATGCTTCATCGATAAAACGGTTGTTCTCATAGGTGGACTGATGCGTCAGTACGTCCGGATCGGCACGATCAAAGAACACTTTCTTGATCCAGTGATGCGCCGATACCGGATTGAATGTCAACCGGATCTGATAGAACTGCCCTTCCGGAAGCTCGCCTCTGAGTCGGTCGTCTATGATCTCAAAATCTGACTGCGTAATCTCTGTTGCTTCTTCTATCCAGACATCCGTAAGCTTCCCGCGCTTAAATGTAATTGACTTAAGTTTCTCACGTTGCTTCTCGTCATTTACCCCGCGGAAGATGATCTGGTTATGATTGTTCTTGCATTCCAGGATCATGTTGGAGCTGTTAATATACCAGTACTTCTTGTAGCGATCGCCGAACATACGAAAAATAGCACTCTGCAATTCTGCAAAAGTGCTATCTCTGTTCGTTACATCTGATTTTCGCACACACAAAAGGTTTCTTCCCGGGTCTTTCATTAGCCTTAGAATATAGTTCTGTGCCGTGTCTACGCTTTTCCCCGATCCAGCTGAACCTTTAAGTACAATGTAGCGCTTACGGCTTTCATCTACTTCCTTGAATACTCTGTTGGCTTGGATATTAACCTGCATCTGCTTTGTCTCCGTAGTCGATCGTGATATTGAGATCCATATCAACATCTGTCTCGACTTTATCCGTAAACAGTGCATATCGTTTTCCAAGCAGCTCTGCAGCTTTATTTAAATCACTTACCTTTGTTTGTACCCGAACCAGCTGTGGTACTTCTTTCTCGATAATCACCTTTTTGCCATTCTCGTCATATCCGCTACTACGCTCTTTGCAGGTAACGACCACTGTATCCATCTCCTGCCGGCGCAAAACTCTTGTCAGTGTTTGAAGCACTTCATCCTGATCAGCAATAAGTTCCGCCTCTTTCTCAGCCAGTCTTTTGTTTATGTATTCTCTGATGTAAGGCTTTGACAGGTTTTCAGCTGCTGTCTGCCTTGCTGTTTTTTCTGAATATCCTGCTCTGATTGCTGCCTGTGTTGCATTCAGATCAATTAAATATTCATCACAAAATCTCTGCTGTTTAACTGTCAATTTAGCCATCCTGCAACACTCCTTCCATCAATCTTTCATATGTTTATTTTCCCAAATACTTATCAGGAAAAAGCACAAGCAAATAGATGCAATTCCGATAATAAACATTGTACTTGTCATGTTGCGATAAATGCTTTTTATAAATAGCATTAACGCAAATGTCCCAAAATTAAATAAACACGCAGTCTGCCATTCTGAATAAAAATTTCCATCTCTGTGTTCGCTAAGTATGCAACCAGTAACCGTCCACCAACCAAAAGAAGGTACGCCGATAGATATAGATAATAATATTAATTTTATAATGTCTATTTTCATGAAAATTGTTCTATTGAATAAAAATATAGTTAGCATTCCAGGCACAAACACCCCTATTGCCCCTGTTATGAATGGCAACATGTTTTTATCAATATATTCCATAATATATTTACCAAATCTCTCCATTTTCTACGTCTCCTTCCAGAATTATATACTAATTTATCCTCATAATACCCCATTTCCCGACATTACGCAACGAAAAGACGACCTGACACCTCAGATCGCCTTCTCATAGTTTTAGGTTTTAAAGTAGGATGGAGAGCCTCCGGTTTTCGCCATTGGCTCAAGTATTATTATACATATGCTTTTTATGCATTTTATGCGTTTTCAAATAATTATCAATTTTTCTGCTTACGCGACTCTGATCCAGATGCACCCGCCTTGCAACTTCCCTCTGCGTCACATCTTTTCTTCCATCGATGTAATAGATCCGGAAGATTCGATGTGTTAGGCTATCTTTGATATTTTCTACAAACCGCTCAATCTCTTCGCACTCTGCTCCCAGCTTCTCTTTCCTCTTAAGGTCCTGGTTCTGCAGTCTTTCGTATTTCTCCTGATCGAATCCAACCACACTCTGCGGCATTGGATAGCCTTTGCTGTAGTCGAGTATTACATTGTTTCCGATCATCGTATCGGACTTCCATCGGTTCTGAAGCATGTAATCCAGTTCCAGGATCTCTGCTTTATTGTTCCGGTACATTGCAAGTCTTTCCCTTGTCATCTGCTCCACCGGTATCAACCTCCTTATTTACATTTACTCCCATCTTCCGCAGGTAATCCGTCACCGTATAGCTCTGGTAAGGTTTCCTGTGAAATTCTATGCTTGCCTTCGCATCCGGCGGATGTTCTGCCAGCATGTCTCTGTGATTCTGGTTATCCAGTCTCACTTCTTTTCTGTCTCTGCCTCTTCTGCGTTTCAATTATTTATCAGCTCCTTTATACGGATCCGGAAGTGGCATCCACGCCACAACCTTATACGGTTCTCCCTGTTCATCGAACCAGACACCAGTCTGGGAATAATACAGCGTTGTTGCCTTATCAGCTCCCTCGATCGTGACCAGAAACTCCGCTGCATATGCATGTCGGACATAAGCCTCAATAAATTCCCGTTGATCTGGGAGTCTTTCTGTTGTTGGAATCCATCCGTTACTCATTATTCTCTACCTTTCTTCATGAAATCTTTGTAAATAATAGTGCTTCTTTGATCTTTCTGTTGTTCTGGCTTGTCATGGATATTTCCTACTACTTCAGCATCAACCATTTTTATCCAGTACCCCAGATCTTTTCTAAAATCTCTTTTCTCGTTCCAGTCTACATAAAATCCGACATGGCAAGTCATTGTACTGTCAAAGCAACTCTGATATTCGCCAAATTTTACAGGAGCATAATAATCACCATAATGGTATTTAATAATGTCGTTCTCCCATATCTTCCTTCCCTTCTTGTCTGTAAGTCCGGTGTATTGACAGATCGTATCCGAATCAACGAGATAGCTATTCTGTCTGCACGTATCTGCATTTTTAATGTCATATATGAACCATGCACCATATCTTTGAACCACATATCCCTCAACCCATTCTCCACCGTCAACTTTCTTCGCTCTAAAAAGAATCTCTCTATTCATAATCTCTTTTGCGTGCTTCTCCTTATTCTTCATCTGTCCCACCTCGCTTAACAATTTCAATCGCTCTGTCAATAGCATTTGCAGTATTAAGATAAGCACAATCCTTATCTGCATCACCAGTGTTTGCCAGTGTCAGAAAGTAGCGCATCTTTAAATCTTCAAGTTCTTTCACAACTTTCCCCACGTCATAAGCTGTTGGCGCATGATTCAGCATATTAACTACATCCAGCTCCGAGAAATCAAGCTCTCCCTGATGCCGTAAATGTCCAGCATCTATAAATTCTATCAGCGCATCTGCATCAATTAGTCTCATCGTCCTCAACCCCTTTGTCGTTTTATTTTTATTCATCAACTTCCTGTTCGAGCCAGTGTGCTTTACAATCTACGCATACCTCTCTACTTGATACTAGACTACCTTCTTTTCGGCAATATGCTCTTTTATCACCTGCATAATATGGACAATTTATGTTGTAATAAATCATAGCTTCTTCGCTTGCACCACCATCATCAATGCTTACTCGGTTCAAGCGTGATTCCAAACCGTCCAGCAATAGATTTATCATATATTCCCTATTTGTCATTCTGTTTTCTCCTTATACGGTTCCGGCAATGGCATCCATACATTGACAAATATTCCATAGCTTGAATATGATTTTTCATCATCTCCCGGATAGAATGTACCGCCTTCATCATTTTCTTCGTATCGTGCGATATCCAGCATTGTTGCATTCTCAAATGATACCAATATGTAACTTTCATCCTCTGGCAATCTCTCACTGCATGGAATCCATTTGCTAGGGACATTTGTGTCCTTAGCATCAACAGCTTCTGCCACCTCTTTCAAGCTCATTGGCATCTCTGCCCATGCATTAACTACAATTCCGTGCTGAATACATGGTTCTTCGCTTTCGTCGATGTAATACGCGCCACCAGTTTCATCCCCCTCGTATCTCCCGAAGGATGTCGTCATCGCATTTTCGAACGACAATAAAATATATCTATCATCTGACGGTGGTTCATCAGCTGGATGCCATCGAATCACGCAATCCTTTTCTTCCAATTCCTCGTATTCTGCCAACTTCTGCATTGCCTGCGGCAGTAGCACCTTGTCTTTAATTACTGCTTTTTCGCCGTGATATTCTGTTAATCTGTCCATTCTTGCTCCTCCTCATCGTCCTGCGTTCTTGTACGTCTCTCGCCCTTGATATACTTCGTGCACTCTTCTACCTTGCATCCTCTGCTGTGTTTCGTAATCGCTATGTAATCACAACTGTTTACTTCCGGTCGATTGCTCCGGAACTTGCAGCTCTTACATAGATGCCGATCCGAATTATCTACTTTCGGACTTTCCTTTTCCGACTCTGCCCTCTGCTTCGTCTTCTTAGATTTCTTTAACTTTTCACCCTTATGTTTCTTTCTCCATGCTGCAGCATAATAACTCACGGTTCCCATCGGTATTCCGGTCTGCTCTGCGACTTCCCGATTGCAAAAGCCAAGCTCCAGCAGGCTGATGATCTGCGTCTTTCTGTTTTCTGTATCATTTGCCAGAAGATCTACCTCTTTTTCTTCCATCCTGTCTTCCGGCTTCTGCAGGGGGGGGCATGCCTTCCCCGGATCAGTATGCTCTCCCACATCAACTGACTTCTTTTCCGGTTCTTCATCTAGATCTTCTTCTTGTTTATCTTCCGGAAGCTCTTTCAGCTCCGGTACTGGCCTCTGTCTCTTTCCTGTTTCTACCATATCCGCCAGTGCTTTGGCAAATTCTGGATTTTCAACTGCTGGCACATCCACCAGGAAATGATTCTCTTTCTGGTTAAGCGTGTCCTCCAGTTTTCTCGCATCCATTCCGCCATCTTCGCCGATATACAATACTGTAACCGGTTTGCCATTTATAAAATATTTCAATGCTTCTTTTAAGCTTTTCTCGACTAACATTCTTCCGTTTCCCTTTCTTCCCTCAACTCTTTCTCGTAGCACTTTTCGCACACTGCATATCCGAATCCTATCGTTGTGTGTATTTGATCAGATGTATAGCAATCTCCGAAAAGCACATGTTTACCACACTGCGCACATTCAATAATCTCATCCATCCCAGCATAAACCACTGACTCATCTGGAATTTCGTAATCTTTATATTCCCTCTTTGCAGGATCCCATTTCATCGCTAACTTTGCCATGTCTATTCCTCCACTCTTTTGTTATAATGCCGCTCTCCATTCAGATACGCTTCTCTTTTTCTCTGGTTTCCAACCAACTGTCGCATCTTGTTAAATGTATTCTTATTGTTCTGGCTGTTGAAGAACTCTACCAGTAGTTCCAATCGCTGCACCTCGTCCTTTTGTCGTCTTCGCTCTTGTCTGCTTCGCTGGAACTTCGTAGAAATTTTATTTCTTTCAGATCTATCTTTCGCAAACTCCAATTCATGTAAAAAATCCTGCAGTCTTTTATCCTCTTTTCCGACAGCCTCATGAGCCATCTCGTACTCTGACTTAACCTGATCAATATAATTTAAGAATTCCTGTAGCAGTTCGGAAGGCTGTCTTTGCGTGTTTTTCACTTTGCGTCACCTTCTTTCTCCGGTACACCCAACAGTCCTCTTTCCAGTTTCTTCATGTTGTAATCACGCCCCGAAAAATTATTTGCTTTATTCTTCTGTCTGGAGCCTGATTTCCTTTTTCTTGTTTTCAGTTCGTAGAATCCTTTATATCCTCCCGCCGTAGCCTTCTTCACAATAGCGATCTGTTCCTCTGTCTTGTCACTCAATGTTTTCAGATCATCCCTCAGAGCCTGTATCTGCTCCGGAAGGATTTCTCCATAATTATGTTCACGGACAAGAAGGTACATCTGAAAAGCCTGTTCAAGTTCCGGATGCTCAAATGCTATATTATTATTTTTATTATTTACTTTACTTTTCTTTGTGTCATTTTTCTCGGAATTTAAAGAGTTTTTCCCGGAAAAACCCCTGTGTTTTCCCGGATTATCTTCAAAAAGTGTGCACTTAATAAAAGGTTCTGTGTCTTCTTCATTCAGAAGCCAGTACCTGCCAACTTCTAACGGTGTTCTGCTTTTGCGCATTCTTTCTTTAATGCCAAGCTGATACCGTCTCTGTATCCCGGCAGAGGTCAAGACCTTGTCCAAACTAAAAAGTGTGTTATCAAACAGTGACCGTTTTAGCAGGAAGTTCAAGACCTGCTTCACCTTATTCTGATCTATCCCAAGCTCATCGGATATGATATATTCAAAATCATCATCTACCTTGATGTAATACCCCTCGCGATAGATCTCGCACAGCAAGAATAAATAAATCAAAACTCCATCGGATTTGTATCTTGCTTTCAAAATCCGAATCTTATTATCCTCAAAAAAATCTATATCAAACGGAAAGTAAAGAAGGCCTTTCAGTCTCGGTCTCGCCATGCTGCACCTTCTTTCCTAATTCGCATATTCCTCCACTGTCACATCCAGTCCTTCCAGCGCTGAATATGCTTTCTTGGCTGCCACCAGAACAATCTGTGTGTCATCATGGTAAGCTACGCCGTTCAAAGCGTCTGCCACAACCTTTACGATATTGTCCATATCCGGCTTCTTAAGCGGAAGTTCTTTTCCTTCCAGCATAAGTGCAGCGCGCTTTTTGCTTGTGCTCTTCGGCGGAGAGAATCTGGCTACGATCCGGAGTGTTACCGGCTTTCCCTGTTCCAGGAACATTCCGCCACATGCATTTAAGAACTGGTTCTTAATATAATTTTCATACAGCAGATCTTCCTCCGGCGTGTAAGACATTGTATTTCCGGTATGTTTATTCCGGACTGTCTTCGCCCTTGCCTTGCCCTGCGGCTTTCCCGGGACATGAAATGTTACTGACTTCACTGGCTGCTCCTTTCTCCCCACAGATACCGGAAGATTTCCATGCACCTGCAGGGGCTCTGCTTTATTTACAAGTTACTTTTGTGATACACTTCCATAGGAAGTTGCAAGCTTAAGCAATTATCGTAATTTTATGTTCCTTAATCTGATCATTTAATTCATATTCCAGATAGTCTTTAATTTTCTTCATAACTGCATTCTTCCACAAACCGCCATCAGCTTCTACCAGTTTAAATGCCGGTCCCCTGTCATTATCTTTAATGCGGAATATATAAGAACTCTCTGGCTGTTCGATTTCCGCAAATGTACGATATGGTCTAAGTTTTACCGGATTTGGCACGATTACATCACTCAGTTCTACCCCTGCCTTAATCGTTGTCTTCTGCGATACGCCATCATCTGAATAGTTTGCGGTTGTTCCGGATTTGATGTTTCCGGACACCTGCATAATGGTAAGTAAATCTGCTGTCTGCAAAAAGTTAGATTGCAACTCTATTAGGAAGCGCTCCTGATCATAATAATTGTCAAACGCAAATTCATTTACAATTGCTTCTGCAGCCATTAAACTTTCTCTTTTCCTCTCATCGATTAATCCGGAATACAAGCTCACTCTGGTTGGACTTACTACGTGGAGAATAGATGTCTCCCTTAATTCTTCCGGTTTTCCCTTAATGTAGTCTACTAATGCTGTCAACGTATTTACTGAAAGGCTGCTCGCCATGGGAAATCTATGATATCTGGTAAGTTCCCTTGTGCAATATGTATTTCCTTCTATCTCCACAATTTTCGGCTCCATACTCTTTTCTTTCAGACTTGTAATATACTGTAAAGCGTCTCTTAATCCTTCCATCATCTTTTTAACTCCTCCCTATGCTTTCTTTCGCAAATCTACAACTTTATTTTCAACAATCTCGCCTGTAGTGGTGTCTACTTTACTTCCATCCACTTCTACTACATTCTCCGGAACAACTCCTGGCACGTCATTTATAGACATCTGCCCCGGAATCTGGTTTCCCATTTCAACGGCTTCTACTTCTCCGGTTTGCAGGTTTTTACCCATGCTAAATGCTGTGACAGCTCCAAGTGCCGGAGCAAGCGTTGTCTTCGTCTGTACCCCTGTTGCTACAAAATTCCGCTCTGCATTCGGCTTAAATGCAATCGTAACCGTTATCTTTCTCGTTGCTCCCGAATCCGTATTTGGATTCTGGGTATTTTCAGTCACTTCTTCAATAGCCCTATTTACCTGCGCCGAAAACGCTCCGTTTGCAAACTTTTCTAAATCTACATGTTTCACTGCTTATTACCTCCTGCATTAATTATTGAAAAACTCCGACTCAATATCGGAAGATTCTCCCTGTTCCTCTTCTGCGTCTATATGTACTTCCTGCAGATCCTGATCCGCAACCACATCGTTTGTTTCCACATCGGTTGTATTATTTTCTACATAATCTGCAGATCCGTCTTCCTGAATAACAGCCATGTCCTTATCGAGTGCTTTCTGAAGATCAATGCTCATGATTCCCCACTTGCTGATCAGCTGTCTGAGCATAGTCTTAAGCGCCATGCCATCAAAATCTTTAAACCAGAAGGAAGAATACTTCCATAAATCTTTTTCCGGAATTTTCCCCTGTTCTAATAATTCTAAAGACTTTGCTCCACCGTTTTTGTAAAAAGCGAAGGAATACTTTTCAGCGTGAGCCAGCATTCTCTTCTTAGACCAGTACATCGTTTTGCGGAAACCATTCTCGTACTCAAACATTGCATAATATCCGGCCGTAGGCGTTTCTTCTCGAACGATATCATCTTCAATCAAGTTCACTTCGACCGTTTCCTCTAACGGATCATAATGTACCAGCTCGTCCTCTTTAATCGCCAGGACGTTCAGCTTTTTATAATATCCGGATCGGATAGCCAGCTGAATATAGCCTTTATAACCTAACTGAAACTGTGCTTCTTTGCATCCCTTTTTCTTATTGTCAAAAGGCACCATATAAAACTGTCCGAGCTGCGGTGAAGGAGACAGATTCAGTGCCTCGCCTAATAATGCTGCACTTAAAATGGACGGGTTCGTACATTCCTGCAATGCCGGTGTCGTCTGTACCGCCGACACAATACTGGAAATGAATCTCGTTCCGTTCTTTCCGCCAACCACACTGTTGATCTGCTTTTTGACAGCATCATGTGTCAGATACGCTGTTAAGCTAGTCTTTGCCTGTTTCTTTACCAAACTGTTACTTACTGCCATGTTCTTATTCCACCTTTCCAAATCTTAAATGATTTTCTTTCATATAATCGCGAAGTGCCATTAACTGCTCTTTCGTTCCCCATACGCGGAAGTCCAAATACATCACATTTTCTTCCTCAGTGTTTACTGCCGGGGCTCCCGGTGCCGTATCTTCTGTTGCTGTAGCTTCTGCTGCGCCTGCTGTCTCAACCGGCTCTGCATTCTGCTCCGCCAGTTCTGCAGCTTTTCTTTCTTCCTCTGCTTTCTCTCTAGCAATACGCGCTTCCTCTTTACGCTTCTGGATATCTGCAAGCTCCTTTCCTTTCCGAATTGCCTGCGTAAGATCCAGTGTCTTCTTGTAAACTTCCAATGCTTCAAAGCTGAACTCCTGCAGATGATTGATCGTTCCAACCTCTTCACCGATCCGGTACATGATATCTTTCATCTGACTTTCTACCTTAGATAATGGCACAGAGGCATTCAGCCATTTTTCATCCCAGATCATTTCGATCGTTACGAAATTCTGAAAACCGATTGTCTTAAATAATTCCTGTACTTCTTTTCGCTTTTCTTCCCGTTTCATCTGCTCGACTTCTTTAATCTGCGCATCAATCAGCTTAGCCGGTTCATCGATCAGTACAGTGACTTCTTTTAACTGCTTTTCGAAACGGTTATATGGTTCCATGCACAGCTTTTTGACTCTCTTGCGCTCGTCCTCAAATGCAGCTTTTAATTTATTCAGGTTTGCTCTGTCCTTTTTCGCATCTCCAACTGTGTTCTCTGTAAATACAAGTCCTCTGTAGTCTTCCATCATAGCCGCGATTCCGGCTTTGATTTCCTCGTTGTTCCACTCAATTTCCCGCACAAATCCGTCTTCCTGCGGGCTTAAAATTTTTAATTCCAGCATAAATACCTCCTATATTACTGGGAGATTCCGTGGAGGCATCTTGTCGCTCTCCACATATCTCCAAAATTTCTTTTCTTCCCGGAGCAGCATGGCAAGATCCTCTTCCACTTCCGCCCGTTCAATAAAATAATGTCTGACTGCAGTCTGCCTTTCGCCGCCCCAGTCTGTATTCAAATGTGCTCTTAAGACTACGAACTGCCAGCCGGTAACTAACAAATAATGCAGCACCTGCGTGTAATAGTTGTCCGGGATACGTTTTTTCCATTTTTCATACTGCATGGACTGTAAAATATTGGTAGTCTTAATCTCCAGTATTCCTTTCCGTCCGTTCCGGTCTGTCAGTTCTCCGTCTAAGGACGCCTGCATGAATGGATATTTCTTACTCTGCAATATCCGGAACTCATGGTGATCTACTTCATATTCCGGATAATCCAATTTGAAAAGCTCACGGATATACTCCTCCGCTTTCTTCCCATAAATCACATAGGGCTTGTCCGATATATCTTCCGGTACTGTCCTTCCGGTTTTTTCTTCAAACAGATCGATATTACTTTTATATGGATTCTTTCCCATAACTGCACTGGCATCACTGCCACCGATTCCATTCATTCTGCCTTTCAGCCAATGTTCTTCGTCTTCAAAATCATAGATCTTAAAAATATCATTCATGCTTCTTCCCTGGTCTGCCTTTCACCTGTAATTCTTTCTTGTGCTCTTTACATTCCTGGCACTCACATTTTTCGCCCGGATCAAGATTCGCCCCGCAAAAAGGACATTCATTGTAATACATTTATTCTTCTCCTTCCTCCAATACCGGAAAATCATTCAAAAGCTTATCCCTCCACTGCCTTGCATCACCTTCTGTAAATCCAGTAAAATCCTCACCAACTACCAGTGCAAGAAGGACATCTCCCGCGATTGGATCGCCATGCTCCTGCGTGCCGTAGAAGTAGCTGCCGACCACATTTAACGGCAGGCACTTACAGCGTCCTTCCTCATCCACCAGCATAATCACCGGTGCCTTAAAATACTCGTACATGATCTTTGCATGTACTGTTTCGAAATACCCTCCGAGTTCTTTCTGGATGGCTTTATAATCACTCATATTGATGTCGATCATGCGGATTTTATTATCTGTCGTGATTTTCAGTGTTTTCATATTTGACTAATATCCTCCTGTTTCGTATAATATAATTGACTAATATCCTGAGTGCCGGATTCGGGTTCTTCCCTTTCTGGCACTCTTTTTATGTACTTCTATAGTACTGTGCCTGTCCGGCTTCGACTTTCAGACCGGCTGATTTGATCTCCAGATTGTACGGACCGGATGCTTCATCATTGGTATATCCATACACATCACCGTCCAGAATCTGTACCGACACATGCCGGATGCCATGCTTCGCAGCCACTCTCCGGATATCTTTCAGCGCCCGGACTACATTTTCATCTGTGGCAAACCCAAGCCATTTTTCTTTCATGTTCTGCACTTTTTCATCCCTTTCTAACAAAATGTCATAAAAATCACCACCCAGAATCCAACTACTGACACGCCGATCAGCGCCACCAGGATTCCGAGAATCCAGCAGAATACTTTGTACGCCATCTGCTTTCTTCTTTTGTATCTTTTAATTCCCTGCTCTCTCATCAATATCCAATAAAGAGCCAGTGGAGAAACATCAAAACTGCTGCCGCGTAACAGGACAGACAGATCAGCAGTGCACTCTGCGTCGCTTCGCTCATTTTTCTCTTCTTCCTCATGCTCTATCTCCTTTCTGATCTTATACAGATCTTGTTTAAAACCTTGTTTAACCTTGTTTAAAGCTTGTCTTACTTGTAACCGCCTAAGCGGTTTTCTCTTTTAAGTCCTTTAATCTTCCAACGATGAAATCCGAAAAGCTCCGGACAATCCGGTTCACCTCTTCCGGTGTCTTATCCCGGTATGCATCATCGGAGATATGGCAGGTACAGCCATTGTTGTTCATTGTTTCTACAATCATCTTCCTGCCCTCCTGTGTTCTTATTTCATGTTATGTGGTACAGTTTGTACTTGTTGCGGTTCTCTGGTATAATTTTCCTATCAAATGATGAAAGGAATGATTTCATGTCCGAGAATACTACGAATAATATAGCTTTAATCAACCTTCCTGATATGCCTGAATCCGCTGATAACGCTGTTAAAAATCTAACCGACGCTCCTACTCAGAATATAGGAAAAACCTTTGCTGATATTTGGTATCTCGTCTTTGGCGGAATCAGTCAAAAAGCTGAAAAGAAGCGTCTGCAATATGCGCACGACCTTGAAAAATTTCGCGAACAATTAGACCAATCCATCGACGAAATCCCAGATGATAAAAAGCTGGAGCCATCCCTACAAACAACTGCACAGGCTTTGGAAAACTCAAAGTACTGCGTTTCATCGGAAATCCTAAGAGAGATGTTTACAAAACTTATCAGTGGATCTATGAACTCTGATACCGCTTCTTTGGCACATCCTTCGTTCCCAGAAATATTGAAGCAATTAAGTCCATCTGACGCCTTGTTGTTACAGGATCTTTTTCTTTCCAGTCAGAGCTCTTTTCCAGTTGCTTCAATGGGTGTTAAAATTAGAGGTAATAGTTATCAAATTCTATATGACAATGTTTTTATTCCTCCGAGCATATCGCTCGAAAGAGAGCAAATTTCTCTTTCGCTTGACTCATTGAAACGAGCAAATTTGATTTCTATTAACTACAACAAACAAATTTCCGGTGATAACTTTTATAATTCTTTAAAAAGAACGCCTGAATATTCAAATGTTAGTGAGTTCGCCATAGATTATTCCGTTGATCATCCTAACTCCACTTCTTATTTCAAGAAAGGACTTATACAGCTAACTTCTTTAGGCAAAACTTTTTGTTCTATTTGTATAGGAAAGCATTGACGAACTCTCTGGTCTTTTCACACATTTCATCTACATAGCCATCTACTATTTTAAAATAGTGGGTGGCTAGTATTTTTGTAATTAATGCCGAAGTTATTACTGAACAACCTATACAAATTATTATCACTAGCACACTTCTCACCTCACTTCCTACTGTGATTCTGTTTCATCTGTTGCGAATAAGTAATCTAATGATTTGTCTGGAAAATATGCATCTCGCACTTTAACGCACTCGGTATATCCCCATTCTGATTCTCCATTAAATCTGGAATGAATAGTTCTGTATGACAATCCCAGCAAATTTGCAATGTCAGAACGCGAAATTTTATTTCGCTTCATTTCTGCTTCCAGATTTTCAACTTTTACTTCTGGCAACTTTTTCACTCCTTTCTGCTATAATAAATTCACGGACTGCAAATTGCCTCTACAGAAGGAGGTGATAGCATAAAACGAATCGTGCACTCGCAGGCGTTAGCCAGTAAGTGGATGAGCCTTGGATATAAGATAGTCGCACTGTCTTATATTGGCTGTTTCGGAGAAACTCCGTTAGCATTCCACCTTGAAAAGAAACTTTAATGTTCCGGTAACTATCAACCTAGCTTCAATGTAGTCCGTGTTTTAAATTGCGCAATTCCGCAATTCGTATTTTTACTATATTGCATTATTGCGCAATTGTCAACAATTTTTTTGCAAAATTTTGCAATTTTATATTTACATTAATAACGCAATGTTGTAACATCAAGTCAAGGAGGTAATTGTCATGGAACAACGTGCTGAATTACTTAGAAAACTAATGGAAGAAAAAAATATGAAAGTAGCCGACATTGTAAGAATTTCCGGATTGCCATATTCTACTGTTAAGGCAATCTTGGAACGTGGAGCTGAAAAAGCTGGCTATGTTAATGTATGTAAAATTTGTAATGCTTTAGGAATATCCGCTGATGAATTAGAAAAAATGGTGGTCGACCAAGATTATCAGCCAACCACCCTCGCCGCCCACTTCGATGGCGAAGAATATACAGAATCTGAACTGGAAGAAATCAAGAATTTTGCTGAATACGTAAAGACAAAAAGAAAGCAGTCCTAATTATTGGATAGCTTATCTGATATACTCGAGCGGGAGGTGTTTGTATGAATACATATGAGAAGCTACAGGACGAAGCCTGCAAAGATGGTATAGAAGTTGTTGATTATCCTTTTGAAAGCGAAAGAATTAAAGGATTATACTGTGATGGCACTATCGCTATCAGAGATAATATAGCTACAACCACAGAAAAAGCCTGCGTTCTGGCAGAAGAACTCGGTCATCATTATACTTCTGTTGGAAATATTATCGACATGGAATATACCGGTAATCGAAAACAGGAACGGCAGGCAAGGCTTTGGGGATACAACCGCAGTATCGGATTATTCGGTCTGATCAGAGCCTACGAACATGGTTGTAAAGATAAATATGAAATTGCAGAGTATTTAGATGTTACAGAAGAATTTTTAGAAAACTGCATTGCGTGCTATAGAGATAAATATGGCATACTAACTATTGTAGATAATTATATAATCTACTTTATTCCACACCTTACAATTGCAGAACTAATATAATATGGAGGTATCATATGGGATTGTTTAATTTTTTTAACAAAAAACCTTCTTTATCCGTTATTGAATTACAAAATGACTTACGAATACTTAATGATTGCGCCAGTTTAATTGAAAAAACAGTCAATCCTGATGTATTTTTCTCTCGATTTGATTTATATTATGAAAAACTATCTATACTTGCTGACGCCCAAAAACGTAAAATTGTTGTTGTAAAAGGAGATAATATAGCAAAAAAATATTCAAAACTAAATACTCCAACCGCAAAAGCTGATAAAATAAATACTTTTATAAAACGTTATTGGGATTCCACTTGTTCTAAATCCCAAAAGTTAAAAACTGAAAAAGGGAAAAATAATTGTTTTGAAAATTTCAAAAGTTCTCTTTCTAGTTACGACTCACGGCTACCTGATTCTTGTATTGAATATTATAATTATCTTTACACGAGCGCTCCTCGCACTGCAAGTATGCCAAGAAATCAAATACCTGCTAAGCAGATAAATGCCATGCAACAGTTTAAAGCAACTGATACTTATTGTCAAAAAATTTACAAAAGATTTTACAAAGACTATCCTGAAAAACCATTTATTTCTCAAGATCGAGAGTTAAATACTAATTGGATTGAGCAAGCAGAAATGTTTCCTAATCAATCGCTCGTATCTGAAGCTATGATGAAACGTTATCCAGATGGTCTGTTACCTGGTCATATTTATATGTTGTACTGGCTAAAGAAATATACCAACAAAAGGGTACCCTCGTACTTCGAATATAAATACGGTATAGATTTTTATAAAGAAAAAGAGTTCTTAACTCAGAACGGTTATTTGGAAAATTCCAAGCCTACCCACAAAGGCGAGCTTGCAATTAACACTCATCAAGATGTCATTGTTAAACATGATTCGAATTTTCAAGTAAATTTATCAGATAATGCTGATTTAAGTAAATTAAAAGATCCTGCCGACATTAACTTAAAAGCACTGGAATTAGAAAAGCAGGGAGATGTAGATACTGCCATAACGCTCTACGAAAAGAATGTATCCCATCGTTTCGACGGCAATTGTCCTTATGATAGACTTGCCATTATCTACAGAAAGAAAAAAGACTATGATAATGAAATCCGTGTTCTTGAAACAGCAATTGATGTTTTTACACATGATGTCCCTGCTAGCCGTTCAGACCGTTCTATCAAATTAACACGTTTCAAAGAACGTCTAACAAAGGTAACAAAATTAAAGATGAATAATCAGAAAGTCCTTTAATAACGATTTATCCAGTATCTCTAACCATAAATACACTGCCCTCTTGATACGAAAGTATTTATATGGCGGAGATATCTGATTGAATAAATGAACTCTGAAAAAACGAAAGGAAGAGACATATGAAAAAGAAGAAAACACTACTAGGATTGATTGCTGCCATTGCGATCATTGTCATCGGTATTTGTGTTTGGTACTTTCAGGTGAAAAAGCCTCATGATCTTGCAGAAACAAAGTTTAATGCTGCAGTCAAAGAAGTGGAAGCCAAGAATACTGAACTTACCTCTGCAATGAACGATGCCCAGAAAATATTGGACAAAAAGGAAGCAGTTTATGATAACACTACTAAAGAAGCCTTTATTACTGCTCTTTCCGATGCAAAAGCAGCACAGCGCAAAATACCAGATCTACCAAAAAAGACAGCAGACATCAATGCTGAAACGAAAAAGCTTTCTGAACCACTGGATTACTCCTCTGTAATTAATGCTATTTCTGAAAAACAAACAGCTTATCAGAACAGCGTTCTGCAGATGAAGCAAATCACTAATCCTAATGAAGATTTCGTTATTCAGCGCTTAAAGGGAATTCCAAATATTTCCGGATATCAGGCAGTCACAGAAGATCATGATCCAAACGGAAATCTAAATAAACAGGGAGGCTACACTTCCACAGTTTATTTTTCTACTCCTCTTATCAACCAATCTAGTGTATATGGAAATGACATTGTAGATAAAGGAACTGAATGCGGTGGAGCTATCGAAGTTTATGCATCAGAAGAAGATGCCGAAAAGAGAGATTCGTATCTTGCCAGCTTTGATGGTGCAGGAATGTTAAATTCCGGATCTCACAAAGTTTTAGGTACTATCGTAATCCGAACCTCAACCAAATTAACAGCTACACAGCAAAACAAGTTCACCAACAACATTACAAACAAATTATTAGAATTACAGTAAAATACTAAAAAATCCCCGGTGTTACCAGCACCAGGGAAAACAAGAAAACTATAGGGTGTTTGGAACACAGTACAATTCTCTCTATCACAAAGATTATTGTATCACAAAAATCCGGCACCGTATAGGTGTTATTTTTATACGCAAAATTAAGCAACCTCACACATATACTAAGGAAAGGTGATACATATGCAATATGAAGAATATCTTATCTATCTCCGGAAGTCCCGAAGTGATGCTTCTCTGGAAGCTATGGGCGTGGATGTCCTGGAACGGCATGAGCAGATCTTACTTGATCTTGCCAAACGAATGAACTTATCCATTGGCGGGATCTACCGTGAAGTCGTTTCCGGAGAGTCTATATCCGCGCGTCCGGAAATGCAGAAGCTTTTATCTGAAGTTGAATCCGGACGTTGGGAAGGTGTACTCGTAATGGAAGTGGAACGTCTGGCGAGAGGTGATACTGTCGATCAGGGAATTGTTCAAAGAGCTTTCCAATATTCCGGAACGAAGATCATCACTCCAACAAAGACCTATAATCCAAATAATGAATTTGACGAAGAATACTTTGAGTTCGGACTCTTCATGAGCCGGAGGGAATACAAAACAATCCGCCGCCGGATGCGCGCCGGTGTGACTGCTGCCGTGAAGGAAGGAAAATGGCCGTTCAATCAGGCACCCTACGGCTGGCAGCGCGTGAAGCTCGAACATGGGCGTGGATGGGTTCTCGCTCCGGATCCGGACGAAGCTCCGGTCGTGAAACTTATCTTCCGGCTCTATACCGGTCCCGATCGCATCGGAATTACCCACATCTGCAGATATCTGGACAACCGGGGAATCAAGCCAAGGAACGGAGATACCTGGCTGGAATGCAGCGTTATGGGAATCTTAAGGAACGTTGTTAATGATCAGCGAGTCGGCATTGGGCGAAGAAAGGTTGTAAAGCAAGTCCAGAATGGCTCCGTCAGTAAGGTGCGTCCTCACAGTGATTACGATTTCACTGCTCCAGGACTGCAGCCACGATTGATTGATCATGATGTATTTCTGGAAGCGCAGGAGTATCTCGCCAGGAACTCTCACAAGCTGCCGGAGTCTTACGGCATAAAGAATCCTCTTGCCGGGATTCTGGTCTGCTCCTGCTGCGGAAAGAAAATGCAGAGAAGACCGGCTTCCAGGGACGGCTCTTCCGGAAGATGTCCATATGACGTTTTAATGTGCAATACCAGAGGCTGTCCCACCATCGGCTCAACGCTTGAGCTGGTAGAGCGTGAACTCATACAAGCACTATCCGACTGGGTAGCTGGATACCAGTTAGATCCGACTCTGGAAGTTGAGAACAAAGTTCCGGAAAAAGAACAGCTTCTCTCTTCCGCTGTCAGCAACCACGATTTATTACTAAAACAAAATGGAAACTTATACGATCTGTTGGAACAGGGAGTCTACACCACCGAGATCTTTCTGGAACGTTCCCATGAATTACAGAAACGTATCAAAGAATCGGAAGCACATATAGAAATTCTAAAAAAAGATCTGGAATATGAAAAAGAGAAAATAGCAAACATAGAGAACTTCATCCCTTCCTGCAAGGAACTTCTCTCCTGCTACTGGGACTTATCCGCCCAGGACCGGAACAAAGCTCTGAAAATGCTCCTGGAAAGTGTCGAATACACGAAAACGAAGCGAAATCGTAAGGGAGATAAGGATAATCCTACTTTTACACTGAATTTAAAGCCCCGAATCCCGCGTATTTAGGGGCTTTTTCATTAGCGACAACATTTATGGGCGCAAGAACTGGCTCACTTAGAAATCGTCTGTGCTATTGTTTATCAACTTACAAAAAATATGACAATGGAAGAATTAGAAAAATCCGGTTTTGATAAATATTATGTAGATCATACGCTTGCACTCTGGCCACAGTCTGCCGGCGGTGTTCCTTGGAGCGCCACTACTTTCCAGTCCAAAGGTGATCCCATCACCGATTTAAGCGAAGATATGGCTGCGGAGCAAAAAGCACGTACAACCTACGATAACATTCTGCGCCTTGTCAAAGATCCGGAAGTCTGCGAACCAATCCGTTTCCTGCGTGAACGCGAAATCGCACACTATCAACGTTTCGGTGAAAGTCTGCGCATCGTACAGGATCATCTGGACAGTAAAAACTTCTATGCGTTTAACCCGGAATTTGACCTCCGGGCATGTTTCAAAAACAAAAACTAAACAGAAAAAGGATTCCCGGAAAAATTCCGGAAATCCTTTTTATTATTTCAATAGCATATATACAATTACTGCTGCTACAACTACGATTGCAATTCCAAGAATAATTACAGGCGCTTTGGAAAGCTTCTCTTCTTCCTCATAAACATCATCGTAATCATAATCTTCTTCTACTCTTGCAGTTTTTTTCTTTTTCTTTCTGCCATCTTCTACTGCTAACAGTTCATCATATGCTTTGCGCATCTCATCTTCACGTTTCTTACGAACGCTCTTTGGTGGAATATTCGAATACTTCTGTTCCTGCTCTTCCTCTTCCTGACGCTGCATAGATGCTTTCTTAATAGATCTGTGCAATGTTTCCTGCGTTGCCGGTTCTCTTCTTTCCGGAGCATGCTTCTGTTCTTTCCTGTTCTGTGGTACTTTGAACTTCTTCTTGCAATTATAACATAACAGGTAATTTGGATCTTTTTTACCCGGCCGGAGCTGTTGGCCGCAAATCGGACACTTCATTGGTATATTTTGCCTCCTCATATCGTAATCTACTTAGCATTATACTACAAATCACAGAAAATGGCAAAAACATTTCTCTTACTGTGTATTTTACTTATTGTGTGCTTTTTCCAAGTGTAACTTTCACGGTACGCTCTTTATAACTTCCATTTGAATTTGGAACCTGGATCGTCACTTTAACTTTCTCGCCAACTTTGTAATACTGCAGTTCTTCTTTTAATGCAGACATACTGTCCACTGTTGTTCCTTCCAGTTCTGTGATTACGCATCCCTTTGTGATCCCTGCATTTTTTGCTCCTCCGCCAGAGATAACATTAGATACATACACACCTGTTGGCATATTATACATCTGCGAACTGTCGGAAGTCACATCCACGCCTTCAATTCCCAGATATCCCTGTTTGCCTTCTGCTACTTTTGTTTTTGTCTTCTGATTCATCAGATTTTTAATTACATCACTTGCGCTGGAAATTGGAATCGCATATCCCATACCTTCTACTGCATCTGTCGCGACCTTAGCAGTATTAATACCAATCACTTCACCCTTTGCATTCAGAAGTGCGCCACCACTGTTACCCGGATTGATTGCTGCATCTGTCTGGATTAGTTTGCCACTAACTCCATCCAGTGTACGTCCGGTTGCTGATACAATACCTGTTGTCACAGACTGACCGTAACCAAGTGCGTTACCAATTGCAATAGCCGTCTCTCCGACCTGCACTTTTTCTGAATCTGCAAGCGTTGCAACTTTAATTTTATTTAATGTAGAATCTTTGATATCACTGAGCTTTACAGCGATAACTGCAAGGTCTCTGGAAGAATCTGTTCCCTTTACCTGTGCTTCCACACTCTTATTGTCAACAAAAGAAACTGTCAGCGTTTTATTACTTTCCACTACATGGTTGTTCGTTGCAATCAGAAGTTCTGAATCTGTCTGGGAAATAATAATACCAGAGCCTACACTCTTGCTTTCCTGCTCCTGCACTCCACCAAAGAAATTCTGAACCTGCTGTACACTTAAATTGGTAATTGATACAACCGATGGCATTACATTACTTGCAACTTTGGAAATATCTGAGCTTGTTGAACTACTGTCTGAACTTGTTGAAATCTTTGCACTGTTTACAGTTGCAACTTCTTTTGTCTTACTGCCTGATGTGCTGAAAACCTTGCCGCCCACAAGATTACTTGTCTGAAAAGCCGCACTTGCTGCCACACCAAATGCCAGTCCGAAACATACTGCTTTTATCCAATGTGATGTTTTCTTTTTCGGTGTTTTTTCATCCTGCGGCTGATACTGATAACCGCCCTGTCCATTTTGATTCTGATCATCCTGATCCGGTGTATAATAAGTATATTGATTTTCCATAAATCATTACTCCTTTCACTACTTCGTTTATACTAAGTAGTCTAATCTATAATTGTGTTTAAACTGTGATAAAACTATGTTTAAACCTTAAAAAACAACCTGGATCAAAAACATATATAATGCCGTACCAACACCGATACTTAACAGGTTATTACGTTTCCATACATGAAGTCCTGCCGTCACTGCCACAGCAAGAAATTCTGGTATGCCATGTGGCGATACAAAAACTGGTGTATTCTTTAGGCAGTAAACTACTAACATCCCGATTACTGCCGGAGTCAGTACTTTTCCCAGATACTGGATCACTGGCGGTATTTCTTTTCCTTCCGGAAACAAGAGAAACGGAAATACTCTTGTTCCAAAAGTTGTCAATGCAACTGCCAGAATAATAATTGCTGATAACGCTGCATTTACTGGCATGACGGGTTCACCTCCTTCTGAAGCTGTTTTTTCGATACAAATAAAATCATTACAATTAATAACATGGATGGCAGTACAAATCTGGATGCCCCGAAAATCTGCAATCCAATAAATGCTGCTGCCACTCCGATAATTTCCGGAATCCGGTTCTTTTTATCCAGCCACTGTTCAATAAAAATGACAACAAACAATGCCGTCATCGCAAAATCAATTCCCTCTGAATTAAATGGCAGTACACTTCCCGCCACTGCACCAATGATTGAACCAGCTACCCAGTACACCTGATCCAGTGAAGCAATCGCAAACAGGAATTTTCCTTCATCAATGCCTTCCGGAATCTTCGTCGTACACAAAAGGGAATATGTTTCATCTGTCAGGCTGAAAATCATATACCATTTTTTCTTTCCCATACCATTAAATCGTTCCAATAAGGAAATTCCGTAAAAAACATGACGGATGTTAACCATTAATGTCATAAAGACAACCTGGAAAATTGATATTCCGGGAACAAAAAAATTCACAGCAAGATACTGTCCGGAACCTGCATATACAAGAATACTCATAAGCGCAGCCCATAAAAATGAATATCCCTTTTCTGCAAACATAACTCCGAATGCTACTCCGATAAATATATATCCGGTCAAAACCGGAATCGTATATGGGAATGCTTTTTTGTATGCCTCTCTGTATCCTTTCATCTTATTGCTCGCTCCTTTTTTCATCTTATGTATCCAAATGCCGTTTTCTTCGTTGTATAGACACAGGTAAACTTCCGGCACTGTAATACTATACATAAAAGCCAGATCCTTTTGCAAAGATCTGGCTTCTCGCTCTCTATCAAGAATGATTCAGTGCTTTCTGTAACTCCTTTACCGATTCCGCAAGTAATGCATCCGACTTCAGTGCCGTCTGATACTGTCGGCGGCTCTTTTCAAGCAGTGCTTTCACATCATGTTGTCCGGCAAGCAATTTTATATGGTCAATCTCCTGCCTATCCAGTTGTTTCACCCTGACCTGGAAATTCTTTCCATCCTTTTCCGTAATATACAAGGTTCCTACTCCCGGAAGCTCTGTATAGACCTGCTTAATCTTCATCCGGTACATTACAAATGCTACATATGTATCTGCATATTCTCCATCTTTTATATAAATCTGGAGATGATTGTATGTTTCTACAAAGTCCGTCTTCTCTGCTATACATCTGTAATAATCTCTTACCGCCTGTCTTAATTCCGGCGATCTATTCTTACGCAGAGGATTCAGTTGTTCAACTTTACATCCCATATTTCTTGTTCTGCGCTTTTCTCTTACTATCTTTTGTGCTTTCTTCTGTGTGTTATCTCCCGTAAGTCCGATTCCGGTGCTCAACAAGATCAGGATAAAAAATAAGAAAAGCAGGCATCTTCTGCTTTTTCTCTTCTGAATATTCCTGTCTGTGAAGCCCGCTCCTAACGCACCTTTCATAAGAGTACCTCCACATACTATGCACTTTTAAAATACACACCCGGGCGGATTCGAACCGCCGCTCCCGCCTCCGGAGGGCGGTGCTCTATCCCCTGAGCTACGGGTGCATGACAATTTTCTTCAAACTGCATTATTTATACTACCATATTTTTCTTTTAAAGTAAAGGAAATGCTATAGACATTTCGTACATTTCCTTTACTTTATCATTTCTACTTTTCCTGATTCTTTTTACAATCTCAACAACTAATAAATGTTTTTTTACAGCCAATTTATACATTGGATTCTTTTATGCCTTCATATCAGCATATTGCAAGCCGGTCCTCTATTCTGTCATAATAATAGGCATGATTTTCAAGAATTTCTTCCGGCAGTACACAGGCTGCATTAATGCTTGCAACCATTTCGTTCAGATTCATGCAGTCATCGGTCTCCTTTTCGGGAACAATGATCACTTCATGCACACTGCTTGGCAAGACGTAAAAGTTTTCCTTCAGATATGTACCAATCTGATTTAAACATCCTGGATATATCATAGTTGCTGCCCCGAAACTTTTCTTTTCATTCGTCAGTACATACATTCTTGCAGCTTTATCTACAGCAATTCCTTCTTCGGAAAGCACATTCTGTATTGAATGAAATCTTGCCGGAAGGTGTTTTTTCATATTCATCATTGCAATTGCAAGAAGTTCCTTTTCATCTACGTTCCATTTTTCCATTGTTTCATTGCTGATCTGCATGGAAGCCATGCCGTCTTTGGTTATCTCTAAAAGTATGTAGAAAATAATCTCCAGATCCAGAATCGGCACATGTGGAATTTCTTTCAAAAATTCTTCATTCCTACTTCTCTGGACAAGCCTGAATACGATCTTATTCTTTATCTTTTCATAATTAAAAATCTCCGGCTCTTCCCATGACTGATCAAATTTCACTTTTTCATATACATTTAGAACTTCTTTTGCCAGCTCATCTACCTGGCTTCCAGACCGGTACTGTTCATAATAACCTTCCAGATAAATCGTCGGCGAAACATTCACACGCTGTTCTGAAATCACCAGACCGCTCCGGATGATTCCATTATTCTTTTTATTGTTGCATAATTCGACAGACAAAAGACATCCTGCCATTTCTTTCACACTTTTTTCCAATGCCTCAGTAAATTGATGATAAGTCATATTTCTCCTCTTTGGCCATTGTTGTAGTTATCTTCCGGAAATTGATGCGGGAAAATCCGCTTTTTACATCTTGTAGAAATTTAGAATAAATATTATGGTTTTATTATTATAAAAAAGCCTTGCAGAAAATGCAAGGCTTTTTTAATATTTCTTTTAACTCGAAAAGATTAGTTTGCTCTGGATAAGTACTCTCCGGAACGTGTATCGATCTTAATCTTCTCTCCCTGCTCAACAAATAACGGAACAGCAACCTGTGCACCGGTCTCAACAATAGCCGGTTTGTTTGCTCCCTGAGCTGTGTTACCTTTGAATCCAGGCTCCGTCTCTGTAACAACCAGTTCAACAGTAAGCGGTGGCTCGATTGCGAAAGGTTTCTCCTGATATAAACTTACAGTAACTTCTTCGTTCTCTTTTACGAATTTCAGAGAATCACCAACATCTTCTGTCCCTACAGCGATCTGGTCAAATGTCTCATTATCCATGAAATAATACAGATCTCCATCATTGTACAGATACTGCATTTTCTTTCTCTCAATATATGCTTCCTGGAAAGACTCTGTAGGACGGAATGTTGTCTCTACTACACCACCGTTGATGATATCTTTTAATTTAACACGAACAAATGCTGCACCTTTTCCCGGTTTAACGTGCATGAAATCAATAACCTGACATACTTTACCATCAATCTCCAGTGTCATACCATTTCTAAATTCACCTGCTGACTTTGTTGCCATACTTTTATCCTCCTTAAATTATGTGTTTTCACACTTTATCAATTCTACTCACTTGTTCCATTCTATAATATCTGAGCGTTTTTTTCAACTATTTTTTATCTGTACAGCCCCATTTTACCGTCCTTTTCGCTCTTTTTGATAAAAATAAAGAACGATTTTCTCCAGATAACGTTTTAATACAATCTGTATCTCTTCTTTTGGATGGATCGGCTTCACAAGAATATTTCTGATTCCGGCTCTTTTTGCTCCCCAGACATCCGTAAAAAGCTGATCTCCCACAAATACTGTATTGGAAACATCCGTTCCCATAATCTCCATTGCTTTTTTGTAATTTTTCGTTGAAGGCTTATGCGCATCACAGATATAATTCACCTGGATATCCTGATTGAACATCTTCACACGTGGCTCCTGATTGTTGGAGATCAGACAGCACTGATAACCAATCTTTTTAAGTCTCACAAAAAGTGCTTTCGCACGGTCATCTGCCGGTGCACCATGCGGAACAAGCGTATTGTCAATATCAAAAATTACGGCACGTATTCCTTCTTCATACAGTTTCTCAAAATCTATTACATAAGTAGATGCAACATATGCATCCGGGAAAAATCTATCAAACATGTCTATTCATCCATCTCCATTAATCGTTGTACCAGTTCTTCACAGATCTGCAGAACAGTCTTATTATCTGTCTGGATAACAATATCTGCAGCCGCTTCATATTTCTCACGTCTCTGCTCCATCAGTTCGGAAATGCCTTCAACATTCTTGCGGCCGTTCAGAACCGGACGGTCATTGCTGTCCTTTACACGTTCATAGATTACCTGTGGACTTGCTGTCAGAAGTACAACTCTACCATTCTTCTTCATCTCCTGCACATTATTCTTGCGAAGGGCAGCTCCTCCTCCGCAGGAAATAACTGTATTCTTCTTCTCCTGCATTTCCACAAGAAGATTGGTTTCCAGATTACGGAAATATTCTTCTCCATACGTTTCAAAGATATCCGGAATACTCATCTCTTCTCTCTCTGCGATAACCTGATCCATCTCAACGATTTCCATCGCAAACATCGTACTTAAATAATCTGAGATCGTAGATTTGCCTGCGCCCATAAAACCAATGAGTACAATATTGTAATCAAACAGTTTTCTTGCTTGAATCCGCTTGCTGTTCTTGCGGATACAATGGAAAATGTCACAGATCTCATCCTTGTAACGATTATCTGAAAGCTTTTCTTCCAGTCTTCTTTTCTGCTTTGCTTCCTGTCCCGGCTGAAGGATCGGCATACCATATTCTTCTTTGTATGCCATGATTTTCTCTATGATCATGCTTCTTTCCACAAGGGCATCAATAATTTTATCATCACACAGAGCTAACTGCTCTCTGTACAGTTCCAAGTCGTTCATGTTTGCCTCTCCTGTTTTCCTTACGATTTCTTCCTTAATTATGTATAAATATACATACGCTTATATATTATAGCAATATCACTTTGATTTTTCCAGTGCTTTTTTTACATCTTTCCGGAACTGTTTCCAGGCATTTTCATGTTCTACAAAATATTTCGGACAGTTCTTTCCTGTGACATCATAATGCCGAATAATATCATCCGGTGACAGAGCAAACTTCAGGCAAAGCCAGGCACACAAATGTATCACTGAGCGATAAGTCGCTTTATTAAATTCCCCCGTCTTATCCGGATGGCAACACTCAATCGATACCGTATCTTTATTCCGGTTATTGGAAGCATACGCCACTTCCCATGTCGGCACACACTGCACGATTTCTCCATCCAGCCCTACAATGAAATTACTGCTCGTTTTTGTCACATGACTGTCTTTGAGCCCCTCAAAGTAGTTTCGGTTTCCCATTGCTGTTGCACCCGGATTTGCCGTATAATGCACAACAATTCCCTTAATCTTACCGGTTTTTATCCCCGGTCTGGAATACGGATTCGGCGTCAGAAGTTTCACTGTAATATCAGGTTTAGATGCATCAACCTGTGCATTGTCTATTTCACTGTATTTTCCAGACAGCCATTCCGGATGTAAAATCCTGATTCCTGCTGCCAGAACCATAACAATCACCAATAAAAGCAGGCCCAGCCGCATCCTGCGCTGAGCCTGTTTTTTCTGTTGTATAGTTGTGAATGATTTTTTTCTGTTTTTAATCTTTTTTGTTCTCTTCATACTACACATTATTCATATGGCATATATTCTATGCCTTTTGTAAATTCTTATTGAATAGAAAACTGATATACCGTTTTGGATATAAATAGTTCATTCGCCTTGATAACCGGCTGCGCAAACTCCGAATGATGAATGGCATCCGGGAAAAACTGTGTTTCAAAGCAGGCAGCATTGCGGATACGGTATTCAGCTCCGCCTTTGCCTTTCTCATAATCAACATAGTTTGCTGTATACAACTGCATACCCGGAAGATCTGTATATACATCCATATGGATTCCTGTCTTATCAGAATACATGGAGGCAGCTTTGCGGAATCCTTCACCTCTGATCACCCAGTTATGATCGTAACCTTTTCCATCGATCAACGGCTGGTAATCCGCTTCTATATCCTGTCCGATCGCTTTTGCTTCATTAAAATCCATCGGTGTTCCCTTTACAGGTGTCAGTTCACCTGTCGGAATACTCTGGGCATCTGCAAGAGTAAAATAATCTGCACTGATCGTTACTTTCTGATCCAGTACATCGCCACTTCCCTGTCCGGCGAGATTAAAATAACTGTGATTTGTAAGATTCAGCAGTGTATCTGCATCTGCTGTTGCTCCATAAACAATTTCCAGCTCATTCTCCGGTGTAACCGTATAAGTTACTGTCAGCTTAAGATTTCCTGGAAATCCCTGGTCTCCATCTGGGCTGTCAAGTGATAAAGTCACGCTGTTATCTGTAGATTCTTCAACTTTCCACATACGCTTATTCATCATATCTCTACCACCGTGTAGTGTATTATCCCCATCATTCTTTGTCAGTTCATAAGTCTTACCATTTAATGTAAATGAGCCTCCTGCAATACGGTTTGCCACACGTCCTACAAATGCGCCAAATACACGGTCGCCTTTTTCATAACCACTGACATCGTCATATCCGAGAACAACATCCGTCGGATGGCCTTCCTTATCCGGTACGATCACATTTACAATCGTTGCGCCATAATCGGAAATAGCAACTTCCATCCCTTTTTCATTCTTCAACAGATACAATTCTGTCTTTTCTTTTGTTTTCAATGTTCCAAATGCCCGCTTCATATCTTGCCTCCTGCTGTAATGTCTATTATAACGCCAAATTTCTCTGGTATTATTCTCTTTTACTCATCTACACTGTAGTTTGGAGCTTCTTTCGTAATGTGAATGTCGTGCGGATGACTTTCTTTCAGAGATGCAGATGAGATCTTTACGAACTGTCCTCTCTGTTTGAGTTCTTCAATTGTTGGAGTTCCGCAGTAACCCATACCGGAACGAAGACCTCCCATCAACTGGAATACCGTATCTTCTACAGTTCCTTTGTATGCTACACGTCCTTCTACACCTTCCGGTACTAACTTCTTCGCATCTGTCTGGAAATAACGGTCTTTGCTTCCGTTCTCCATTGCAGCAATCGATCCCATGCCACGGTATACTTTGTATTTTCTTCCCTGATATAATTCAAATGTTCCCGGGCTCTCATCACATCCTGCAAAGATTGATCCCATCATACATACATTCGCACCGGCTGCAATTGCTTTTGTCATATCTCCTGAATATTTGATACCACCATCTGCGATAATCGGAATTCCATATTTGTCTGCCGCTTCATAACAACTCATAACTGCTGTGATCTGTGGAACACCGATACCTGCAACGACACGTGTTGTACAGATAGATCCAGGTCCAATACCAACCTTTACTGCATCTGCTCCTGCTTTGATCAGCGCTTCTGCTGCTGTTCCTGTTGCAACGTTTCCTGCGATAACCTGCAGATCCGGAAATTTGGATTTGACCATATCTACGGTACGGAGTACATTAGCAGAATGTCCGTGTGCAGAATCCATAACAACAACGTCTACATGTGCGTTCACAAGTTCCCGTGCACGTTCCAGGCAGTTTGCGGTAATTCCAAGTGCTGCACCGCAGAGCAGTCTTCCCTGGGAATCTTTAGCTGACAGTGGATATTTGATCTGTTTTTCAATATCTTTAATCGTAATAAGACCTTTCAAATTGAAATCTTTGTCTACGATCGGTAATTTCTCTTTTCTGGCTTTTGCAAGAATCTTCTTTGCATCTTCCAGCGTAATTCCTTCCTGTGCTGTAATAAGTCCCTCAGAAGTCATTGATTCTTTAATCTTCTTCGTAAAATCTTCTTCAAATTTCAGATCACGGTTCGTGATAATGCCTACCAGTTTTCCGTTTTCTGTAATTGGTACACCTGAAATGCGGAATTTTGCCATTAAATTATTGGCATCTTCCAACGTATGTTCCGGAGACAGATAAAATGGATCCGTGATAACACCGTTCTCAGAACGTTTTACTTTATCAACTTCCTCTGCCTGCTGCTCGATCGTCATATTCTTATGAATGATACCAATTCCACCCTGACGAGCCATTGCAATTGCCATACGGTGTTCTGTAACCGTATCCATACCTGCACTCATCATCGGTATATTCAATTTAATATTTTTTGTTAAATACGTGGATAAATCTACTTGATTTGGAATCACCTCAGAATATGCCGGTACAAGCAGCACGTCATCAAATGTAATTCCTTCTCCAATAATTTTTCCCATGGTAAACTCCTTTCACTCTTATCCTTATTTATAGCTTATCGGGGTAAAAACTCCGTTTTGCTCTTTCCTATAATTAACTGGTATCATAACGAACTTTGCTATCGTTTGTCAACTTGTTTTTTTATACATACAAAATACATTCTTCTGACTATTTTGCAGATTTGTATGTAACTTTTCCCGGAATCATTCCGGCATACCCGTCTACAATCGTCTGATTCGGTTCAAAAATAATTTTTCTTAATTCTCCTGCCCTGGAAACAACTAGCACATAAGTCTGATCATTGCGTCTGCCCGAGCTATAATCGCTTTTCTTTGCCCGCTGGTACTGTCTGAGTTCACCTGTTCCAAATGGAGCCAGGACCTCTATTTCTTCTAACTTTATTGTACAGATTCGTCTTCTTCTCGACTTATGTATGATCTTGTCAACATCCAGTTCCCCATTCACAAATAAATATTCATATTCTGCATCAAATTCCAGATACAAATATATATCCATTACAAGTAATATAACTGTAAGCACTATAAAAAAAAGACAATGTACGACACCATATACACTCAGTAAAGTCGCTGCAAGCACCATTCCTTCCAGAAACCACTGACCTTTGTTTTTCTTCCTTTTAATAAGCTGTTCTGTACATATGTCATTCATGTCTTACATCCTCCGCTTTTCTCAATGTGTCTATTGTAGCACAAAAACAAGAAAAAAGAAAACTCCCCATACAGGGAGTTTTCTTAACTTTTTCTTACATCATGCCCATTCCGGCACCTGCACCTGCAGGCATAGCCGGTGTCTCTTCTTTGATATTAGCAACAACGGACTCTGTTGTCAGCAGTGTAGATGCAACACTTGTTGCATTCTGCAGAGCACTTCTTGTTACCTTAGCCGGATCAAGGATACCATGTTCAACCATGTCTACATATTCCTCGGCTAATGCATCAAATCCGATTCCTGGTTCTGACTCATATACTTTATTAATGATTACTGCGCCTTCCAGTCCTGCATTTGCAGCGATGCGGAGCAGTGGCGCTTCCAGAGCTTTCAGTACAACATTCGCACCTGTCTTCTCATCACCATCCAAATCAGCAACGATCTTGGCAACTTCTTTTGCACAGTGAATATAAGCAGATCCGCCACCTGCAATGATTCCTTCTTCTACGGCTGCTCTTGTTGCTGCAAGTGCATCTTCCATACGAAGTTTTGCTTCTTTCATCTCAGTCTCAGTTGCAGCACCTACACGGATAACTGCTACACCGCCTGCAAGTTTTGCAAGTCTCTCCTGCAGTTTCTCTCTGTCGAAATCAGATGTTGTCTCTTCAATCTGTGCTTTAATCTGTGCTACACGGTCTGCGATTGCCTGTTTGTCTCCGCATCCGTCAACGATAACTGTATTTTCTTTCTGAACTTTTACAGATTTTGCACGTCCAAGCTGATCCAGTGTTGTATCTTTCAACTCCATACCGAGTTCTTCTGAAATCACCTGACCGCCTGTCAGAATTGCAAGATCTTTTAACATCTCTTTTCTTCTGTCACCATATCCAGGCGCTTTAACACCTACTACATTGAATGTTCCACGCAGTTTGTTTACGATCAGTGTTGTAAGAGCCTCACCTTCAATATCTTCTGCAACGATCAGGAGTCTTGCTCCGGACTGTACGATCTGCTCCAGAACTGGCAGGATCTCCTGAATGTTAGAAATCTTCTTGTCTGTGATCAAGATATATGGATCATCCAGATTTGCTTCCCAGATCTCGACCAGTTCATCGTTGATCATGGCATCTTCAAGAGAGTCGATCAGTGTGTCGCCCTTGGCAAGAATACTGGTTGCCGTAATCTCAACCTCGGCTGCTCCCGGGGTACGGATCGTGCCATCCTTTGTCTCTGTGGTATCGGCATCTTTGCTTGTCGTTCTGCCGTTCTCTGTCGTAAACGCTAATGCTGTAGCTGCATTTTTAGCCGCATCTTTTTTAAGGCGGTACAGATAAACGATCTTTTTACCACGTACCGCATCTGCGAATAACTGTAAATCAATTGTTTTTCTCATGCTGTTCTCCTAACTAAATAAAAAAGTCACTTCCACGATACCGTGAAGAAGTGGCTGGTTGGTGGTTGTGTCCGGCAATATTCTCTGATTTAAGCTCTGCACGGACCAGGAAAAGTTGCCGGTATGTTCCAGATGTCTGCAAACCTGCTTGATCTGCAGAAGCATCTGTGAAACTGTGCCGCGCTGCCGCGGATTGTCGTGCCAAACGTGGATTGTCTGACTTACAGTGCCGAATACAGCCGTTTTGTTGGCCCGATCATTCAAGTCACTGTCCGCCAGATAGATAAACGGGTATGGCGTACCTTCCGGCGGTAAAAACGTGTCATACACACCGTCTGGATACTGTTTTTTTAATTCCAGAAGCAACGCACTGAATAATTCCTGCTGTGGGTCCATGATGTCACCTCGTAAGCTTTTTCAAATCGGATTTGAACTTCTCTTTCTGCGCTGTGTAGGAAGGACGCATATATGGCTGTGCACTCATGTACCGAGTTCCATACTCCACGTATGCCGCATATTCTGCTGTTGGCTCCACTTCAGCCGTAAGACCGCCATCTCGGATCTCAAGACCAATACTCCGTTTCAGTGTACCGGTATCCACTGGCGCTTTTCTCTGTGACGCCTCCTGCAAAGCTTTTCCGTTTTCCTTTACCACCCGCTTAATATCACTCATCTGCACGTTTTTCTTCAATTTGACCTGCAGTTTCTCCATTCCTTCCAGCTTGATTTTCGGCATCAGACCACCTCCGACAGAATAAAAGTCTGTTTCACGCGAAGTTTCCGCGTATAGTCCACTCTATAGGTTGTGTTCCCGATCCGGATCCGGTCAAACGGCTTCTGGTAATGATTTTGAAGCTGTACGGTCACGCTGCCCTGACGGATTCCTCCGTATACGATCTGCATGATCTCTGCCCTCGTATCCATCACAGAAGCCATTTTCTGCACCTCTGTGACCTGGTCTGCAGCATAGTTTCCGGTTTTCGAATCATATTCGCCCGGCAGGACCCGTTGGAAGAAAACTGGTGTATCATATCTCACAGAAACTTTACCTTTCCCTTTCTTGCCTCCCGCTGGCTGTCCAGATAGGACTGAATATCATCCATGTACCCGGCAAAATCATTTTCTGACCAGGAAAGGCTTTCGCCCTCAACACTGTGAGAGGAGAGCCCTTCCGAGCCGATCCGGTTGAATCGAATGACTGAAACATCCAATATGATGTATTCCATCTCTTCCGGCGGCTCCAGACCGCCAAGAAGAAATTTCAGCCGCTGTTTTGTGGCATTCAGAATCAGCTGTAACTGCTGTTCTGTCTTTTTGTCTGTATCTTCCAGTCCAAGAAGCAGTTTCAGATCTTCGATCATAGGCTGCCTCCTACTCTGCCAAGGAATCTACTGCCTTATTCTTGCTTTTCCCTTTGCCTGCCTTTTCCGGCTCCACCAGCTCGATCAGCGGGATACCACGCAGATTTTCAGCAGATGCAAGCTCTGCCAGTCGGGCTTCGGATACCTTAAGCCCCTCACGCGGGAAGATATCGCCTGTTCTGTATTCATGGTCATCGTCCTGCAAATCAGTAAAATACTCGATTACTCTGTACATATACCATCACCCTTTCTCAGCTTTTCACAGCTACTGTTACGTCGCCAGAACGAACTGCTTTGTAGTTCTGGTCGCACTCAACCAATGTGATATGATGGCCAGCGGTAGATGCGATCTCGGATTCTCCATCCCATTTGCTCCAGTTTTTCACATCATCACCATATTTTACCGCGGTCGCAGATGCTGCATCTTTGTACTTCCAGTAGTTATTCATGGACATGATCTGCTCTTTTACGGAAATCTTCGTCTTTCCAGCTTCTGTTCCTGCTTCAGATGTTACATTCAGAGTTCCAAGTGTCTGCGTATCAGATCCGCCAACGGAAATGCAAGCAATTGCATCCAGATATTCGCAGAACAGACGCAGGCCCATGATAGCGAACATGTCAGAAATTGCTCTCTCGTAGGTGCCCTGCGCATGGAAGCCGATAAAATGAGTAGTCGGATCCGTTGTGTAGCTAAGGCCAGCCTTCACGAACTCAGAATCGCCCGGATCAACATAATATCCGACGATATTATTGAGCGGGGTAGCGATAACAACGTTTTCCGGGATTTCAGAGCTTACGAACACAACCTCTGCACCCAGGAATTTCTTCATGTACTCAAAGCCGAACGCCGTCTGCAGTGTAATGTCAGCAGCACCAACGTATTTATACACATCCAGTGTATTCACCCACACTGCTACGCCTGTAGCCGTTCTTTTCATTTTTTTAAATTTGTCTTTGACTTTTCCGATCGCCATAGCAACCGCCATCTGCCAAGTACTTTCGTGATCAGTCAGAGAACCCGCCTTCAACTGTGTATACAGCTTATCCATGACAACGTTCTGCAGATCGCTTTTAAACTCTTCGTCTGTGTCCTGTACTGCGGCATCGTATCCTTTCTCTGCGATCGCCTCCAGGGTTACGCCCTTGCGGTATTTGTTGATCCTGATGGTATCGAACGGGATCTCTTCCACAGCGTACTGAGAGTACGGGATTTCTTCGCCCTCTGCGACCTCACCGGACTGCAGGGTTCCTGTTACCTTTTTTGTCTTTAAAACAGTATTGTTATCTTTCTTGATCATTCGGATAATGCCCAGGACATCAAGCAGCGCCTGAATGTTTTTGCCGAAAGATGTTACAAAGTCAATCTCGCGGGCCTTTACCTGGATCTGTTCCTGCCCCGTCATGTTATCCGGTGCTGCAAACACCTGCAGCCCTAATTTTCCAATTTTATGCATGTGTATTCCTCCTACTGAAATAATGCGATGTTTTCCGCAATCAGCCGCTGCCGCTCAATCGGGTTGCTGATTGTAAGAATCTGTTCTTTTGTAACAGCGCCCTTTCCGCCGGATCCGCCCTTTGGTGCATTACCCTTCAAAGCATCTTTTACGGCAGCCTGCACTGCGTCCTTGTACATCTTTCCGAAAGCTTCCACAGCCGTCTTGGTATCTTCAGCGCTTTCCGATACCAGATGTGCCAGAAGTTCATCCGGGATGTTGATTTCTTCATCTGCCAGCATCTTTCTGGCTGTTTTTGACATCTCCGAAATCGCGTTCTGCCGTTTCAGATCCGCCAGTTCTTTCTCCAGCTTACGATTCTTGTACTCTGCTTTCTCTTCCTTGGTCATCTTCGCGAGCTTTTCCGCTTCTGAAAGTTTGTCATCAGTCAGCGCCTGCCACTTTTCCTGTGCTTTGGTCACTGCTGTATTTACCGCCTTTTGGACCCTGCGGTCGAACTCTGCACGATTCTCTGCCTGTCCAAGAAAATCATCAAATGACATCTCATTGCCGCTATCTCCAGAACCTGCTCCAGTTCCGTCCTCGTTTCCGTCTCCGGCTCCGCTGCCGTCTCCTTCGCCGTCTGCAAATACCTGCAGGTTGATCATCGGGATTCTCCAATGATAATGGTTGTTTTTGCACTTCATTATTTTTCTGTCCTTTCTGCCCCGTCCCGTTCTGTAATAGCCCCGTGCCGTTGCTCCGGAATCATAGTTTAACGACATTTCGGTCACATCGGTTACACGATCCGGACATGCTCCGGAAATTCATCGGCCATCAGATAGATGCCGACAAAAAAGGAATCCACCAGAGTTCTTGCTCTCTCTGATAGATTCCCATACTGTATATCAACCCAGCCGGGCGATACTTCGTATTCTATTTCATCCCTTGTCAGATCCTCGATCGAGCGGATCAGCGTCCGCACGAGGCTGGAAACGCCTGCGCAGACAATGTCCTGCCCGTGCGGTGCATACATTGCATGGCCGGATACCTTGATTTCGTTCTTACGAACGGATACTTCAATCACTCTTTGATCCTCTCTTTCTTAAATGGGCATAAAAATACCACCGGCCTCTCGACTAGTGGTAACTATGAAATAATCGCGCCAAGTAATGCAGACAATATCACGTTGAATGTTTCAGTACAATATTCTTTTGCTTTCTGCATGCGGCTGTTTTCTTCCAGGAACTGTACGCCCTCAAACGTAATCTCAAATGGTCTGTCTGTTTGGAGCATTGGCGCGTCTTTTGTTTTGTCAACGACCACAAATCCTGTAATATATCCCTTCCTTACAAGCGTTGCAATGATCTTGCACCAATAGCTTTGCGGAATATCAAATAATTTTGAATTCCACGCGAACTGTTCGAGTTCTGGTTCTACACCGAGTTTCATGCATTCGTACAGATACCTTAGTATTTTATACATGATTACTTCCATGTCATTCTTTGCCATTATCGTTTTTACTCCTTAAACAGTTTTATACGAACGGAACCATCTCTTTTACGTCATTCAACGTCTTTTTTGCCTTTTCAAGCAACGAATTTTCGAACAGATAGGAAATACCCTTTGGTGTGATAATGGCATCCGGCAGATCGCCTAAAAGAACGCCATCTTTCGTATGATTAACAGCAATGCCTTTTACATATTCTTCCGTAATCAGGCTTAAAATGATATACTGCCAATAATTCTCATGAATATTATAAGCCGATGCTGTAAGGTAACACGCTTCTGGTTTTTCACCCTTTTTCAAGCATTCATACAGATATTTCAGTACCTGGTATACAATCACGAAATAATCATTCTGAGCCATTTGTCCTGTCTCCTTATCATCAGTTGATAATTAACTGATTCTTGCAAGAATCACAGTAAAAAGTATTGGTTTTTTCACGGTCGCCAACAGGAATCATAATTCCTTTTTTGCATTTCTTGCACAGAACTTTTTCGCCTTTTCTCAAAAGTTTTACCCTCTCATGAGGCGGCATATTCAGAGTATTCGTCATAAACAATCACTCCCATTTCAAATTCGGATATTTATCATTTATATGATTAATTATATCCTGGACAACTTTCTCTGTCAATTCAATGTTTTGATGTCTGTACTCGTTCATATAGCATTGTAACTCTTGATTTTTGGTGTTTGGCTTGTTGATTTTGGCATGTGTGGCCTCGTGAATCACTGTAATAGCTGTCTCACGAACCGTTTTGGTGTTATCAGCATAAATGTTGATTTCACCATCTTCGAAAAGTCCGTCCAGTCCCTCGTCGACATCAACTCCGTACCATACCTTTATTTGAATATCATTTTCCTGAAGATATTCCAACATTTCCGTTCCGATGCTGGACTTTTTCATTTCTTTCATGATATTTCGAGGTTTGATAACGTCTCGCCCCTTTGATCTGCCATCCAATGTTTGGAATATGCCTTCGTTGTCTTTGTATCTCGCCTTTCTGTTTTTCGAAGCTTCCCATTCTTCTGTGGTACCACCCTGCTCCAGAAATTTCAACCATTTCTCATACTCTGTGCTGTCTTCATAGGCCGCCGTAGAGCAGTGGCATCGCGGATGCATCGGCGGCGCATTTGTCCCTGGCATCATATCCTGCACCCTAAAATGCTTACCGTCCAACGCCTGGCACCGCTCGCAGACATCTGCATTCCCGCAGGCAACGTATGTATACTCTTCGAATCCATTTCGGATATAGGACTGTTTCTGAGCTTCTGTCTGGACTCTGGCAAGCTCCGTGACCATGAGCCGCTCTGCATCCTCCCGGCTTGCACCGAAGCGTTTCTGCAGGTGCACCGCAAGCTCCCGCGGGTTCTTACCCTGGATTAGCCCTGTTTTCAGCAGCTTGTCCAGCTCTGCTTTCAGCATATCCTGATACATCCAAATCCGGTCGGAATAGGTGGCGTTATGGAATGACGCATCGACGATTGCCCGCGCCATTTTCCCGTTTTCCTGCACAGAATTGCCAAGAATGCCCGCCTGCCTGCGAAATTCTTCTATTGTCTGCTGTGTCAGCGTCTGATCAAAGTATTTCTGCAGTTCGTCGAAGCCGGATACCATTTCCAGCCCGATATTGGCTTTCAGCAGCTCCAGGCGATTGATTTTCATGGTCGCATTGTACAACCGCATCTCTTCATTCGCCTGATCAGAAAAATCTTTTTCTTTGACGTATTTTGCGGCTTTCCTTCCATATTCTTCGATGTCAAGCTTGGAAACTCTCCTTTTTGCCTCCGCCAGTGAGATTCCCTCTTTTGTGGCGTACTTTGCATAAAATCCATCGATCTCCTTCTGGATCTCTTCTGCATAGGCCTGCTCCGCCATCTTATTCTTCTTAGCATGCTCCGTCTCACGCTTCTGCCAGTATTCCTTACTCGTCATCCTGTCCACCGCCGCCAAACATCTGCTCCATCACAAGATCCGCTCTCATCTTATCCTGATCAGCATCGATTTTCTTAATCTCGTCCTGTGCATTATCCACGATAGACAGCACGCCCAGCTGTGTTTCCTGGCTGACAACGCCTTCCAGATTCTTCGCGATCTCTGCCTCTTCCTGCAGGTTTGCCGGGAAGTTCGGCGTAAAGTGTGGATGGATCTTCACCCAGTCATCTTTTTTCATCCCCGAGACCGGATTTGAGAAGATCAGACGGTACCGCCGGTTCATACCGCTGGTAAATTTCCGTTCCTTCGTCTTTTCCAGGTTGCTCATCGCCTGCAGCTTATACTTCATGGCGATACCGGAGCTGGTACCAAAATTCTCATCCGAGATATTGGCTACCATGCTGATATGGAAGATGAGCTTTTCCAGTCGATCGATCAGATGCTCCTGTGTAGTGTCTCCATCTGGCTTCTGAAGAAATTCAACGATCAACCGCTCGGTATCTCCATCAAAGTTAATGATTCTGTCGTCCCGGATATGCGCCACATCATCTTCTTCCAGCTTGGATCCAAGAACTTTCAGATAAGCATCCGCGAAATAGTCAACATCATTGGCCTTCTCGCTGATCGCCTTATTGTATGCGTTGATCATCGTAAGCACCGGTTCGAAGATTCCCATCCGCTCCTTGTTTTCTACGTACTCAGATGCCGGAACGCCATCAAAGCCGTGTATCTTCTCGTCTGCATCCCAGATCAGCTTTCCCTTTATTGTGAACCATCGAACCTTCGTCTCATCTGAAACGCTGCCATGAAGGATCTGATTCGAATCGTAATACAGCCGCACGAAATACCGTTCCCTTTCCAGCACGGAATCATCGTAGATCATGAATGCATCCAGCGGGCTCAGATAGGTGATACCGATATTTCCGTTCTCATCTACGTAATACATTTCATAGCCTTTACCGAAGATACTGCAGATCTTGGACAGTTCGGCATTGTTATCGTCCTGATCATTATACTGATCCAGAAAATCAACATATTTCTCAACCGCTTCGTTTCCATCGTCTACCTGCAGTTTGATCGGATGCCCGATGAAGAAGCCGTTCATCGTATCCACGATGTATTT
>ERZ773103.43-NODE-43-length-110251-cov-10.584450_pt1 | contig 110251 bp, 97 predicted proteins | sample MGYA00511118_ERZ773103 | MGnify/ENA primary metagenome ERZ773103 (study PRJEB29015, sample SAMEA2737821) | human gut metagenome | biome: human gut; feature: human-associated habitat; material: faeces | place: China | collected 2012 ... | reverse complement strand
GTAAAAAAATCGAGAAAGAACCGAACTCTCCACAATATATCCAAACACACATTGGCGTGGGGTATCGGATGCTGAAAGTTGATTAAACTTCACAACACCATAGTTAAAGTTGAAATATAAGCTAATAGGTAAAATTTAATAGAATAACACGTAAAAAAGCACTGAAATCGTTTGCTGATCACGATTTATAGTGCTTTTTCTTTGACTACAATGGAAAATACAACGAATTTAAGTTTCGCGCAGTTTTGCATTTGCAGATCGCCCTTTCCTTTTATATGATGTGTATTTGCAGGGAATTGGCAGTGGTACGATTGCCAAAAGGCTGGTAGAACTTGGGATTAAGAATAAGCGTGGCACGGTGGAATGGCATGATCATGGAGTTATGCATTATGCATAGCATATGTATAGGAAATAAAATCTCCTTTGTACATCAAAACCAAATTATTCTTGCTATTTATAGTGACTTTTATTATAATTAAAAGTGCGTGATTATGCGTTTGTATATTATTACGCACAAAATTCGGAGAATGGACATGCAGCAGATTATTTTAGGCAGTGCAGGATTTCTTCTGTACTTTATTTACGATATAAATAGTGTTAGAAAACAGAACAGACATTTACAAAAATTTTTCGCAGTGGGCACTATTCTGGTTGTTTTGTCACTGTTCATGGAACTTTGGCTTGCATGGGGACAGTGCAGTCACAGGATTGGAAGAATGATTGGATTCGGAATCGGAGCGATGTGCTTTTTGGCACTTCTCATATACACCTTGTTTTTCGCCCTTCCTTTTGAGGAAACCTATTGTGAAGAAAACAGGTTACGGGCTGCATACACAGAAGGGGTGTATGGATTGTGTCGGCATCCAGGTGTTTTGTGGTTTGCAGGTGCATATCTTTGTATGTGGGGAATGTTTGGCGGATGGAAACAGGGAATCTATTTTTTACTTATGATTTTTTGGAATTATCTGTATATCATTTTTCAGGATCTGTGGACTTTTCCGCAGACGTTTTTTAATTATAGGGAATATCAGAAACATACACCTTTTTTAATACCAAATAAAGAAAGCATACAGGCATGTTTCTATAGTGTCAGAAAACAATGATCGATCTGGAGCGGACAGACTATGAATTTAGAAGAAAAATTAAAGAAACAACAGTATAAAGAAATCTGGCAGCAGTACTGTGGATTTCTTGATTTGTCCATGGATGGATATATGAAAATTCAACGGCGATTGATGGAGGAGCAGATCCGGTTATGGAGTAACTGTGGTCTGGGACAGTCTATTTTGAAGGGAAAGCATCCGAGCAATCTGGATGAATTTCGAAAAATGGTACCATTGACAACCTATGAAGACTATGCAGATGTGCTGCTTACCAAACAGCCGGATATGCTTCCGGGCAATCCGGTTATCTGGATCCAGACGACCTGGGAGGGTGGAAAGCATCCTATTAAGGTGGCGCCCTATACCAGAAGCATGCTGGATACCTATCGCAACAACGTGACAGCATGTCTGATTCTTTCTACCAGTAAAGAAAAGGGCTCTTTTGATGTGGCAGCTACAGACAAATTTTTGTATGCCCTGGCACCGTTGCCTTTTGCAACCGGACTTTTTCCGCTGGCATTGGGTGAGGAGATCGGTATTGAATTTTTACCGGCAGTTGATGAAGCAGTAAATATGAGCTTCAGCGAAAGAAATAAACTGGGATTTAAGATGGCCATGCAGAAGGATCTTGGTTTTTTCTTTGGCCTTGGAAGTGTGGCTTATGCAGTGAGTCTGAGTCTTTCTTCTTTGACCAGTGGCGGAGGTGGCGGCATTAAACTGTCAAGCCTTATGAAATGCAAGCCTCATATGATTTTACGTATGATCCAGGCAAAGCGTCGGTGTAAGAGAGAAAACAGAACATTTCTCCCAAAGGATCTGTTTCATCTAAAAGGATTTATGGTGGCAGGTACGGATAACTTGTGTTATAAAGATGATCTGGAAGAACTTTGGGGCATTCGTCCCATGGAATTGTTCGCCGGTACGGAACCTTCCATTATGGGTACAGAGACATGGACAAGAAAAGGAATGTATTTCTTCCCGGACACTGCGTTCTATGAGTTTATCACAGAAAAGGATATGATGAGGAATTATGACGATCCTTCTTATATTCCGCCTACCTATCTGATGGATGAGGTGAGACCTGGTGAAAAGTACGAGCTGGTATTTACGATTCTGAAGGGCGGTGCGTTTGCCCGCTATCGTTGTGGAGATATGTATCGCTGTGTGGGATTGGAAAACCGGGAAGATGAGACCAGGATCCCCCGTTTTGAATATGTGGACCGGGTACCCTGGATCATTGATATCGCAGGATTTACCAGAATTTCGGAAAATGGAATTCGAAGTGTAATCAGCCTTTCCAAACTTCCGATCACCAACTGGGTGGCAACGAAAGAATACAATGAACAGAATCGACCGTATCTTCACATGTATGTGGAACTGGAACAGGAGGCACTTCTTAGCAATGCCATGAGTGCCAATATTTTAAAGGATTTACTGAGTACATATTTCAAATATATTGATCAGGATTATCGGGATCTGAAAAAGATTCTGGGTATGGATCCGTTACAGGTGACAATTTTCACCTGTGGAACCTTTGAAGCCTATGAGAAAAAGACAGGCAAAAAGATACATCAGATGAATCCTTCTCATTACGATATGAAGGAATTACTGGATGTGCAGGAATATCTAAATAAAGTAAGATAACTGTGCAGGCATGGAACAGTTATGAGTGAAGTAAAGAATGGGATAAGGAAAATTTATGGGAACCTACGGATATATATCAATTATAGCCATGCTGTGCTATGGCTTTCTGCTGTTGATGTTTTTGACAGCAAAGAAAAATAAAATAATAAACAGTTTTCTGGTGGTATTGACGGGATTACTTTTCTGGACCGGAGGTTCTGCCTTTATGCGTGCACAGTTCTGGCCGGGATGCGAATTCTGGTATCAGGTTTCCCTGTTGGGAATCTTATTACTGCCATATGCGTATTACCGTTTTATTCTTGCCTTTGGCGGAGTCAGGAACGGATCCACCGGTAGAATATACCTGGTAATCATGCTGATCTGCTTTTGGGTGAATGCCCAATTTGGAGCTTTTCTGGAAGCCCCTGAGATGGTAGAAAAAAGAGGGGTACAAAGCTTTGTATATGAGATTAAGCCATCTATTATTGCATTTTTTATCCCGGCAGGATTTTTTCTGATCCACCTTTTCGTAATTCTTATACGGATCTGTAAAGAAAATCCTACCATGAAAGTTCAGTATGAACCGGTGATGATGGGAGTGCTTGTACTGTTTCTTGGCAATGCATTTCTTGGAATTCCTTTTTTCAGCGGCTTTCCGATCGATATTTTAAGTGGTGTAGTAAATGTATTTTTACTGTTTTATGCACTGATCCGAAGACGATTATTCCGCCTCCAGATGCTGGCATCTCCCAGTTTATGTTATGGTGTAGGATTGCTGTTTTCTATTTTTGTATTTTTAAATATCATGCCGTTTCTGCAAAAAATTCTCCATATGCAGCCGGATAAGAATATCACCATGTACACCCTTGTATTTGCCATTGTTTTTCTGATTACCTATGCAATCTTTACTTATCTGTGGAAGCTTTTGATCCGCAGTGTATTTGTAAAGGAAGAGAATCATCAGGCGGAGAAGTTAAGGGAATTTAATTCAGCAATTTCAAAAACCCTGGATCTTCAGGAAATTCTGGATCGAACCATCCGGGTGATGAAAGAATTGATGGATGTGGGCAATATCTATATATGTATGCAGAAAGCACCCGGAGAGACTTACTGTGGAGTTGCAAGTGACCAGCCTCTTAATGATCTGGCATTTTCTCTGGAAGAAGAAAATCCGATGATACAGTGGCTGAAAGATCATGAAGAGCCGCTGGTTTACAGGGATTTTCGCTATTCTGTAGAATATAAGTCCATGTGGGAGGAAGAAAAACATCATCTGGATAAGAAGCACACGCGCTACTGTGCCGGATTAAAAGACGGTGATACTTTGGCAGGGGTGATATTGATCACAGCAGATTCCGGGAAAAAGAGATTGGTCTATGATGAAGTGGAACTGATCTCAAACATTACATCGGTGGCTTCTATTGCTATTAAAAATGCAAGAATGTACGAAAAAGCTTGTATTGAGGCAAGAACGGATGAGATGACTGGTTTGTTGAATCGAAAATATTTCCATGAAGTACTTTATGAAGAATTTGAAAAGAATAAAGATGCCTCGTTGGCACTTGCAATTATCAATGTAGATGATTTTAAGTTATATAATCAGTTGTATGGTTTAAAAGAAGGTGATCTGTGTCTCCAGCGCATTGCAAAAATCATCCAGAGCAGTGTGGGAGAAAACGGATATGCTGCACGTTACGGTGGAAAAGAATATGCTGTTTTGTTGCCGGGATATGATCTTTTCTCAGCCAGAAATCTGGTGGAATCCATTGAAAAGCAGATTTCTGTTATGAATAATCGCAGGACAGACATGAAGCTGAAAGCAATTACGGTCAGTGCGGGAATCAGTGCGGCACCTTATGCGGCAAAAAATGTGAAGGAACTGCTGGAGAATGTGGATCTTGCAGTTTACCATGTGAAACACAGTGGAAAGAACGGGATCCAGGTCTTTGATACCATGTTCCGCAATGCCAACAAGAATATAGTGTCAACAAACCGGGCACATATTTATCAGGAATATGAATCAACCATCTATGCACTGACAGCAGCAATCGATGCAAAAGATCATTATACATTCAGCCATTCCACAAATGTGGCCTATTATGCAACAGCGCTTGCAACAGCACTTGGCATGAATGAAGATATGGTGGAGATCATTCGCCAGGCAGCCCTTTTACATGATGTTGGTAAGATTGGTATCCCGGAGTATGTATTAAATAAGGCCGGCAAACTGACAGACGATGAGTATGAAACAATCAAGGGACATGTGGAAGCGTCTATCGATATTATCCGTCATCTGCCTTCTCTGGATTATGTTATTCCGGCTGTTATCGGTCATCATGAACGTTATGATGGCAAAGGATATCCACGACGGATCGCAGGAGAGGATATACCTCTGACAGCACGTATCCTGTGTGTGGCAGATTCCTTTGATGCCATGACGTCCAAACGTTGTTATAAGAAGGCCTTCTCGTTGAATGTAGCAAGAGAGAAACTTCTTCAGGACGCAGGAAAACAATTTGACCCGGATCTGGTCTACAAATTTGTGGAATGCCTGGATAACGGGACCATTACGTTAGTGAAAGCTGAAGAGATATAAAAAAGGTAACATTCAATGTCTGTTGTGACGGCAGAATACGATGAATGCTCCTGTTATGAAGTAGATGCATGAGAAAAGAACAATCTTATGCATCTATTTTTTTGACAATGGATTTTGCATGTAGATGTGAAAGTGTATATCTTTTTCATGCATAGTTTGTTAGAATATAGTTTAAGGTTTATGAATTCGAAAACAGAATCTTTTGCGGCAGATAAACAAAGCAAATATTTGTGAAAAAGCAGTGATAGATGAAAAAATGGGAAGTTTTGTAATGGATGGATATTTTTATGTATTAACTACAATTGATCTTTTTGTTTTATGCTTTATGTGCATACTCACATATCTGAGTGAATCGCTTAGCGAAAAACAAAAGCGTGGCTTTTTTCTGGCTTATCTTATGATCGCAGGAATTTCAGTGCTGGAGGTTATAACAGTGGTTGTGGACGGCTTGCCGTCCGGATACCGATGGCTGAATATTGTGTCTAATTATCTGGGGTTTGGCCTGTCGCCGGCGGTGTCTATCTGTCTTGTGTATGTATTGGACAGAAAAACAGCTCTCCGACGAAAGATCAGAATTGCAGTGTGTTGTGAGATCGCATATCTTATGTTTCTGTTGATTTCTATTCCATATGGAATGGTATTCTCCGTGAGTGTGGATAATATTTATTCACGTGGTCCGCATTTTTACATATATGTCATCATGTATTTTGGGGCAATTTTGTATCTTTCGATATCTACGATCATCACAGCCAGAGAATTTCAGAATCGCAGCAGGATGCTGATCTATCCATTGATTCTTTTTGTGATGGCGGAAACAGTCATTCAGGTTGCACTGCCTGAACTTCATGTAACATGGTTATGTGTTACGCTGCTTTCTGTATTATATTTTATCTATTGCAATGAAATGTGGAATCAGTTGGATGCACTCACAGGACTTTTGAATCAGAACAGCTATTTGAAACAGACCAGGGAGGTAAAATACAACAAAGGAGTGCTGGTGGTGTTTGACGCGGATGATTTCAAACAGGTCAATGACTGTCATGGTCATGTGAAAGGTGATCTTTGCCTTGCAGATATTGCGGAATGTATCAAAAAAGCATATGCAGACTTTGGATATTGTTATCGGATAGGTGGGGATGAGTTTTGTGTATTACTGAAAAACGGAGCGAAAGAAGAGGAATGCAAACAGGAATTTCTGCGGCGGTGGACAGAGAAACGAAGGAAGTCCACATTTTTCCCAACCGTTTCTTACGGGTCAGCTCCATTTTCAGGTGAAGATATTGCAGTTGTCAAAGACAGAGCGGATCAGGATATGTATCAATATAAAAAAGAACGTAAGAAACATCACGCGCCAAGTCTTACAGACGTTTGATTTGAAGTGATTATTCAAAGGGCATATGCTATCATTTTTGCATAGTAAAGACATGTGCTTACATGTGGATGATCGCAATGGGACTTCAGTTGTTATTTTAGATAATAGGAAAAATTGAAAAGCTGTCGCTTTTACGATGGATCAATCGCAAAGTGGCAGTTTTTTTACTATCTTGATTTCAAACAGGTGTAGTATTATACTACAGCTATACGTAGACATTGTTTGACTTATTAATAGAAGAAATCAGGGATTTGACATGATGAAAAACATAGGAAGACATTTTACACCGTTTCAATTGATCACGATGGGTTTTGCCGCAGTTATCTTATTTGGCGCGTTTTTGCTGACGTTGCCAATCTCCTCGGTGGAGGGAGTATTTACGCCATTTCACAAGGCTTTATTTACTTCTACTTCGGCGGTGTGCGTGACTGGGCTGGCAGTGCTGGACACGGGGAGCTACTGGTCTTTCTTTGGACAGCTTGTTATTTTAATACTGATCCAGATTGGTGGGCTTGGCGTGGTTACGGTTTCGGTTTCGGTCACATTGTTGTCCGGGAAAAAGATTTCTCTTATGCAGCGCACGACAATGCAGGATGCCATTGCAGCGCCAAGGATCGGAGGAATTGTCCGACTGACGAAGTTTATATTAAAAGGAACATTTCTGGTAGAGCTTATCGGAGCGGTATTACTGCTACCGGTTTTCGGAAAAGATTTTGGCGTGAAGGGAATCTGGATGTCAATCTTTCATTCTATTTCTGCATTTTGCAATGCGGGATTTGACATTCTCGGAACGACGAAAAATACGTTTCCGTCCCTCCTGCAGTATGCGGGAAATGCTCTTGTAAATGTAGTGATTATGTTGCTTATCATTATCGGCGGCATTGGTTTTCTTACATGGGAAGATGTGTGCACGAATACATATCATTTCCAGCGCTATCGACTGCAAAGCAAGATCGTTCTCGTGACGACGGCAGTGCTTATTTTATTGCCGAGCCTTTTCTTTTTCTTTTGGAATTTTAAAAATCTTGCAATGGAGGAACGGCTGCTTGCATCGTTTTTTCAGGCGGTGACACCGAGAACTGCCGGGTTTAACACCGTAGATATCGGAAAGATGGCGGAACCGGCACAGACACTTATTATCATTCTTATGCTGATCGGTGGATCGCCGAGTTCTACAGCCGGAGGTATGAAGACAACGACAATTGCAGTGCTGCTCTTAAATGCATTTGCAACATTTCGAAGTAAAGATACGGTAAGTGCATTTCACAGACGAATTGATAATCATGTAATACGCGATGCAGCTACACTTTTGATGCTGTATGTGATGCTTTTCTTTGGCGGCGGAATCGCGATCAGCATGTATGAAGGTCTGCCATTGGCCGAATGCCTTTATGAGACGGCTTCGGCGGTTGGAACAGTGGGACTTACACTTGGAATTACGCCACACCTTCATATGGCGTCCCAGTTGATCCTTATCGTGTTAATGTATCTTGGAAGAGTCGGAGGACTTACATTGATCTATGCTGTATTTTCATCCAGAAATAAGAGCAAAGCAAAGTTCCCGGTAGAACAGATTACAGTTGGATAGTTTGGAGGAAATAAACATGAAAAATATTTTACTTATTGGACTTGGAAGATTTGGCAGACATCTCGCTGTAGAGTTAAATGAGCTCGGCCATGAGGTTATGGCAGTTGATGATGATGAAGACAGAGTAAATGAAATTCTGCCATATGTTACGAATGCGCAGATTGGAGACAGTACAAATGCAAACTTCTTAAAATCACTTGGGATTGGAAATTTTGATATTTGTTTTGTAACAATTTCGGCAAATTTTGAAAATTCATTGGAGACGACTTCGCTATTAAAGGAGCTTGGAGCAAAGATTGTTATCTCCCGGGCAGAACGAGATATTCAGAAGAAATTTCTCTTAAGAAACGGAGCAGATCAGGTCGTATACCCGGAACGCCAGGTAGCCAAGTGGGCATCTATCCGGTACACGGCAGACCACATTTTGGATTATATGGAAATTGACGCATCCCACGCAATTTTCGAGGCGGAAGTGCCGGAGGAGTGGCTTGGAAAGACAATCGGAGAGCTGGATGTCCGAAGAAAATATAATATCAATATCATTGCAGTGAAAGATAAAGGCGGGGTGAACATCGCCCTTTCCACAGATACGCTTTTGAAGCAGGATGCGACAATTTTAGTAATCGGAGAACATAAAGCGATTAAGAGATGGTTCAACATATAAAGGGGGTAAATTTTAAAATGAATGAACTGACAAAATTAATCAAAGCGGACATGCTTCCGGCACTTGGTGTGACGGAGCCGGGAGCGATCGCATTCAGTGTAGCGAAGGCACGTTCCTACACAAAAGGAGAATTAAAACATGTAAATGTTGCAATGAACAGTGGAATGTATAAGAATGCATTTACGTGTGGAATTCCGAATTCCAATGAAGTGGGCAATGTGTTTGCTGCAGCACTCGGCTATGTGGCTGGAAATGCAGAAAAAGGATTGGAATCGCTGGCGGATGTAAAACCAGAAGACAATGTTACTGCACAAAAGCTCATTGACGAAGGTAAGATCACCGTTGAGTTAAGTGGTATTACAAGTCGTATCTTTATCCAGGCAACAGTGGAGACGGAAAGTGACAAGGCAATAGTTACGATCCGCGATTCTCACACGAATATTACGAAGATTGAAGTAAATGGTGAGGTGCTGGAGGAGAGTGAGGCAGAGCATGCCGCAGATACGACAGAGGCGGACGCAAAGGAAGAGGTACATTCTATTCACAGCTATACATTGAAGGAAATCTTAGAATATGTAGAAACTGTTCCGGTAGAAGAGATTGAATTTGTAAAAGAAGCTTACAAAGTAAACCTGGAATTATTCCACGAAGGACTTGAAAATCCACGCACGACATTTGCAAGAACGCTTCTTGCAATGAATGGTGGCAAAGAGATTTCCGACGATGAGAAGAATACAGCGTCTCTTCTTTGCAATGCAGCCATCGAGGCACGCGTGATCGGACTCGACAAACCGGCAATGAGTATTACCGGTTCCGGCGCACATGGAATTATCGCTACAATGCCACTCTATGGTGTGTACAAGATTAACCACTTGAGTGAAGAAACTTTGTATCGTGCGACAATGTTGAGCTATCTTGTCTGCACTTATATTAAAGAGTACTCCGGAAGATTGTCTGCATTTTGCGGATGCGCGATCGCGGCAGGATCTGGTATGGCTTGCGGAGTCTGCTACATGAAGGGTGGCAGATTAAAGGAACTGGAATATACTCTCAATAATATGGCATCTTCCATTACCGGCATGATCTGCGATGGCGGAAACCAGGGCTGTACGATGAAAGGTGTGGCTGCCTGTGACACAGCATTTCGATCAGTAGAATTTGCACTTGAAGGCGTTCATATCGACAAGGCTCATGGTATCAACGGGACGACACCGGAAGAGACGATGCGCAACATGGGACTTATTGCATCGCCGGGAATGGTAGCGACAGAGAAGACGATCGTAGAGATTTTCGAAGATAAGTTGAGATAGTCAGAGACAGGATTGCGGAAGGCATTCTTAGGATGGATGCACTCCCTCCCGGGAAGATAACAGTTGTGCCAAGACATATCACTGGACAACTTCGGTACTTGCAAAGAAGCTGCCAAAGAAAAATCGCTTAGGCCTGAGAAAAAAGGTCTAAGCGATTTTTACATTTGGTGTGTTATTCGGCATCTTCTTTTACAGTAAATACTTCGATGATCTTCTTTAATGTCTCGTGAAGATATGGCATATATTCTGCCATTGATACCGGTGTCTGTTTTAAGATGCAGCTGTAACTTGTGGAGCCGATCAGCTCAATGATCGTATAGAGCATAAGGTTTGGTGACGTACAGTTGACATGATAAAGTTCCAGTGATTCTAAGTAATGGTCGAAAAATGCCTGTGGCAGTACGCCGGCACCGTTCGATACTTCTGCCTGGAAAATTCCCCAGGATAGATTCTTCGCAACGAACTGGATCAACGGTTCATCGGTCATAAATCTTCCTATAATGTAATCTGTCATAAATAATACTTCATCTTCAAATGTTGGCACATTTGCTTTATCCAACTCTAAGTGCGCATCGTTGAAAAGCTGCGTAGCTTTGTATGCGATCAGTTTATCGCGCAGGTCAAACTTGTCTTTGAAGTACAGATAAAAAGTACCTTTGGCAAGCCCGGCGCGATCTACGATGTCAGCGACAGTTGTCTTGGAAAATCCTTTTTCTGTAAATAACTGAAAAGCCGCCCGCAACAGAGTATGTTTTTTTTGCTTTTTATTATCGTCTACTTTTCCCATAATCATTCCTTCTTATCCTAATTACATATATTAATAGGAACTGATTGTCCTTTTACGTAAGTTTTACATTTATATGGTAGATTATTTTTACTTGCATGTCAAGAAAAATGACTTTTTTTCATTTTTTATATAAAAAAGATTGACTAAAAGTCATTTTAGTGTATACTATACTACGAAAGAGATTTATGAAGAGTATTAAGGAGATGATACAACAATGGTTAAGGTAGGAAAGTGGATTGCAAAGCACCGAGTAATTGTGCTGATTCTCGCGTTGCTGCTGACAATCCCGTCAGCAATCGGAGTAGTGAAGACGAGAGTTAATTATGATCTGCTGAGTTATCTTCCGGAACATCTGGAGACGGTAAAAGGCCAGGATATTCTCGTAGATGAATATGGCATGGGAGCATTCTCCATGGTGGTTGTGAAGGACATGGAATTGAAAGACGTCCAGCAAATGAAAGAAAAATTCAGTAAGGTCAAACACGTAAAGGACGTGTTATGGTATGATGATGTTGCAGATATTAGCCTTCCGGTAGAGATGATCCCGAAGGATTTAAGAGAGTCATTTTTCAAAGGCGATGCAACAATGATGTTAGTATTATTCGATAATACAACATCCTCAGATGATGCGATGGATGCATTGACACAGCTTCGTCATGTGGCGAATAAGCAGTGCTTCATCAGCGGTATGACAGGAATTGTTACAGATATTAAGAACATAGCAATGCAGGAACTGCCAGTATATGTGGTCATTGCAGCAGTTCTGAGTCTGATTGTTCTGGAGCTGACATGTGGATCTTTCGTCGTTCCTGTTTTATTCTTACTCAGTATCGGACTTGCGATTTTGTATAACCTGGGAAGTAATATTATCCTCGGAGAAACTTCCTATATTACGCAGGCATTGACAGCGGTACTGCAACTTGGAGTTACGATGGACTATTCTATCTTCCTGCTGAACAGTTACGAAGAAAATAAGAAGAGGTTCCCTGGTGAGAAAGAACGTGCCATGGGGCATGCCATTTCCAACACATTCAAGTCTGTAGCGGGAAGTTCTGTTACAACCGTAGCCGGATTTGTTGCACTTTGTGTTATGACATTTGCACTTGGACGTGACCTTGGAATCGTTATGGCAAAGGGTGTTGTGATCGGAGTTATCTGTTGTGTAACTGTGCTTCCGTCACTCGTATTGTTCTTTGATAAGGCGATCGATAAGACACAGCACAAGTTGCTGCTGGCGCATATGGATAAGCCATCCGCATTTATTACCAAGCATTACAAAGCATGGATTGTAATCTTCCTTGTATTATTGCTTCCGGCTATTTATGGTAACAATCATACAAAGATTTATTACAACATTGCTGATTCATTGCCGTCTACACTGGACAGTAACGTAGCGAATGCAGAACTTAAGAAAGACTTTAATATGAGCAACATGCATATTGTCATGATGGATAAGAACATGGATTCACTGGATAAGCAGAAGATGTTTGATGAGATCGATAAGGTCGAGGGGGTTAAATGGACAATCAGCATGAACTCCTTGATCGGACCAAGCGTTCCGGATTCTATGATTCCGAAGGACATTAAGAAGATGCTTAAGAGTGATAATTACGAACTTGCATTCGTAGGTTCTGAATATGAATCAGCAACCGATCAGGTAAATGCACAGATCAAAAAGGTTGATAAAATCGTTAAGAAATATGATAAATCAGGAATGGTGATTGGCGAAGCACCGCTGATGAAAGACTTACAGGATGTTACAGATACAGACCTTGTAAGAGTAAATGCAATTTCCATTGCAGCCATTTTCATCATTATTATGGTGATTTTCAAATCCATTTCGTTGCCGATCATCCTGGTATCTGTTATTGAATTTGCAATTATGGTAAATATGGCGATTCCTTATTATCAGGGAATCAGTCTTCCGTTCGTTGCCAGCATCGTTATCGGAGCGATCCAGTTAGGAGCAACCGTTGATTACGCGATCCTGATGACAACCCGTTATCAGCGTGAACGACAGCACGGCAAGCAGAAGATGGAAGCAATCAGCATTGCGCACAAGACAAGTATGGAATCTATCATCAGTAGTGGACTGAGTTTCTTCGCAGCAACATTTGGTGTTGCATGTTACTCAAAGGTTGAGATGATCGGATCTATCTGTACACTGTTAGCGCGAGGCGCTATCATCAGTATGGTAGTCGTACTTTTTGTACTGCCGGCAATGTTTATGATTTTTGACAAAGTAATCTGCAAGACATCCATTGGTTTCCTTGATGATAAGAAAATGGTAGGAAATGATGTGTATGCCGCAGAGGCGAAGTAAGGTAGAAAGGAAGTAAGAAGCATGAATAGAAATAGTAAATTGATCAAACGTGGACTCACAACTTCTCTTGCTGTAGGAATGTCGGTTATGGTAGGTGCGATGCCGGTATATGCTGCAAGCTCTGATAAAAAAGATAACGATGACAAATTATATAAAGAAGAAACTGTGTATGTAAATGCAGATGCAGCCGGTAATACAGATGAAATTACTGTATCCAACTGGCTGAAAAATTCCGGTGATGTTTCCGGAAAACTTACAGACAAGAGTACACTGAATGACATTAAGAATGTCAAAGGTGATGAGAAATATACAGCAGACGGTGACAAAATTACATGGAATACAGATGGAAAAGACATTTATTATCAGGGAACAACCGACAAAGAACTTCCGGTATCCGTAAAACTCACTTATTACCTGGATGGCAAAGAGATTCAGCCGAACAAGTTGAAAGGTAAAAGCGGACATCTAAAAATTAAAGTAAACTATGAAAATAAATCCAAGAAGAATGTGGAAGTAAATGGCAAGACAGAAAACATGTATACAGCTTTCGTAATGATGACGGGTATGATTCTTCCAAATGACAACTTCACAAATGTTACGATCGATAACGGAAAAGTTATTTCTGATGGAAACAGAAGTATTGTTGTTGGATTTGGTATGCCGGGATTAAAAGAAAGCCTGAACCTGGATGATATCAAGGATGCAGATGATCTTACAATTCCGGAAAGCCTGGAAGTGGAAGCAGACGTAACCGATTTCGAGATGTCTTCTACATTTACAGTAGGCTTGAGCGACCTTACAAAGGACTTAGATCTTGATAACATTGCAGATATGGATTCCCTTCAGAATGCACTCGACGAGCTCGATGATGCAGCACTGGAGCTCGTAAGCGGGTCGAACACACTTTCCGATGGAACAAAGACACTTGCAGACGGAGTGGACAGCTACACAGAAGGTGCAGATACGTTAAATGATGCAATCCAGAAATATTTAAGCAAAGACGGAGAATTAAGCGGCAGTGTTACAGAGTATGTAAATGGTGTCAACAAAGTTGTAAAAGGTGTCAATGACTATGCGAAAGGAACAACAACTCTTGCAAATGGAGTTACATCTTATGTAGGTGGCGAGAAGAAGCTTGCCAAAGGAGCAAAACAACTTACAACATTGAGCGATGGCCTTACAAAGATTCAGGGAGCGATCGACAAAATGAAAGCTTCTACAGACGGTAAGGGAGAGGCAAAAGAAGACTTAACGGTTGCTTCCGCACAGCTTGCAGCCGGAACAAAGCAGCTGAAAGAAACGCTTGGAAGCAAAGAAGTACAGACATTACTTACACAGGTTGACGGAATGGTAAAAACCGGTAAGGAGATGATCGCAGAGACAGAAAGCCTGCAGACAGCAATGAATACAGGAATTGCTGCACCGGTACAGCAGATCGGTACAGATCTTGAAAGCATACAGAAAGAATTAGGTACAATCAATACGCAGCTTGGTAATTTACAGAAAGCCTGCGAAGCAAAAGTTACAGAATTAAATAAATCCATTACAGATTACAATGATGCGGTAGATAAAGCACAGACAGCTTCCGAGAAGAGCAAGAAGCAGATCGACAGCTCTGTTGCAGCATTAGAGAAACAGAAAGAAAATGCAACAGCCGCAGAGAAGAAAGAGCTGAATGAGTCCATCGATGCATTAAAAGATGCGAAAGACGCAACAAAAGATATCGATGCATTAAAGAAACAGGATAAAGTCAGCATTACAATGCCATCTGTAGATGTGACAAACATTCAGAAGATTGCAGCTGATATTCAGAAACAGGGTGCAACATTCGAAAAAACTGCTACAGCACTTCAGGCACAGCTTCCGGAGATGCAGAAAAAACTGAACAAGATTTCAGCTGGTAAAGGTGCGCTTCCGCAGGATGATGTGAAAGACCTTACAACAAAGATCGATGCATTAAATGCGGGTATGCAGGGACTGGATGCCGGAATTAATACTCTGGCAGGAGGAATCAACGAGTTAGACGGTAAGACTTCAGCCGCTTTTCCAAAAGCACAGCAGGGAATCGCTGCGTTGAACAACGGATTTACACAGCTCAGTTCTTATAACGATGCCCTCACAGGCGGTGCATTGAAATTAAAGAAGAACAGCCCGACACTCGTAGCCGGAGTAAGCACACTGCAGAGCGGAACAAACAAGCTTGCAACCGGTCTTAATACACTTGGCTCACAGTTAAGTGAAGGATCTGCAAAACTTTCTTCTAACAGCGATGAGCTTCGTTCAGGAGCTGATAAGTTAAGTTCAGGCGCAGAAGAGCTTGCAAGTGGTGCAGATAAGTTCCAGAAAGAAGGAACAGGCAAGTTAAAGAGCACATTCGAGGATGAACTCGGTGATGTTCTGGATCGTTTCGATGCACTGACTTCTGACAAGTGTGCTTACAAGACATACAGCGGAAGAGACAAATCTATGGATGGAGCAGTAAAATTCGTCATCGAGACAGACGAGATCAAATAATCGCTACAGGAAATATATTTCATAGCAAAGGCAATTCACTAATAATTGTATCATCTTATAAAGAGGCAGAGAGCTTTGACCACAGTTCTCTGTCTCATTTTAATTACCATAGCTTATCGCAGTATCCGAAAAGGGATTAGGTTTAAATGGTGGCATAATTATAACAAGCAAAAACTGAAAAAGAAAGGATATTATAGGATAATAATTAAATAATATATGTAAAATCAAAGATAAAAATAGGAATTAGCGGTCAGCACTATTTTGAAAAGATTGAAAAATATAGTCGATTCGGATACAATAAAAGAAAAAGGAAGGGGGAACCCGTATGATCTCAGACGAGGAGGCATATCGGCAATATCTGGATGGCATAGAACAAGGTGCCGACATTCTGGTAGATAGATACGGGGATGCGCTTACCTATTACATCCATGGATATATCCATGATATACATGAATCAGAAGATTTGATGATTGAAGCATTTTCTAAGATTTTTGCAAAGGAGCGTCCGATTAAGGGGAATGGAAGTTTTAGGGCTTATTTATATAAGACAGCAAGGAATCTGACAATCCGGCATAATCAGAAGCATAAACTGTGGTTTTTGCATCTGGATGATCTGACTTTTGATCTGCCGAGTGAGGAACTGGTAGATACAAAACTTCGACAGACGGAGAGAGAACGTCAGCTTTATGAAGCGATGGCAAAGTTAAAAACAGAGTATCGGGAAGCATTGTATCTTGTGAGTCTGGAAGAAATGAGTTACCGGGAAGCAGGAAAGATTCTCGGAAAGAGCGAACAGCAGATTACGAATCTGGTACATAGAGGCAAAAAAAGTCTGAAAATCATTCTGGAACAGGAGGGATTTGTATATGCGGACGAATAAAGAGCGTCAGCAATTGATTCATAAAAGAACACAGGAGATTAAGATAGAAGAGCGTAAGAAAAGACAGTATATGATCAGTGGAATAAGTATTGCCGCATGTCTGATCGCTGTAGTCGGTCTGGGAATGTATCTTCCGAGTGTTATGAAGCAGAACGCTGCAGGTAAGATGAATTACAGTCCCGGAATGGCAAGCATGCTCGGACAGTATGATGCGCTCGGATATATATGTATGGGAATACTGGCATTTGCGCTTGGTGTGTGTGTGACAGTATTGTTATATCGGATGAAACGTGCAGAGGAGCATCGTCAGGAGAAGAAACAATATGAAAAGAGTGCGGAACAGGCGAAAAAGGATGAAGAGTAGAAGCAGGGAGCATACAGATGAATTTTGAGTTGATTGACAATTTTATGCAGGTCGGTGTAATGCTTGTGGCGGCAGTGGCAGATATTATTTTCTGGTTCCGGCAAAAAGACCGGATCTATATTATTCTGGCGCTGGAACATGGTTGCTTTATGATGGGGACTTTGTATTATGTATTGTACCTCTTCATTCGCGGTGACGTTCCGCAGATTTTTTATGTAGCAGAGATTTCATGGATTTCCAGCTATCTCTTTCTGCATACTTATCAGATTGTGCGCAGAGACGGGGAAAAATCCCGTTTTGCGCCTGTCCCTGCAGTCTGTGCGGCTGTGATTTTTATAGTCGCAATGAGAAGTGAGATATTCGGTCCGGCAATTCTGTCTACAGGAGCATTTGCAGTGACAGTCGGAGCAATCACGTATATAGCGGTATTTCATATGCAGTATGGAGAAGATATCCGGTTGACAGATGTGTGGCCGCTGATCTGTGTGATCCTTCAGCTTGTTCTATACATAAGCTCGCATTTTTTCAATGATTATACAAAGTTTAATCTGTATTTCCTGATTGATTTTGTACTGACTTTATCAGTCGCCGGTCTGTTGCCGTGTACAGTTTCGGAGGTGAAGAAACATGATGTACATTGAAAATATTTTCATCTGTATTGCAGTACCGATGTTGTTGTCACTTCTGTTTATACCGGGTGAGGCGAGAAAATATACGTTTTTTGTTACAACCGGAATGGGAATGTGTATGCTGTCGGCATATGTGAACAGCTTTTTTATGAATTATTATGGAGCAGATGCAGTACAGGCGGCAATTGAGATTACGCCGGTCTGCGAAGAAGTGATGAAATTATTTCCGCTTCTGTTTTACATCCTGATTTTTGAACCGAAGAAAGAAGAAATACCAAGAACCGCGATTGCGCTTGCGGTTGGATTTGCAACATTTGAAAATATATGCTATCTGACAGAGAATGGAGCAGCAGATTTTGAGATCCTTGTAGTCCGTGGATTTGCTTCCGGTGCGTTGCATATCTTGTGTGGGATTCTTATGGGATTCGGGATTACTTATATTTTCCGGAGACGTACTCTTGCAATAACCGGAATGGTCGGACTTCTTGGAGCGTGCAGTGTATTTCATGCAATTTATAATCTTCTTGTTTCTGCAGAAGGGAACTGGAGAGCATTTGGATATCTGTTCCCGACAGTCATGATACTTGGGCTGTTTGCTGGATGGAAGAGCATAATAAAATTAAAAGAAGAAAAAAATTCTTTCACTTAGGAAAAATAAGTGAAAGGATTTTTTTTATTGTGTCTTTCGTATAGATAGAGAGTGAAAAAAGTATATAAAATCGAGAAAGGAGGTTGGAAAATGGATCAGAAGGAGATCAGAAAATGTAAGATCCATCGCCGGAGTCTGTTTTTACGCTACCGGTATGACAGGCGGATTATTTCAGGATTAATAGCGATAGCTATTGTACTGACTGTATGTATGGGGATGATGTTTCGTATGACACACATATCTGGAGTTGCGACGGTAGCATCCGGCTATGGATCTGTTCTCCTGCGCAACGGAGCAGATATTTATGTAATGATCGGTCTTGCTGCTTTTGTGGCAGGTGTGGTTGTCACCGTTATCTGTATGCGGTTTCGGAAAAAGAAGGCAAACAATATTTACAGTGAATAAATAATCAATATAAATACAAGAGGTGCAGAGGATGAATTACAGAAAAAGAAAAATGTTGGCAGGGACCCTCGCAGTAGTACTGGCTATGTCGTCTGTACTCGGATTATCCGTTCCTTTGCCGGTGAAAGCGGCGTCTGACGCCAGTGTGACATATCGGTATAAAAACAATGCGGAAAGCGGCCCGGTAAAAGACCGGACAGGGATTCGTTCGGTGAATATAGATAACAAGATATATTATGATATCCATGATGGAGATCCGGAAAAGCGCTTGAATCTGGCAGATCAGAAGGCTTTATTTAAAGCGGTTCTGCAAAGTGGAAAAGATATGGATGGTGGCACAGATAGTGTGATCAGTCAGTGGTCGTCTCTTGCAGAGCAGATTTATGGAACGCATAGTAAAGTTGCGGCAAGAGTAAATGCAAACGGCGGATTTGAGAATAATTTTACTACAGAAAATACACGGAACAAAGCAGGATATGCAGATATTTCCGATGCGCTTGCACAGCCGGAAGAACATGTGAATGGAACAAAAGGAAAGGATTATACAAAGTGGAGTGGGCTTTCCTGTGCAACCAGTCTGAAAGAGGTGCGACAACTTGCTGCAGATGAAATCGCAGATGCGATTCATCATAAGATCAAAGGAAGTGATGTGCTACAAGAGACCGAGAGTGCAGAAAATACATTAAAACAGTTAAATGATGATACCGGACAGGATGTAGTATTTTCGCTTGTTACGTGTGTGGACCGCGCAGGCAGGACATTTAAGTATAACTATAATACATTTGGAATTGCATTTTATGATTTTAAGTTAGCGGTGCTTGCCGGAGACGGACTGGAATATATTACAAAAGCACAGGAGTATGAGTCGCTGCAGCAAGCGGCAGAAAATAATGCCGGCGGGGTATCTATTCAAACAAGTAGTAAAAAAGATCCGGAACTCAGTTATTATAAAAATGAATCAACAAAGGCAAAAAATGTGGGAATGGAGTTAAAACAATCTCATTCACTTACAACGTCCAACACTTTAGAGGCAGGAAAGAAGTATTCTTACAGTGAGATGATCAACCCGGATATCGGACTTTCAACGGGGATTCCGCTTTTGGGCGAGATAGAAAAAAAGTCGGGACTGGAAGTTACATGCGGAAAGGCATTGCCTACCGCTTATTCCGGGGAGAAGGAGTATAGTCTGTTAAAGAAAAATAAAGTTTCCACCAATATAACGCTTCCGGCACAGACAGCAGCCGGAATAGAATCTTCAGGCGTTGAAACGAATGTAAAATTAGGTTATGATTGTCCCGTGGCAGTGACATTTAAAACAGCAATTTTCTCGTTATCGGGCGTGGTGTATGATGATAACGATAAAGTGCAGATGTTCCATACATCTGGATATCGTCAGGGGCATTTCAGTACGATTTTTGGAACAGATTCAGAAAAAGGCGGCACGACAGCGATGGATAATCTGTATAATCGTGCAGTAAAATATGTAAACACACAAAATTATGAAGAGACTTATGGACAGACTGTTGGCAGGTCTGAGAAAAGAAATGATGAAAGACCGGCAGATAAAGTAAATAGCCTGGACTGGACAGGAATCTTAAACGGAACGATCAACGAGGATGAGGTTGGAACAGAGACGGCAGCAGTACGTGTGAACAGGATTCTTGTAAATGACGACGGAGAAATCCAGAGTACATTTGACGTAGAGGATCTGGAAGAAGAACGTCCGGTTTCTTATGAGACTGAGATGACAGCAAGCGGTATATATAAACTTAGAAATAAGACGTATTACTTATATGATAAAGTTGTGAAGAACAGCAACGGAGAAGAAGTTGAAAATGAATGGAGCTATGATGAAAATTCCGGAGTATACAGGAAATGGATACAGCCGATCGGAAAGGCAGACAAAGAAGCACTAGAGGCTGCAGGAATAGAGAATTATATGCTCCAATCGATTAACAGTGTGAATTTTTATTATACAGAAGATACCTCTATCTATGGAACACAGAGTACGGATGATAGTAAAAATATCGTGAAGAAGGTGAAAGAGAATGTTTCTTCCGGTACAATGACTCAGTCAGCAGGCAGTGAAAAAGTAACATTGAAAGATAAGGTAGCATGGCTGTCGTCCCATTGTCCGATGGCAGTAACCGGTGGTGTGCTCCGTTATGATGCAAATAGTACGCATTCGGATGTCAAAGGGCTCATCCCACTGTATCCTCTTAAAAAAGTGGTTGTTACAAATGGTGTGAAGACGTTGAACATGCGAAGTGGAGATCAATTTGCACTGGAAAAGATTACAGTAAAAGGAACAAATAAAAATGGCGTAGATTACTATGGATTTAATCAAGCCCATGGGCACTGGGCTCTTACAGACAGTAAAGGCAAAGAGCTGAAAAAAAGTAAAGTGGCATCTATAGAAAAAAATAAAGCGACAGAGAAAAAAGTATTGAAGGCAGGTAGTCTTAACAGTGATAAAAAAGAAACAGTTTACTTAAAATATATTATTGATGAAGACAAATATAAAAGCCTGAACAGTACTGTAACTGTGAAAAATTCAGAACTCGACGCCACAGCCATGATCAAAGTAAATGTAACAGGAAAGCGGAACATACACAAAGGCGATGTTATTACGAAAGGGATATATCGTTATAGGGTGACAAATTCGAAAACAGACGGAACAGGAAAAGTGGAAGTTATCGGATTTGCCAAAAAATGCAGCAGTAAAAATGTGTCGATTCCAAAGAGCATTTCATGGAATTCGGTCAAATATAATGTAACAGCGATTGGAAAGCGTGCGTTTGAAGCAAATAAGAAAATCAAAACGATTGTACTTCCGGATTCTATCGAAAAAGTTGGATACAAAGCATTTTACAGGTGTTCGAATCTTAAGAAACTTACAGTTGGAAAGAATGTAACAAAAATGTTTGCACATGCGTTTTGTCAGAATAAGAAGTTGAAAAAGATTGTATTTAAAGGAACAAAACGGATGAGGTTGGAGAAGCCACATGTATTTATTAATGTGAAGAATGCAAAAGTATATGTGCCAAGGAGCAGATATACAACGTACAAAAAGCTGTTATGCGCTTACGGACTTAAGAAATGCAAGTTCGTAAAGCAATAACATAGAATGCCTTCTTGGCAGACTCTCTTTATATACCTTACGGGAAAATGGTGTCGGGATTTCCGGCACCATTTTTCTTTGCTGATCATATGCGGATATAGCGGTGAGAGAGATTTTATGTTAGAATCAAGAAAATACAAATGATTGCCGAGCATATGCGTTCGTGTAAATCATTGAGAATTTTATATATGTCATATTAAGCAAACAGAGAATTTGTAAAGAATGAAACCTGAGATAATTATAGGAAAATAATAGCAGGAGAGACATAGAATGGTAAAAATAGATTTGATTACCGGATTTTTAGGCTCCGGGAAGACAACATTTATAAAAAAATATGCAGAGTATCTGATCGGACAGGGAATGAATATCGGGATTCTGGAAAATGATTATGGAGCTGTCAACGTTGATATGATGCTGCTTCAGGATCTGATGGGAGAAAAATGTGAACTGGAGATGGTTTCCGGTGGCTGCGATAAAGAGACGCACCGCAGACGGTTCCGCACAAAGTTAATTTCCATGGGAATGTGTGGATATGACCGGGTGATCGTGGAACCGTCGGGCATCTATGATGTAGATGAATTCTTTGATGTTTTGCGGGACGATCCCCTGGACCGTTGGTATGAGATCGGAAGTGTTATTGCAGTGGCAGATGCGGCTCTGGAGGAACATTTATCAGCAGAAGCAGATTATCTGCTTGCGTCGGAGGTTTCCAGTGCCGGCTGTGTCATTTTAAGCAAGACAGATCTGGCGAATGAAGAAGATAAGAGAAATACGATCGCACATCTGAACCATGCGCTTGCCGGTATTGGGTGTAAGAGAGTGCTGGAGGGAGACGAGATACTGGAAAAGACAGCGGACAGTATGACAGATGCGGACTTTGAGCGGATCATGGCAGTGAGATATAAACAGGCAAGTTACCGTAAGATGGATGCAACAGAAGAAAATTTCACGTCTTTGTATTTTCTGGAACTTCATAAAAATGTGCAGGAACTGGGTGAAGCTGCCAGACAGATTTTGGCAGATCCGGCATGCGGACATGTCTTCCGCATCAAAGGATTTGCAAAAGAAGACGGTTGGAAACAGATTAATGCAACGAGAGACCATATGCTGACAGCGGATGTCGCGGAAGGGCAGGAAGTGCTTATTGTGATCGGTGAGAATCTTCAGAAAGAAAAGATTGAAACATATTTGTTGTAAAGAAATTTTGTTTATATTTTGGAAAAAGATGTATAATATAGATAGTATCGAAAATGAGGAAACGGCATTTCCGGACAAATATTTTAAGAGACGGAGGGTTTTAAAATGGGAAACAAATATGCAGGAACACAGACAGAAAAGAACTTGATGGAAGCATTTTCAGGTGAGTCACAGGCGAGAAATAAATACACATATTTCGCATCGAAAGCAAAGAAAGAAGGCTTTGAGCAGATTTCTTCCCTGTTTTTAAAAACAGCAGATAACGAAAAAGAACATGCAAAAATGTGGTTCAAAGAATTAGAAGGAATCGGAAATACAGCAGAGAACCTGGCAGCGGCTGCAGAAGGAGAAAACTATGAGTGGACAGATATGTATGATGGATTTGCCAAGACTGCAGAAGCAGAAGGATTTCCGGAGCTGGCTGAGAAATTCCGCATGGTTGCAGCGATCGAGAAAGCGCATGAAGAGCGCTACCGTGCACTGCTTCATAATGTGGAAGCACAGGAAGTATTTGCGAAGAGCGAAGTAAAAGTATGGGAGTGCCGCAACTGTGGACACATCGTAGTTGGCGAAAAGGCACCGGAAGTCTGTCCGGTATGTGCACATCCACAGGCATATTTTGAAGTACATGCAGAAAATTACTAAGATTCGATGAAGCAGAAAGAATAATCAAGAGAAAATTACTGAGATAAAAGGAGAATATCCCGTTGACAATTAAAGAAATAGCAAAACTGGCAGGCGTATCAAGTGCGGCCGTATCCAGATATCTGAACGGAGGCTATGTCAGTGAAGAGAAGCTAGAAAGACTTGCGTTTCTGCCGGAAGAGACTGTCGGTATGTAGAAACGGATGAAGTGACGAATATCCGTGTTATTGCGGATGTCTCTTCCGTAGAAGTATTTGTAAATGACGGAGAATATGTATTTTCAACGAGATATTACCCGGATAAGTACAGCATTAATGTACAGGCAGAAGGAGCAGACATCTGTCTTGCAGAAATAAAAAATCAAAAGCCCGGCTGATACGATTGCTCTTGTCGCCAATCTGAATAATGTTAAATATCTTTTTCTTCATAATGATTCCTCATGATTTTACTTTTCGATTCCGTGTGCAAGATTACGTTTTCCGTAAGTGGAAGGACCTTCCGTGCACCATTGCATAAATTGTTTGATCTCTTTGATCTGTAATCCTGATTTTTTCAAACATTCAATAACATGCAACGCTTCCATTTCCGCATCGGAAAATTTCCGGATACCGGATTTGGCAATATAGAGGTGTTATCGTATTGACAATGATATATATGACAGATATAATCCAATTATAAAAATAAACAAAAATGAGAATGAATACAACAAGATAATATACAATATATACAAAAAAATAATATATGAGGAGGACTTATAGAAAACACTAATAACACATATTTGTTTGGGGAAAGGGAAAAAGTATGAAAAAAAAGAATAAAGAAAAAAAATGTCATGCATCTGTTAAGAAATCGGTATTTTGTATGGCGGCATGTTTAACACTGGCCGGATTGGCTAAGCCATGGGACGTACATGCGGCAGTTCTCGGAGAAGATATGAAACAGGGAAATATCTTAGAATTGCAATCCGGCGATTGGAAAGAAGATTATGTGGTTTTAAATCCAACGGAGACGAATGTCGGGACAAGTGGAACATTTGTAATGCTGAATGGATATTACGATCAGATTATGTTCGATGAGAAGGAAGAATCGAACGCGTGGGAAGGAAGCAGTGCGCAGAAATATTGTACAGAGTATTACAGGAAGCTTCCGGTTACAGTTAAGGATCGAGTGATTGGCGTAAGGACAACGGATACAGAGAGCGGATCGGCATGGCTGGATGTAAGTAATATTGACGGAACGAAAACAGATAAAGATAAAGTATTTTTCTTATCGTTTAAAGAGTATGATGCATACAGAACCGGAGCGAATCTTAGTAGTGGTTACAAATGGCTGCTTCGTTGCCCGGGAACAGACTGTAGTGAATATCATGATTATATTGGAGTGGTGGATAATGATGGATCAATTCATAATTATTCCATCGTGCATCTGATCGCAGCAAGACCTGGATTCAATTTACGGCTTCCATCAGATATTTGTGCGGTGAAAACAGAAAAAGACGGTGTAACTGTATGGAAAGCGGATGCAGATAAACTGGGACATACTTATGGTGCACCGGTATATGAATGGTCGAAGGACAATCGGGGATGCACAGGAACGATTCGTTGTGAGATTTGTGGAGAGAGTATTGTTGAGAAAGCAACAGTATTTGTAACAAGTGAAAAAAAACCAACAGCGAAAGAAAATGGAATGGATGTATATACAGCAATATTTCCGGATGAACGTTTTCAGACACAGGTGAAAAATATTTCCATTGAGAAACTGCCATCAAAGACAGAGACAAAATCTAAGAAGATTACAGCAGGAGCAAAATATACAATTGCCGGTTCTGTATACAAAGTGCTTTCACCAAAGGCAAAGACGGTTTCAATTGTGAAAGCAAAGAATGTAAAGAGTTATACCATTTCTTCTACAGTTAAGATTCAAGGAAAAACATTTAAAGTTACGCAGATTGAAACGAAAGCGTTCAAAGATTCTAAAATTGTTAAAGTAACAATTGGAAAAAATGTAAAAGTTTTAAAGCCAAAGGCATTTGCGGGATCAAAAGTAACAAAAGTGATTTTAAAGACAAAAAATCTGAAGAAATCAACAATTAAAAACTGCATGAAATCATCAAAAGTAAAAACAATACAAGTAAAAGTCGGAACAAAGAAAGAGAATAAGAAGATATTAAAAGCATATAAGAAATTCTTCAAGAAATCAGTTCTTGGACGAAGCGTAAGACTTTTTTAATAAATTGATTAGAGAGAAGAAGTTGTATAAAGCAAAAGTTTGGGAAAGGAATGAAAGAAAATGAAGAAAATACAAAGAAGATGGATATATACTTTTCTATCGATCGTGCTGATTTGTATATGTGGTCTAATTTTCCGGAAACCACAAACAGTAAATGCGGAAACAGTAAATGCGAAGAGGATAGCGGATATAAAAACAGGGGATCTTCTTTTTATGGGGAAAAATGCGGAAGGTTATACGGGATTACCTTGCTGGAGGGTGCTTGAAAAAGACAGTGACGGTAGTGTGCTCTTGTTATCTGAATATCTTTGGAAAGGGGACGGAACCGAAGCCGGAGAGCTGATTCATTTTAATACAGATGAAACAAAAGGAAATCTGTGGACGAAAAGTGAAGCAAAACAGTGGTGTGCAGATTTTGAGAATGCCGTGTTGGCAGACGTCGCTGGCTTAAAAATAAAAGAAACGACAAAATCAGACGCATTTTTTCAGTCTCCGGATATTGTGACAATACAATATTCAAAGCAGGAGAATTTGTTAAATAAAGATAAAGTATTTTTCTTATCGGCAGAAGAAGTGGCAAAATATATGCCGGAGAAAAATCAGCGAATTGCATACCTGCATGACGGGAAAAATGCAGGAAAGGCAGAGAGCTGGTGGCTCCGTTCACCGCGTGAAAACAGTAATGTGTGTGCGGGACGGGTTTTCAGCTACGGAGATCTGGGAAAGAATTTTGTGTATGAGATAAGTGCAGCAAGACCGGCATTCTGGGCGGACTTATCTTCGATCAAATCTATAACCGGAACAGAAAACAAAGGGAGGCAGATCTGGTTTATAGATGGTGCAGAAGATCCGCACAGCTATGCAGAGCCGGAGTATTATTGGTCAGATGATCAAAAAACATGTACCGCAGTAACGAGTTGCGTTATCTGTGGAAAAGAAATAACAGAAAATGTAGTTGGCACGTCAGAGATTATAAAGAAAGCAACGGAGAAAACAGAAGGTGTATGTTCCTTAACCGCAACATTTACAAACAAAATATTCCAGACACAGGTGAAGCATATTCCGCTTGCAAAACAACCAGAAAAACCGACATCAAAACCGGAAAAGAGGATTGTGTCCGGAGCGAAATATACGGTAGCAGGTTCTGTATACAAAGTGCTTTCGCCAAAAGCAAAGACAGTTTCTGTCGTAAAAGCAAAGAATGTAAAAAGCTATATAATTTCTTCAACTGTCAAAATTGAAAGTAAAATATTTAAAGTCGTACAGGTTGAAGCAAACTCTCTGAAAGCAGCAAAAATTGATAACGTAACAGTTGGCAAGAATGTTAAGACATTGAAGAAAAATGCATTTGCGGGATCCAAGGTAATAAAGGTTGTTCTGAAGACAAAGAACTTAAAGAAATCTCAGATCAAAGGTTGCATGAGTGGCTCTAAAGTAAAAAAGGTTTATGTAAAAGTTGGAACAAAAGCACAGAATAAAAAAGTTCTAAAATCATATAAAAAATTTTTTCGGAAATCTGTAATTGGTCGTAAAGTAAAGATTGTATAGAAATACATAACATTTTACAGTAATGGGGAATATCAAGCACAGTAGGATAGTCTGTGTTAGATATAAACAATTTTCCAAGAGAGGAGAAAGAAAACATGAAAAGAAAAATTGTTACAAAGAAGGGCATTGCGCACACACTTTCGCTTGCAATGCTCACAACAACTATTCTTGGGGGATCTGTTCTGGGTATGGCAGGTGCACAAGAAGTTCAGGCAGCGGCACCTAGTGCGGAGATAAAGAAAGGCGATCACGTATCTATGGGAGTTGCTGATGATAGTTATGTAGGAACTCCAAGCTGGATTGTACTGGATACAGCAGATACAGACGGGGATGGAGCTGCCGACAAGGCATACCTTCTTTCAGAATATTTGTGGAAAGATAAAGAGGGATCAGATACTTTGATCTTTAATCAGATGGGGAAAGGAAATAAGTGGGATTCCAGTAATGTGAAAACATGGTGTGAAAATTTTTACAAAAATGTTTTAAAAGAATCCGATTTGGTAAAGGAAACAGATATTTCTGATGTGGCATATAAAGATGGAGCTTATAAAGAAGCAGAATCTAAAGCTAACAAAGTATTCTTTTTATCAGCAGAAGAAGCAGATAATGCAGAATATTTCAAAGATAATGCTGCAAGAATGGCATATTTTCCAGGAGAAAAATATGCCAATGCATGGTGGACACGCTCAACAGCAAAGATGGTAAACCGTGTCGGATCTGTCAGTGAAAGTGGAACACTTGGCAATGCGAATATCATGGACAATACAAAATGGGCTCGCCCTGCATTTTATATGGATCTGACAAAAGATATCTGCATATCAAAATCTGACAATGAAGACGTAACAACATGGAGCATTAATGTTGAAGATACCGGACATAAATATGGTGAACCGGAGTACATCTGGTCAGAAGACAACAGTTCCTGTGAAGCATATACAATTTGTGAAAACTGCGGCAACAGAATTAATGAAAAAGGAACAGTTACTTCAGAAGTGACAAAGGAAGCAACAGAGCAGGAAGAAGGAAATACTGCTTATACAGCAACATTTACAAATGATAAGTTCCAGACACAGGTGAAGAATGTTCCAATCGAAAAATTACCGGCAAAACCAGAACCGACACCGGAACCAAAGCCAGAACCAAAGCCGGAGAAGAAGATTGTAGCAGGCGCAAAATATACAATTGCCGGTTCTGTATACAAAGTGCTTTCACCAAAGGCAAAGACAGTTTCTGTTGTAAAAGCAAAGAATATAAAGAGTTATACCATTTCTTCTACAATTAAAATTGCAGGTAAAACATTTAAAGTTACACAAGTTGAAGCAAAATCTCTGAAAGGCGCAAAAATCGCTAAAGTAACCGTCGGAAAAAATGTTAAAACACTGAAGAAAAATGCATTCGCAGGATCAAAAGCAACAAAAGTTGTTCTGAAGACAAAGAGCTTAAAGAAATCTCAGATCAAAGACTGTATGAAAAGCTCTAAAGTAAAAACAGTTTATGTAAAAGTCGGAACAAAAGAACAGAATAAGAAGATGGTGAAATCTTATAAGAAGATTTTCAAGAAATCAGTAGTAGGAAAGAGCGTTACAATCAAATAATGATTGTTAAAAAATAACAGAAATAATAAGGCGGACATTTCAGCAGAATGTCCGCTTTTCTTAAGATTTCTTGAATGCTTTCTTAAGATACTTTGAGGTGTATTGTTTTCGCTTTTTTGATGCAGTATTCTAAGTTCATAAATGAAAATACAATCCCGAACAAAGAGCGAGGAGGAGAAGCGATGAAAAAGAGCAACGCATTCGTGAAGAGGCTTATGGCAGCAACAATGGCGGCAGCATTGTGCGCGACTATGACGGAGCTTCCGGTGGCAGCACAGGCAGGACAGAATGAAAAAGGCATAGAAAGTAACGCGGGTAATGATGCGGCAGATGGCACAGTGTCTGATGCGGATACAGAATCGAAAGACGCATTTGACATACAGAATATTTCAGGTCTTTACAATGAACAGAAAATTACTTTGTCTAATCCGGAACAGGTAAAAGCCGCGTACAGCAAGGCAGCAGAAGGACTTCTTGTGTCCGGCAATTCGACGGATGTGGCAGACAACACATTTACATTTGCGGATGAATTTGATTTCTCCGGCGGAACGATCGGAAGAGTGGATGTTGATGCATTGTCAGTAAAAGGAACAAAAGCAAAACTGGAATTTTATCTGGATGACAACACAACTCCATTTGCAGAAGTAAAACCTGCAGAGCAGAAACGTGCAAAAAAATGGTACACCAAAATCGAGACAACAAGTGTATCCGAGCAGAAAATTACCGGAAAGCATAAAGTATCGTTTAAGATTGTTCCGGGTGAAAATGAGACAACAACCGGAATGGCACTGCGTGCGATTACATTTACGAAAAGTACGGTCCCGACCATATATTTTAATATCGATGAGACAAAAGGAAGCATTGATTCGATGAATGGCGACCAGCAGCATGATACAGAGTGCTACGGTGATATGAAGGTGGAGATCCCGAATGGATACACCTGCGAATATGCCAACGATAAAGGAAAGACGAACAATCTGAAGACTGAAACCTATTCAATGGAATATATCCGCGGATGTGGAAATTCCACATGGGGCACCGGGAAGAATCCATACAAGATCAAGCTGGATAAAAAAGCAAATCTGTTTAATATGGGTAAAAACAAGCACTGGGTTCTGTTAGCTGATTATTATGATCCGAGCCATATCCGTAATAAGATTACATACTGGATGGGTAAAAAACTTGGCATGGCTTACACACCGGAGTGTGTATATGTTGATGTTGTCATGAATGGACAATATTATGGAAGTTATCTGCTCTCTGAACAGGTACGCGTCGGAAATTCCCGTGTAGATATCGATGATCTGGAGGCAGATGACGAATCCAAAGCTGCAACAGATGAGCCGACGATCACAGGCGGATATCTGCTTTCAATGTCTCCATACAAAGATGAAGATGGAAAGATCATTCATACAAAACAAGGCACAGATTATCTGATCGAAAGACCTTCTTTCGAAGATTATGAAAATGAAGCGCAGTATAATTACATTTCTAAATATGTGCAGGATACAGAAGATGCGATATATGGAAAAGATTTCAAAAAGGACGGAAAATCTTACGCAGAATATATGGATGTCGATGCAGCGATTGATTATTACTGGATGCAGGAATTCAGTATGAACGGTGATGCGTTTGGCAGCACAAGTACTTATTTATACAAACCACGGAATGGCAAATTATTCTGGGGACCGCTTTGGGATTTCGATTATGTAGCGTGGGGCAATAATGAATACAATGAATATAACTGCGAAGGCTGGGCAATGAAGGAGAATGCCTGGTTTGGACGGTTATTTAGGGATAAAGATTTTGCTGATAAAATGATCGCGCGTTGGACAGAGATCCGCAAAGTGATGGAAGAAGCCAGCAAAGACGGCGGTCAGATCGATCAGTATGCAGAAAAAATCCGCAATTCTATGAAATATAATGCTTATCAGTATGGCGGCAACTATGATGTAGACGAAAAAGATAAAACTTTCCAGCAGAGTGTGGATCAGCTTAAAGGCTGGATTCAGGCGCGTATCAAATGGGTGAATGAAAATATAAATACCTTACAGACAAAATACCACCAGGTAAAATTCATGGATGGTAAAAAAGTTCTTTCCATACAGAATGTAGCAGATGGAGACAGTGCTGAGTTTCCTAAAACGGGAACAAAGAAAGGCTACGTTTTCAGTGGCTGGTACGCAAACGACGACGGAGAGACGTACCGCGTAGATAAGAAAATGGAAATTTACGATGATATGACAATCACAGCCAAATGGACACGTGCTGATAGAATAAAACCAGTCTCTAAGATTATACTTGGCTATGATAAGATCACACAAACGTATTTCCAGACAGATTCAGATTATTTAGATGATGATGAGACAGATACATTATCTATTCCATATTATGTAATCGGAGGAAGCGGTGAGAACGAGGAGCTTATATGGAAGTGCTCTAATTCAAAAGTCGGTAAAATTTCCGGGGATGGCGAGATACAGATTCTTGGTGTTGGGGATACGGTAGTTACAGCATCTACAAAAAACGGTAAAGTAAAAGCAAGCTGTAAAGTACATATTATAGAGCCGGTTGATGATGAGATATATTGTAACGGATTTGATCTGAACAAAACGGATGTGAAAATGAAAAAAGGTGGATATACGGTATTAAATGCAATTCCATATCCGGATGATATTACAGAGAGCTTTGACGTAGAATATTATTGTGACGATCCGGCAGTAGAGTTGGAAACATTTGGAAATAAATGTATCGTAAAAGGTGTTAGGGACGGTGAGGCACAGATTACAGTTGTTTCTACTATGCAGGAGAGCGGAACGGTTATCCGGGTTTGTAAAGTGAAGGTTGGAACTGCTACTCAGAAACAGGTGAAGCCGGGAATGAAAGTGGTATCCGGAGGAATCGCATACAAAGTCAGCAGCGTTACTGTAAAAGGCGGAACTGTGAAAGCAATCGGAATTTCAAATGCGAAGAAAACAAGCCTTAAGATTCCGTCAGCGATTAAGATCGCAAAGAAAAAATACACAGTTACAGCAGTAGCATCAAAAGCATTTAAATCCAACAAAAAACTGAAATCCGTTGTATTTGGTGCAAATGTGAAGCGGGTTGGAGAGAAAGCTTTTTATGGATGTAAGAATTTGCAATCTGTACAGTTTAAAGCCGGAAAAGCGAAATTCGGGAAACAGGCATTTGCCAAAACGGATTCCAAAATGAAGCTGAAAGCGAAAAAAGCAGATCAGAAAACCTATCAGAAGCGCCTGAAAAAAGCAGGAGCGAAAAATGTGACTGTGGAGTAGTTGAAATATTGAAAGAGTGATGCCGGTGGTGGTGGATAACTTCCTGCTTAGAGCATTATCATAAAAAATGCTGTCTCGTAATGATATATTCAGAAAACTGGGAATATATCATTAGAGACAGCATTTATGCGTGTTGCTATTAGTAGTTAGATTAAGTCATAGTGACTCAAGGTCTCATTACATTAGATGGCTCTTGTGTACTCTTTCAGCCATTCACGCTCATCGTCGTTCAGGTGCGGAGCAACAATCTCATAAACTTTCTTATGATAGTCATTGAGCTGTTCTCTCTCCTGATCTGTCAGCATCTCAGGGATGATGGCATCCAGATCGATCGGAACGTAAGTGATCGGTTCAAAGTATAAGAATTGACCATATTCATTCTTCTCGCCTTCTCTTACAAGCAGTTCATTTTCAGTACGGACACCGTGGCTTCCTTCAATGTAAATACCCGGCTCGTCTGTGATTACAAGACCAGCCATCAGAGGTGCATGCTCTTTTTCACGGATTGCACAGCGGAATCCGCAGGATGCTTCGTGGATGTTCATTAGGTATCCGACATCATGTCCGGTTCCGTGGTTGAAATTGATACCACGTCTCCAAGCAGGCATTCTTGCCAGAACATCCAGATTGTAACCGGTTGTTCCTTCCAGGAATACGGCATGGGCCAGATTGAAGTTACACTGAAGAACAGTTGTAAAATCTTCTTTCATACGTTGTGTCAGTTTACCAAATGCGAAAGTACGGCTGATATCTGTAGATCCTTCTAAGTATCCGCCACCTGTATCTGTCAGGAATAATCCGTTCTCAGTAAGCGGGATATCTGTTTCCGGAGTCGGCTCATAATGCACGATCGCACCATGTTCGCCGGATGCGCAGATTGGCTCAAAACTCTGCCACAGATAACCTTCCTGCTCTTTACGGAAAGTTTCCAGTTTGGCAGCGGCGCTTAACTCTGTGATTTCAATCTTGCCAATGTTAGTTTTCAGCCAGTACATGAATTTCGTCATGGCTACAGCATCTTTTTTATGTGCATTAATGATGTTTTTGATCTCGACATCATTTTTCTTTGCTTTCATGGCAATTGTCGGATTTACCTGCTGTACAACTTTTGCTCCGTCCGGAATGTTGTTGAACAATGCATAGTTTAATCTGTTTGGATCAACAAGAACAGTAGAATCAGCGCTTAAGTTCTTGATATCCTCATAAATTGCATTATACGGATGCAGTGTAATGTTATTCTTTGCAAGAGCCGCTTTCATATCATCATTCAGCTTGCGCTCGTCAATGTAAAGCTTCATCTCATCCATTGTTACAATGGCATAAGAAAGAAGCAGCGGGAAGAAATCTACGTCATCTCCACGCAGGTTTGTGATCCAGCATACATCATCAAGAGCTGCGATGATATGCACATCAGCGCCGGCTTTTTTCATAGCCTTGCGAACACGTGTAAGTTTGCTTTCTGTGCTCTCACCGGTGTATTCTTCGCCAAGAGCAAATGCCGGTTTTTCAGAAAGTGCCGGACGGTCTGTCCACACCTTATCTACCAGATCTTCAGAATAGTTGATCTTACCATTTTTAGCTGCAACGGCTGCTTCCAGTGCAGTACCTTCTTCGATAGCGATAACACGTCCGTCGAAGCCAAGTGTTCCATTCTCCGGAAGTACCGAAGCGATAAATTCTTCTTCTGTCGGTACACCAGGCTCGCCCATTTTATAAAGCTTCACACCTGTGCCGTTTAACTGCTGCTCAGCCTGCAGAAAATATCTTCCGTCAGTCCACAGACCAGCCTGATCTTTTGTGAAAATGGCAGTTCCGGCAGAGCCAGTGAAACCTGTCATGTATTCCCTTACTTTGAAATGATCGCCCACATATTCGCTCTGGTGAAAATCATCGGTTGGAATCATGTAAACGTCGTAACCACGTTCTTCCATTAATTTACGAAGAGCGGAGATTCTTTCTGGTATTGTCATAATAAAAACCTCCTTCATTTTTCTTATATAGAAATACCTTCCAAACAAAGATTGTAGCACAATCGTTAATAAATGAACAGGAAGAATATTGTCAAATTTTTGTGATCGCGTTAAGTTATATAAAAAATTCCATCCGCTGCATATCTAATGCTTGTATAAATGGTAAGGATCTTTTCAAAAATGAAGATTACACATTAAGCTATGCAAAGGTAAAAAATATTAATCTGGAGGTTTTTATGACCTTCGGATAGTTGTATGAATGAGAGATATCTTTTATACTTATTGTAGATAATGTACCAGGGGAGTAGAAGCAATCAACAGAAAGGAGACGCGTATGAAAAAGAAACATTGGAAACAACATGTAACTACAGTTATACTTTCTGCAACATTGTTCCTTGTATTGATATTCATGTCAGGAAAATTGGGGATGGTTGCGTATGCATCAGACAAAATATGTGGAGAAGTCGGAACATTAAAATGGTATTTGGAAGAACAAAAGGATGTAGTCGATGAAAAGGAACAGGTGGAGACTGCGCTTGTGATTTCCGGGAAAGGGGAGATTCCAGATTATAAAAATCCGGAAGACAGACCGTGGAATGGAATTGCGAATCAGATTGAGAAAGTGGAAATCAAATCAGTGAAAGGAAAGGATAATATAACAAAGATTGGAGCAAGAGCTTTTGAAAATTTGCCAAATTTAAGTCGGGTATGGATTCCGTCATCTGTAAGAATAATTGAAAAATATGCATTTAAAAACTGCCCGAAACTGGATTTTGTAACCATCATGTCTTCTACGATAAGTGGTGTGGATGAAGAAGCTTTTGATCCGGACGTAATATTGGATGACATGTGTGATCATATGTATATGGGAAGAGTTTATGTTGCGGATGATATTGTAATGGCTACACTGAAAAAGGATGGAAAATGTAGTTATGAAATTTATTGCAGTGGTTGTGGAGATTACGTAGACAGTGCAGGAGATCAGAAAATTCCATTTATAAAATCCATATATTTACAAAAGAAAAATTATGTGTATACCGGGAAAAAGATTACACCGGAAGTTATCGTAAAGGACAGAAAGAGAAAAGTACTTGAGAAAAACAGTGACTATAAATTAAAATATTCTGCAGGAAGACAGTATGTTGGTACTTATGCAGTAAAAGTGAATGGATATTATAAGTACAGGTTCACGAAGAAACTGTTCTTTATTATTAAGCCGCAAGGTACAAAGATTGTGAAAATATCTGCCGGAAAGAAAGCATTTACAGTGAAAGTGCAGAAACAAAGTATACAGACAACAGGGTATGAGATTGCATATAGCACAAATAAGAATTTCGCAAAAGGCACTGAGAAGAAACTGGCGATATCGAGTAATAAGACAACAAAAAAGAAAATTACCGGATTAAAAAAAGGCAGAAAATATTATGTGAAAGCCTGTACTTATAAAACAGTCAAAGGGAAAAAATATCATTCCAGATGGAGTGAAGTGAAAACTGTGAGAGTAAAATAACACTGCGAAATAATCAGTCGGGATCATAATAGCCGGGACTTTTCAAAAAATTATAACAGAAGAAAGGATTAACTATGGTATACGCAAGTCACCTGATCGCAGATAATGAGATGCAAGAAATAATAGAACAGACAGGAATGGGCGTGGAGAGTATCGATTTTTCCATTGCAGATGTTCTGGATCACTGGGAAGAACATTTGCCGGAATATAAAGAGAGGCTTCACGTAATGGAAGCCGCACATCTTACGCTGCATGGTCCGTTTCTGGATCTGAATCCGGCGGCGTATGACAGTCAGATCCGTCAGGTGACAAGACTTCGCTTCGATCAGTCCTATGAAGCAGCAAGAGAACTGGGCGTAGAAAAGATTATATATCATAGTTGTTATTATCCACAGGTTTATTTTCTGGAAGGATGGGCAGAGCGTGTTGCAGAATTTATGAACCAGTTTCTGGAAGGACGTTCAGACATAGAAGTTGCATTGGAAAATGTATTAGATCCAAAATGGGAGTCGTTAAAAGCAGTTGCAGATCAGGTAGAGGCAGATAATTTTGGCTTGTGTCTGGATATCGGACATGCCAACTGCTATTCAGCCCAGCCGGTAGAAGACTGGGCGCAGGGATTAAATCCTTATCTTACGCACATTCATGTACATGATAATCATGGTGATAGAGATGCGCATCTGGCACTCGGAGACGGTAATCTGAAGTGGGAGAAAATTCAGGAGATATTTATGCAGGAAGAAAAAAGGCGCAGAGAAACCGGCTGCAAGAAAGAGCTGACATATACAATCGAATGTGCGAAGAAAGAGTGGATTTTGCAATCCTGGGGAAAACTCTCATGTATGTAAAAATATTTATCGATTTTTAAAAAGGGAGATGTGAAAAAACTCAATCGAGTTTTTTCACATCCCCTTTCGATTGCCATAATTCAATAAAGACTTTGTGCCGTAGATATGTGTTTGTTAGTTGCGGGTGAAGTTAATTAATCTTCGATACTATTTTGTGTATCCTCAATAATATCATTCAGAATCCTTTTTGCATCATCAGTTTCGTTGTTATCAAGTGCGCTTTTTAATGCTTTTAACTGGCGCATTAAATTCCTTAAATAAGCTTTAAATACAGCCATATGTTCATCACTCACTTTCAACCACCGCCTTTCGTTGGTGATATTATATCATAGCACAAAGGCTTTATTCAATTATCAATGTACTTGTTTTGGGTGATTTTATTGCTTAAGAATATAAGAATAAGTTTGCGGAAAACAGACCGTTTTCCCAGCTTCGCTTGAAGGCATTGTAGCACACCGGTTTTCATGTGGCAAGAACAATATTATAATTCATTAAAAAACGAAAAAAATTGTAAAGAATCCGGTTTTCATAAGCCATATATGTAAATGGGAGGTGGAGAAAAAATGGATGATTTCCAGACTATTTATCATTCGTATTCTGAAGACGTGTACAAGTACGTATTTGCAATGTGTAAAAATGCGGCATTTGCGGAGGAGATTACACAAGAGACATTTTTCAAAGCGTTGAAGAAAATAGATTGTTTTGAAGGCAAATGTACATTGTTTGCATGGCTTTGCCAGATTGCAAAAAATACATATTACACACAGTATACGAAGAATAAGAGATATAGTTCATATCTGGTTCCGGATGAAAAAGAAACCGCGGATTCTTTCGTTGAGGAACTGACAAGCCGGGAAACTGTTTTTGAAATCCATAAAATTCTCCATCATCTGGAGGAGCCCTATAAGGAAGTATTTTCTTTGCGGATTTTCGGCGAGCTGCCATTTAAACAGATTGGTGAACTATTCGGAAAGACGGAAAGCTGGGCGCGCGTAACCTTCCACCGGGCGAAAATGAAGATTAAGGAGGAGTTGAAATGAGATTACCATGTGAAGTAATAGAAGATCTGCTGGCACTGTATCATGACGATGTTTGTTCGGAACAGACAAAAGAAATCGTGGAAGAACACCTTGCACAGTGCGATTCCTGTAAAGAAAAACTGAATTTGATAGAGGAAGAGCTAAAGCTTCCAAAACAGGATCATGAAGCGGTAGATACGTTAAAAAAGATAAAGAAAAAAGTGAAAATAAAAGAAATAAGAGGTATTCTGATTGCAGTAGCAGTTTTAGTCGTTTTTATGGTGGGCTCCTATCAATTGCAATATAAACTGCGTCCGGTATCTACAGAGAAAATGAAAGTTACAGAAGTTGCGAGGTTATCGGACGGATCTGTTGGATTTAAAGTTGATATGCGCGGAAAAAGCACTTTTCAGGCGGTAAACATTACTTATGATACAGATAAGAAAAGCATACTGTATATGACGCCGATCAGTGCTGTATTCGCAGATACAACTAAATATAATAAAGCGAATTGCCTTTATGATACAGGTAAAACTTTTACTTGCAAATCCTATGGCAGTAATAACAGTAGCGAAAAATATTTGGCAAAAAATATTAAGAAAATATATCTGGGAACGGAAGAAGATCATGTATTAATATGAAAAGAAGGAATGAACCTTCCGGAAGCATCGGCTGATCTGGAAAAGGCATACTCAAAATAGAAATTCATATTTTTTGAGTAGAATATCAAATGTTCATATTTCCTTTCGAATGTTAAACTTTAGTCACATTAAAGATAAGTGCATGTAAAGAAAAGCACAAGAAGGAGATAAAGGGAATGGAGAACAACAACAGTAAAAGTAGTGTAGTTTACCAGGGTAAGATTCCTGGAAGAGTAAAATACTCCTTTGCGTTTGGGGCATTGGGTAAGGATTTGATTTATGGAATGATCGCAACATTTTCCATGATCTATTTTACAGATATTATTAAAGTAGCACCGGCATTCATCGGAACTATGTTTTTTGTAGCAAAGATCTGGGATGCGTTTAACGACTTATTCATGGGAATGATCGTTGATAACACAAGAAGCCGTTTCGGTAAATTCGTACCGTGGCTTGTAATCGGAACTCTGATCAATGCATTCGTATTTGTAATCGTATTTACAGACTTCCATTTATCAGGTGTAAGCCTTTGCGTATTCGCATCCGTTATTTACGTTCTGTGGGGAATGACTTATACAATCATGGATATTCCATACTGGTCAGTTATTCCGAACCTGACTTCTGATCCGCAGGAACGTGAGAAAGTATCCGTATTACCACGTATTTTCGCAAGTATCGGTCAGTCACTGATCATCGCAGGATTTGGTGTACAGATCATCAAAGGCCTTGGTGGAGATTACACAGGATACCACAGATTTGCATTAATCATTGCAGCAACATTTATCTTTACAATGGCAGTATGTGTACTGAATCTTCCAAAGATCCAGCATGATGTCGATAAGAAAGATAAGATGAAATTCAAAGATATTTTCACAGTCATTAAGAAAAATGACCAGTTAAGATGGGCAGTTCTCCTGATCCTCTTATATAACGTAGCAATTCAGGCTATCATGGGAGTTGCAACATACTATTTCAGTTATGTATGTAACGATGCAGGAATGTTATCTGCATTTATGATCAGTGCATCTGTTGCTGAGGTAGTAGGTCTTCTGATCTTCCCGAAAGTTACAAAAATTTTATCCAGAAAGAAAGCATTCTTAATGGCATGTGTACTTCCGCCGATCGGATTAATTCTTCTGTTAGTTGTTGGCTTTGTATGCCCGACAAATATTCCACTGACTGCAATCGCAGGTGTAATTGTTAAGACAGGAACCGGTCTGGAACTTGGATGTGCAACTGTATTCCTTGCTGACGTCGTAGATTATGGCGAGTATGTGCTCGGAAACAGAAATGAAGGAGTTGTATTCTCCCTGCAGACATTGATCGTTAAGCTGACGGCTGCATTTACATCACTGGCAATTGGATTTGTTCTGGAACTTACAGGATATGTTCCGAATGCTGTTCAGTCATTTGCAACACAGAATTCCATCCGTATTTTAATGTGTGTTGTACCGACTATTGGAGTTATTCTTGCATATGTTGTATTTAAGAGTAAATACAAATTAAGTGATGAATTTATGAAAAAAGTCGTAGCAAAGATCACTGGTTCTGTGGTTGAAGAATAGATAAAATAATCATAGTGAACAAATAAGACAAGTCGATTTTAGAGGGATAAAATCGGCTTGTCTTGTGTTATAATATGAGGAAAAGCCATTGGTTATATAAGATGAATATGAGGAGTGTGACAATGAGGACATTTCAAATTATTTTAGCAGATGATGAACAGCAGATCCTTCATGGAATGGAAAGAGGTATTGACTGGGAGGGACTTGGATTTTCAGTTGCGGGAACGGCACAGAACGGAAAAGAAGCGCTGGAACTCATGGAAGAATATCATCCGGATCTGGTGATCAGTGATATCAAGATGCCGTTTATGGATGGTCTGGAACTGGCGAAGAACATACATGAAAATTACATGAATACGAAGATCATTCTATTTTCCGGATGGGATGATTTTGAATATGCCCGCCTTGCAATTAGCTATGGCGTGTCGGAATATATTATGAAGCCGATCAACTATGATGAGATGCGAAAGCTTCTGACAGATATGCATGAAGAACTGGACAGGGAATACGATGAGAAAATAAACCGCGCCCGGCTGGAACATGCCTATGCAGAGAGTCTCCCACTTTTAAGGCAGCAGTTTTTCACCCGTCTTGTTACCGAGCCAATGGATGTAAAAGAGCGGGAACAACAGATCAAAAGTTTAAAGCTTGATTTTTCAGATTTTGTTTATTCAGTAGTAGCAGTCAAAGTGCAAAAAGGCGAGGAAAAGGATATCTTAAGTGAACTGTCGATCAAAGAGACATTAAAGGAAGCGCTGGAAAAGATTGCAAATGTGTATGAATTTGGTATGAGTGATAAAGAAATATTTATCCTTGGCAGTAACAAAAAACACGATATCGGGAAAATCACCCGGACGATCGACGAGACGGCTGTGCTGATCGAGCGTATTTTTGGCAGCAGGATTTCCTGTGGGATCAGTGGAAATGCAGAACGCTTGAAAGATATGCCGGTGTTATACGAACAGGCGGTGGGGGCGCTGGATTATAACCTCGTTCTTCCGGAAGAAAGTTATACTTATTACAATGATATTATGCCTCTTCAGGAAGTGGAAGATGACTGGAACACACAGGTAGAAATGATTGGAAAAAGCATTACACACTGTTCGGAAGAAGAACTGAAAAATCAGGTGGGAGAATTACTTGCATGGCTGCATAAGGGGCATTATAACCTGAATGAATATCAGATTGTCATTCTGGAGATATCCTTTTCATTTGCAAGATTTTATAAGAAATATCAAATCACATCCGATACAGAATTTGCCGGTTCCAAGAAGATGGCAGTGAAGATCCTTTCCTTAAGTACAGGAGAAGAACTGGATCACTGGCTGATGAATTACTGTCAGCTCATCCGTTCGCTGATCCAGAAAAAGCAGATAGATAATAATGTAATTCTGGCGGAAAATGCGAGAAAGATTGTAGAAGAGAATTTCCAGAATCCGGATCTCAGCGTAGAATCCGTATGCGACGAACTGCATGTCAGCACATCCTATTTTTCAAAAATATTCAAGCAGGAGACGGGCGGCACATTTTTGAATTATTTGATCAGCCGCAGAATGGAAGAAGCGAAGAAACTGCTTTTGCAGACGGATTATAAGAGCCATGCGATCGGTGCAATGGTAGGTTATCCGGAGCCGAATTATTTCAGCTATGTATTTAAGAAAAACTGCGGTATGTCACCGGTGAAGTACAGGAAACTGGAAGGAGCGGAACATGAAAAATAGAAAAATAAGCATCCGACTTGTATTTCCGGTTGTGATGTCGGCATCTATTGCAGTTTGTATTATTAGTTGCATGCTGTTATTTTCCTATTATTTTTCTACATATTTTCAGAAAGATGCGATTGAGAAAATAGGAAAACAAAAAAATGCACTGGCACAGAGCCTGGAAAAAGAAATTGACAACATGAATGATCTGACAAATTCTATATATTATCAGGAGATCAAGGAATATGATGTGGGTGGCAGATTGTTCAGTGAAGAAATGCAGCATCGTATCAACCGGGAAACAGACACGATTTATGCGGCAGCATTGTATGATGCAAACGGCAGAGATTTATGGCATTCAGAGAATCTGGAAAATATGCAGAAAGAAGAGATTCGCGAAACGACATGGTTCCGTCAGGCGAAAGAAAACATAGAGACGATAAATTATGGACAGAAGAAATTACTGCTGAATGGAGAGTCCTGCTATATTTACGAAATCAGCCGCTATGTAGAATATATCGATCATGGAAGTATGAAATCAGGAGTTCTTCTGCTGGATTATTATACGGATTCGATGGATTCTGTTTTGCAGCATTATAAAAATCAGAAGTCCGCATATTGTTATCTTTTAGATGCAGATAACCAATTATTATATCACCCATTTGAAAAACAGATTGTTTCCGGCCTGTATAAGGAGAAGACGATAAAGGAGGCACTTGCGAGTAAAAATTACAAAATATACAGGGCAGACGGAGAAAGATGGATGCTCATGCGGCAGCAGATCGGTTATACCGGCTGGAATGTTGTGCTTGTAAGTTCCATGTCCAGTCTGGATCTGGAAACCCGGAATCTCTATTCCGTGGCATGGTTTACACTTTTGCTCGTTGGTGTGATTCTGATCTTCCTTGATATTCTGCTTTTTCGCAGTTTTACGAATCCGGTTTACCGTCTGCTTCGGACGATGCAGGAATTTGGAAAAGGAAATTATGAAGTAAAAGCAGAAGAAGAAGGAATCGGTGAGCTGAAAAATTTAAGTGCACATTTCAATATTATGGCCGATAAATTACAGAAGCAGATGGAAGAAATCCGTGAGAATGAAAGAGAGAAGCAGAAGATGGAGAAGAAGCTTCTGCAGTCCCAGATCAACCCGCATTTCTTATATAATACATTAGATTCGATTATCTGGATGATCCGCAGTGAAGAATATGAAGGTGCCGGCGAGATGGTTTCATTGCTTGCAAAATTTTTCCGAACTTCCTTAAGCCAGGGAAAAGATATGATCCCTCTGGAAAAGGAATTGGAGCATGCGACCAGCTATCTCGCAATCCAAAATATCCGCTTCAAGGATAAATTTGAATTTAAAGTAAAAGCAGATCCGGCGTTATTGAAATACCTTTGTCCGAAGTTATCGATACAGCCACTTCTGGAAAATGCAATCTATCACGGAATGGAAGGCATGTATGAGGACGGCGAGATTGAGATCCACATTTATGACAAGGACGGAAATATAGGAATAGATGTAGCAGACAATGGTCTTGGAATGACGCAGGAAAAAATAGATTATATTATGCACAATAAAGTGGTATCCAGCAAGCGTGGATCCGGAATCGGTGTGCGGAATGTAAATGAGCGGATCCAGCTGATCTATGGTGAGGAATATGGAATCACGATCACGAGTGAGCTGGACGAAGGAACAACTGCGACAATTACAATTCCGAAGATGGAGGAAACGGATGAGACAGAGTAGAAAAAAACATGCAGTTCTGATACTGCTGCTTCTGCTTATCGCACTGGTATCAACCGGGCTTATGACGAAGCACAGCAAAATAGAAAAAAGAAGCAGGATGACAGTTGTTTTTCCGAAAAATGAACCGGAAGATCTGTCGGCATTACAGGATGGAATCCGCGATTATGCATACGATCATCAGGTGAAATTAGATGTCTGGTACAAAGAACAGATGTCAGCAGAAGAACTGAAAAAGCTGATAAAAGAAGAAAAGAAAAATAATTCAAAAGGTGTCGTGCTTGTCTATCCGGAAAACTATCTGGAGAAACAAGCAGATGGCTATGTTTATAAGGATGTTCTTGCTGTGACAGATAGAATGCAAAAAGAATTTAAGTATTACGCTTCCTTTGCAGAGAGTAAAGAAAAAGCGTACCGGCTTCCGGTAAAGACATCGGTTCTGGAGCAGGTAAAAAACGGGAAGAAAAAGGAGATCCTGCTGGAAAATACATATAAACTCGGATACGAAAGCATGAAGATGAAAACGATCACTCTGAAGCCGGTAAAGCTTGACAGAGAGACGATGGAAAGCGGTAAATATGATGCATTATTTGCCGGATAAGGAGCAAAAATGAAATCAAAAATGGATAAATACAATCTGATACTAGTGGGACTTTTCATGTTCCTGGTCATTCTTACTATCCTATGGAAAATGCCGCAAAAGGAAGACCGGTACGTGCATGTAGGAATTGCAGCGTATGATCTGGATGATACTTTTATGGAGAGTTATATAAAGGATCTGCAGGATAAGATGGAACAGATGAAAATAGAAGGAAAGAAAGTTTCCTACGAGATTTACGATGCAAAAGGAAGCAGCCGGAAGCAGGAAAAGCAGCTACAGCGCATGTATGCACAGAAGTATGATGTAATTCTTGTCAATCTGGTAGAGCCGTCTTCTGCGGCAAGCATGATCAATGATGCGGAAGATGCAGACATTCCGGTCATATTATTTAACCGTGAAGCAGATGATAAGGATCTGAAAATTGTAAAAAAAGTCTGGTATGTAGGAACAGATGCAAAAGCAGCCGGAGCCATGCAGGGAGAAATGTTAAAGAAAATCTGGGAGGAACAGAAAGGAAAGATTGATCGGAACAAAAACGGGAAATTGGACTATGTGCTTGTAGAAGGAGAGGAAACACATTTTGATGCCATTCGCCGGACAAATGGATTTCTTGAGTCGAGCGAAGATATGCCTATGAATCAGAGAGCAAATCTGTCAGCGGACTGGAAGAGAGAACTGGCGACAACAAAATTTGCAAAACTGGATAAAGAAATAATTAACAACGCGGAAGCTGTTATATGCAACAATGATGATATGGCACTGGGCGTCTACGATTATTATAAAAAACATCATTTGCAGATGCCGGTAATCCTTGGAATTAACAATAGCCCGGAAATGAATCGGAAGATCATGACAGGAGAGATCTACGGTACGGTTGACAACAAGATGGAAGACCAGGTTGAACATATTTGTCAGCTGATGAAGGCGATTTTAAAAGAGAATACTAAAAAATATAAGAAAGTCTGGTACAGCACACCTCATGCAATCACGAGGACGAGCCGCAGAGAATAAAAGGCTTAAGATTATAAGCTGAAAGTAAGTATAAAAATAAGCATGAAAAAAGGACCATGCAGTCCGCAGGTCCTTTTTTAGTGACGGTACATTGCTGCGAGATATAAATAATTAGCACCATAGAAATCCATAACCTCGTGCAAGTAATTTTTAATTCTTTTCATCATATCGATTCACTCCTTTCTCTTGATTACATGGTCATTATAAGATGAAAATACAGATAATGCTTGCCAAATCGGACAAAAAAGTAGACAAATATTGCATTTCAAATATCAAAGTGATAACCTTGGATACAGAGTAAAGCAAAGCAGAAAATAAAAGAGGCGGACAAGAGATTATGCATTTACAATATAAAAATACAAAACAGAATATCCAGGCAGTGCAGAAGAGGGCACGTCACGTTGCGCCGCATCTTCACAATACGCTGGAGCTTGTTTATGTGACGGAAGGAACGCTGGAGCTGGGTGTCGGACAGGAGCTTTATCATCTGGAAACAGGAGACATGGGAATTATATTTCCGGATATCATCCACCATTATCAGGTATTTGGCGCAGATGCACATAAAATTTATCTTGTAAATATAGCGGCAGGAAGTATCGGATTCTTCGGTGAAGAGTTACAGAAATATGCACCTGTCATGCCAGTGATCAAAAGGAGCGAACTGGGAGAAGAGGTTATTCATGCGCTGTACCGCATGATGTTGACGCAGGAATGGGAGTTCACGATTCTGCAAGCGTATTTACAGATCGTGCTTGCAAGATGTGTACCGCTTCTGGATCTGGATGAAAAATCCAAGGTTGGAAGTGATGATCTGATCTATCAGACAGTAGCATATATTTCCGGACATTTCAGGGAAAATATAACGTTGGATAAGATGGCACAGGATCTGTGCGTAAGTAAATATGCGATTTCCCGTGTGTTTTCGGGAACATTTCACAACAATTTTAATCAGTATGTAAATGATGCGAGAATCCGCTATGCATGTTCGCGACTGGAAAATACCCGGGATTCAATCATAGAAATCTGCCTGGACAGCGGATTTGAAAGCCAGCGGACGTTTAACCGTGCATTCAAAGAGCGTTACCGGATGTCACCGAGCGAATATCGGAAAAAATGGAGAGAACATTCCGGTGTTATCAGTTTGTAAAAATGAAAAGAACATCCAGTTATTTTGTGTTTGTAAAAAGAGGACGTTATTATGGAAGATGCTTATGTATTGCAATTATTAAAACCCAAATTTAAAGATTTTCATTTAAGTTTTTGTGGCTATGCAGAATGTGAACCTCTGCATAGCTATGGACCGGCCTCCAGGCCTAATTATATATTACATTATGTAATGAAAGGGAAAGGCATCTATCAGGTGGGGGAAAACAAGTATCATCTGTCAGAAGGACAGGCATTTTTAATTGAACCGGAAAGTCTGACGTTTTATCAGGCAGACAAGGAAGAACCGTGGGCATATCTATGGGTCGGATTTGGGGGGACAGAAGCTTCCAGATTCGTGCGGGATTTGGGACTAAACGGGCGACAACTGACCTGTGAATGTGAATATGGAGATGAATTAAAAGAAATCGTTTTTGAAATGCTTCGTCATACCCAGTCAACAGCAGAAAATCTGTATTATCTCCAGGGAAAGTTGTATCAGTTTTTTTCGGTGCTGGCACGAGGCATTGAGATTAAAGAATATGCAGATAATACAAAAGAAAGCATGCATGTACAGGAAGCGATTGATTATATTAAAAATTCTTATTCGCAAGGTATCACAGTTGCAGATATAGCAGAATATCTGGCATTAAACCGAAGTTATTTATATACAATTTTTATGAACAGCCTTGGAATTTCGCCAAAAGATTTTCTGACAGAATTTCGGATCTCAAGAGGAAAAGAACAGCTCGTACTTACGGAACAGTCGATTGAAGACATTGCAGTTTCCTGTGGGTATCGCAATTCGCTGGCATTTGGAAAAGTATTCAAACAGAAAATAGGAATGACACCAAGTGTATATCGGAACAGTAACCGTAAGAAGGCGAGAACAAGACTGATTTCTGCACAAAATGAATTGGAAGAATATCAAAAACATAAAAAGATTTATGTAAAAGATATTGAGAAAAATAAAGAAAGTAATAGATAAAATGTTCTGAAAGACATCATGTACCTAACATTTGGGATATTATTCTTAACAAAATGGTATAACGGATGTCTTTTTTTTCGCGTTATACTTGCATTATGGAAAAAAGGAACAAGTGCACAAGATTCCTCACTCAGATAACAAATAAATAAAGGAATATTAGAGGAGGAGAATTATGGCGACTCAAAAAGAAAATCAGAGAAATCCGCAGTATAAATACGCATCTACGAGAGAAAAATTATGTTTTGGTATTGGAGCTATTGGCAAAGATGCCATCTGTAATCTGGTAGGAGCATTTTTAATGCTTTATTTTACAGATACTTTGTATCTGGCACCGGCATTTGTCGGAGTACTGTTTTTTGTAGCAAGAATCTGGGATGCAATCAATGATCCGATGATGGGAATGATCGTAGATAATACACATACTCGGTTTGGTAAATTTAGAATCTGGCTGGTGATCGGAACGTTAGTGAATTCCGTTGTATTTGTTTTACTGTTCCATAGCTTTCATTTATCAGGAACTGCCTTGTATGTATATGTATCTGTAATGTATATTTTATACGGAATGACTTATACCGTTATGGATGTTCCATATTGGTCATGGCTTCCAAACTTGACCAATGATCCGCATGAACGTGAAAAAGTATCTGTCATTCCGAGATTTTTTGCAAGTCTTGCAGGATTCTCAGTAGCAACATTTGGTCTTTATATTATTAATCATCTGAATAAGCTTGCAGGAGAAAGTAATCTTTATGCAGAAAAAGGATACACTTTATTTGCTATTATTATCGCAGTCGTATTTATCATTACGATCGGTATTACAGTATTCAATGTAAAAGAAGAATCTACAGTTGGTGCATCAGCAGAAAAAACAAGTTTGAAACAGGCATTTCACGTAATTGTGAAAAATGATCAGCTGCTTGCTTTTATAGGTTTGCTTCTGACATTTAATCTTTGTACACAGATTGCAAAAAGTTTTGCTGTTTATTATTTCAAATGCGTTTGCCATGATGAATATTTGTATTCTATTTTTGGATTTGCGATCATCGCTGAAATGGCCGGACTTGTATTTTTCCCGAAAATCGCCAGCAAGATCAGCCGTGAAAAAGTGTATGCATTTGCATGTGGACTTCCGGTTGCGGGTTTCATCCTTCTTGGAATAGCAGGATATGTTGCTCCGCAGAGCAAGGTATTGGTTGTAATCTGTTGTGCACTGCTGTTCTTTGGTTCAGGACTTTCACTTGGTGTAACAACTTGCTGTATGGCAGATGTAATTGATTATGGAGAAGTAAAATTCGGAGTACGTAATGAAAGTGTAACTTGTTCTGCACAGACATTTCTTATGAAGGCAGCAACAGCTGCCGCAGGTGGATTAACCGGAATCGGACTTCAGATAGTAGGATACAATGCAAAAGCAACAGCTCAAAGTGCAGGAACCGTATTAGGAATCCGCGTATTGATGATTATCATTCCGATTATTCTCGCAATTGTTAGTTTTGGTATTTACAAAAAATATTATATTTTAAAAGATGAGAAGATGGAAGAAGTTACAAGGAAAGTAAACGAAATGCATGCCAGAAAGCAGGATGCATAATTTAAATATAAAAGAGGTAGTTTATGAGAAAAATTATTTTCCATAAGGAAACAAAAACATTTCATTTATATAATGACAAAATCAGCTATATTTTATGTGTATTAGATAATGGACATTTAGGACAACTGTATTTTGGTAAACGAATTCATGATAAGGCAGATTTCTCCTATTTGGTGGAAAAATGTGGACGACCAATGACATCTTATATTTATGAGTGGGATCGTAGTTTCTCGTTGGAACATATCAGACAGGAATATCCGGTTTATGGGACAACAGATTACAGACATCCGGCAATAGAGTTATTGCAGGAAAATGGAAGCAGAATCAGTGAATTTCAGTATGATGGATATGAGATCTCATCCGGGAAACCGAAACTTTCCGGACTTCCGGCAACTTACACAGAAGCAGAAGAAGAAGCACAGACACTGCGTGTTTTCCTGAAAGATTCTTTGACAGGTGCTCAGCTGGAGTTATTATATACTATTTTTGAACAATACAGTGCAATAGCAAGAAGTGCACGTTTAAAAAATAGTGGAAATCAGAATTTACATATATTAAATATGATGAGCTTAAGTCTGGATCTTCCGGACAAGGATTATATATGGATGCAGTTATCCGGTGCATGGTCAAGAGAGCGTTATGTGAAAAACAGAGTTTTAGAACAGGGAATTACAGCAATCGATAGTATGCGTGGAAATTCCTCTCATGAGCATAATCCATTTATGGTATTGAAACGAGAGAATACAGATGAAAATGTAGGAGAAGCCATTGGTGTTAGCCTTATATACAGTGGAAATTTTCGGATACAGGCAGAAGTGGATACCCATGATGTTACAAGAATTACAGCAGGTATTAATCCGACAGGATTTGATTGGAAATTAGAACCTATGGAGAGTTTTCAGACGCCTGAAGCAATGCTTGTATATAGTGATCAGGGACTGAATGGAATGAGTCAGACTTTTCAGAAATTATATGCCAAAAGGCTGGCAAGAGGCTATTGGAGAGATCGGACCAGACCAATTTTGAATAATAATTGGGAAGCAACTTATTTTGACTTTACGGAAGATCGGCTTGTTGAGATCGCCGGAAAAGCTAAAGAATGCGGAGTTGAATTATTTGTACTGGATGACGGATGGTTTGGCGCAAGAAGAAATGACAGAGCCGGTCTTGGTGACTGGGTAGCAAATCCGGATCTTTTACCAAATGGGATAAAAGGCTTAGCTGAAAGAATTGAGAATCTGGGGATGAAATTCGGTCTCTGGTTTGAACCGGAAATGGTAAACAAAGATTCAGATTTATATCGTACACATCCGGACTGGATCATTCAGACCCCGGGAAGAAATACTTCTCATGGAAGATATCAGTATGTACTGGATTTTTCAAGAAAAGAAGTTGTGGATTGTATTTATAATATGATGAAAAAATTATTGTCAGAAGCTAAGATATCTTATATCAAATGGGATATGAATCGCAGCATTACAGAGTGTTACAGTGTAAAACTTCCGGCAGACAGGCAGGGAGAGATATTTCACCGTTATATTTTAGGCGTATATGATTTATATGAACGTCTGACAATGGCATTTCCGGAAGTATTATTTGAATCCTGCGCGAGTGGTGGCGGAAGGTTTGATCCTGGCATGTTATATTATGCTCCGCAGGGATGGACAAGCGACGATTCAGATGCAATTGAACGTCTGAAGATTCAATATGGGACTTCTATGTGTTATCCACTCAGCAGTATGGGAAGTCATGTATCGGTTGTTCCGAATCATCAGGTATTTCGTAATACTCCGTTACATACCCGTGCGAATGTTGCATATTTTGGAACCTTTGGATATGAGCTGGATCTGAATAAATTAACAGAGGAAGAAATCAAAGAAGTAAAAGAACAGATTGTATTTATGAAAGAATACAGAGAGGTGTTGCAGTTCGGAACATTTTACAGATTGAAGAGTCCGTTTGATGGAAATGAAACTGTCTGGATGGTGACCAATGAAGATCGTACACTTGCGATTGTAGGTTATTACCGTGTGTTAAATGGAGTTAATCAACCGTATAGTCGTGTCCGTTTACAGGGACTGAATCCGGATATGCTTTATGAAAATGTCTGGAATCACACAGAAAATTATGGAGATGAGCTGATGAACTTTGGACTTATCACCTCTGATGTAACAGCAGGAGAAGTGCCGGGAGATGCTGTCCCGTGTACGGATTTTGAATCAAGAATATATATGTTAAAAGGGAAAAAGGAGTAGGAGGAAAGAAGAACAATGAAAATAACAAAACGGGCTGGGATGATGATTTTAGGAATCTTGTTTATTGGTCTGTGTGTGTCTTTCCTTCGTTTGTCCGGGTTTGGCGTAGACCCTTTCAGTGCAATGAATCTTGGAATCAGTGGATTTATCGGCTGGAGTTTTGGAACATGGCAGTTATTGATGAATGCAGTGATTCTTGTAATTGTATTTTTCCAGGCAAGGCACTGCATTGGTGCAGGAACTATCATTAATATGATTTTTGTCGGATATATCGCAGATTTTGTTTGTTGGCTGGCACAGGATGTAGTACAGATAGAAATGTCTCTTCCGCTTCGTATAATTGCGCTTGTACTCGCCCAGTTAATGGCATCAATGGGAGTTGCATTATATATGGTTGCGGATATGGGAATTGCACCATATGACAGTGTGGCAATCATTATTGAAAAGCTGACACATCAGAAAATTCCATTTCATAAAGCAAGAGTACTTTCAGATGTGGTTGTAGTAATTGTTGGAATTGCATTTGCAATCGCATCAGGAGCAGGAATCTGGGCTGTTGCAGGAATTGGTACAGTGATTAATGCATGTTTCAACGGACCTTTGATTCAGTTTTTTAAAACAAAACTTGAAAAAATGTAAAGATTCCTGTAAAGAAATGTAATAAAAATTTATAACCCCGCAATAAAAAGGAAAAAGAATTGAATTTAAAAGGTTCTTCTATGATCGAATAAAAATCATAGGAGAACTTTTTTTGCAAAAACAGGATTGCGAGGCAGAAAGGCTACGTTTATAATAAAGAATAGAGAATATAAGGGGAAAAAGACAGATGGCAGAAGAGTTAAAAACGAGAAGAATAAACCGGGAGGATATGCTGGAGCTGACGCGTCGCATGACAATAAGCCGTAACTGTTTTTCGAGAGTTGTAGGAGCGTATTTTGATGAAGAAGGATATGTGGATGGTACATTTAATATTCATTTCTTGAAATTATCAAAAGCGGATCAGGGAAAAAATTTGAAGCTTGCAAAGGCAATCCCGTTTGCAGATACAAACAGGCAATTAAAAGAATATGTATTTCCGAAGACGGCAAAAAAGCCGGGAAGTATTTGGCAGCTTCTGATGGCATTGAAAGAGTGTGAACTCAAAAATGACGGACTTCTGGAAACATTTTACGAAATCCTGGGAGAGAAGCTTAACCAAAACAGGGAATATGGATTTTATCTGTTTTATGGCTGCTATGATGTGCCGAGAAAAGGCAACGACAAGACAGAACAGTGGGAATCCGAAGAAGTATATCCGTTCCTGACAGGTGTATTTGCGCCGGTCAGTGGAGATTACGAGATGGGCGAGCCGCAGTTTGGCTTTTTATTTCCGGCATTTTCGGACCGGAGTGGAGATTCCGGAGCGATTGCATGGTATGAGAAGAATGCAGGCAGACCACATGAGGAATTCTTACAGCTGTTGCAATTAATGTGATTACAGAGTTTGTGCTTGATTCTGACAGAAGATAGAAAAATCAGCAAAAGACAGAAGTATTATTTAAAGGGGGATAAAAGATGTATTATGTACCTGATGGCACACAGATGTGTGGCTATTATGAATGTGAAGAGTGTGGGAACCGTTTCTTATCACTTACGGTAAGACCACAGATGGTCTGTCCGGCATGCGGTGAGCAGCCGGATATGGAGATCGGCCCGGATGAGCCGATGCCTGTAATAGAAGAAACGGCAAAATTATTACAGGTAATCCAGGGCGAAGATGAAGTAGAGAAAATGGATGCTTTGCTTTCCCTTGCAGTAACAGGCGGAAATGAAGAGTGGATATAACGAGCATAAAATACAGCAAAATCCTGATAGTTTCCACCCGGTAACGATTAGATAAAAAAGAGGAAAGTAAAAAACCGCATTGCAGCAAGTTTAATCGCTACTGTAATGCGGTTTTATAATTTTTATAATATTCGGAAAAGCCACCCGTGACAGTATCACGGGTTACAGTTCTTGCACGGCTCATACCCCGAATTGATGAGCTCAGAGCGTTTCCCGGTATATGTTTTCTTATTCTTATCTTTCATCATCTTCACGCTCCGGCAGTCCGGTTTGTGAAATTTGTTCGTGTTCTCGTTAATGATGTAAGTTCCTTTTGCGGAACTCTGTCCGGAACGGCGTGAATCTTTCGCAGAGCTGTCGCCAGTCTCATAATCAATCTTGATTCCCGGCTGTACGTTATACACATATACGCAGTAGGAAATGCCTTTGCCTTTGTCCTCAACAGATTCCGCTTCCATCAGTACACCGTCAGCCAGTAAGTTTTCATCCGTATATATCGGCGTTACCCGGTACAGAACGTGGTTGTTTGTCTCTTTTACATAGTCAGCAACCATATTTTCAAAAGGCAGCATGCCATCTACATTCAGATAGCGCGTTCCGGTCATGAGATTACTTTCGTTCGCATTTTCAGCGGTGAGCTGATAACCGATCAGATGACAGCGGTTGTAGAGGTATTTGCCGTCTACGTTGTTGTACTTCACTGTGTGCCAGCCGGAAGGTTTGACCATACCGATCCGTCCGCGCTTTTCCGTTGGCATGGTTGCTTTGCAGACATTGGCATAAGCAGTGCGGCAGCGGCCGAGCGCATCTAATTTGCTGTACTTCTCAAAGACTTTTTTCGTCAGGTCCGACTTCTTAAAAAACGGTACATTGTTATGAACTTTGATATAAGGCGAACCAGAGTACTTCGGTATCTTAGAAGTACTTACAGCCGAAGTTTTTGCCTTAGAAGCGGCAGCCTTTGTCTTGCCTGCGGTATCAGAACCGGCAGTATTACCGGAATCCGCCTGTGCAGATGTATCATCCGAACTGTCTTCGGCATTCGTATTTTGATCTTCAGATGAAGCAGATTCCTGCGTAGTCGTTTCTTTAGAAGACGAAGACTGTGAACTGTCCCCGGCATCCGCACAGCCACCGAGCACCAGCACACCGGCAAGTATAATATTTGCAAGTAATAACTTTAATTTTTTCATCTTGTCCATATCTCTCTCGTTATCTTATCGTGTGAAAATCCCTTGAACTCCTTCTGGTCTGCCAGAGTCCAGCCGTGCAGATCAATGTCAAAATAATAATCAGCCGGGTAAACACGATTCCAGTGATACAGAACAATCTCATCCAGTCTCGATTCATCAATCAAATATTGTCCGTTTTCAATAAAACAATAGTCGTTGTCATCTGCCTGGATCAGAAAATTATTTGCAACCTGGATCCGGGATGTATCGTCCGTTTCAAACTGTTCAAGACTGTATTCATTCATCCAGATCCGTTCCGGCATCGTATAGGCAAGAATGTCATGACGCACTTCGCGGTCCTTCGACTGACGACGCCGGTTGAACATCATGCCATTGTTGTCATCAACGCAAATAATAAGTTTCATGTAAGCTCCCCTTTCCCTTACTAATGGTAGTGGTTTTATTATACCACAGATGACGAAACTATGTTCGTATAAATTTTACCAGAAATGAATCGTTTAAAATTAAAAGTTGCACTTGTGCTTTCCGGAAGAAGTCACAACTATGAATTCGAGCGAGTGGTATTTACAGCCGCCAATAAATTACATCAGAAATTCCGGGAACATCATAAATCCATGTGTTGCCGAGTGCTGACAAATAATTTCACATGGAATACAGCAGAACATAAATTAAACTGTGAAGATCTGGTTCGAGATGCAGCATTAATTATAGAGTCCATTATTCAGACAGATCTGAAAGCATATTTGCCGGAAAATGGTGGGAAAAAACCGGATGCCAGAGCAAGAATCCATAGAAATTCTGACAGCATCCGTATTTAGTATATCAGAAAATGTATAGGACGGAACCGGCTTAAACGATTGTACCGGGATGCATTTCGATATTATTTCCTGAGAATATCTACAGTATGAGATCCGGCACCGACAAGCTCCGGACGTTCACATATGGTCAGATGATAACGGATAAATGCTTCAAATGTGGCTTCATCCATTGCATTTAATACCGGACGCATATAATCCGAAGGACCGTCGGCTGAAATGACCTTAATCCGTTTCAGACCGGCGGCTTTATTATAGGCATCCATATCTTCAAGCCGTACATAATCATAGAGATCTTCCGCTTCCGGCTGTACACGGAAATCTTTGCTGATCTTGCCATTTTCCAGACATTCGAGAATGTGATTCTGCCTGAACCCGTAAGTCAGGATACTGTATTCATTCATGCAGTATGCAACAAGCATGACACCATCATCTTTCAGAACACGTTTCGCTTCTTTCAAAGCCTGTACTTTCTCTTCTGTCGTGAGCAGATGATACATCGGCCCAAAGACAAGCACCATGTCAAATTCTTTGTCCGGGAACCGTGAAAGCTTCAGGGCATTTCCCTGATAAGCTTTGACGGTACTGTTTTTCTGCTTTAAAATCCCAAGATTGTATTTTACAAGCTCGACAGCCGTAACATCGTAGCCTTCTTCGGCGAGTGCGACACTGTAACGTCCGGTTCCTGCGCCGACATCCAATATTTTCGCATGAGGATCATCCGGCAAATAGGCATGGATATATTTCATGGAAGTTGTAAATTCTACCTGCCCGTGCCGGCTATTCAGACGCTTCTCTTCATTAAATTTATTATAGTATTTTTCTAATTCTGTCATCATAGTAAATAAGGCTCCTTCATAAGTCGCTGAGTTCGTTTAAAAGTATAGCATATTCTGAGGATTTTGAGAGAAAATCACAGAATTTTTACCATTTTCTTGGGAGGTTTGAAAAGTTAGATTCGGTATGGTATGCTAGAAAGGTAAAAGATAGAGAACAAGTAAGAATAAAGGAGGAATCTATCACTATGATAAATTGGAAGAACACAGATACCCTGGCTTCTTATCAGGAGCTTGCAAATGTAAAACGTGTGAATCTTGCAGAAGCAATGTCAGGTGAGCAGGGAGCAGAGCGTGTGAAAAATTACAGCGTTTCTATGACAGAGGGACTTGATTATAATTATGCTGCAAAAGAAGTAGATGATACTGTGATCGATGCACTTGCCAAACTGGCAGATGAAGCACAGCTTGTTGATAAATTCGAAGCACTTTACAACGGAGAAGTAATCAATACAGGAGAGAACCGTCTTGTACTTCATCATCTGACACGTGGACAGCTTGGAGATAAAGTAGTGGCAGACGGTGTAGATAAACGAGCATTCTATGTAGAACAGCAGGAGAAGATTGCTGATTTTGCAAACAAAGTACATGCAGGAGAGATTGTAAACGGAGCCGGCGAGAAGTTTACAACTGTCGTACAGATCGGTATCGGCGGAAGTGATCTAGGACCACGCGCAATGTATCTGGCACTTGAAAACTGGGCAAAGAAAAACGGTCTGTTTAAAATGGAAGCAAAATTTATCAGTAACGTAGACCCGGATGATGCGGCAGCAGTTCTTAATGCCATTGATGTTGCACATTCTATTTTCGTACTGGTATCCAAGTCCGGAACAACATTAGAGACCCTGACCAATGAATCTTTTGTAAAAGATGCATTAAAGAACGCAGGGCTGGATGCAAGTAAGCATATGATCGCTGTAACAAGCGAGACATCACCGCTTGCAAAGAGTGATGATTACCTTGCAGCATTCTTCATGGATGACTATATCGGAGGACGTTATTCTTCTACATCTGCAGTTGGTGGAGCTGTACTTTCACTGGCATTCGGACCGGAAGTATTTGCACAGTTCCTGGAAGGAGCAGCGGCAGCAGACAAATCTGCAACGAACAAAGATGTGCGTAAGAATGCGGCACTTCTGGATGCTATGATCGGAGTATATGAGAGAAACATCCTTGGTTATCCGGCAACAGCAGTACTGCCTTATTCACAGGCTTTAAGCCGTTTTCCGGCACATTTACAGCAGCTGGATATGGAATCCAATGGTAAATCTGTAAACCGTTTCGGAGAGCCGGTAGATTACGTGACAGGACCGGTGATCTTCGGAGAGCCTGGAACAAACGGACAGCATTCTTTCTACCAGCTTCTGCACCAGGGAACAGATATTGTACCGCTTCAGTTTATCGGATTCAAGAACAGCCAGATTGGCACAGATGTTGTGATTCAGGACAGCACAAGCCAGCAGAAATTATGTGCAAACGTTGCAGCACAGATTGTCGCATTTGCATGTGGTAAATCTGACGAAAACCGCAATAAGAACTTCGAAGGCGGACGTCCGTCAAGCATTATCATCGGAGAGAAGCTTGATCCGAAGACATTAGGTGCGCTGCTTGCTCATTATGAGAATAAAGTAATGTTCCAGGGATTTGTATGGAACCTTAACAGTTTTGACCAGGAAGGCGTACAGCTCGGAAAAGTCCTCGCAAAACGTGTACTTGCACACGAGACAGACGGAGCACTGAAAGTATTCAGCGATCTGTTGAATATTTAATATACGAAACAGTTTTAAAAGGGGGTAGTCCGAATAAGGATGCCCCTCTTTAGATATGTGTAAAATTGGATGTAGTAGCCAGATTATGAATAATGATCATGGCATCATAATAAAAGAAAAAAATCCCCACAGCTTGTACCGATTTATTAACAGAATGGATACAGGCTGTGGGGTATTATCGTTATAGAAGTGTTATTAATAAATTATGGCAACTATATTATAAAGTTGTATTATTAAATGACCCAATAGTATTTAGCGCACACAGATATAAACCATATAAGCTGCATACATCAGAAGCATAAGGATACCTTCTTTGCGGTTGATCTGCTGCCTGGTCCATGCAAATGCAAGAACGATCACGCTCATAATAATGAGCAGGATAATGTCGATGACATTTTCCATCAGGAATGAGATCGGGCTGATCACAGTTGCAATTCCGAGTACGAATAAAATATTGAAAATATCTGATCCGATGACATTGCCAAGTGCCATATCAACTTCGCCTTTTTTAGCGGCGACCAGTGAGGTGACAAGTTCCGGAAGACTGGTTCCCATAGCAACGATCGTAAGTCCGATCAGTGTCTGACTGAGTCCCATCCTGGAAGCAATGGACGATGCACCGTCAACAACGAAATCTCCGCCAAATTTGATTGCGATCATACCTCCGATAATAAAGACAAGACTCTTCCATGTTGGCAGGATTGCAATATTTTCTTCTACAAATTCAGCCTGTTCTATCTGTCCTGACTGTGCGGGATCCGAGAGAATTGCTGCACGGGCTTTCTTTGCAGACTGGATCATCCAGAGCAGATAGCCGACAAAAAGAACCAGGAAGATAATTCCGTCAATGTGTCCGAGTGTCATGCCGATATAGCCGAGTACAAGCATCAGTGCCGCACAGATGATAGAGAGCGGAAATTCCTTCTTCAGTGTATCCTGGCGGATCGTCAGAGGAGAAAATAATGCGCAGGCGCCACAGACAACCATCAAATTGAAAATGTTCGATCCGATGACATTGCTGACGGCAAGGCTGTTGTTATTTGCAAGTGACGCAGTCACGCTGACTGCACATTCCGGAAGACTGGTTCCCATAGCAACGATCGTCATACCGATGAGCATGGCAGGAACATGGAATTTCTTAGCGACAGAAGAACTTCCTTCGACAAAAAAATCCGCTCCTTTGATAAGTAACACAAATCCAATCACGAGAATCAGAATAGCTTTTAATAATTCCATTTTACGAAATCCTTTCTGAAATTTTTGAATAAATAATGTATTTTATATTTATATAATGATACCCAAATTTGGAAGCCTGAATCCACATGAGATTGCTCATGAGCGGATGAAAGACTTGCTGGACATTACATCTATTCTATTACATACAGTGCTAAAATGCAACAAAATTAGAAACCCCTGTTTTTAACAGTTATGTTACTAAAATGAGGTAGAAAAGCCATATATTCTATGGTATCATAAACAAAATATATTTTTCCTTAGAAAGAGAGAATCATTATGCAGGTAGATGAATTTGAAATATCAAAACCAATCGATCTTAAGAAGCTGTTCCGTCTGCTTGCGTAGCTTCTTGAACGGGACATAATAAGCGCAGAAAATAACAATAAAAATATCCCCATTGTGTGTGGTGCCACAATGGGGATATTTTCTATATTTTGTTGTTAAAATAAGGGGGCTTTTTTATACGCTCGGCTCAAGCGCTTCCTCAGATTCAACAGCTTCTGTAGTTTCTGCGATAATTTCTTTTACAAGTATTCCTTTCTTCTCGCGGATGTGTTTGAAAACTGTTCCGCCTATAAATCCTGCAAGTAAACCGCCTGCTGCTGCAAATGCAAGAGAGATTACAACAGTTCCCGGCGCATTAAATGCAAATGGTGCAAGAAGTCCAGGAATTGGAGAAGCTGTACCAGGCGCATTATTCACAATGTGGAATACCGCCGCTGAGATACCTGCAAGTCCGCCGCCAAAGAAATTCGAACAATAGATAGGAATTGGATTGGCAGTTACGATCGGGGCCTGTGTTAAAGGCTCTAACATAACGCCGATTACGTTACCTCTGTTACCAAGTTTCAATTTGTGGAATATCATACCGTTTGTGAAAGAACCACCAAAGCATGCAACTGCGGCAATACCCATTGGAAGTCCTGTCAGCCCTAACATGGCTGTCAGTGCCATAGAACTTAACGGTGATGTACAGATCATTTTCATAATACCACCGAGCAAGAATCCCATAACGATCGGGGACTGATCGGTTGCTGCTGAAATTGTAAGACCGATTCGTGATAATAAGATGTTCACACCCGGTTCTACACTTACAACGATAATACGTGCGATTGGAGCGACTGCAAGAGCACCAACGATTACGTTCACACCTTCCGGAAGTTTCTTTTCAATAATCGGTGCAACAAATCCTACGATATATCCTGCGATAAATCCAGGAAGGATTCCGTAACCTGCAACGGCTACACCGGCTACTACTCCGTATAACGGGTTAGCTCCCATACAGATTGGAACCATGATTGCCGCTGCAACACCACCCATGCTTCCGGATGTGGTTCCAACCTGTTTTAAAAATGAAATACCAAACAAATCTCCGCTGATATAGCTGTGAATTGCCTCGACAAGGAATGTTGCAACGGCTGCATCTGCCATACCTGACATTGCAAGCGATCCCTTCGGCATCTTAAGACTGAACAGTGAAAACACTGCTAATGTTGCGACCAATAAAGCTACACCTGATAAAACTGTTACCATACGTTACACCTCTCAACTTTCTTTGATTTAAAAATTCTATAAGTCCGTCCGTTTATTGATAGGTATAATATATATGCACGGTTACAAAAAGTTTCAATAGGTGACAATATGCATACAAATAAGCGCGATTATTATAAATCATTGTGCATTTTGACAACGAAAAGCGAGAGAAGTCAGAAAATGACGAATCTTCAAATTACCGTGTCTGACAGTTTTTTGACGAATACAATCCATTTCTTTCCGCACCTGTTCAAAATTGTAAAGTGTACTGGAATAATCAACGAAGATCTCGTTTGAGTAATCATCCAGACCGAGATGTGCCAGATTGACAAGACCGTTAAACGCAGTACGGCGGATACGCTGCTCCATGGACTTCGGATTATCACAGAATTTACTGCACAGTTCGCTGACAGTCATTGTATCCACGCTTTCCGGGTGCATACACATGTATTTGACGATCGTAATAATATCTTTGCTACCGGTATCGCCTATAATTCCGAGACGTGTAAGGATCGTGCGCAGATTTGCCTCAATCTGCTGCTCATTTGCTGACTTGGAAACAGAGGATTTGTTTGTGTCAGGGGTAAAAATATTATGCATCTGCTGAACCATCCGTTTCATGGAAAGACCGTCGCTGACTTTGCGGATGATGGATTCCACTTCTACGCTGTTGATTGGTTTCTGGATGAAAAATTCTACACCGGCTTCATAGGCAGAAGCAATCATATCCTTGGAAGCAACCTGTGACAGCATAATATAGGCTGCGTCCGGAAGAATTTTTTTCGCTTGCTTGATGAAAGAAATGCCGTCCATCTCCGGCATAAGGAAATCGACAAGAACGATGTCCGGGCGCATGACAGGCAGATCTGCCAGTGCCTCTGCTGCGTTTTCCGCACTTCCGCAACAGACACCGAGTCCACGCGTATTTACGATCAGTTTTAAAATGTTTGTAATGTTTTTATCGTCATCTATAAAATAAAAAGACATCATGATTTGATCACCTCAATTTGATTCTTTGGTATGCTTACTGTAAAAGTTGTATTTCCCGGCACGGATGCCAGTTCGATTGAACCGCCGAGACGTTTTTCGACAAGATCTTTCACAAGACCAAGACCGATTCCACGGCTTACTTCCCCGGTTTCAAAATTAATTTTGGTTGAGAAACCGGTATTAAAAATCTCATCTTTGTATTCAACCGGGATTCCCGGACCGTCATCTGTAATTTTGAAAATGACAGCTTCATCCTGGGAAAATATGGAAATCATAAGAGTTACAGTCTGTTCCTGTGCGGCTTCCAGTGCATTGATGAGAAGATTACGGAAAATGGATAACAGCTCATAATGTTTGGAAGTATAAAAATTTGTTTTGCAGATAAATTTAAAATTCAGTGTCTTATCCATGGAATCAGCAAGTGTAAACATGGAAGTCTTAAGCAGTGTGAAAATCTCTTCCAGATACATGCCGTCCTGTTCGACTTCCTCGTTCAGTGCTTCAGAAATTCCACGCATGATCAGAAGGTATTCTTTCTTGATCTCGTGGATATCTCTTGCAGTTGCCAGAGCGGAAGTAGATAATTCTGCCGGAACATCGGCCTCCGTCAGCTCCTGATATAATTTGTAAGAATGATTCATTGTCTCTTCAATAAGCAAAGTATTTTTCTGCATCCAGACCATTTCCCCATTCAGTTTGGAAATGAGAAGAACGAGGCGCTGATAACGCTCTTCATGTTCCTTTTTCAAAAGAAGCATCCGGTATTTTTCAAAAAGTGTCAGAATCAGCCAGACCACACAGGAGCGGAAAAAAGCTGTCAGGAAAATACCTGTCTGCAGGCGGATATGAAATGCGGAAATATCCAGACGTACAAGCAGTTCCAGAAAGTTTGCCACATAGTCAATTACGGTCAGAACGAGTAGTGTGTGATTTCGGTTCGGATATTCTGAAAATGCAGTTGTGTCTATATCTTTTCGCTGCGTCAGTTTTCTGAAAAAGCTTTTGCCGGAAGATTTCCATGATGTTATATTTTTAACATATATATATAGAAGAAACCCGTAGCAAAGATAGAATGTCATTTCAGGAAAATACCGGGAAATCGGTGCTGTAGTATCTGTTACGATCCATGCAAGCAGCATACGGAGTGAACAGACGCCGACTGCTGAAAGCACTGTCACCGGAATCAGTGGAAAATCCTGGATCAGAAATGTCATGGCAGACAAAAAAATCACAGCAACAGATAGCTGAAAGTTCCGGGTGAACAAGCTGATGCTAAGCTGTGAGAGAATAATAATGACTGCACTGTAAAAACATGATTTCTTTATCGGTATGTTCATTGTAAATTATCCTCAGTGAAAAAATTCTGTTTGCATATCGTGGCGGGTTCCAAAGTTTGTCATCCATATATGAGCAAGCTCATATGGATTTAAACTTTTGAACCCTAGTATCATATCTAGTGTATCTGACAAAATGACGAAAATCAATAGTTATACTATGATTATTTTTGTTATATTTATAATAACATAACAAAATATTTTTTGACAAATATTAGAGGATTATTGTAAACTATAAACAGTTTCCAAAAGACTGCATTACGGATTGGTATGGTAATTGCAGAGGGGTAACAAATCTAATAAGAAAGAAGGAACAACAAATGACAGTACCAGAGAGACTCGAAGCACTTCGCAAACGGATGGAGGAGAAGAAGATTGATGTTTATGTAGTGCCAACCGCTGATTTCCATCAAAGTGAATATGTTGGGGAACATTTCAAGGCGAGAAAGTTCATCACAGGATTTTCTGGTTCCGCAGGGACAGCAGTCATCACAAAGACAGAGGCAAGACTGTGGACGGACGGACGTTATTTCATCCAGGCTGCAAAGCAGTTGGAAGAATCTACAGTAGAGCTGATGAAGATGGGAGAACCGGGTGTGCCGGAGATGAATGCTTACATCGAGAAAGTGTTACAGGCAGGGGAAACACTTGGATTTGACGGAAGAGTAGTATCTGTCGGAGAAGGTCAGGGCTATGCGGACATTGCAGCAAAGAAAGACGCACATGTGAATTACCAGGAAGACCTGATCGATGAGATCTGGAGTGACCGCCCGGCAATGTCAGAAGAACCGGCATTTGATCTGGATGTGAAATATGCAGGAGAGACGGTTGCTGACAAACTTGCAAGAATCCGTAAAGAGATGAAGGATGCAGGAGCGAATACACATGTAATGACAACACTGGATGATATCTGCTGGATGCTCAATATCCGTGGAAATGATATTGATTTCTTCCCGATGGTATTATCTTATGCGATCGTTACAATAGATGGCGTAGAGCTGTATATTGATGAACGTAAACTGGATGATGCGTTGAAAGCAAAGCTGGCAGCAGATGGTGTGAAACTTCATCCGTACAATGACATTTATGAAGATGTGAAAAAGTTTACAGAAGATACAGTTGTGATGGTTGATCCAGGTAAATTGAACTATGCAATTTTCAATAATATTCCGGAAAATGTGAAAACAATTGAGCAGAGAAATCCGGCAATTCTTATGAAAGCAATGAAGAACCCGGTAGAGATCAAAAACATCCGCAAAGCCCAGATCAAAGACAGTGTAGCTCATGTCAGATTTATGAAATGGCTGAAAGAGAATGTCGGAAAGATGAAGATCACAGAGATGAGTGCGTCAGACAAGCTGGATGAGTTCCGTGCAGAGATGGGCAATTTCATCCGCCCGAGCTTTGAGCCAATCTCTTCCTTTGGAGAGCATGGAGCAATTGTGCATTATACATCATCTCCGGAGACAGACGTTGAGCTGAAAGAGGGACAGCTGTTCTTAACAGATACAGGCGCCGGATTTTATGAAGGATCTACAGATGTAACAAGAACTTATGCATTAGGCGAAGTGCCGCAGATCATGAAAGACCATTTTACATTGGTTGCGATCAGTAACTTGCAGCTTGGCAATGCAAAATTCTTAGAAGGATCTACAGGTATGGTTCTGGATATCCTTGCAAGAAAGCCTTTCTGGGACAGAGATTTGAACTTCAATCACGGAACAGGACATGGAGTTGGTTATCTGCTTAATATCCACGAAGGACCGACTGGATTCCGCTGGAAATACCGCCCGGGCGAGACTGAGCCGCTTGCAGAAGGCATGATCATCACAGATGAGCCGGGAATCTATATTGAAGGTTCCCATGGTATCCGTCTGGAAAACGAACTTCTGACAAAGAAAGGAACTCTGAACGAATATGGACAGTTCATGTATTTTGAAGCGATTACACTGATTCCGATGGATTTAGATGCCATCAACCCGGATATCATGACAGCAGAAGACAAGAAGCTGCTCAATGATTATCATGCGAGAGTATACGAAGTGATTTCGCCATATCTGAATGACGAAGAGAAAGCATGGCTTGAGAAATACACAAGAGCAATTTAACAGAGATAGAGAACTTCATGGCTGGCGCTTCCCGTTTCCGGGGGCGCCGGCTTTATTGCTATATAATTTTAAAAAAATTGAAAAAATCACAAAAAAACACCTCAAAAAAAGTGTATATTTGGTTAATCTGTTTGTTATAGAAGAGATATAATAAGACCGTAACAAGAAAACCTACTTAACACACCTCTTTGTATTGTAAGACAAAGTCGAAGGATGCTAAGCATATCAGATTTTTGGAGGAAAAGATAAATGAATACTTTAAAAGCTGAAAAAAGAAGCATGGACATCAAAGCAAAGAAATTAAGAAGAGAAGGATTTGTTACGGGCAATGTATTTGGCCGCGAGATGAAAGAATCTGTTCCGGTAAAAATGGACAAAAAAGAAGTAGAAAGCCTTCTGAAGAAGAATAATAAAGGAAGTCAGGTTATGCTTGATGTTGACGGAACAAAACATAACGTACTGATTAAGGATATTCAGTTTGATCCGATTAAAAAACAGATCAACGAAGTAGATTTTCAGGCATTGGTAAGCAACGAAGCAGTTCACTCTGTAGCTGAGATCGTATTGGTTGATGCCGAGAAAGTAACAACAGGTGTATTGGAAGAACATCTGGAAGAAGTAGCATTTAAGGCATTACCGAAAGACCTTGTAGATAAGATTGAAGTCAATGTAGGCGATATGCATGCAGGTGATACAATCAAAGTAAAAGATCTGGATATTGCCAAGAATCCGGAGATTACATTATCTACGGATCCGGAAGCACTGATCGTAAGTGTAACAGAAGTTCATGCATCAGCAGATGATGAAGAAGCTGAAGACGGAGAAACAGCAGAAGCATAATACAAAATGCCTGGATAGAAAATTTGAGATTGTAAAAAATAAGAAGCACATTCTGATGCAAAGATGAGAAGCGTTAGGATGTGCTTTTTAATAATAGAAAACGACAGCCACTTACGACCGTCGTTTTTGATATAGTAAATTATGTTATTGCAGTTTATTTCACTGTAAGTGTCTTGGAGAAACTTACCTTCGTACCGGTTTTCAATTTAGCAGTGATCTTCACCTTACCGGTTTTGGAGCCTTTCTTCACAATTCCGTTCTTATTGACAGTAGCGATATCTTTATTGCTGCTGGTCCAGGTAAAGCTGGATGGATTAAGAATTGGGCGTGCATACATGTATGGACTGTTGTAGTCGGTATACAGTCGCATGGAAGGATTTTCATTGTAGAGCTGATCGACGGAGGAGCGCATTGAAAAATATTTCTTTTTCAGATATTCATTCTTGGTGTCTACATTTTTCGTGTATTTTACCTTGGATTTGGACTTCTCTACTTTTTTAACTTTGGTATTACTGAACTCAATAGAGTATGTTACGGAAGTGATATAGTCGTACTCTGTTGTTGTGTAAGTAGCGGCGATACCGGCGCACTTTGCCTTGGAGAGCAGTAATCCTTTACGGTGAGGCGGAGAAGCAATCCAGGAATCAACAACTGCTTTTGCACTGGTTATACTGCCTGAAGCACCAAAGTCGGAAGGCTACATGTAGTAACTTCCGCCGATTTCCAGACAGTCTTCATAGCAAATACGTTTATTCAACGTCTTGGTAAGTTTCCCGTTCGGTCTGCGGTGCGGGCTGGTCTGTGGTGTGTAAATATTCAGTTCCGCACCACGGGTGATGGCAGCCTTTGTAAGATCCTTATCCAGTTTCAGAGCTTTCAGATGTTTTTTCTTACGGTATTTGTTCACATACTTTAAAATAGCCTGTGCCTGTTTGTAATCCTAGGTTACAGTAAGGGAAATCTTACCGGTAGCAGGAGTTTTTGCTTTTGCATATGCGGTTGATGCGCCTGTAAATCCTGCAAGTTCCACGACGAGAGTGGCAGAAAGTGCAACGCAGGCAAGTCGCTTGAACCATTTGTTTTTCATAGCTTTTCCTCCGATGAATAAATATTCTATAAAATGAGTATATCATACATGCGTATGTATGACTATATAAAAAAGAAATCCCGGCATAATGCCGGAATCCCTTTTCCATTGTATCATCTTATTTTGTTTTTAAAGATTTTACTTTTGACCAGTCAGAGTGGAAGTTTTTCGCTCCGACTTTCTTGTAAGTTCTGATTCTTACATAATATTTCTTGTTCTTCTTTAAGTTCTTAATTGTCTTAGAAGTAACTTTGTTCTTAGAAATTGTAACAGTTTTTACTTTGGAACCAAATCCTTTCTTAACAGAATACTGAATCTGATAACCGGTAACCTGCTTGGTCTGTTTTTTCCAGGTTGCCTTGAATGCTTTTTTGCCAGCTTTTACAGATTTCAGAGAAGTTGCTACCGGGCTGATCTTGAATGATTTAGTGATCTTTCCTGTGTAGTTTCCTTTGAATGTTACAACTGCTTTTGCTCTTCCGACTTTTTTATTAGAAGAATATTTTACAGTATAATCCGTGCCGTTTTTCAGCTTCTTACCTTTTACAGTAACCTTTACAGCTGGTTTTACAGCTTTTCCGTTGTAAATGTAACGTACTTTGCTTAAGGAAACCTGGCTGGATTTTACAGCCGTTTTCTTAGCAGGCTTATCCTGATTCGGTTTATCCGGAGTTGGTTCATCTGCAGATTTGTATTCAATAACATTGTTGTACATAGAGATGGATCCCATCTTGAAAGTAACGATTCCGTTGCTTTCTGTGAAGTTCAGTCTCTGGAGTTTACCGTTTTTGTCGATGTAGTAAACATTTTTTACAGCTTTTCCTTCCGGAACCACTCTTGTGATTACGAAATCACCGGCTGCCAGTTTGGAAATCTCAGTTCTGTACATGTTGATTGCATCGATATCAACAACTTCATAATCTTTGCCTTCTAATTCATCAACTTTGTAATCTTCTAATACGCGATCGTTGATGTAGTAGCTTCCTTTACCGAAGTTCAGACCTGTAACTGTTGTGTTGTTTGAAGAGCCAACCATAACAACGTCACGGTCATGTTCTGTTCCTTTATCTACGAGGTAAATGCCTCCGACGCTTCCGCAGCTGAAGTGGTTGAATGTGTATTTTCCTGCTCCATATTCGGATTTGTCTTTTACAGTTAATGGGAAGGATTCTACGCCGTATTTGTCGCTTTCTACCTGTACCATGTAGTTGTAATCTTCCATCAGGCTTACGTTGAGGTTTCCTTCTGCATCACTGACACCATTTACAGTTTCGTAAGGGCTTACCAGTTTTACGTTAACATCCGGAACTGTGTTCATGTTACCTTCTTTGTCTACATAGTATACTGGAAGGCTTACATTGACACGTGCAGCATCTTTTGGATCTTCCAGAGCTGTCTGTCTCTTTGTGAGATCAAAGCTGCTTTCATTTTCATTGCATTTATAGCAAAGTGGTTTGTCCCCTGTCTTAGACAGAGTGATGTAATGATTTGGCATCTCGTATTCGGAATCCTCAGCATATACGATGTAGTGATGATCTTTGAACATTTCTACATCCGGAAGTACTCCGTTGTGAGATTTAACAGTAGTTTCAATGGTCTGTGTTGAGCAATTGTAGAATACAAATGTAATATCTTTGTCCAGTGGAGCAGAGCTCTCTGTAGCTTCATTGTATTCATTTACTTTCATATCTTTTAAAGTAACTTTGTCTGCGGCATAAAGTGTTTTTACTTCCTGGCTGTCACCGCATTCATCATCAGAGAACTTCTTGCCGGTTGTATTTTCCTTACCGTCGATTCTCTTAAGATCCAGGTAGTTGTAGTTCAGACGTCCTTCGATATCTTCCACATCATAGCCTTTCAGGACAGCCTGTGTCTTGCCGGCTTTATCCTGCTGGAACTGGAATGGAATACCGCCCAGTTCTTTGTACTGCTTGAATAATGGGTTTGTATCGAAATCAATCTCATAAGTATCATTTTCATCCAGAGTCAGAAGATAGTCGGTGTAACTTTCACCCATAACAACAACTTCACCTTCACGGCTCAGGACAGTTTTGGATTTATTTGTATCCAGACGGGTCATCTTGAAGGATAATCCGCCTTCTGCGTAATAACCGTTGTCAGAGAGCAGTAAGCTCATCCAGCAAGAAGCCGGAACGATACAGCTTGGATCCTGTTTCTTGTCCAGTTTCTTTACAACGATCTTAGTGCATACCTGCTCGTCAGCATCAATACCTTCATCATAGTCATAATAAAGTGGAGCCTGGTTGTCATAACGTGCGTAAATACGCATTAATTTATCACTCTTGTAAGCACCTACGATATTGTGTGTCTGCCAGTATTTGTTAGCTACATCAAAACCAATCTTGTACTGTACTTCGGCTTTCATCTTTACACCGGAGAGCTTACCGTCTTTGGTCGTATAACGTGTAGAGTAGTTATTACTATCCAGAAGGGTCTGCATGTTGATGAGGTCAAATGCCATACCATCTTCTACCGGAGTACCGTCTTCGTATACAACGTCGATATCAGCAACGTTTACATCCTTATTGTAAGGTACTTTTACCGGATCTTTTGCGCCATATTCCTTAACCGTAAGTTTTCTGACAGGTGTCTTTGTGATGGCCTCGGTTTCATTGTCATAATGTAACAATGTTTTGGAATTCTGGGTTGCAGCTACACGAACGAAACCGTCCTGTGCGTAAGCCAGTTCATAATCAGTCCAGAAATCTTCATCTTCGTAGTCATCGATAGAAACTTTATACGGAACACCGGCTTCCAGTTTTAAGTTGGAAAGTTTACCATCTTTTGTAGTGTAGGAAACAGTATCATTTGCTGCATCATCTGTATTATAGAAAGCAAATACATGTCCGTCTTCTACTGGCTTTCCATCTGCATATGTAACCTGTAAAGAAGGAATGGTAACTTTTTCTGGTTTTGAATCATCTGCGCCATATTTCTTAACAAGAAGCTGACGGATTGGAGTTCCGGTAACTTTGTTGTTGGTTGTGTCATAGTAGAATAATGTTTTGGAATTTTCATCTACACCGGCACGGACGAATTCGTCCTCAGCATAAGCCATTTCGTAATCAGCCCAGAAATCTTCATCTTCATCAGGGCTGATACCAAATTTATACTGTTCATTTGCAAGAAGTTCAACATTGTAAATCTTACCATTCTTCACAGTATAAGTATCCGGGTAAGAAGATTCACCGGCGAAAGAAACTTCAATAACATGTCCGTTTTCTACAGGTTTACCGTCTGTGTAGTTAACCGGAACAGAAGGAATGGTAACTTTAACCGGATCTTTTGCGTCGTATTTTTTGATGACTAATTTACGGACAATTTTGTCTGTAATCTTGCCCTCTGTCATATCGTAGTGTAATAAAGTTTTGGAATCTTTATTTACAGCGACACGGACGAAGCCATCCTGTGCGTAAGCCATATCATGTTCTTCAATATAATCCCAGTCATTCCAGCTTAACGTAACTTTATAAGATACACCTGGAACCATTTCGATATTTTTAATTAAACCATTTTTTACTGTATAAGAAGATTGCGCGCCGTCTTCGCTGTTGAAGAAATCTATGGTAACGCCATCTTCTACCATTTTCCCGTCAGCATAAGTAACAGGTATAGAATTAATTGTTACTTTCTCGACTGCTTCATCATCATCTTTCTTATCGCCGTCGTCTTTTGCATTATCTTTTGTGTCATCTGCTGCTTTTGCCTGTTTCTTTACAGTTGTTTTTTCTACTGCTTTAGATTTGGCCGCCTTTTTATCAGCAGATTTGTTTTCGACTTTTGCGTCGTCTTTTTGATCTTTGTCTTCTGTTACAGTTTCAGCTTTTTTGTCTGTTGCTGATTCTGCTGTGTCCGGGATTGTGATCTTACCGGACTCGTCCTGCCGGTCATCTGTTGCCTCTGTCTGGACTGCTGTGGTATCCACGTCTTTCGCGTATACGAAATTCGTTGGAATCATCGTCAGCGTCATCGCAGAAGAGAGCAGAATTGCGGCAAGTTTTGCAAATCTTTTTTTCATAACTTTCCTTTCCTCTCTTTAAAATTAGTAAAAATTTATAACAGACCACTTTTATTATAACTTTCTATAAGGAAGATTGCATAATCGATAATTATAATAAATGAGGGTATTTATAGGATCTATGAATTTGAATACAGGTGACACAGGAAATATAATAGTATCAAAGTGAATGTGCCGGTGAATGAAATGCCGGGGACTACAATGGGAGGAAAAAGAAAATGAAAAAGAAAGTGATCAGTATTTTGCTGGCGGCAGCGCTGATGATCGGTATGACGGGTATACCGGCAAAGTCCGCATCTATTGGAAATCTGTGCGTACAGGCGGCGGATGCGGTGGAACTTAAGAAGCCGCAGATAGAAACAGACACATCGATGGAAGCCGGACAGCGGGTGACGTGGGATACGATTTATTATGGATATTATCCACAGACGGAGATTGTGTCGGAGAAGACGCAGTGTGGTGCGGCGAAGAATCAGAAGTGGAGTAAAGAATCCGATTATGAAGTTAATGATAAAGTATATCAACAACTGCAAGACGCTAAATATACGAAAAATGGAGATACGGTCATAGATGGTGTAAAATATCGCCGAATCCGAAAGGAAGACAGCACTTTTCCTGCAACAAGCGGACAGGATATCCCACATTATTATTTCTGGGCAAGAAGTGTGACGTATCACTATTTCCGTTATGAACCGATCCGCTGGCGTGTGTTAAATATAGCAGATAAGAATGCACTTCTGCTTGCGGATGTCTCATTGGATGACCAGCTATATAATAGAGAAGCAAAAGATACGACATGGGAACAGTCATCGATCCGGAGCTGGCTGAATGGATATGGAGAGGAAAAAGAGAAGAACTTTAAGGATACAGCTTTCCGGGAAAAAGAGCAGCAAGCGCTTGTAAATACTTCGCTTCAGAATTTGGGAAATTTACATTATGATACGGTCGGCGGATCTGATACGAATGACAGGATTTTTCTGCTTGCGGAAATGGAAGTGTACGGCGGTGCGCAGGCACTGACGCATGGATTTATTTCCAATTATCGTGACGGTGATCCGGGTGCGAGAGATGAGGCGCGTCGCTCCAAGAGCTCCACTTATGCGAAAGCAATGGGCGTGTGGAGCAATTATGAGGATGGATTTATCGGCAACTGTCTCTGGTGGACACGCTCGCCGGGACAGTACCAGAATTATGCGGCATATGTATGCAATTATGGATTTATCCGTAATTATGGGGAATTGGTGGATCGCAATCATATTGGGGTGCGTCCGTCTCTGATCATTGATCTTTCGGATGAGAGCAACTGGTCTTATGGTGGAACCGTTTGCAGTAATGGGGAGCAGAATGTGACAGAAGCTCCGGCATTGAATGTATTTGCAGATCAGAAGATGGATTATGTGGATGAGCCAGATGACGGAAAGAAAGATGATGATAAAAAAGACGACGATAAGAAGGATGATAACAAGAAGGACGATAACACACAGAAGCCGTCAGAGATCAAAGTGAGTTCTGTGAAAATCACTTCCGCATTGTCGAAGAAAATTGCGGCAGGAAAGAGTGTGCAGTTAAAGACAACTGTCGCACCGGCGAAAGCAAGCAACAGGGCTGTAACGTGGAAGACAAGTAATAAGAAATATGCGACTGTGAACAGCAAAGGACTTGTGAAAACACTGGCAGCAGGAAAAGGCAAAACGGTAACGATCACGGCGACAGCAAAGGATGGAAGCAAGAAGAAAGCAAGCATCAGACTTTCTATATTAAAAGACCGTGTGAAATCTATTTTCATGAAAGGAACGAAAACACTTGCCCGCGGAAAGAGCAGCAAATTGAAAACGACAGTGAAGACGACCGGAAAGAAAGTAAATAAGACACTTCGCTATACAAGCAGTAACCCGAAGTACATAAAAGTCAGCTCTTCCGGTAAAGTCACGGCGCTGAAAAATGCAAAAAAAGGTGCGAGCGTGAAGATCACGGCGATGGCGCTGGATGGAACGAATAAGAAAGCAAGTGTGAAAATTAAGGTAAAATAAAGTAGTAAGCATTATTAATGGAATAGGGCAAAAATAAGAACATAAGAAACTGGAATGAAAGAAGCGCCTGCTTCGCAGATGTTATGAATCTGTGGAACAGTCGCTTCGTGGTTTAATATTCGGAGAAAGTATAATGTACAAATAAAAATCCCAGCAGGCGTATATCTGCTGGGACTTTTAGAGTTAAGATTCTACCGGAAAATCATAATCAAGGATCTTCTCGATAGAACGATTCGTCTCGTAAAATTCATTTTTCAAATAAGCAAGCCGCTCTTCGCCGGATGCTTCCAGATGATAGTAAACACGGATCATCCGTTTCCCGGCAGGCTTCTTATAATCGGAGATATATCCCTTTTCGATAAGTTTGTACAGGGCGGGATAAAGTGATCCCTCCGGAACTGTCAGATAATCGTCCGACAATTCTTTGATTAGTTTGGAAAACTGATATCCGTAACAGTCTCCCTGTTCTTTTAAAATGTGAAGTAAGAGCATCTCTACAGCGCCCTTTTTGAAATTATTCTGTGCCCGCATAATAGTGTCAATCCCTTCCGTTGCTAACTATTATAAAGAATAAACCTTAAGAAAACAACTATTTTTGCAATGTGGACGTTACTAATCTTAATAAAAAATTAAATAAACCTTAAGAAAATTTTCCGGTTGAACTGCATGTAAGTCTCACTGTGCGGGTTACGGTGTCAACTACAGAGTTATTGTAATAATGCTTCGCAGTAGCTGTAGCACTGGCGGTGTTCTTGGATTTGCCAGACGAACTGCTTGTAATTTTCCAAATATTTACATTAGATTTGGCAGATACACTTGAGGAAATACATTTGGAAGTGCCCGATCCATATGTGAATGTACCGGTCACTTTAACATACCATTGTACGGAATTATTGTGGTAGTATCTGGCATATTTTGATTTGGTTACTGTTTTTGAAAATGGTTGAAAATTTTGTGACGCATCATCTTCTATAGTGTAAATTAAATAGTCGCCATTATCTAGATATTCGATTTCGCTAGGAGATGCGGATGCGAATACATTCATTGGAAACAGTATTAAAGAAAAGATAAGAATAAATGTTAATATTTTTTTCATAATAAGTTAAACTCCTTTTATTCGATAGATTCTATAACATGAGTTGGGATTGCTTTTTGGCTTTGAACATATAATTCATGCAAATAAAAGCTGCGCACGCCCGTTACGATAATGACCGCAATGAGAACTGCAACGAACATTCTGCGGATATAGCAGGCAAAACGAAGATTTTTGGTCAGATAAGAAGAATCACAGTTTGAATAATAGTCAGCCACGATTTCTTCGGGATTACCAAGCTCATCACATATTTCAGAATAATTAATTGTAGGATTTTCTTCAGACAGATTGGTCAATGCTGATTTGATATCCTGAAATAACTGTTTTTCCTTTGCTTTATGTATAGGAAGGAAAAGCTTGAGATTCTTATAATATGTTTTACATGCTTTGTTCATTTGTATACCTCCGAATTTAACATAAATATTTACAAATATATTATATTTATATTAAATAAAAAATCAACACATAGAATATCTAAATATACATTGACTAAATACCAAGTGATTGATATTATCAAAATATAAAATGCTAGCATGAATGATAATTGAAGGAGGGGAGCAAGAAAAAGTAACAATCATAAAATAATTAAATGCGGTGGATGGAGACGGAAGGTTGGAGGAATATTGTTTTAGGATGGTGAAAATATGTTAAAAGAAATTCATAAAAAAGGAAGCATCATATGTATGCTATTGTTAGTAGTTGTACTTGCATGTACTGCTATGACGCCAGTTAATGCAGCAACAAATAAGAGCAAGTCAGTTGAAAAAGGGTTTTTCTTTACTATACCAAGAGGTGGTGTTTCTTCTGCAAGGATAAAGCTGACTTATAGAGAATACTATAGTATAAAAGACGGGAAAAGCGTATTTTCTAAACGGACAAGAAGTGTGTTGTTTCGGCGAGCAGGGGCTACAGTAATGCCTAAGTATGGGTATGGTATTTTAAAACATTCAAATGGAAAAACATTTAGTGGCTGGAAAAATCAGGATGTAGTATATGGCTCACCATGGGATGCAGGAAGTCAGTATGTGAATACTACAAAAGTAACTTATTCAAGAACAACTTCCGTAAAGGGAACATTAAATGCGATAGTGTCATGCAGTGGTGCAGATGTTCCAACAAGAGCAGTATCAGTAACACAGAAGCTGAATACAAAATAGGAGGTGAATCCATATGAAAAAGAAAATAGGTATTATAATTGGACTTGTTGCTTTATTTGGAGTCGGAGGTGGCATGATGCTATCTAATCATGCACAGGATAGTAATCATAATCAGGTAGATCTGTCTAAATTCGGTGCGGCATTGCAAAAAGATTATCAAAAATCAGAGCAGAATGGTATAAAAAAAAGCAAAGCCAAAGAAGAGATTTATGCAAAAGGAAATTATTCAGAGATTACAAAATCCAATATGAAAAAAGCAATTGTATATTATAAGAGCGCAGGTATGAGCAATGAAGAAGCAGAAAAAGAAGCTTACAAATATGAAAAAGAAAACGCGGCGCTCTACACAGAAGCAATAAAGGCAGGCTATGAAGTAACAGATGAAGAAGTAGCAGATTATGTAAATAATATACGTGCTGAATATGAAGGTAAGAAAGTGGATGAAACCAGTCTGAAACAAATTGACGAGATTATTGCGCAGTTTGATTCGCCGGAAGATTATTGGAAGTATGAGAAGACGATATATCATGAGCTTCTGCCGATGATTAAGTATAATAAGCAGTTAGAGAAAGAGTATAATGAGAAGCATGCGGATGCAAGTGAGGAGGATTGGGAGAAGTACTTTAACAATTACAAGAGTGAGCTTGTGGAGAAAGAGGACTTCAAGCTTGTGAAGTAAATGTGCAGGTGGTATATCCCTGGGCAAGTTGTGACAGAGTAGAGGGATACAGCAAGAAGCTAAATTGTATTCCAAGAGGGAGATTAAGCGTAGAGGGGATACGTCGAAAGAGCATGCCGTATCCCCAAGCAAGTTGTGACAAGGCAGATGGATACCCCACAAGCTAAAGTTGTATCCCAAGAGGAAGATTAAGAGAAAAGGGGATACGCCGAAAGAGCACAGCGTATCCACAAGCAAGTTGGGACAGGGCGGAGGAATACGCCAGAAGCCAAAAGCATATCCCCAAGCAAGTTGTGACAGGGCAGAGGGATACACCAGAAGCCAAGAGAGTATCCCCTGGAAAAAGAAAAGCCAAAAGGGGATACGCCGGAAGCCAAGAGAGTATCCCCAAGAATAAAGAAAAGCAACAAGGGAGCTGACTTCACGGATATACAATATATCCGCGGAGCCCAGCTCCCTTATTTTTTATATATGCATGAAAATTCATCCTCGGCGGGAGAAGCGAAAAGCAATTCTACTTAAGGAAATACTTCAGGCGTATCCCTACCGCAAAAATTCATTAATAACATGTAGCACGCCATCATCGTCGTTGGACTTGGTGATGTAATCGGCGCGTTCGCGTACGAGCGGCTGTGCGTTCGCCATGGCAACGCCAAGGCCGGCGGTCTCGATCATCGTAATGTCGTTGTAACCGTCGCCGCAGCAGATCATCTGATCTGAAGTAAGTCCGATGCTGGATAACAGCTTCAGGAGAGAATGTGCCTTATCCACCTGCGGAGGCATGATCTCCAGGAAGAACGGATCGGAGCAGTAGATGTAGAGGTAAGAGCGGAAATAATCCGTTACTTCCTTTTGCGCTTTTGCAATAATCTCCGGTTCTCCTGTTACAAGAAACTTGTTCGCCGGTTCTTTAATGCTTGCCGCAAAATCATCCGTCTCGATGATCGGCATGTGATTGATCCGGGATTCCAGTTCGGTATATTTGTTCGGTTTGATTCCGGAGAGGATATTATCTGCTGTATAAGACAAAATATCCAGCCCGTCATATTTTCTTAAAATCTGCAGAAGAGGTTCTACAATATCTCCCGGAAGAGTCTTATTATAGATCGCCTGCATACTTCTGCAATCGGTAATTCTGGCACCGTTAAAAGAGAGAATATAGCTTCTGTAGTCTTCCAGATGTAGTTGTTTCGCGAGTGGAAGAACTCCCTTGGTCGGACGTCCGCTGGCAAGCACGACTTTCTTGCCCTGCTCCTGAATATCGATCAGAGCTTCCAGAGTAGGTCTGGAGATCTCTTTCTTCGAGTTGGTCAGCGTACCGTCGAGGTCCAGTGCTAATATCTGATATTCCATGGATTCTACACTCCTACAATGCTTCCAGAGCCTCTACCAGTTCAGGAAAATGCATTCCATGAGAAGCTTTGACAAGGACATTGTCTCCCTCTTTCATAATATTTTTCATCTCTGCAAGGAAATCCGCTTTTGTTTCAAACCAGTGTACTTCTGTACCGTCTACGGAAGCACCGTTTGCAATCTCTTTCGCAAGATCTCCGATCGCGCATACAACATCTACACCTTTTTCAGCGGCATATGCGCCTGTCTCGTGGTGCAGTTCTTTTTCATTTGCACCAAGTTCACCCATATTTCCAAGGACAGCAACTTTACGTCCGATCGCCATATCGAGAACATCAATGGATGCCTTTGTAGAAATCGGATTTGCATTGTAGCAGTCATCTAAGATCGTCAGCTTATCGGTAATGATGATGTGGTTTCTTCCCGGAATAGACGGGAGATTCTCGATACCGGCTTTGATTTCTTCATTTGTCAGATCAAGGCTGTATCCGACAGCGGCACCTGCCAGCGCATTGGATACCATGTGGATACCCGGAAGCGGAACAACGCAGTCAAAAGAAGTTCCATTTGGCATGTGGAGCGTACATGAAGTTCCTTTAAGTCCGAGCGGTTTAATATCTGTTGCGCGGAAATCACTGTTGTCACCGGTTCCGAAGAATACAGGCTCTACACCTTTGATCGGACCGGATTCACGTAAAATATCATCATCTCCGTTGAAAATGATGGTTCCGCCATTTTTCATATCCTGGATCATCTGGGATTTCTCCTGGAAGATACCTTCTCTTGTCTTGAAAAATTCCAAGTGGGCAATACCGATGTTCGTGATCACACATACATCCGGACTTGCAACAGAAGAAAGTCTGCGCATCTCGCCGAAGTGGTTGACTCCCATTTCCAGAATAGCAACCTGGTTCTCCTCGCTCATTTCAAAAATTGTGATCGGAAGTCCCCATTCGTTATTGAAATTTCCTAATGTCTTATGAACATTGTATTTCTGGGAAAGTACAGATGCGATCATCTCTTTTGTACTTGTCTTTCCGACACTTCCTGTAATTCCGACAACCTTTACATCGAAAGAATCACGGTACAGTTTCGCAATGTCTAAAAGTGCCTGACCGGTTGATTCTACCAGAATATACGGGTAATCGGTTTCGCCCAGATCTTCATGGGAAACGACACACATTGCGCCCTTCTCGATTGTATCCGGGATAAATTTATGTGCATTTACATTTTCCCCGTCAATAGCGACAAAAAGGTAATCTTTCTCGACTTTACGACTGTCGATTACGACACCTGCTACTTCCTGGGAAAGTTTGGATGTATCGCCGTGATAAGTTCCTTTACAGGCCTTGGTGATATTTTCCAAAGTAAGGTTTTTCATAGAATAAATTCCTCCTTATTGGTAGCGTGCTTTGATTGATTCATCAATGATCTGCTCGCACAGATCACCATATTCCAAACCGGCAGCCTTCGCAGCCTTCGGAATCAGACTCGCCGGAGTCATACCCGGAAGTCCGTTCATTTCCAGACAATAGAACTTACCGTCTGTATCGTCAACGATAAAGTCAGCGCGTGCATACACATCCATGCGTAAAGTGCGAAATGCCTTCTCTGCCATGCGCTTCATTTTCTTCTGTGTCTTCTCATCGAGAGAGACCGGAGGGCAGATTTCCTGTGCGCCGCCTGCCTGGTATTTGTTCTCGTAGTTGAACACACCGTCTTTAGGAATGATCTCTACGATCGGAAGTGCTTTGCCGGCGAGAATACCACAGGCAAATTCTCTTCCTTTGATATAAGGTTCAATTACAACTTCTTCTTCCTGATGGACATCAAAAGACTGATGGATCGCATCAAGATATTCTTCTTCGGTGTGAACGATAAATACACCGATGCTGGAACCGCCGGAGCATGGTTTGATAACCAGTGGAAGATAATATCCCAGCTCGTCAAGCGGGGTATCCTTTGTCTGGCGATTCAGGGAAGTTCCTCGCGGAGTTGCTACACGACTCATTTTAAAAATCTGTTTGGCAACCAGTTTATTCATAGAAAGGGAACAACCCAGAGAATTCGGACCGGTATAACGGATGCCGAGGATATCAAAAGTAGCCTGCAACTTTCCGTTCTCACCGACAGAACCGTGCAGAGCCATAAAAGTAATATCTGCCATACGGCACAGCTCGATGACGTTCGGTCCAAGATAGCAGTCGGACTGATCAGGTCGGGACTTTTTCAAAGCATCGAGATCCGGCATCGTTGTTTTGATACCTTCTGCAATACCAAGTCCGGCGTCCGGAAGATCGAAGACTTCGTCCAGTTTATCCGCATCATAAGGTAGTCCAAAATAAACGTCCAGCAGATAAGCCTGATGCCCACTTTCGCGTAGTGTTTTACAGATTCCTGCTCCGGAAATAAGTGATACATCGCGTTCAGGACTGAGTCCTCCGGCTAATACTATAATTTTCATAAAATAAATTCTCCTTACTTAGTCAGATATGCTCATCTGATCAAGCAGCGATTTTTTCACATCGTATAATTTCTGTGATAAATCCACATGGATACGATGTGGGTAGAAGAGACGTTTGGTCTCATCCCAGAGTGTATCCTTCTCTTGCTTGCAGTAAGCTGCAATCTCCATAACAGAAGGAGAGTTGTAGACACATTCACCATTTATGAAGACTGGAACGAGAATCTCACGCATTGTGTATGTGCCACCCGGAAGCCTGGTCTTTTTCCATGTCTCGATTGGATCAAATAATAACAGATCTTCATTGGTGTCATATTCTTCGCCGGCAAAACAGATCAGATCAGCTTTGAGTTTTCCTGTTTCTTTATCATAGATACGATAAATGGTTTTGTTACCAGGATTTGTAATTTTTTCTGTATTTTCAGAAATCTTAATCTTCGGAATAAATTCTCCGTCCTGATTCTTTATGGCAGCCAGCTTATATACACCGCCGAAAGACGGGCAGTCCTTGGAAGTGATCAGATTTGTACCGACACCCCAGGAATCGATGGCTGCTTTTTGCATCTTCAGATCGTGGAGAAGGAACTCATCCAGATCATTGGATGCGCAGATGGTTGCATCTTCGAATCCGGCAGCATCCAACATCTTGCGTGCTTCTTTAGAAAGGTATGCAAGGTCGCCACTGTCAAGACGGATTCCGTATTTTTTGAGGGGATGACCAGACTCTTTAAATTCCCGGAATACACGAATCGCATTCGGTACACCGGATTTGAGAGTATCATACGTATCGACAAGTAATGTGCAGTTATCCGGATACATTTTCGCATAGTTCTTAAATGCAGTATATTCATCCTTGAAGCTCATGATCCAGCTATGTGCATGTGTACCCATGACCGGAACATCAAAAAGCTGTCCTGCAAGAACATTGGATGTGCCGACGCAGCCGCCGATCATAGCAGCTCTCGCACCATAAAGTCCGGCATCCGGTCCTTGTGCACGTCTCAGACCAAATTCCATAATACCATCGCCGTCTGCCGCAAAGACAATTCGGGAAGTCTTCGTAGCGATCAGTGACTGGTGATTGATGATGTTCAGGATCGCGGTTTCTACAAGCTGTGCCTCCATGATCGGAGCGATCACTTTTAACAGTGGCTCTTTTGGAAATACAACGGTTCCTTCCGGAATTGCATAGATATCACCACTGAAATGAAAACCGCTTAAGTAGTGCAGAAAATCCTCACTGAAAATGTGCAGACTTCTTAAGTAGTCCACATCCTCGTAAGTAAAATTCAGGTTCTTCACATAATCGATCACCTGCTCTAATCCGGCACATACAGAATATCCGTTGCCGCAAGGATTCTGGCGGAAGAAAACGTCGAAAATAACGGTTTCGTTCTGTTTCTCCTCATAGTATCCCTGCATCATTGTCAGCTCATAAAAGTCCGTCAATAACGTAAGATCTTGTCTGTTCATGGTCCCATTTGTCTCCTTTTTTATAAATTCCGTTCCATTATAGCACTTACAGAGAAAAAAGTAAAAGAAAAAAGAAAAGCCAGGCATTAGAGTAATGCCTGGTTCTTCTTAATGGTATCTTCAATAATCTTCTGACAGTTCTGTGAGAGTTGTTTTTTCTGTTCACGGTCCAGATCTTTTGCATAGATCGGCTTGCCATATTCGATGATGACGTGGGTCTTCTTAATGCGCGGGAACTGTTTCTCGAAAATCGAGATTGTGTTATTCATGCTGATCGGTACGATTGGACAACCACTTTTCTCAGCAATTTTAAAAGAGCCGCTGTGGAATGGAAGAACACTTAACTCTTCGCCGGTATTTCTCGTACCTTCCGGGAAAATGCAGATGGAGATTCCGCTTTTTACGTATTCAATTGCTTTGAGGATGGTCTTTAGTCCCTCTTTCGGGTTGTCACGGTCAAGGAAGAGGCAATAAAGGCGCTTCATCCATGTGCGGAGCAGAGGATAGCTCAGCATTTCCTTTTTGGCAATGTATCCGGTGCGGCGTTTGCATCGGGAGTAAGTCAGAAGAATGTCAAAATAACTTCTGTGATTGCCAATGAAAAGTACCGGCTCATCCGGGATCCTTTCTTCGCCGATTACAGTGATCTCAGTTCCTGCAATCTTAAGCATAAATCGGAATGCAGCCTGCACCATGCGCAGACATTGATAATCGGCAGCTTCCTGATTAAATTTGCTGATGATCCATTCGATACCCAGTACCGGGATTCCGAGGATCAGATATAAAAATAAAGTAATGACTACCAAAATAAATCTAAACATTTGTATATCCTTTCTTTGCCTGGGGCGCTTAATCAAAGCGTCCATATAATAAGGTAAGTTCACGAAGGGTATCTGCGTATTCCGGTTTCAGATCTTGTGCACGGAAACGCCAGCTCCAGTTGCCGGCGGCTTTTCCCGGCGTATTCATGCGTCCTTCATCTCCGCAGAATAAAAGATCCTGCAGCGGATAGATCGCATAAGTGGCAATGCTGGAAAGCGCAGCCTTTATCAGCCCATAACCGATATACTTCTCATCGGTTGTTCCGGTGTAAGCACAGACTTTTTTGCGGCAATGTTCCGGTAATGTCTCGTACCAGGAAAGTGTTGTAGCATTGTCGTGTGTTCCGGTGTAGCAGACGCAGACCGGAGATTCAAAATGGTGCGGCAGGTATGCATTTTCATCGGTAGAATCAAAAGCAAACTGCAGAACCTTCATGCCCGGGAATCCGAAATGTTCACGAAGCGCATTTACCTCATCCGTAATGATACCGAGATCTTCTGCAATGATCGGCAGATCGTCGCCGAGTGCCTGGGAGATCGCATCAAAGAGATCCCAGCCCGGCACCTTCGCCCAGTGTCCGTTGACGGCAGTCGGTTCGCCGTAAGGGATAGACCAGCATGCGTCAAAGCCACGAAAATGGTCGATACGCAGGATGTCCAGATTCTTAAGCTGTGTGCGGATACGCGAGATCCACCAGGAGAAATCGCTGTTCTTATGTGCATCCCATGCATAGAGCGGATTGCCCCAGAGTTGCCCGGTTGCAGAAAAATAATCCGGCGGAACTCCCGCAACAGAGAGCGGATATCCTTTCTCATCCAGGTGGAATAGTTCTTTGTTTGCCCAGACATCTGCACTGTCCATGGATACGAAGATCGGGATATCGCCGATGATCTGGATGCCTTTCTCATTTGCATATGCTTTTAGTCTGCTCCATTCTGTGAAGAAGATAAACTGCAGAAATTTGTAATATCCGGCTTCTTTCTGCAAAAGCTGTTTTAATTCCTCTTTGTATTCCGGGGATGGGCTGCGGTACATATCCGGCCAGTCCAGCCAGCTCCTTCCGTCATTGGCGTCTTTGCAGGCGAGGAAAAGCGCATAATCTTCCAGCCAGAAAGCTTCCTTCTGACAGAAGCACGCGAAATCCTGCTTTAGCGGATCGCCCCCGTCTCTTTCGTAAAAACGGTTGTATGCAAGGCGGAAAATGCTGTGTTTCCACGGAATGACCGTTCCGTAGTCTACCTGTGCGCTGTCTCCGGCAGGTGCATCTTTCAGTTCATGGTCGAATAAAAGTCCCAGTTCTTTCAAATGATCCGGGCTTATAAGAAGCGGCTGCCCGGCGAAGGCAGAGAAACTCTGATACGGAGAATCTCCGAAACCTGTATGTGTTAGTGGAAGGATTTGCCAGAGTTTCTGTCCGGCGGCTTCCAGAAAATCAACAAAACGGTATGCCGTATGTCCAAGATCTCCGATCCCATATGGAGAAGGAAGTGATGTCGGATGCAGAAGAACACCCGCCTGTCGTCTGTATTGTTTCATAATTAAGTACTCCTTAGTCTGTTTCAATAAAATTCAGCTGTTTGTGTGAATGTGCAAAAGCACATTTTTATGGCAACACTTTTATAAGTATACACTAAAATTGGTATTTTTCATAGGTTCACTGTGTATGATATTAAAGAGAAATTGCAGGGTGAGTGTATGCGGAAGTGGTTGTTGTGTGCAGGACTTGTTCTCTGTTTGTGGATATTGTGTGGCTGTTCGATCCGGAAAGTGGATGACACGCAGAAAAGAAAAGCCGTATATGAAAATGTCCGGAGAGAGGAAATACCGGAAGAATGTAAGAAATGGATTGAAGAAAAGAAACAGGAACCATTTACCCTGACATACGAAGATCAGGGCAGTCTGTATCTGTTCTGCGGATATGGAAGAAAAAAACAGGACGGTTACCGGGTGAAGGTTGTAAAGATAGAAGAAACTTCCAATACAATTTTCTTTCAGACAGAACTTGTCGGTCCGAAAAGAGGAACCGTAAGAAAAAAGAAGGAGACCTATCCGTACTGCGTGGTGAAAATGAAAGCAGGCGGGAAGATAGTGGTATTTGAATGATACCAGGGGTTCAGGTCTGCAGCCATATGCGCTTGCGCATGAGTGAATGCAGGACCTTGAACCCCGCCCACAACATGAGCATAAAAGTGGGATTTCAATCTCACGATATGCGAATGATGGGGGGAGGATTGTGAGAGTGCACAGCACGGAACAATCCGTGGGTATCATAAAGGATGGTTATAGCTTGATGAAAAACAATAAATAACAGGAAAGTGAGGTTGTCAAAATGGAGCAAAAAGATTATGAAACTCTGACATGCGAGATGCAGGAATTTAGGAGATACAGCCAGGGAAAAACGATTGTAGATCAGTTTTATGTGGATCAGGACTATAACGTGCCGGATGCCAAAAGTGATGTGCAGCGTGTGATCCTGAATGAAGGTACATTGCGCATCGAAGAGCAGAAAATTGTGGACAATTACATACGGATCAGCGGAAAGATACAGTTTCGCATGCTTTATGTGACGGATGACTCTGAGAAACGGTTGTCATCTCTGGAAGGAAGATTTCCATTTGAGGAGCTGGTTTATGCAGAGAAAGTGCCGGAGGGCAGTTTATTTATCAAGAGTTCACAGACGGAACTTACCGTAACGGTGATCCATTCAAGAAAGCTCGGAATCAAAGCACTCGTAGAATTACAGGTTTGTTCGGAACAGCAGAAAGAAGAACATCTGACAAGCGATATTTACAGAGAAGGAAGACGAGGGGAAGAAGGCAGCGAATACGCAGACGGACTGTGCAGAAAGAAGAGACAGGAGACACTTCTGAAAATGCATACGATGAAGCGTGATACATACCGGATCAAAGAAGAAGTACAGATTGGCGGGACAAAAGAAAATATCGGCACATTACTGTGGAGCGAAGTCACTCCGGGAAAACTGGACACAAGGATTGGGGAGGAAGTACTTCTGCTGCAGGGTGAAATGCTTGTGTTCTGTTTTTATGAATCGCCGGATGGAAGGCTGGACTGGATAGAGCAGACGGTGGCATATGAAGGAAAGATTCCGTGTTATGGAGCAAAAGATTCCATGTATCACCAATTGTATCCGGTATTTACAGATGTGGCAGTGGAATCGCGCATGGACGAGGAAGGAGAAGTAAGAATTCTTGGCGTGGAAGCAACGCTGGATATGCGGCTGATCGTCTATGAAGAAGTAGAAATGGATGTGCTGGAGGATGCCTATGCGCTGGATGGTGAGTGTGAGATCAAATATAAGGACTGTCCGTGCGAAAAATTACTGATGCAGAATCATACCAAATGTAAAGTGACAGAGAAGCTGACACTTCCGGAGATTAAAGAAGATATTTTACAGATTTGCCACAGCACAGGAAGAGTGGAAGTGGAGAGTACACAGATTACAGAGAAAGGAATCGAAGTGGAAGGTGTATTGCATATCCAGTTTCTTTATATCAAATCAGACGATGAAATCCCGTTTGATGTATGGCAGGGAATGGTTCCGTTTACTGCATTTCTGGAAAGTAATGAGACGAACGATCGGATGCAGGTGGATCTGACGTGGTGCATCGAACAGTTAAATGTCGGACTGCTTGGAAATGCAGAAGTAGAAGTAAAAGCAGTACTTGCATTTCACGGATTCCTGAAAGAAGAAGTGAAAATACGCTGCCCGCAGGAAATGATCTGTCTCCCGTTTGATGCAGAAAAACTGGAAAAACAGCCGGGAATCGTAGGCTACATCGTAAAAGAAGGAGATACGCTCTGGGATCTCGCAAAGCGTTACGGCACAACCGGAGAGAGGATTCTTGAGATGAATGACTGTGAAAAGAATGGACTGAAATCTGGGGATAAAATATTGATTTTTAAGGAAAGTTTAAGTATACTGTAGGTGAATTGTATACAAGATACAAGGTACAGGGTAAAAAGTACAAGGAGAACAAAAGATGGACAGATTAGAACTGAAAGCACTTGGAAAAATTAATCTTGGTCTGGATGTGCTGGGAAGACGGGAGAATGGCTACCATGACGTGCGTATGGTTATGCAGACCGTTTATCTCTATGACCGTATTATTATGAAGAAGAGTAAGACACCGGGGATCAGACTTGAGACGAATCTCTATTATCTTCCGGTAAATGAGAATAATCTGGCTTATCAGGCTGCACAGATGCTGATGGACGAATTTCATATGGAAGAAGGTGTTTCCATACAATTGGATAAACACATTCCGGTGGCAGCAGGCATGGCAGGCGGAAGCTCGAATGCGGCAGCAGTTCTTTTTGGAATGAACCGGATGTTTTCACTTGGCCTGAGTCAGAAAGAACTGATGGAACGAGGTGTTAAGCTCGGTGCAGATGTTCCGTACTGTATTATGCGCGGAACCGTGCTGGCAGAAGGAATCGGAGAGATTCTGACACCATTATCCCCGATGCCGAAATGCTATGTTCTTATTGCAAAACCGGCAATAAGTGTATCGACGAAGATGGTCTATGAGAAACTGGATTCTCACGAAATCGAAGATCATCCGGATATCGACGGTATTTTAGCGGGATTAAAAGCCGGAGATCTGAAGAAAGTTGCAGGCAGCATGGGCAATGTACTGGAGCGTGTAACTGTGGATGCTTATCCGGTGATCGACCAGATTAAGGAAATGATGATAAAAGAGGGCGCGCTGAACGCTATGATGAGCGGAAGCGGACCGACTGTATTTGGAATCTTTGAAGAGAAAGCAACGGCAAGAAAAGCTGCCGATGCGATCCGGGATGCGAGACTGACAAAACAGGTTTATGTGACGAATATACACAATGCAAGGAGAAAAAGATGAAAGAACCGAAATTTAATGTGACAATGAATGAATATCTGCCTCTGCGTGATGTTGTATTTAATACATTAAGACAGGCAATTCTGCGCGGAGAGCTGAAACCGGGCGAGCGTCTGATGGAGATCCAGCTCGCAAATAAGCTTGGCGTCAGCCGTACACCGATCCGTGAGGCGCTTAGAAAGCTGGAGCTGGAAGGTCTGGTAAATATGGTGCCGCGAAAAGGTGCCGAAGTTGCAGACATTACAGAGAAGAGTCTGCGCGATGTACTGGAAGTAAGAAAAGCGCTGGAAGAATTATCCGTACAGCTTGCGTGTGAGAAGATCACAGAGGAAGAGATTGAGGAACTGAAACGGGTAGCAGAGCGATTTAAAGATACACTGGATGATAAGGATGTAACAAAGATCGCGGAAGCGGATGTGGCATTTCACGATGTTATTTATACGGCAACAGATAATCAGAAGCTGATTCTGCTGCTTAACAATCTGCGTGAGCAGATGTATCGTTACCGGGTGGAATATCTGAAAAAAGAAGAAGCATATCCGCAGCTTATCGCAGAGCATGAAGAACTGATCGATAATATTTCAAAGAGAAATAAAGAAGAAGCAACCCGCATCATGTGCGAACATATCGACAATCAGGTTGCAACCGTGATCAATGTTATTCACACAAAAAAAGTTTAAAAGGATTTGAAAATATTTGTATAAATTCCTGTGAAATGTGAAGACTCCCAATAAAAGAAAGGAGTACATAGAACAGGTGAGATATATAAATATAAAAACTTATAGAATTCAGAAGGCAGTCTGTGTTATACTGAGCGTCTGCGCCGCATGTCTTTTATTTTATGTGTTGTGTGACTGTGAAGAAATCAGGGCGCAGAGAGCAATTGATAAGACGCAGGAAAAACTTGCAAAAGAAGTATTGAGATTTCATGTTCTGGCGAACAGCGACAGCAATGAAGACCAGAAAGTGAAAAGGCAGGTCCGGGATGCCGTGCTTGTATACAGAAGCCGGTTACTGAAAAGCGATGGAAATAAAGATACATCTGCAGATGCTGACAGCATGGAACAGGAAGTATCAAAAGCAGAGGCAGAGCGACTTGCGAGGGAGTATTTGCCGGAATTTGAACAGGAAGTAAACCGGGTGCTTAAAAAAGCGGGTGTAAATTACCGTGCGAAGGCAGTGCTGACAGATGTCTATTTCCCGGAGAAATACTATGGAAATATCTGCTTTCCGAAGGGATGGTACCGGGCATTAGAGATAAGACTTGGGAAAGCCACAGGGCATAACTGGTGGTGTGTGTTGTATCCGAGCATGTGTTTTACAGAGGCGGTCTGTGTGACACCGGATGAAAAAGGCAGAGAGAACTTAAGAGAAATGCTGGATGCAGATGCGTATGAACTGGTGACGAAGCCGGAAAAGTTCCGGTTAAAAAGCTATTTTTTCGGTGAAAAGCTGAACCGGTGGCTGGCAGACAGATAGAGGAGGAAATGTCATGACAGAGTTTCTGATTAGACATTTTGTAGAAAATTATGAAGATGTGGAAAAGGTGTCTGTGCGGACAGCATATGGAGTGCTGGCGAGTGTCACGGGCATCTTTTGCAATCTTTTTTTATTCGGACTGAAATGGTGTATTGGATTTTTCCTGCACAGTATTTCCATTATGGCAGATGCATTTAATAACCTGTCGGATGCAGGTTCATCCATCATCAGTCTGGTTGGAGTGAAGATTGCAGAGAGACCGGCAGATGAAGAGCATCCGTTCGGACATGGAAGAGTGGAATATATTGCGGCGCTAGTCGTCGCATTTCTTGTGCTGGAAGTCGGATTTACATTTTTTAAAGATGCCATTTCTAAAATAAGACATCCACAGGAAATGCGATTCCAGTTATTTTCGGTAGTCGTATTGATCCTGTCCGTTGCGGTCAAGTTGTGGATGAGCTATTTTAATAAGAAATTGGGAAAAAGGATAGATTCCAAAGTGATGATGGCGGTGTCGGCAGATGCGATCGGCGATGTCATTACGACATCGGCAACGATATTTTCAGTTGTATTTTTAAAGCTGACCGGGTATAATATCGACGGATTTATAGGTCTGGGTGTATCCCTTGTCGTTATGTGGGCAGGCGTCGGTATCGCAAAAGATACGCTGGAGCCATTGATCGGTCAGGCAGTAGATCCGAAAGTCTATTTACAGATCACGAATTTTGTGGAAAAATATGACGGTGTAGTTGGCAGCCACGATTTGATCGTACATAATTACGGACCGGCAAAGAGTATGGCATCAATCCATGCGGAAGTGCCGAATAATGTGGATATTGAAGAATCTCATGCCGTCATTGACCGGATTGAGCGAGAAGCCATGGAGAAAATGGGACTTTTCCTTGTGATCCATATGGATCCGGTTGAGACAGAAGATAAAAAAGTGCTGGCGATCAAAAAAGATGCCGAAGAGATTATAAAAGAGATGGACAAGCGTGTCAGCATCCATGATTTCAGGGTAGTAGGAGGTAGGGATCATAAGAACCTGATCTTTGATATGGTGATTCCTTACGAATATGATAAAGAGAAACAAAATGACTTAAGAGAAGAGTTTGCTCGCAGACTCCGGGAAAAAAACGACCGGTATCATGCAGTGATCACAATGGAAAGGAGCTATGTGGCAAGTGCAGCAGAATAATCATTATACATTTGACAGCAAAGTGCGGTTCAGCGAAGTCGATCATACCGGCCGTATTACCTTACCGGGGATTATCAACTATTTCCAGGACTGCAGTACATTCCAGTCGGAAAGTATCGGACTTGGCGTGGACTATTTTGCGGAACATAACAGAGCCTGGATACTAACTTACTGGCAGGTCGTGATCGAAGAATATCCGCGGCTTGCGCAGGAGATTAATATAGCGACATGGGCGACAGAATTTAAAAGCATGTTGGGAAAGCGTAATTTCTGCATGACAGATACAGAAGGAAAGAAACTTGCATATGCCAATTCTGTCTGGGCATATATGGATATGAAAAAAGGACGCCCGGTGCGGCCGTCCGCAGAAGAAGTAGACCCGTACGGAAGCGGAGAGCCACTGGAGATGGATTATCAGCCAAGGAAGATAAAACTTCCGGAGAGTGCGGTGAAAAAAGAGCCGTTTGCAGTGCGAAAATATCATATCGATACGAACGAACATGTGAATAACTGTCAGTATGTACAGATGGCAATGGAATATATCGAACATACCGGGGATATCAGGCAGGTTCGTGTAGAATATAAAAATTCGGCAGTGTATGGAGATATCATTGTGCCGAAAGTGGCAGCAGAGGAAACAAGAACGGTAGTGGAGCTTTGTGATGAGTCGGATCGGATCTTTGCGACCGTTGAATTCAGCTAATAGGAGAAAAAGATGAATTTACAGAATGAATTAGGAAAAAGAAGAAGTTTAATGGTAGTAAAAATCGTAGATTTCGGTGTATATCTCGGAACAAAAGATGAGAAGGTTCTGCTTCCGAAGAAAGAAGTGCCTGCCGGTATTGAAGTCGGAGATCCGATCGAAGTATTCTTATACAAAGATTCATCCGACCGTATCATTGCAACCACCCGCATACCAAAGCTGATGATGGGAGAAGTGAAGGTACTGGAAGTTGCTGACACAGCGAGAATCGGTGCATTTCTGGACTGGGGTCTGGAAAAAGATCTCCTGCTTCCGTTCCGCGAGCAGACAGCAAAAGTCTCCAAGAAAGACAAAGTATTAGTTGCTCTGTATGTGGACAAGAGCGGAAGACTGTGCGCAACGATGAAAGTGTATGATAAGCTCCGCACAGATGCGCCATACGAGAAAGACGCAGAAGTGAAAGGACGCATTTACGAGATCAGTGATAACTTTGGCGCGTTTGTCGCAGTAGATGATAAATATTCTGCGCTGATCCCGAAGAGAGAAGCGTACGGCAATCTGAAAGTCGGCATGGAAGTCGAGTGTCGCGTAACAAAAGTGCACGAAGACGGAAAACTAGATCTAAGTGTCAGAAAGAAAGCGTTTGAGCAGATGGATGATGATGCAGTCATGATTCTGGGCTATGTAGAAAAAAATGGTGGAAGTATTCCATTTACTGACAAATCTGATCCTGAAAAAATCAAGGAAACTTTTGGAATTAGTAAAAATGCATTCAAAAGAGCAGTTGGCAGATTATTTAAAGAGCATAAGATACAAATTAAGGAGAATGGAATTGAACTTGCGAAAAAATAGGTTCTTGAAATCCTAAAAAAATAAGGTATAATTAGTAGCGTGAGAAAAAGAAAAGAGCTTATCAAGCGTGAATAATGGAAGGAGAGCAATAGAATGAAAGTACAGAATATCAAAGACATCGACGCATTTTTTAAGACAGTTGACGATTGTTCAGGAAGAGTTGAATTAGTAACAGGAGAAGGAGACAGACTGAACCTGAAATCTAAATTATCTCAGTATGTTTCTATGGCAAACATCTTCTCAGGCGGAGAGATCCCGGAGCTTGAGATCATCGCTTATGAGCCGGAAGATACAGACAGACTGATCAAATTCATGATGAACAACTAATTAGAATCAGGTCGCAAAGAGATATGAGAAGGCAGATGGCAGGATATGCTATCTGCCTTCTTGCGTGTATAGGCTTCAGAGAAAGCTGACGTTACAACGTGCACTAATGTTATGCAGATTATGATTATGAAAAATTTAGTTCGGGATAACAAAAAACGCTATCATGGGTGGAAATGTGGTATAATATTCGAGATACCAGGGGCAAAAGCCTGAAACCACTATGTGCAGGCACATGAGTGGTTTTATGGAACAATTCGTATGGTATCTTAACAAAATGAAGAAATATAAGAATACATAAATTATAAAATAAAAAGGAGTCGGAATAGATTATGAGTTTTGCGCATCTGCATGTCCATACGGAGTTCAGTCTGCTGGATGGTTCCAATAAAATCAAAGAATGTGTTTCCAGAGTGAAGGAACTGGGAATGAACAGTGTGGCGATCACGGATCATGGAGTTATGTTCGGCGTGATCGATTTTTATCGTGCGGCAAAGGCAGCAGGGATCAAGCCAATCCTTGGATGTGAAGTGTATGTTGCGCCCGGCTCCCGTTTTGATAAAGAGGCAGTTGGCAATAATGATGACAGATATTATCATCTCGTACTTCTGGCAGAAAATGAGACCGGTTATTACAATTTAATGAAGATCGTATCCAGAGGATTTACAGAAGGCTACTATTATAAACCGCGTGTCGATATGGAACTATTGGAGCAATACCATGAGGGAATCATTGCTTTGAGTGCTTGCCTTGCAGGAGAAGTGCAGAAGAATATTCTCCGGGGAATGTATGGTGAGGCAAAGGCTGCAGCGTGCCGGTACAAAGATATTTTCGGAGAAGGAAATTTCTTTCTGGAACTGCAGGATCACGGAATGGAGGAGCAGAAACTGGTAAACCAGTCGCTGCTTCGTATGTCGCAGGAGACAGGAATTGAACTGGTGGCAACGAATGATATCCACTATACTTACGCAGACGATGTGAAGCCACATGACATCCTGCTCTGTATCCAGACTGGCAAGAAGTTGGCAGATGAAGACCGTATGCGTTATGAAGGTGGGCAGTATTACATCAAGTCCGAAGAAGAGATGCGAAAATTATTTCCATATGCACAGGAAGCAATCGATAATACACAGAAGATTGCGGACCGTTGCAATGTGGAGATCGTATTTGGTGAGAAGAAGCTGCCGAAATATGATGTGCCGGATGGTTTTACTTCCTGGGAGTATCTGAATAAATTATGTTATGAAGGACTGGAAAGACGGTATCCGGGAGACGATCCGAAGATCCGTGAACGTCTGGAATACGAGCTTAGCGTTATTAAACGTATGGGTTATGTAGATTATTTCTTGATTGTATGGGATTTTATCAAATATGCAAGAGACCATGGCATCAGTGTCGGACCGGGACGAGGTTCGGCAGCCGGAAGTATTGTATCCTACTGTCTAGGTATTACAAGTATTGATCCGCTCCGGTATCAGCTCCTGTTTGAGCGTTTCCTGAATCCGGAACGTGTATCTATGCCGGATATTGACGTGGACTTCTGCTTTGAACGAAGACAGGAAGTCATTGATTATGTTGTGCGGAAATATGGAACTGACCGGGTGGTGCAGATCGTAACGTTCGGTACAATGGCGGCGCGCGGCGTTATCCGTGATGTAGGGCGTGTTATGGACCTTCCGTATGCATTTGTAGATGGAATCGCCAAAATGATCCCGAAAGAACTGAATATTACACTGGGGAAAGCATTACAGTCCAGTTCGGATTTCAAAAAAGCTTACGATAACGATCCGCAGGTAAAAGAGCTGATCGATATGTCCATGCGTCTGGAAGGACTTCCGAGACATACATCCATGCATGCAGCCGGCGTCGTGATCAGTCAGAAAGCAGTAGAAGAATACGTGCCGCTTTCGGTAGGTTCGGATGGTTCGGTTGTCACACAGTTTACAATGACAACGCTGGAAGAGCTGGGACTTCTGAAAATGGATTTCCTCGGTCTCCGGACGCTGACTGTTATTCAGGATGCAGTGCGCCTGGCAGAAAAGAGTTCCGGCAAAGAGATTGACATCAATGCGATTGATTATAACGATAAAAAAGTACTGGATTACATCGGAAGCGGCGAGACAGATGGTATATTCCAGTTGGAAAGTGGCGGTATGAAAGGGTTCATGAAGGAACTGAAACCACAGAATCTGGAAGACATTATCGCCGGTATCTCGCTGTACCGTCCGGGACCGATGGACTTCATTCCACAGTATATTAAGGGAAAGAACCATCCGGAGTCGATCACTTACGACTGCCCGCAGCTGGAGCCGATCCTTGCGCCGACTTACGGCTGTATCGTATATCAGGAACAGGTTATGCAGATCGTACGTGATCTTGCCGGATTTACACTGGGACGAAGCGACCTTCTGCGCCGTGCCATGTCCAAGAAAAAGGGTGATGTGATGCAGAAAGAACGGCAGGCATTTGTCTACGGAGACGAAGAAGGCGGTGTGCCGGGCTGTATCGCAAATGGAATTGACGAGAAGACGGCAAATAAGATCTATGATGAGATGATTGATTTCGCCAAGTATGCATTTAACAAGTCACATGCGGCGGCTTACGCAGTTGTATCTTATCAGACAGCCTGGTTAAAATATTATTATCCGGTAGAGTTCATGGCGGCGCTTATGACGTCTATGATCGATAATCCGCCGAAGGTTGCAGAATATATTTATAGCTGTCGTCAAATGGGAATCGAGATCCTGCCACCGGATATCAATGAAGGTGTCGGTAACTTTTCGGTACAGGACGGAAAAATCCGTTATGGCCTTGCGGCGATTAAGAGTATCGGTCGTCCGGTCATTGAATCAATCGTAAGAGAGCGGAATGAACGCGGAAAATTTAAGACACTGAAAGATTTTATCGAGCGCCTTTCCGGAAAAGAAGTGAATAAACGTACGATCGAAAGTTTTATCAAATCCGGTGCATTTGACGGGCTTGGAGGCACGAGAAAACAGTTCATGATCATTTATGTGCAGATTGTGGATCAGGTGAACCAGGAGCGCAAATATTCCATGGCAGGACAGCTTTCGCTGTTTGATATGGTGGACGATGATCAGAAAGCAGAATTTGATATTCCATTGCCGAAGGTCGGAGAATATGAAAAAGAGACAAGGCTTGCATTTGAAAAAGAAGTGCTGGGCGTCTATCTGACTGGACATCCGATGGAAGAATACGAAGAAAAATGGAGAAAGAGTATTTCCAAAACGACGTTGGACTTCCAGCTTGATAAAGAAACCGGTGCAGCGAAAGTGCATGATGGCGCAAAAGAGATCATCGGAGGAATTATCGCGACGCTTGCCATTAAGTATACGAAGACCAATAAAACGATGGCGATCCTGACACTGGAAGATCTGCTCGGAACAGTGGAAGTAGTCGTATTTCCGAGAGATTATGAAAAATACAAAGAATATCTGCAGGAAGAAAATAAAGTATTTATCCGCGGACGCGTATCGGAAGAAGATGACGCACCGAGCAAACTGATCTGCGAATCGGTAGTTCCATTTTCCCAGACACGCAAAGAACTGTGGCTCCAATATGCAGACAAAGATACATTTCTTGCACAGGAACAGATGCTCTATGATCTGATCGGAAACTCTGACGGAAGAGACGAAGTTGTCATTTACTGCAAGAAAGAACGTGTTGTAAAACGGCTTGGAAGGAACCGGAATGTACAGGTTGAAACTGGCTTATTAAGCAGGCTTATGAACTATCTTGGCGACTCTTGCGTGAAAGTAATCGAAAAAAACATTGAAAACATTTGATAATTCATGTAAAATGGTGCACGGATGGATAAATTATATTAAAATAAGTAAGGATAAATGATGGAGGGATGATCATGGCAGACAAAACAATACGTACGATTGGTGTTCTTACCAGTGGTGGAGATGCACCGGGAATGAATGCGGCAATCCGTGCAGTAGTAAGAACAGCGTTGGGTAAAGGCCTGAAAGTCAGAGGAATCAGAAAAGGTTATCAGGGTCTTATGAACGAGGAAATTATTGACCTGTCAGCCAGAGACGTATCAGACATTATCGAGCGTGGAGGAACAATTCTCCAGACAGCACGCTGTAAAGAGATGCGTACAGAAGAAGGACAGCAGAAAGCAGCAGCTATCTGCAAAAAATATGGAATTGACGGACTGGTTGTAATCGGTGGAGACGGTTCCTTTGCAGGAGCACAGAAGCTTGCAAACTTAGGAATCAATACGATCGGACTCCCAGGAACAATCGACCTGGATATCGCATGTACCGAGTATACAATCGGATTTGATACAGCAGTTAATACTGCAATGGAAGCAATTGATAAAGTACGTGATACTTCTACTTCCCATGAGAGATGTTCTATTATTGAGGTTATGGGAAGAGATGCCGGATATCTGGCACTCTGGTGCGGTATTGCCAATGGAGCTGAGAAGATCCTGATGCCGGAAGAGCATGACTTTGATGAAGCAGCAATCATCAAAGACATTCAGGAGAGCAGAAAACGTGGCAAGAAGAACTATATCATCATCAATGCAGAAGGTATCGGAGATTCTATCAATATGGCGAAGAGAATCGAAGAAGCAACCGGTATGGAAACAAGAGCAACTGTTCTGGGACACATGCAGCGTGGTGGAAGCCCGACATGTAAAGACAGAGTGTATGCTTCTATTATGGGTTCAAAAGCAGTAGACCTTTTGCTGGAAGGAAAGTCAAACCGTGTCGTTGGTTACAAACATGGTGAGTACATTGATTTCGATATTGATGAAGCACTTGGAATGCATAAGAGTATCCCGCAGTATCAGTATGACATTGCAAAACAGCTTGCGCTGTAAGAGAATGAGATAAGAATGATGACGAAGGATGTATTATTAACAATTTCCGGTCTTCATTATGATGAATTTTCCGGTCGGGAGGATGACAACGAGCCAATCGAAGTCATCACCCCGGCTGCTTATTATCTCAAGAATAATAAGCATTACATTATATATGAAGAAGTTGTGGAAGGTATGCCGGGAAGTATTAAGAACAAGATACGGATATCCGGGGAAGATCAGCTTGAGATATTAAAGAGCGGTCTTTCAGGCACGCATATGGTATTTGAAAAAGACAAGATCCATATGACTCCGTATGAGACGCCGTATGGTGAGCTTCTCCTTGGCATATATACAAAGGATCTGAAAGTAGAAGAATCCGACGACCGGATCAATATCCGGATAAATTATGAGCTGGATATTAATGGCGATAAAGTTGCCGACAGTGAGATTAAGATGTGTGTAAAAGCAAAATAAAAAGGACAGGTCGGTAAAAGCCTGTCCTTTTTATAAAATCATTTTCATTTTACTTGTTTCTCAGTCTTGCGAAGAATCCCTTTTTCTTTTCCGGTGTTTCAAGCGGACCACGAAGTCCTTTGACACCTGTAATGTAAATACCACTGACTGTGGCTTTTACTTCTTTCTTAACAGGGATTGTAGGATAAACCTGAGCATCGCACATCAGAGTCATTACCTTCGGTCCAACCTTTGCTTTAACAACCGGTACTTTGGAACGGCGAAGATACTTCGGCGTGTTCTCCAGTACGATCGGCGGGAAACCTGCATCTTTGAGACGAATACGACCTTTATCAATAACCAGCATGGATACGGTCTGCTTAACAGCATCTAACTGTTCCTGCTGTTCGGCCTGCTTCTTCTCAGCTCTTTTCCCGAGGAAATATAATGCAATGCATGCAATGATTAAAACGACTAAGATCACTAATAAGACAATCGTTAATTTACTCACAGCGAACCTCCTAAAATCTGTTTTTCACGAAGTACATTGTATCATTCTTTTGACGCAAGTGCAAGAGATTTGAGATTTTAGCAGGGAACTTACATAACAGGGGAGGTGTTTAGAATGTTTATTACGGCAGGTCATATGATCAGTGAAGCATATTTATGGCTGATGGATCATTTATTTATCATCAATCTCGTATTTTCAATTCTGATTATTTTCTTTCAAAGACGGGATCCGACGACCGTATGGGCATGGCTTCTGCTGCTTTATTTTCTGCCGGGACTTGGATTTATTCTCTACCTTGTATTAGGGCAGAATTTCCATAAAGACCGGATGTTCAAGATGAAAGAAATTGAGGGCGAGATCAAACATGCGGTGCGAAGGCAGGAAGAATCGATCTATCGGCGGAAGTTGAAGCTCCGTGATCCGGAACTGGAGCGTTTTAAGAGCCTGATTCTCTATAATCTGAACGAAGGGGAGGCGGTGCTTACCGATAATAACGATATCCGTGTGTATACAGACGGAAGGGAGAAATTTGATGCACTGTTATCCGAGATGGATCATGCGAGAAATTATATTCATTTGCAGTATTATATCATCAGGAATGATGAACTCTGGCAGGAAATTGAGGAAGTACTTTTAAGAAAAGCCAGACAGGGGGTGGAGATCCGAGTCCTTTTTGACAGTATGGGATGTCGTGGAATGAAGAACAGCGATTGGGATCGTCTGGAAAAAGCCGGCATTCAGGTGGCAGAATTTTTTCCGGCAGTATTAGGAAAACTGCAGCTTCGTGTGAATTACCGAAACCACCGGAAGATTGCAGTGATCGATGGAAGAATCGGCTTTGTCGGCGGATTTAACATTGGAAGAGAGTATCTGGGAAAAGATGAGAAATTCGGATACTGGAGAGATACCCACATTTGTATCGAAGGAGCGGCGGTCACTTCGCTTGCAGTCCGTTTTGCACTGGACTGGAATTATGCAGCGAGAGATAATATTTTTCTGGAGGATCATTTGTTTGAACTGCCGACTTATATCCGGAACGGGCGTGATCCGGTGCAGATCATTTCCAGCGGACCGGATTCGCATAGTCAGGAGATCCGTAATAATTATCTGCGCCTGATCCATATGGCAAGAAAAAATATTTTTATACAGACGCCGTATTTCATACCAGATGATGATATCCGGGACGCGCTTATTATCGCAGCAAAATCCGGAATTGACGTGCGCGTGATGATCCCGTGTAAGCCGGATCACCCATTTGTATACTGGGCGACTTATTCTTATATCGGTGAGATGGTGGAGGCGGGCGTGCGATGTTTTACTTATGACAATGGATTCCTGCACAGCAAATGCCTGTGTATCGACGGCCTTGTCACCTGCATGGGAACTGCCAATATGGATATCCGTAGCTTTGCACTGAATTTTGAAGTAAATGCAGTAATCTATAGTGCAAGGACAACAAAACAGTTGGAAGACGCATTTGAAAATGATATGACAAAAAGCTCTCTTGTGACAAAGAAATCTTACGAGCAGAGAACGCTTTTGATCCGCTTCAAAGAGCAGTTCTGCAGGCTGTTGTCTCCGGTGCTTTAATTCGACACGATAATGCCCGCCAACATAGCGTGTTCTGTGAAATAAATGTGAAAAGGGTAGGCATAAGGGGGAGAATGTGGTATAACATAATAAGGCTATGGGTTCGCATGTGCGAATGCGTAAATATATTTTCGAGGTGAACTATGAAAAAGAAAGCAGCAGTATTATTAACAGGAATTATGACGGCATCTCTTCTGTTGTCAGGATGTCAGAGCAGTAAAGGAATCGAGAATGACAACTTGAAGATTTCACAATACAAGGGTGTGGAAATTGATGAGGTAGACAAAGCTGACGATGTAACGGATAAGGACGTGACAAGTTTCATTGATTCTGTCCGGGAGTCTAATGCGAAGACAAAGACGATCAAGAATCGTGCAGTTAAGAAAGGTGACACCGTTACAATCGACTTCGTTGGTAAGATGAATGGCAAGAAATTCGACAACGGATCTGCAAATAACCAGAAGTTAAAGATCGGATCTAACACATTTATCGAGGGATTTGAAGACAGTATCATCGGACACAAAGTTGGGGACAAGTTCGTATGGAATGGAAAATTCCCAAAGAACTATTCCGAAGAGCTTGCAGGTAAGAAAGTTAGTTTTACAATTAAGGTAAAAGCAATCACAGAGTCCAAGACACCGGAACTGAACGATGCATTTGTTAAGAAAGTTTCAAGTAAATCCAAGACAGTTGCAGAGTATAAGAAAGAAGTAAAGAAAAAACTGGAGCAGGAAGCACAGGATACATATACAGAATCTGTTGAGAGTGGCGCATGGGAGAAAGTTCTGTCTAATACAAAAGTGAAAAAGTATGACGAGAAAGAACAGAAGAAGATGGAAAACGCATGGATCAGCCAGTACAAACAGTATGCAAAAGCTTACAATATGGATTATAGCAAGTTCCTTGAGCAGCAGATGGGTATGACAGAAGAAGAATTCAACAAACAGGTAAAAGCTGCTGTTAAAGATACGATGAAGCAGAACATGGTAACAGAAGCGATCGCAGACAAAGAGAACATCAAGATGAGCAAGAAAGACTACAATAAAGAGCTGAAAGCAATTGCCAAGAGTTATGGATACAGCTCTAATGTAGATGCGCTCAAGAAAGCATTTGAAGAGCAGGATTTGAAAGATGCGGCACTGAAGAATATGGTAAAAGAATGGCTTGGAAAGAACTGCGTTCAGGTTGCTAAGAAGTCCAGCGATTCAAAGAGCTCCAGTGATTCAAGCAGCTCAAGCAACTAATCGGACAGCTGCATAGAGCAAAATATGAGATTTAATTTCAATAATAAAAACAGCGTCACAGAAATGATTTTTAAATCGTTTCTGTGACGCTATTTTTATATGATAGAAAATTGCATTTCTTATTATGTTAAACCTTCCGGCGGGATGAGTGATTTACTGATCTCTTAAATACTATAATTTTAACCGGTAAACTTTAACCGGACGCCCCTTAGAAGTAGTTGACCTTGTGTGGGCAATAGTAGCGGCACCGCCATTTTCCAGATTGCGGAGAATGCGATTTGCATTCCGGACAGTAACGCCCATATGGTCTGCCAGCTCATTTGTTGTAAGTTCGTATGAACCGGTCATTTTAATGATGGAGATCAGTTTCTGGATCGTTAAGGTAGAGAGTTTGCAATTCTCTGCAATTTTGAAGATGTTATCCGGAAGATTTTGCGGAAAACTCGGAAACTGTGAAGAACCGAGCGGTCCGATGAGCTGATTGGTCTCGTTCATCACAAAACTTCCAGCTGTATTCCAGGATTCCCGCAGGGCATTTTCCGCATGCTTTTTCGCATCTGTAATATTTTTCCCGATTCCATAACCAACTGCGGCAGAGATGTCGTAATTTTTTTTCAACATTGCGATAATATATCCAACCTCGAAGTTTTTGGTAATCATAGCAACTACACGGTGAGTGGTATAAATGTAGTAAACGTTGGATTCTTTCTGCAAAATGGCGTCAATCAGAAACTCTTTCTTGATATTCTGAATAGCGTCTTCCAGTATTTGGTCAGTTTTATCAGAAACAGACGGTTCATGCGCGGCAATTGCGATTGCTGCAGGCAGATTCTCGCGGTATTTTTCCAGTCTGATCTGGGACAATAATTCCTTGATCTGGGATTCTAACTGGTCTTTTACAGGATAAAGAAAATAATAAGGAACTCCGTGTTCTTCTAATAAGGGGATTGTACTGCTGTAAGAGCAGAATACCATATCGATTTTATCCTGTTTCCAAAGATCGATAATTTTCAATGCAATATTCATTTCAATCATGGAAAAATCGCCGATTGTACTTTTATTTGCCCACTGATCCATCGTAAGTGCCAGATTATTTAAATTCAGTTCATGGATGAGATAATCAACAGAAGCATGTTCATAATTATCCGGTGATTGAATAATCGGAAGCATAAAGTCAAAAATACAGCGCTTTGGATCCAAATCACGTCGCTCAAGAAAAAATTTTACAAGAGCGTGGTAAAAGGAAATCATATCTGCGTGAAAAGATACAACCGGCTTTTTTAATTCTCCTACATGATGTTCGATTGCAGACAGGGCTGTTGTACCACTGACCATAAAACCGTCAGCAATGGTTTCGTATTTTTTATAGATATCTGCGATGTGTTCAAAATTTGTATAATCTGCGATTGTGACATCACATTCTTCTTTAAATTCTTCAAAAGCTTTTTCAACAAAAGGATGAAGATATGTACTCGTTATAATTACAATCTTTGTTTTCATGAAATTCTCCTTTCCTTTGTATATTTTACTGAAAAAATGCATATAATTCAAGGCGAAAAATTGTAAATTATAGCAAAAATCACAAGGAGCTATAGAAAAGTGTTGACTGATATATTGAATACGGCTATGATTATTCCATAAATATTCCATAAGTGTTCCACAAATATTCTAAATATATTCTACAATTTAAAAATTAGAGTAAAGTATAAAAGAAAGATGCTATTAAGAAGGAGGAGACGATATGAACTATTATGAGAGAGCGAAGGAACTGAGAGAAGAGACCGTTGCTAACCGCCGCTATCTTCATACGAATGCAGAAGTTGGCTTAAATATGCCAAAAGCGCAGGCATTTGTTATGGGAAAATTAAAAGAATATGGCTTAGAGCCAAAAGAATGTGGTCATGGTGTGATGGCAACACTGGGAAAGGGTGGAAAGGTTCTGATGCTTCGGGCAGATATGGATGCACTTCCGATGCCGGAAGAGAGTGGGGAACCGTTTGCATGTCCGTCCGGTCAGGAAGCACATGCGTGCGGACACGATTTCCATGCAGCAATGCTTTTAACAGCGGCAAAAATGCTGAAGGAAAATGAGTCTGAATTACAGGGAACAATTAAGTTTATGTTCCAGCCGGCAGAAGAGACTTTTGAAGGAAGCAAAGATATGATTGAGAACGGAATACTAGAGAATCCAAAAGTTGATGCCGCACTTGCCTATCATGTGGCAGCAGGACAGATGCCGGTAGGAATTTTTATGTATAACGATAACGGAACAATGATGTATTCCGTGGACGGATTCAGGATTGATATTAAAGGAAAAGGTTCGCACGGTGCATATCCACAGAATGCCATTGATCCGATCAATATCGGAGTTCACATTTACACAGCTCTGGAAGCAATCATGGCAAGAGAGGTTGATCCGACAAAAGCATGTGTTATGACAGTCGGTAAATTTGAAGGCGGAACAGCTGCAAATATCATCCCGGATACGGCAGTAATCGAAGGAACAATCCGTAGCAATGATAAGCAGGCGAGAGAACTTATGGTACGAAGAATGAAAGAAGCAGCAGTAAAGACAGCAGAAAATTACGGCGGAACGGCAGAGATTACCATGCTTTCAGAAGTACCACCTCTGATCTGTGATCCGAAATTGACCGATGAGATTGTAGGATATATGAAAGAAATGGATATTCCTGGTTTAACTCCATATCCGGGAATTTCAGCAAGCGCATCGGAAGATTTTGCAACAATTGCGGAGAAGATTCCATCTACATTTATCTATCTGTCAGCAGGATATACAGATGAGAGAGGACGGTATGGTGCACACAATCCGAAAGTGCAGTTCAACGAAGACGTGTGCCCGATCGGTTCAGGATGCCTCGCACATTGTGCAACACAGTGGTTAAAAAATAACAATTAAATATAGAACGAAAGCAAAAATTGAAGAAAAGGCCAATGAGCCATTAATCCCTTTGAAATTATTTAAAAATACTCAGTATACAGTGCTTCTGATTATTGGGTTTATCTGTTATTTTTATCAAACAGCTATGAATGTGTATGCACCGATCGGAGCAATGAAAGTTATGGGCACATCTATCATCATTTACTTTGTAGCATTGACAATTACCGGTATTGCAGAAAGTTACCGATCTGTATCCATTACACCAAGCGCACAGGCAACATTGCAGCCGGAAGATATGGGAGTAGGAAAATCGAATCAGACATACATTAAAAAACCCCTGCATAGATTGTAAAAAACAAACTATGCAGGGGTTTTTATATGAAAGATTACATCGAAGAGCGGGCGGTAGAGATTGCATATTATATCATTGAACATGAAGCAACGGTGCGACAGACAGCAAAACAATTTGGGGTGAGCAAGAGCACGATACATAAAGATGTAACAGATCGTCTCCTGGCGATCAACCCGGCGCTTGCAAAGGAGGCAAGAAAAGTCCTGGACAGAAATAAATCTGAACGGCATATCAGAGGCGGACTGGCTACAAGAGAAAAATATCTGCACCGGCATCTTGAAGAAAAATAATGACTTTTAAATGTCGCGAATCAAGTACTATAATAAAGGTCTGAAAATGTGGTAGTAGAGACAGGCGGGAGAATGTGTTCAGGCATTTTCTTCTGCCTGTCTCTGTGATGAAAAAAGATAATAACAGACAAAACAGATTGGCATATATTAAGTCAATAGAAAAATATAAATGACACTTTCAGAGTAAACGGGAATGTGGTACGATAGGTGATGAATTGGAGAAAGTTACAGTAGAATCGAGAGGAAAAGTATGATTACAAGAAATTTTCGGAGAGAACAGAAGAGAAAGCGCGTAATGGCATATTTTATCAATGCAACGATAGAATTGATGGAAGAGATCGGGATTGAGAATCTGACGATCCGAAAAGTTGCAGAACGTGCCAAATATAACAGTGCAACTTTATACAATTATTTTGACAGCCTGGATGAGCTGGAAATGTTTGCAAGTGTGAAATGTCTGAATGAGTATGTAAAAACATCGCAGATCAAATATTCAGAAGGCAAGAGTATGAGAGAATGGTATCTTGGAGAATGGAGATGTTTTTGCGAGCAGGCATTTCGTCATCCACGCATTTACAATTTCTTATTTTTCAGCCCGCTTGGGGAGACAAATATGACGGAGATATTTCGTCGGTATTATGAAATTTTTCCACAGGAAAAAGTAGAAGAAATAGAAGAATACGAAGAATTTATGGCAAATGGAGATTTTTATAAAAGAAATCAAATGCTTCTGACAAAAGTATTGCAGGAAAAAGAATATAATCTGACAGATAAAGAAATCAGTGAGTTAAATGAGATGAGTATCCTGATTTTCAGAGGAATGCTGGAGACCATGCGCATTGATAAAAACAAACCTACACTTGCGCAGGCTGTTCATCGCACAGTGCGGTATCTGGAGAATACACTGCGGGTATATCATTTGGTATAAAAAGGTTGCAGTTTGTTAAACTTTGTGATAATATACATAAGAATTATTAGAGAGTTATATATAAATGGTTAGAGTTATAAAAATTGGTTAGAAGTTATGAGTAAGATAGATTTTCATTCCCACATTCTGCCGGGAATAGATGATGGAGCCAGGAATTTGGAGACATCGTATAATATGCATCAGATGGCCAGACAACAAGAAGTAGATCTCATGCTGGCGACACCCCATTTTTATGCGTCACAAGACAGAATTGATAACTTTTTAAAGAGGCGTGAAGAAGCTTGGGTTCAGTTCCACGACACTGTCGAAGCGTCGGAAGAGACAGAACCCCGGATTATACTCGGTGCCGAGGTGGCTTTTTTTGACGGAATCAGCCGTGCACGGGATATTGAAAAACTGACCATTCAGGGAACAAATTTAATGTTGCTTGAAATGCCTTTTGAAGTATGGAATAGCCAGCAGATAAAGGAAGTAGAGTATCTGATAAAGGAGCGAAAGTTTCAGATAATAATCGCACATTTAGATCGCTTCCTGTGGATCCCCGGTAATAAAAAGTGGATAAAAGAACTACTGGAACTTCCAGTTTCCATTCAGATCAATGCAGAGGCATTTGACAGCTGGATGCACACCAGAAATCTTGTAAAGTTATTTAAAGAAGGAAAAGCACATGTTCTGGGAAGTGATTGCCATGGCGCACATCACAGAGTGCCGAATTTGCAAGATGGTCGTGATATTTTAGAGAAAAAAGCCGGAAAAGAAGTACTGGAACAGATTGACAGACAGGGGGAAAAGCTACTGTCTGCGATTTTGAAATAAAGTCAGTATATTACAGAGAGGAGTATATGTGATATGACAAAGAAGAAAGTGATTGTATGCAGTGTGATATTAGGAGTTATATTAATCGGACTTCTGGCATGTGAAGTCATGTACCCGACAGGCGGGCAGGCAATGATCAAAAATCTGGTGGGTTAAGATAAAACGTATAACATTAAATAAGAAGCAAAAGGATAATTACATACAGACATATGAAAGAAGGCTCTTATGAAGAAGCAATACGAAGAACAGGCAGAAAAAAAACGACTGAAAAAGAAAAGTATTATTGCGATTGTGCTTATTATTTTTATGATAGGAGTGATCGCTGGGATTTCCAAAATAGCCGATTCGCGGACGGTGGGTGTACAGAGTACAGATACGGAAAAAGATGAGTCCATTGTTTACAAAGGAGAGACGTACGTTCCGAAGAAAAATATTTCTACATATTTAATAGCGGGAATTGATTCTTCAGACAAGATTAAGAAGCTCAAAGAGTATGATGGAACCGGACAATGCGATACACTTGCTTTGGTTGTACAGGATCGGAGTACAGACACTTGTAAGACGTTAACAATTGACCGTAACACGATGACAAATGTAAAAAGCCTGAGTGATAAGGGAGAATATCTCGCTACTACGAAGATTCAACTGTCATTGGCACATGCGATGAGTCTGAATCATAAAAAACGGGCAGAAAATACAGTAGATGCGGTATCAAATCTGTTTGATGGACAGAAGATTGACGGATATGCCATGGTTAATATGGGAGCGATTGTTCCGGTGAATGATATGGTTGGTGGCGTAATTGTGAAAATTACAGACGAATTTCCAGGAAGCAAAACACTTATAAAAGGAAAGACGGTCACTTTAAAAGGAAACGATGCAGAAACATTTGTCCGCGAGCGTAAAGACGTTGGAGACGGACTGAACGACAACCGTATGAAACGGCAGCAGGTATATGAAGTTGCATTTAAACAGGCATTTTATAAGAAATGCAATGAAAATAAAAAGTTTCCACTGGAAGTTTACAATACATTGCAGGATTATATGACGACGAATATTACAGCGCAGCAGTTTTCCAAGCTTGCAGTATTGATGGCGTCTGCCAAAGCTGATACAAAACTGACGGTGAAAGGAAAAGAAGGTTTTGACGATGACGGATGGCAGACATTTACACCAGATAAGGACAGCTTAAAACAGGTTGAACTGGAGCTGTTTTATAAGAAACAAAAATAACGACAGAGTACTGTCGTTGATAAAGGTATGAAAGGTATAATAAGGAGAAGCAACATGAACCAAAAACAATCAAATGATGAATTGGAAATTGATTTGCTGGAAGTGGCAGGGATGCTTTTAGAAAAATGGCATTATTTACTGGTCTGCTTTTTAGCAGGAGCCGTGTTATTTAATGCATTTGCATTTTTCGGCATTAAGCCAACTTATGAATCAACAGCCAAACTTTACATTGTAACAACATCTGAAAACTCCGTGGTGAATTTAAATGATCTGAACCTCGGAACTTCACTGACATCCGACTATGAACAGTTAATGCTCAGCTATCCGGTATTAGATAAGGTAATCAAAAAACTGGATCTGAATACAACATCAGAGAATCTGAAAAAGGCATATACTTTAACTAATCCGGATGATACACGAATCCTGGAGATTAAAGCGACAAGTACAGATCCGGAGAAAGCAAAAGAGTTAGCTGATACGATGGCGGAAGTGGCAATGGATTATCTGCCGGACACAATGAGTGCGATGACACCCAACTTTGCACAGCATGCGAAAGTTGCAGATCATAAGGCGAATCCAAGCTATGGCAAGTATACAATCATGGGCGCATTGTTAGGACTGATAGCCTGTGCAGGTGTGCTAATCGCAGGATATCTGATGGATGATACGATCCACTCATCCGAGGATATGGAGAAATATTTTGATCTTGTTCCATTGACTTCTATTCCAGATAGTGATCTGTTTATTGAGAGCGAATCAGATATGAAAAAAACAAGAAAAAGGAGGGGAAGAAGATAATGAAAGAATTAGCAATTAATCTTCCGGAACTTCCATATGCAGTAGAGGAAGCAATGAACCGTCTGCGTATTAATATTAAGTTTTGCGGAAATGATACAAAGAAGATCCTGATGACAAGCTGTCTTCCGAATGAAGGAAAGAGTACAGTAGCAATCTTCTTATGGAAAATGCTTGCAGAAGCCGGATTCCCGACAGCCTTCGTAGATGTAGATCTTCGTAATTCCGTTGTAAGAAAAAGATACGATGTAGATTATAATGAAGAGACAAGTGGTCTGAATCATTATTTGTCTGGAATGGCAGAGTATGAGGATGTAGTATATAAGACTAACATTCCAGATGCATACATGGTACCATGTACACAGCTTTTGGAGAATCCGTCCCCGCTTTTGGAAGATGCACGATTCAAGCAGTTATTAGATAAGCTTGCAGAGGAATATCGTTTCGTAATTATCGATGCACCGCCGCTCGGCAGTGTTGCAGATAGCACATTGATTGCATCTATGTGCGATGGAGCAGTATTGGTTGTACGTGCAGGAGAAACATCTAAAACATTGATCCGTCAGTCTTTATATGAGATTGAACAGTCCGGTTGTACACTTCTTGGAACAGTACTGAACCGAGTAGCTGTAAAAGCAAAAAAATATGGTAAATATGGCAAGTACGGTAAATATGGCTATGGATATGGTTATGGATATGTACAGCAGTCAGAAGATAAATCATCCAAATGATAAGGGGGATAAACAAGTCCACGTGGTTAGGACTGTTTATTATAGAACAATTGAAGTAACAAAGTAAAAAAGGAGTTGAGTCCAATGAAGACATTAAAGAAAACATTGTTTCTCATTTTTACACTGACAATGTTGATGGGAATGACAGCTATGGCTGCTAATTCACCTTCTAAATCAACATTCAAACCAACACTGAAGAAAACATCTACAGTGTACAATGGTAAAACTCAGAAAGCTACTATTGTAGTAAAAGATGGCAAGAAAACATTAAAAGAAGGCGTTGATTACAAAGTATACAATACTTCACACAAAGCTGCCGGAAAACATGTTGTAAAAGTAAAAGGTCTTGGTAAGTATGCTGGACAGACATGGAAAGGTACTTATACAATTAAACAGGCAAAACAGACTGTAAAAGTTTCTAGGAGATCTTACACAGTAAAAGCTTCTAAAGTTAAAAAAGCAACTCAGTCTACAAGACTGAAAGTAACTAAGAAAGCTGGTAAGACAACCTATAAGAGCAACTATTCTAAGATTAAAGTTAAAAACGGAAAGATCTATGTAAAGAAAGGTGCTAAGAAAGGTACTTACAAGATTACAGTTACTGTAAAAGATACTAACTACAAAACTGTAAAAAAGACAATTAAAGTTAGAGTTAAATAATTTTGTTAGATTAGCGAAAAATTCCCTGACCACGCAGGGAATTTTTTTATTACCTTTCTTATCTCTTGCCAAGGCAACATTTGTAACGTATAATAGAAATTGTCTTTAAATGTATCCTGTGAGGAAAAGAAATATCCTGCAAAGGAGAAAAGAAGATAGAAATGCTATCTAGGAGGAATTCTTGTGAAGAGAGAATTAGTGATTGTAATTGACTTTGGCGGTCAATATAACCAGCTGGTTGCAAGACGTGTCAGAGAATGTAATGTTTACTGCGAGATTTATTCGTACAAGACAGATCTTGAGAAAATCAAAGCAATGAATCCTATGGGAATTATTCTGACTGGTGGACCAAACAGCTGCTATGAAGTCGATTCACCAACATATAAAAAAGAATTATTCGAATTAGGAATCCCGGTTCTTGGACTTTGCTATGGTGCTCAGCTTATGATGCATGTTCTTGGCGGAAAAGTAGAACTTTCCGATGTAAAAGAATATGGAAAGACAGAAGTATTGGTAGATAAGAAAGATTCCAAGATTTTTGAAAATGTATCAGAGAAGACAATCTGCTGGATGAGTCATACAGATTATATTTCAAAACTTGCGCCTGGATTTGAAGTGACAGCGCATACGGCGAATTGTCCGGTGGCAGCAGCAGAAGATGTAGAACATGGCTTATATGCGATTCAGTATCATCCGGAAGTACTTCATTCTGTAGAAGGAACAAAGATGCTATCCAATTTTGTGCTTGGAGTTTGCGGATGTGCAGGTGACTGGAGGATGGATTCATTTGTGGAAGAATCGATCAAACAGATCCGTGAAAAGGTCGGAAACGGCAAAGTGTTATGCGCTTTATCCGGAGGTGTTGATTCTTCAGTAGCAGCTGTATTGCTTTCCAAAGCAGTAGGGGATCAGCTGACATGTGTATTTGTAGATCACGGTCTTTTGAGGAAGAATGAAGGGGATGAAGTTGAAGCTGTATTCGGACCGGAAGGTTCTTATGATTTGAACTTTATTCGTGTGAATGCACAGCAGAGATTTTATAATAAACTTGCCGGAGTAACAGAACCAGAGAAGAAGAGAAAGATCATCGGAGAAGAATTTATCCGTGTATTTGAAGAAGAAGCAAAGAAAATCGGGGCAGTAGATTTCCTTGTGCAGGGAACGATTTATCCGGACGTTGTAGAAAGTGGTCTGGGTGGAGAATCTGCAGTGATTAAGTCTCACCATAATGTTGGTGGACTTCCGGATTATGTAGATTTCAAAGAAATCATTGAGCCACTTCGTGATCTGTTCAAGGATGAAGTACGTAAAGCAGGACTGGAGCTTGGTATTCCGGAGAGATTGGTATTCCGTCAGCCATTCCCGGGACCGGGACTTGGAATCCGTATCATCGGCGAAGTAACGGAAAAGAAAGTTAGGATTGTTCAGGATGCAGATGCTATTTACCGTGAGGAGATGGACAAAGCCGGAATGAACAAGACAGTCGGACAGTATTTTGCAGCACTTACAAATATGCGAAGTGTAGGAGTTATGGGCGATTTTAGAACATATGATTATGCAGTTGCACTTCGTGCGGTTAATACGATCGACTTTATGACAGCAGAAGCAGCAGAAGTTCCTTATGAAGTACTGAATAAGGTAATGAACCGAATTATTAATGAGGTAACAGGTGTCAACAGAGTAATGTATGATCTGACGAGTAAGCCGCCTGGAACGATTGAGTTTGAATAAATCGAGTTGCTTAAAAAAGCCAGTGTTTATGCGGGTTTCAGCG
>ERZ773103.41-NODE-41-length-111332-cov-7.806411_pt1 | contig 111332 bp, 112 predicted proteins | sample MGYA00511118_ERZ773103 | MGnify/ENA primary metagenome ERZ773103 (study PRJEB29015, sample SAMEA2737821) | human gut metagenome | biome: human gut; feature: human-associated habitat; material: faeces | place: China | collected 2012 ... | reverse complement strand
CGTGAAGGAATTACAAAGCGTTATGGATTTATTTATGTCGATCGTGATGAAGATGATGAAAAAGCAAAAACAGCCGAAATGAAACGATATCGAAAAGATAGTTTTTACTGGTATAAGAAAGTCATTTCCTCAAATGGAGAGGATTTAGATTAATATAGGAGGTGTCTTATGAAAGAACCAAGTCAAAGAGTTAAAGATATTTTAGCAAATATGAGCATAGAACAAAAAGCAGCACAATTATCTTGTGTAATACCATCTTTAGTTTTAGAAAAAGGGGAATTTAAAGAGGAGAGAGCATTAAAAGAAATGCCTTTTGGTGTTGGACGTATGACACAATTTGCATCTGGTTTTACACAAGGACCTGTACAGGCAGCAACTGGTTATAATGCGATACAAAAATATATGATAGAAAAAACAGGGTTACCTGCGATTATTCAAAATGAAAGTTCTTCTGGAACGGTTGCGGCACAAGGAACGATATTTCCAGTTCCTATTGCATTAGCAAGCAGTTTTGAACCAAAATTATCCTATGAAATGGGAAAAGTCATTGCGGATGAAGGAAAGGCTATTGGTGTTCATGCGATGATGTCACCAGTTGCGGATGTAAGTCGTGATGCCAGATGGGGTAGAGTTGATGAAACTTTTGGGGAAGATCCACTTGTTTGTGCACGTTTTACAAGTGAAGAAGTAAGAGGAATACAAGGAGAAGATTATACTTCAAGATGTGCAGCTTTAGCAAAACATTGGGTTGGATATGGAGCATCCGAAGGTGGAATTAACTGTGCTACGATCAATATAGGAAAGAAAGAATTATTTGAAGTATATGCCACCCCATTCGCTGCGGCTATTAAAGAAAATGACATGCAAAGTATAATGGTTACTTACAGTGAAATTGATGGCAGACCAATGTCAGTAAATGAGGAATATACACAAAAGGTATTAAGAGAAGATTTAGGTTTTAATGGAATTGCAGTATGTGATGGAATGTCTATCCCTCGTGTCTTTGAAACACAGGGAATGTTTGCTTCTAGAGAAGAATTGGCAGCTGCTGCATTAAAAGCAGGTATTGATGCAGATACAATGTTTACAACAGTGTATAACCATATTAGTGAAGGTGTAAAAAAAGGATGTATCAATGAAGAAGATTTAGATGCCGCTGTTTTAAGAACTCTGCAATTTAGAGAGGAAATGGGACTTTTGGATAATCCTTATGTTGATCCTCAAAAAGCACAGGAAGTATATGATGATCCTAAAGCAGATAAACTAAGTGAAGAAATTGCACAAAAAGCAATTACATTGTTAAAAAATGATGGTATCTTGCCATTAAAAAATACGTATAAGAAAATTGCAGTTATTGGACCATTTGCAAATAAACTTTCTTCCTTTTTTGGAGGTTATGCATATCCAGCTATGATGGGTTCTTTTTTGGAAATGTGTGTAGATCCATCTGTTGCGGTAAAAATGGAAGGATTTCAAGAAATTGCGGAAAAAATGTTTGATATTGAAAGTATGAAGCAAAAAATGTATAAAGATCCATCCAAATCTTTTGCGGAAAATTTTGATAACTATTTAAAAGAAGAATTAGGTACGCAGTCATTAACAGAAGCTTTGCAGCAGGAATGTAAAGATATTACATTCGTTAGTTATGGAGAAAGTTTAAATACTGAGAATTATAAAGCATGTATTGAAAAAGCTTTAGAGGTTGCCAAAGATGCCGATGCAGTTATTCTTGCTTTAGGTGAGGTTACAGGGCAAGGAAAGGATGCAACAAGTGGAGAAGGTGTAAATAATCCAGATTTATCTTTACCATTCCATCAACAAGAACTTGTTGAAGCCATTCATTCCATTCATAAACCATCTGTATTGGTTTTATTTAATGGACGTCCTTTAGCACTTGGTGAAACAGAGCCACTAGTCAATGCCATCGTAGAAGCTTGGTATCCTGGACCATCTGGTGGAAAACCAGTTGCGAAAGTTCTATCAGGTGCATTTAATCCACAAGGACATCTTCCTGTTACATTCCCTAGAATGAGTGCGCAATGTCCAATTTATTATGGTCATAAAACAGGAAGTGGGTACATGAACATTCATCAAGAACCAGATGCTAGTGTTATGCAGCCATTATATCCATTTGGATATGGCTTAAGCTATACTACATTTAAAATCAGTAATTTAAAACATGAAAAAGAGGTAGAAATTGGTGATAGTTTTAAAGTAAGTATAGATATTACGAACACTGGTACGATTGCTGGTAGTGATGTTGTACAGGTTTATACACATTCTATGGCTCCAACAATAAATCGTCCAATTAAAGAACTTAGAGGATTTAAAAATGTATATTTAAATCCTAAAGAAACAAAAACAATTGAATTTGAATTTGATACACATCAGTTTGGATACTACAATGCATTAGAGCAGTTTGTAATAGAAAATCGTCCACAAGAAATTTTTGTAGGTGATAATTCATCTGTAATACAGGAAAAAGGACGTATTGAATTTAAGGGAAAGACAAAAGAAATACTACACGAAAGAGTGTTTGATTTTAAAGTTGTTGAAAAATAGGAGGAAGTTAGTATGGCATTTAAAGAAGGATTTTTATGGGGAGGGGCGACAGCTGCCAACCAGTATGAAGGAGCATGGAATATTGGAAATAAAGGAGTAAGCAGTGCAGATTGCTGTACACGTGGTTCCAGAAGTGAACCAAGAAAAGTAACGTATATGACCAAAGAAGGAGAAATCAAAGCGGATGTCATGTTTGGCTTAGATGCACCAGAAGGGGCACAATTTGGTTGCTTTGAAGGGTATGATTATCCAAGTCATGAGGCAAGTGATTTCTATCATCACTATAAAGAAGATATTGCTTTGATGGCAGAAATGGGATTTAAGACATTTCGTATGTCTATTAACTGGACAATAATTTATCCTTTAGGTTATGAAGAAGAACCAAATGAAGAGGGATTAAAATTTTATGATGATGTTTTTGATGAATGTTTAAAATATGGAATCAAACCACTGGTAACTTTATCACATTATGAAACACCGGTAGGATTAACAAATAAATGGGGTTCTTGGGCAGATGCCAGAACGATTGATTGCTTTGCGCGTTATGTAGAAACAGTTGGAAACCGTTATAAAGGAAAAGTAGAATATTGGTTGACTTTTAACGAAATTAACTGTTTAGAGTTTGGTGGTTGGATGGCTGCTGGTGTAGCAAGTCGTGATCCTCAAAAGATTGCAGATGCAGGAAAACATCAGTTATTGGCAAGTGCGAAAGCTGTACAGATTTTACATGAAATTGATGAAAATAATAAAGTAGGAAATATGATTGGTTATGGAATGATTTATCCATATACATGTAATCCAAAAGATGTATTTCAAACTTGGGAAAAATTTAAGGGAAGTTATTTCTATTGTGATGTGCAGGCTAGAGGATATTATCCATCTTATAAATTAAAAGAATATGAACAAAAGGGTATTCAATTTTCTTTGACAAAAGAAGAAAAAGAATTGTTGAAAAATGGAACGGTTGATTTTATAAGTTTCTCATATTATATGTCTAATTGTACTTCAACTGATCCAAAAGTACTGGCAGATCAAGGTGGAAATATGATGTTTGGGGTCAAAAATCCATATCTGAAGGCAAGTGATTGGGGATGGCAGATTGATCCAATTGGATTACGATTGTCTTTAAATTACATGTATGATCGTTATCAAAAGCCTTTGATGGTAGTAGAAAATGGTTTAGGAGCACAGGATGTCCTGGAAGCTAATGGAGAAATTCATGATTCTTATCGTATTGATTATTTACGTGATCATATTCAGGCAATGCATGATGCGGTTAGCTTGGATGGTGTTGAGTTATGGGGATTTACACCATGGGGATGTATTGATTTAGTATCTGCATCAACTGGAGAAATGCATAAACGTTATGGTTTTGTTTATGTAGATTATCAGGATGATGGAACAGGAAACGGAAATCGTATTCGTAAAGATTCTTTCTACTGGTATAAAAAGGTCATTGCCAGCAATGGGGAAGATTTAAAGTAATATCATAAAATACCGTGGTAATTGTAGCGATTATCACGTTTTTTTTAATCAAAATTATGTTATAGTATAAAAATAGTAGTATAGGAGAAAAATATGGCGATAAAAGTAATTATTATGGATGTAGATGGTACCTTAACCAATAGTAAAAAGCAAATCACACCAAAAACAAAAGAAATGCTGATTGCAGCACAAAACAAGGGAATCAAACTGGTACTGGCTTCAGGAAGACCAGTTAGTGGTTTAATAGGATTGGCGAAAGAGCTGGAAATGGAAAAACATCATGGACTATTGGTTTCTTTTAATGGTTCCAAAGTTGTTGATTGTCAAACAAAGGAAGTTTTATTTAATCAGACAATGCGAATCGAAGATGCTAGGGAAGTTTTAGAACATATGAAAAACTTTAAGGTATATCCTATGATTGATAAAGGAAACTATTTGTTTGTAAATGACGTATATAAAGGTATGATTACTTATCAAAATGAAAAGATTGATATTATTCAATATGAAGCACGTGGTGGAAATTTTAAACTTTGTGAAATAGAAGATTTATCTTCTTTTGTAGATTTTCCTCTAAATAAAATCTTAACAGCAGGAGATCCAGAGTATTTAAATGAACATTATCAGGATATGATGGAACCATTTAAAGAACGTTTAAACTGTATGTTTACTGCGCCATTTTATTTTGAGTTTACTGCAAAGGGAATCGATAAAGCCAAAGCATTGGATTCTGTTTTAAAACCTATGGGATTTCAACAGGAAGAAATGGTTGCCTTTGGTGATGGGGATAATGATGCGACTATGCTTTCCTATGCGGGTATTGGAGTAGCTATGGACAATGCACAGGATTCCTTAAAGAAAATTGCGGATAAAATAACGTTATCAAATGAGGAAGATGGCATTGCGGTAATGCTGGAAACATTGTTGTAGAAAACGCATATTAAAAAAGAGGGATTTTCCTCTTCTTTAATATGTGTTTTATTTTAAAACGCTATCAACATGAACTGTTTCTTTTTCTACTTTATGTGCTACTTTAATAATGCGCTCTAATGTAATCTCTTTTAGTTTTGAACGATATTGTTCTTCTGCGTTATTCAAATATTCCATAAAGACATTTTCTGTTTCTGCGACTTTTATAGAAGAATCAAATACTTTATCCATTAAATGTGTTGTTTCAATAAAGTTTTCTTTTCCTTCGATGGCATCAAAAATATCTAAAAAGGAAATATCCTTTGTTTCTCTGTTTAATACAAATCCTCCACGTTTACTAGCTTTTGAAGTAATTAAGCCAGATACAACAAGTTGTCTGGTTATTTTTTTTAAATAAGAATCAGAAACTTTTAAGATTTCACTTAACTGGTGGCTTTTTAAAGGACCATCACTGGATGCTATTAATAATAATATACAGATAGCTTGTTCAAAACTATGTCTAATTTTCATACGTATTACCCCTTTAACTTTATTTTAACAAATAATGAACTATTTGTGTTTAAAATTGTTGACAATCATACAAATATTACTATAATTATTCGTAGATATTTAATATCTATAGATATTTAATATCTATAAAATAGGAAGAAGGTTATTTATGATTAAAAAAGAATGGAAGGAGTTATTGCACAGCAAATGGTTAAAAATCGTTATGATTGCGATTCTTATCATACCATGTGCATATGTTTGTATTTTTCTTGGTTCTATGTGGGATCCTTATGGAAATACAAAAGATATTCCAGTTGCAGTTGTAAATCATGATCAAAAAGTTTTTTACGAAAATGAGATGCTGGATGTAGGAAATGATTTGGTTAAAAATTTAGAAGACAGCGATGCAATGAAGTTTCAATGCGTTGATGAAGAAGAAGCTGAAAAAGGATTGGAAGATGGAAAGTATTATATGATCATTACGATTCCAAAGGATTTTTCTTCCAATGCGACTACTTTATTAGATAAAAAACCTAAGAATATGGTTTTACAATATACAACAAATCCAGGAACAAACTATATTGCATCCAAGATGGATGATTCTGCGATTTCTCAAATCAAAGAAGAAGTATCTTCTCAGGTAACAAAAACGTATGCAAAGACGATTTTTGAGCAGATAGGAACTGTTTCTAATGGATTAAAAGAGGCAGCAGATGGCAGTCATAAGTTACTGGATGGAGTAAATCAGTTAAGTGATGGAAACAAAGAGATTTCTGATAACTTAAATGTACTAGCATCTAGTTCACTTACTTTTAAAGATGGAGCAAACACATTAGAAGTAGGTTTAAAAGACTATACTGATGGTGTATTAAGTGTGCATGATGGTATTACAACATTAAAAGATGGGGTAACTACTTTAAAGGAAGCTACTCCACAATTATCACAAGGAATTCAACAATTGGATGAAGGCTCTAGTGAATTAGCGAATGGGGTAAGTCAATATACAGAAGGTGTATCACAGGCTTATGCTGGTACGCAGGAATTAGTAAAAAACAATGCAGTTCTTAAAGAAGGGACAAAATCATTATCTGAGGGGACAAAATCTCTTGTGGCTGGAAATGAACAAATCGTACAAGGGGTTAATTTACTATCAGAAGAAATATCAAAAGGTAAAGTAAGTTTAGATAGTTATCTTGCTTTATATGAAGAGTTAAACAGTAATGCAGAAACAAAAAAGTTTGCAGAAATATTAAAAGAAAATGGATTAAAAAAAGAACAACTGGCACAATTCGGTATTCATGTGGAAAGTGATTTACCTTCTTTTGAAGGAATGTTAAAAATGTTAGATGGAAATTTAGCACAATTACAAACAGCTGTTGGTGATCAGGGACTTCGTACAGGTGTTTTAACACTGCAAAATGGGTTAACACAGCTGGATAGCAAAGTAAATGATGAAAACTTAGGTCTTGTTACTGGACTAAATCGTTATATAGCAGGTGTTGAACAAGTGAATAATGGATTGGCACAGATAACACAAAACAATGATCGTTTGAATGCGGGAAGTAAACAGCTGGCAGCAGGAACAAAGAGTCTTTCTAATAAGACACCAGTATTAATCGATGGAATTTCACAGCTTCACCAGGGAACGAATCAATTGTTTGATGGAACATCCACTTTGGTAGCGAATAATCAAACGTTAACGAATGGTTCAAAAGAATTAGCAAAAGGAGCAAACTTGATACAAGATGGTGCTTCTCTGCTTGCCAATGGTTCTATGACTTTAGGGGATGGATTAAAAGAGGCAAAAGAAGGAACTACAACCCTTCATACAGGTTTACAAGATGGGGCAAAAGAAAGTAATATTCAAACAAGTGATGATACATTTACAATGATGTCAGCTCCATTAACGACCAAACATGTGGAAACTAGTGTTGTGAAAAATAATGGACATGCGATGGCACCTTATATGATGAGTGTTGCTTTATATGTTGCATGTATGGCATTTGTATTGATGTTCCCTTTAATGAAACATGTAGAAGATGCGAAAAATGGATTTACGTATTGGTTAGGAAAAGCATCTGTATGGTTTGTTATTTCTACATTAGCTGCAGTAGCAATGGTTGGATCTTTGATGCTTATCAATGGTTTCGCTCCTGAAAATATAGGAGAAACGTTTATGTTTGCTGTTTTAGTAAGTGCAGCATTTATGGCACTTATTACCTTATTAAGCATTACATGTGGAAAAATTGGAGAATTTGTACTTTTGATTTACATGATCATTAATTTAGGTGGTTCAGCTGGAACGTATCCATTAGAAACATCTACATCACTTTTCCATACGATTCATCCATTTGTACCATTCACCTATAGTGTAAATGGTTTTAGAAAAGTAATCAGTATGTCAAATGCTTCTCTTTCAACAGAATGTATGGTGTTTGCAGGTATTCTTATAGTATGCAGTATTCTTACAATACTTATATATCAATATAGAAATAAAAAACCACAGCCATTTCTTCCACAGGCATTTGAACATGTAAATGAATAAAACGAAAAAACCACTTTGTTTGCTATGATAAAGTGGTTTTTTCATGATTTCGATAAATACTTCCATATTTTTGTGGGGTATTGACTGGAAAATGTTTTGCGCCATAACTTTTTTTCTTAATGCAAATATGATATACTAATTAAGCAATTGCCCTCTTAGTTAAATGGATATAACAAGCCCCTCCTAAGGGTTAGTTGTGAGTTCGATTCTCGCAGAGGGTGCCATATAAATAACGCTGTAAGTTCTTATTTATAGGAATTTACAGTTTTTTTGTTTGTTCTGGCTGACAATCCTATCTGTGAAATATAGCTTTGCTTCGTAATTTATAATATATTGTTTTCGATGATGAAGATTTTTTAGATGAATGGACTTGATAACAATTTTTGAAAAAGGTGTTTCTATAGTTTGTTTTGTAAGGTTTGTATTAGAAGTGTATCTCTGTTTGTTCTGTAGATAATGAATAAAGCTAAAATACATAAGTTAACTTTTGAATAGAAATTGAATAAAACATCTATACAAAAGTAAACAGAGGTGATTGCTATGCTCAATAAACTTGTATGTGAAATGAGAAAGAATAATAATACAATAACTACTGCTAAAGCGTTAGAAATTGGAATATCTAAATCTTTGTTATCTAAATATGCAAAACTAGGGTTAATAGAACGAGTTCGACAAGGTGTTATCCACCTTTCTTAGGTATTCCTCTAAACTCTATATAAGAATCTAATATTTTGATACGTTTATAAATGATATTTGAATTTATTGAAGGGTATTTACTTTTTAGCTTTGGTGCTATCTCTTTTAGTCTAATACCTGGATTATCTCTTATTTCCAAGATTTCGATATCTTTTTGATTTTCAAGTTGAAAATCTTCTTCATTTATATCGCTATTTACTCTGCCATTTGATTTTACCTTATTATCCTCTATATGTTTTTCAGGGTTTAAATATAAGGCTTCATAATTTTTATTTGGTAAAGTAACTTTAAACATGTTTAATGATGTATAAATTTCTGGAACTATATCTAACTCTTTGGAATTTTGAAAAATACGTGTAAGACCAGAAGCATAGTTTTCAACATACTCTAACTTATATAAAAGTTTAACCAGATTTTCATTTCTAAAACTCTGCAAACCATTTAAGGCATCTTCCAAAGTTAACCCATCAAAAAAACCACCCGGTGAAATAATTTCGCATCTATCATCGAAAAATTCAATCTTTATATTTGATTTTCGAAAAAAATCACGATGACAATAACAGTTCAATATAGCTTCACGTGCTGAAGACATATCATAAGATGGTATCTCTGTTCTCGTTGGTTTTCCATCAATAATCACTCACACTTCGTTACAAACCTCATAATATTCCATAACTTTTTCTATATGTTTAACAATAGAACCCTGAAACTCTTTTTTAGAACGAAAAACAGAACGATTTAAACCTTGATAAACACCCATTTTTGTAGGTATATCATATTGATCACTGAACCAAAATGCAAGATTTGTATAAAGATGATTTTCAGGATCTACAAAACCTGATGTGGTCATCTTAAACTCATTAAAGTCTAAATTCTTTTCTTCAAATTTTTCCCTTAATTCTTTAAACGTTAGTAATAATTGTTGTGAGAAGTTTAGATACTTCTTTTTTTATCAATAATGATACACAAAACTTATTTAAGTAATATGTTATAAAAAAGTTATTATTGAACTTGTTTAAGTAATATGATATAAATAAGTTAGGGTGATATTATGGATTATAATTTTGCAGATGATCTAAGGGCAATAAGAGAAATACTAGGCTATACTCAATTTGAGATAGCTGAACAAATAGGAGTAGAACAGGTAACTATTTCGAGAAATGAACTTCATAAAACTAATCCTTCAAATCAATTGATGGAACTAGTATATAATTTTGCTTTTGATAAAAAAATACAATTAAATAGATTAAAAGAAATGTTATGGATAGAAAAATTACCTTTAAATCATAAATTATTGTTTCACGGAGCTAAAAGGATTATAGAAGGACCTTTAAATGTACATGTTGGAAGAATAAATAATGATTTTGGACAGGGGTTTTATACTGGAGAAACATATGCCCAGGCAATATCTTTTGTCTCAGGATATAATGGGTCATCTGTTTATTATTTAGATTTTAATAGTCAAAATTTAAAATGTAAAGAGTATCAAGTAAATCAAGAATGGATGATGACGATAGCCTATTATCGAGGAGCTTTAGATAAATATAAAGATCATGCAATTATTCAAAAAATAATAAAAGATTCAAGAAACTGTGATTATATTATTGCACCAATCGCAGATAATAGGATGTTTAAAATTATTGATTCTTTTATTCAGGGAGAAATAACAGATGAACAATGTAAACATTGTCTAGCTGCAACGAATCTGGGAAAACAGTATGTTTTTGTGAGTGATTTGGCTATTTCTCAATTAAAAATTGTGGAACGTGTATATCTTGCTGATAATGAGAAAAACTATTATAAAGAAATGAGAAGTTCTGATTCTAAACTTGGAGAGGATAAAGTAAAATTAGCAAGAATACAGTATAGAGGAAAAGGTAAATATATTGATGAGATTTTATACTAAATGGATAAGGTGAAAATAATGAGAAAAATGGATAAAGATGGTTTGTTATTGTGTGATTTACAAGGAAATGCTTTTGAACTTTCTATTCAACTAACATCAACGAGCTCTGAAATATTTATGCGAAGATTTATGAATAGTAAAGTGGCAAAAATGATAGATAATGAAAGCATTTTACAGATGAATATACAACCAAAAGATATAATTAAACGAGTAGAAGAAGAATATAAAGAATCGAAATATGGATCAGTAAAATATACAAAAAACGAAATGTATTGGATAGGATATTTGTATAGATATTTTTCATATACGTATGAATTATCATCAACTCGAGTCTATAAAATTATAAAGCCAAAGGAATTGAGAGGATTATTTTTACCATATCATACACTTAGCCCTGAACAGGCTATAGAACGTATATTAGAGGCAAAAGGTATGATCTTAAACTTGGAAGATGAAATAAATAGACAATTTGAAATCTATAAAAGAATAAGAGGTAATCGTTGACATTAAATCTTAATATGGTTTAAATGAAATTTACAATAAGTTGTTTTAAGTAGTTTTGGCAAATGCAGCAAGTAAGCGACAAAAATGCTATAAAGTCCTTGTTTTATAATGCTTCGGAGTTCTCGAAACGTTAATTTTTGATTTTTAGAAATTAATGATTCATAAGAGATTTCTTCACTTTCTCTTATCATTCTAGCTATTTCTTCTTGAGTTGCTTGTGCTTTATTTCTTCCATATCTAACATAAACACCGCTTGGCTTTAAACCTTTTGATTTTAGGTAATAAGGCTTCCTATTACCTGATTCAATACAAATTTCTAAAACTCCATCTTCGTTATGAGTTAATTTAACAAAATCTGAACAATTTGGATAAATGGCTTCATCTCTTATCCAGTTAATAACTCTAGATTCATTACTATCTCTTTCTTCCATGCTGAAATCATAGACTGAGCCGTCATCATTAACACCAACATAAATAGTTCCACCTAAATAGCTATTCAAAAACGCAATAATTTCAGGTTTCATTTCTTCATCAAGTGTTCTTTTTAATTCAATAAGATTTGATTCTTCATATTTCAAAGAAAACGTTTCCCGGAACGTTTTCGCTTTCAATTGAAGAGATGGATAATGGATATGGAGGGGAAGAAAACTTCCTTATGTATTTACAGAGCAAGGAATTGCTATGTTATCTTCTGTTTTAAGAAGTGATGTGGAAATTCAAGTTAGTATAAATATAATGGATGCTTTCGTAGAAATGCGCCGCTTCATCACCAACAACGCTTTACTTTTTGTGCGTATCAGTAACGTAGAATTAAAACAGCTGGAATACCAGAAGCAGACGGACGAAAAGCTTGAACAAATATTTGAGTACATATCCGATCATCAGGAAGCCAACCAGAAAGTATTCTTTGACGGACAGATTTATGATGCTTTCAGCCTGATTGTCAGTTTAATTCAAAAAGCAGATAATGAGATTACACTGATAGATGGATACGTAGACGTGGGAACACTTAATTTGCTCTCCAAGAAAAAGGACAATGTGGCAGTTACCATTTATACCCACAATCGAACAAGATTAAGTGAGTTGGATGTGAACAGCTTTAATGCACAGTATCCTGAGTTGGAAGTGAAATATACGGATGTGTTCCATGATCGATTCCTGATTCTCGATCACAGGATAGCTTACCATATTGGAGCGTCACTGAAGGATGCCGGCAAAAAGTGCTTTGGTATAACAAAGATTGATGATGCGGGAATTACAAGGGACATCTTGCAAAGATTAGAACTGGAATCGGAAGAATAACGAATTGTTTGAGGTCGCAGCTTGCTACCTCAAATAATTTATTCGAAATCCGGTGAGCAGCTTTTGAGCTGCTGTACATAAAAGTTAAGAAAATGTTCACTACAGATTTTGGGTATTGCGTTATAATACATACCAGTTTAATGATGGAAAATTACGTTTGAGGAATGTACGGTATATAACTGGCTTACAAAACGATATACAACATATCATTTTGTACCATAAAATTGCACCGACAACGCCCACCATTTTTCATTAGATGTGCAAAACGATTGCTAAAAGGGCTACCTGAAATCCCTCTGAATTAGCTATTACAGGGTGGTATCAGATGGAAAATAAAACCGTGAAAAGCTCAGTAAAATCAAGCATTATATGTCATTGGATATCACTTGAACGTTGGGTACAGGACTTACTTTTAAAGGTTAGTTGTGAGTTCGATTCTCGCAGAAGGTGCCATGAAAAGAATGCTGTAAGTTCTTATTTTATAGGAATTTACAGTTTTTATTTATATATAGCTTTGTTTACTAACCTAGAATGTATTGTATTCAATTATGATGAAGACTTTTTTTAGATGAATGAGTTTGCTAAATTCGTAAATTTACCTCTTAAAATTTATTATACACCAATACACTTTGATCTTATACGATATGGCAGAAACTCTACATGGTTAATTATTTTTGTTTATGACTGATTTGCTTTTTTATTTCATTATAAAGTTCTCTAGTATCACTGGGGTTAAACTGATTGAATAGAAACACTTTATCCGTTTTCAAATAAATATAAGGGCTTTTATCATTGTAAAGATATGCACGACATTTTCCAATTTCATCAAATTTAAAATCTCCAACAGATAATTCATTAGTGCCGATTCCACCGCCTGATTTCATTCCATGTGGCAGTTTTTCCAGGAGCTTAATCTCTTTTATATCCTTGAATTTTACCAAATCTGCAGTTATTCCATCAAATCCTATGCAATCATCTTCCAAACGAATTTCATATGCATTCCCGCTCTGTGCATCTTGATGAGTTGACCACAGCAATGTTCCAATCAATACTACTGTGATGATTAGTATGATTCCTGCCATGATCCATGCAATTTTTTCATTTTCTTTTTCAAATTCATCCGTTGCCATCTACTGCTACCTCCATACTTAATAACTATATATTAACAACTTCTAATTTTAATTACGTTTTATTTTTACTAAAATACATGGATGAGAAACATAGAAAACAAGCACCTAAGCATAAATGAACAACTGTCATATTCCCTTTGTTAAAAAAAATAATAGCTGCACTAATGAAGAAGCATATAGCTGCTGCTAGAGAACACACTCCTGCAATTTTATCATTCTTCTTTTTCATTTTACACCTCCTAGAAAATTGTGATTTAACTATTGTTTCTATACATGGATTATAACAATTTTTCATTGCTTAAAATTTAGATTTTTAACAACAACTTTACCATAAGGATATTCTAATCTTTTTTCAAGCACTTTTGAAAAAAATAAGAGTGGATTAAACCAAATGTTTGAAAATAAATCATATAAAATAACGCTTAATTTTAAAATATTTATATCTTTGCAGATGGTTTCATCTTTTTTGAATTGAAAGAAAATGATTGATTATAAAAACTATTCTATTTTGGAATATAGTGTTGCTAAATTTGAATTGTTTAAAGAGTTTTTTGCATGCTAGAATCTTTTGGTAAAAAATAGGAGGAAGTAAATGATGTTAAATAACGAAGTTATTGATTTACGTTCAGCATTAGAGTTATTACAATCTATTGATGGACAATTGGTTGAAACGAATGTGGAAGTTGATCCAATGGGGGAACTTTCAGGAGTATATCGTCATGTTGGTGCAGGTGGAACCGTTATGCGTCCAACACAAGAAGGACCAGCAATGATCTTTAATAATATAAAAGGTCATCCTGGAGCAAGAGTTGCTATTGGTTTATTAGCAAGTCGTAAAAGAGTAGGATATTTATTAGGTTGTGAACCAGAAAAATTAGGCTTTTTATTGAAGGATTCTGTAAATAATCCTATAAAACCTGTTGTTATTCCAAATGAAAAAGCAAAATGTCAAGAAGTTAAATATTATGCAACAGATGAGAACTTCGACATTAGAAAATTAGTGCCTGCTCCTACAAATACATTAGAAGATGCAGGACCATATATTACGTTAGGTATGTGCTATGCTTCTCATCCAGAAACAGGAGAATCAGATGTGACGATTCATCGTATGTGTTTTCAATCAAAGGATGAAATCTCTATTTTCTTACAACCAGGAGCACGTCATATTGGGTATTTTAGAGAATTGGCAGAAGCAAAAGGGGAACCACTTCCGATATCAATTAGTATCGGTGTGGATCCAGCTATCGAAATCGCTTCATGTTTTGAAGCACCTACAACACCATTAGGATATGATGAGTTACAGGCAGCTGGAGCAATCAGAAATAAACCTGTTGAACTTGTTCAATGTTTGACTATCAATGAAAAAGCTATTGCTAATGCTGAATATGTTATTGAAGGAGAAATTTTACCTGGAAAACGCATTCGTGAGGATATACACTCTAACACAGGTAAAGCAATGCCGGAGTTTCCAGGATATTGTGGTCCAGTAAATCCAGAGCTTCCAATTATCAAGGTTAAAGCTGTAACGACAAGAAAAAATCCAATCATGCAAACATGTATTGGTCCAAGTGAAGAGCATGTGTCTATGGCTGGTATTCCAACTGAGGCAAGTATATTAACAATGGTTGATAAAGCAATGCCTGGGAAGTTGTTAAATGTGTATTGTGCTTCTAGTGGAGGCGGTAAATATATTGCAGTTATGCAGTTTAAGAAATCTGTTCCATCTGATGAAGGAAGGCAAAGACAGGCAGCCTTATTAGCTTTCAGTGCTTTTGCTGAGTTGAAACATGTTTTCCTAGTTGATGAAGATGTTGATCCTTTTGATATGAAAGATGTAATGTGGGCAATGACAACACGTTTCCAGGCGGACTTGGATGTAATTACCATCCCAGGAGTTCAATGTCACCCATTGGATCCATCTAATCAACCTGAATATTCACCACATATTCGAGCACGTGGTGTTGCATGTAAAGCTATTTTTGATTGTACGATACCATTTGATCAAAAAAATCGATTTGAAAGAGCTAAATTCATGGATGTAGATCCAGCTCATTGGCTACCAGATATGTTTAAATAAAAGGAGGATTATTTATGCCTATAGGAGTTCTTATCAATGCGGCTTCTGTATTACTTGGAGGTATTGCAGGAGCGTTAGCTGGACATAAGTTAAGTTCAAAGTTTAAAGCAGAAATATCATTGATTTTCGGTGTTTGTTCCATGGGTATGGGAATTAGTACAATTGGGCTTATGAAAAATATGCCAGCTGTTATTTTTGCGATTATCATTGGTACAGCTTTAGGATTAGCTATACATTTAGGTGATTGGATTCATAAAGGTGCTACATTAATGCAAAAACCTATTTCAAAAATATTTAAAAATAATTCTAATATGAGTGAAGAAGAATTTTTAAATCAATTGGTTACGATCATTGTTTTATTCTGTGCCAGCGGAACAGGCATTTATGGCTCTTTAACTGCGGGTATGACTGGTGATAATTCTATCCTTATTTCTAAATCTATTTTAGATTTTTTTACAGCAGCTATCTTTGCTTGCCAATTAGGTTATGTTGTTTCTGTAATTTCAGTTCCACAATTTATTATTTTCTTTATTTTATTTTTATGTGCTGGATTTATTTACCCAATGACTTCACCGGATATGATAGCTGATTTTAAAGCCTGTGGTGGTTTCTTAATGTTAGCAACCGGATTTAGAATGGTAAAATTGAAAAATTTTCCAATTGCGGATATGATTCCTGCAATGATTTTGGTTATGCCATTGAGCTATTTTTGGGTCACTTATATTATGGCTTTGGTTTAATATGAAGAAACTTGTTGTTGGTATAAGCGGTGCAAGTGGTATACCACTTGCTGTTAGATTGTTAAAAGAATTAAAGAAACAGCCTGATGTTGAAACACATCTGGTTATGACTCGCGGAGCTGAGATGACACTTCATCAAGAAACACCTTATTCCTTAAAGGAAATTTGTGATATGGCTGATGTTGTTTATGATAATCATAATTTGGGCGCAAGTATTGCAAGTGGTACTTTTCAAAATGATGGTATGATAGTTATTCCATGTTCTATGAAAACAATTGCAGGTATTGCCCATGGTTATTCTGATAATCTTTTATTAAGAGCTTGTGATGTCATGATTAAAGAAAAAAGAAAACTAATTCTTGTGGCAAGAGAGTCACCACTTTCAACTATTCATCTTGATAATTTATCTTATTTATCAAAGCTGTCTGGTGTTGTGATTATGCCACCGATGTTAACTTATTATCAATTGCCTCAATCAATAGATGATTTAGAAATACATATTGTAGGAAAAATATTATCACAGTTTGGTATTGAATTAGAGGATTTTAAACGCTGGAAATAAAAAGCAGTCATTTCGACTGCTTTCTTCTATTGAACAGGGCGTATTGCTTGAATGAATTCTTGTATGATGTCTTTGTGCAGAGAATCTAAAGAATAGTACATAAAAATATTACCTTGAATATGTTCTTGAAAAGGTAAAACTAGCACTTGATTAAGATGAAAAATATGTAGGGATTTCTTCATTACCAATGCGATTCCTTCATTTTCACTTGCTGCGCTTAGAATCGTTTCGATACGTCCATGTCGATGGATATAAGGATTGAAGTGATTCTGATGGCAGGCTTCAATAACTAAATCTGAAATATTTGTATATTTTGGAGGTAAAAGTAATTTTTCGGTTTTTAATTGCTGAATGGAAAGTTGTTTAAGATGAGAAAGAGGATGTTGTTTAGATATAACTGCTACTAACTCATCTTCATATAAAAGGATATTTTGGAATGAATCAAGTGCATGATAGTTTCCTCTTAGAATATAGATATCATAATCATGATAATCTAATTTATATTGGAGATCTCGTTCTTCAATTTCATCAATCACAAGGTGAATAGAAGGATGTTTTTTAGAAAAATCATTTAATTTATGTGCTAGGTCATATTGTGAAAAGATAGGGAGCATAGCTATTTTAAGTGTATTTTTATGATTTGTTTTTAAAGTGTATTGATTCTCTATCATCTTTTGGTAGTCAGCTAGTAAAATCTCTGTATCTTTTAAGAATTGTTTACCTGCATTTGTAAGAGTGATTTGTCTGTGGCTTCTATTAAACAAGAAAACACCAAGCTCTTGTTCGAGTTTAGCAATCTGCTTTGAAAGCGCAGATTGTGTAATATTCATTTCTGCTGCTGCTTGTGAAAAAGTTTGATGGATAGTAACAGCGTAAAAATATTGTAATTGTTCAATTGTCATGATAATCACCTATTCTTTATTGGAGTATTTTATCATGATTTTAGAAGAAAGGAAATGAACGATGAGAAAAATTCATTTAAAACGTACTATGCAATGGATGGGAAAAGATTTGGTTATTCATGTTCAAAATGAAAATGGGCATATTGGCAGTGTTGTTATTGGACAGCCATATCTAAAAGGTGGTGAGACGCATGTAACAATGAATATTTGGAATCAAGTGGGACATAAAGATGATCATGTCGCAGCCATGTATGTGAAAGCTGCTGTATTAAAATTTCAATGTGTTGTTACATGTATATGTGGTATTCATTTAGAAGATATATGTACTGAGGAAATGAATAAGATTATGAAAAAAGTCCAAGAAGATATTAATGATATGCTTAAAAATGGATAAAACAAATTATTAAGCTTTAGGGATTATAGATATAAAATTTTAGAAGTGATTAACAATGCATTGTTTGTTTTGAGGGAAGAAAAATGATACCCAAGGGGATATTTAAATGAGTAGAACAGAAATTTTTTGTTCTGCTTTTTTATTAGCAAAAAAGGGTATTCATGAAGAAATTCTGCAAGCGGGTTATAAACAATTACAGGAAATTTTTTAGCAGAAGCCGAAGATGAAAACAATGAATTGTAAAAATTATATGCAGAAAGATACCATCAAGTATTGCATGATGTAGAGATGTACGTATATGGATATTATTTAATGATTAAGATTTTCTGCTTTCATTAAAAAAGACCACAGGATTTATTATCCCATGGTCTTTTGGCTAGTTTATTCCCAGCCGCATCCACATCCACGACGCATGCAGCGCATCATTTGACGAGCACAGTTGCTTTCGTGCATTCTTTCACTGAAGTCACCTTCAGCAAATTCTCTGGTAGCTCTGGCAACAAATTCTGCAGCTCGTGCTACTTCTTCAGGGTTGTAGTATCCACATCCGCATCTGCGATCTTGATTCCAGTACCCTTCACGATCAAATCCACGATCATTCCCTCTGTAGCAACGATTTCTTCTGTTTTCACATCCACAATTGTTAGTCATACTAACATCTCCTTTCCTGAGGTTTTATCATCCTCACTTTATCCTATGTGATAAAAAGAAAAGTGCTAGGTTAAATATCATGGTTTTTATTTTTATACAAAAAAAGATTCCTGTGAGGAATCTTAATCGTTTTTCATGGTGGACCGTAGCGGGATCGAACCGCTGACCCCCTGCGTGCAAGGCAGGTGCTCTCCCAGCTGAGCTAACAGCCCAATTTTTACTGCTCAATAATAATATCATTTAAGTTTATAAAATGTCAATATTATTTGAAAAAGAAATATAAAATAAGTAAGGAAAAACAGTAAATAAATAATCGCTTAATTTAACAAGAAGGTACCTAGATAACAAATGAATCCTTAAATATAAAGCAAATTATATGTTTTTAAAGATTTTCTTGTTATGGTAAACTTTAAATCTTTCAATCTTCGTAAGATGATAGGCAGTTTTTCATTATCATCCATTTCCTGAAATCTACGAACAAATACAAACAAGCTCATGTATCGGTTCATGTATTTTGTTGCGATACCCCTGTATCCAGCCAATTGACCTTTTATTAGCGAATGTATACTGTTCACTGTATTGATATGTTCTACGGTGTTGTATGACAAATGTGATTTTTAATTGTACAAGACTGCAGTTTGCCTTTTTGGCTAGTTCATCATAACAAAATGCTCCATCGGAATATAGAATTGATTTTGGGTCTAGATTTTTTAGGAAGTTTTCTAGTATACTGTTCTTGGTTGGTTTTCCATAACCGACTGCTTTGAATATCTCATGACCATTTCTATCTGTTGTGGTGACGATACAAACTTGTTCATGAAATAATCCTCTATAAGATGATGGCCCGCCTCGTTTGCGGGCTTTTCTTTGTATCTTCCTGCACCCTTTTTGGCTTTCAAGCTCAAGAGTTTCATCAATCTCTATGGTTCCGCTTAATTTCATATTTTCGCTATATAATAATACTTTCAGTGAACAAAGTATTTTATGGCGATTTTCAAATATGCAGGGGACAGAGAGATCCAAGTCTGCTGCTGTCTTTTTAACGAAAACAAAACTTAATGTATCTAATACGATTTTTTTTAACATGCTTCTTTCAATCTTGGAGTACATTGTAATCGTGTGTGAATTGTAAGTAAAGATATGACTACAATCTTTACACATATAACGCTGTTTCCCGTTTTTAAACCCTTTCTTGATCATTCTGGATTCCTTGCCACAATATGGACAGCGTTTTGGTTTCAAATCCCTGTCTTCTTCATTAAGGTTCAAAGCATCAATAACATAGATTTCTAATTTTCTCTTTTGGTATGGTGTTAAAGAAGCAATAGATTTTAATAATTCTGATTGTTTCATGGATTGTTCCTCCTGTTTCTGAAATAATCATATACCAATTTGTTACATTATTTATGTAAGAAGTTATATTTAGGTACCCATTGGTTAAATTAAGCGTAAATAATTTAAAAGATATATTTTGTATATATTATAGTTTTTTAACTATATATAGTTAAAAAACTATAATATAAGAATTGAGAAAGCAATATTCGACAAAAAAGAGTGAAATACGACCTTTTTCGACTATTTTTTCGAACCCTTTGTTGTTTAATTTAAAAGGGTGTTTATTAAAATATGGAAAGCATCTGCTTTGTGGGGGAAGAAACAAATATGGATAATTCAAGAAAGGCAATTTATGTAAATGTTACAAATTTATTGCATGAAATAGGGATACCTGCTCACATTGTTGGTCATGATTATATACGACATGCGATAGTTTCAGCATGTGAAAATCCAGCTTTATTAAAAAACATCACGAAACATCTATATGTAAAGGTAGCGATTTATTATGATACTTCTGTATATAGTGTGGAAAAGGGAATTCGAAATGCGATTGAAGTAGCATGGGCTAGGGGTGATATTTCTGCCATACATTCTGTATTTGGGAATACTGTCCATTTTCAAAGAGCCAAACCGAGTAATAAAGAATTTATCGCAATGATTGTTGATGTCGTTCGAACACAAATGATGGATTAAACATATTTTCTTTCTTCCTTAAAAAACTGTGTTTTTTGCGCACAGTTCTTTTTGTTTAGAACAAATCTAAAATTTCTTCTTTGCTCATTTGTGTAATGATTCCTTCATTTTGCTGGATGATCGTATCACTAAGACTTTGTTTTTTATCTTGGAGTTTCATGATTTTTTCTTCAATGGTATCTTTCGCAATCATTTTGATTACTTGTACGTTGTTATGCTGCCCAATACGATACGCACGATCAGTAGCCTGGTTTTGTGCAGAAATATTCCACCATGGATCAAAATGGATAACAACTTCTGCTTTTGTTAGATTTAAACCGGTACCGCCAGCTTTTAAAGATATTAAGAATACAGGGGTATTGTCATTTTGAAAAGCATTGACATATTCCTGTCGCTTATCTTTTGGCGTTGATCCTTTTAACAGGTAATAACGGATATTTCGCTTATGCAGTTCTTCTTCTAATAAAGATAATAAAGAAGTGAATTGGGAGAATAACAGTACTTTTTTACCTGATTCATAACAAGTTTCAATATATTCCATACAGGCATTGATCTTATTTCCCACCATAGCATAATTTTCATAGACAAGGCGAGGATCACAGCATAGCTGACGAAGTCTTGTTAACATCGTTAATACAAGAATCCTGCTTGCGGCAACACCTTTTTCATTTAGATTCTTTCTTAAATCTTCTTTCATGCTGTTAACATTTGCCATATATAATTTTCGAGTTTCCTCATCCAGTTCAATCATCATTGTTTTTTCTATTTTTTCTGGCAATTCTTTTAATACATCTTTTTTCACACGACGAAGAATGAAAGGCTCTACCATTCGCTGCAGTTCTTTTACTGTAGCTGGGTCATTTTCTTTTACGATTGGAAATTCGTAGTGCTTTTTAAAGTATGGATAGCTGTATAAATATCCAGGCATAAGATAATCAAAAATCGACCATAGTTCTGCCAATGAGTTTTCAATTGGTGTCCCAGTTAAAGCAAAACGATGTTTCGCCTGTATCTGTTTTACGGAAGTTGCATTTTTAGTTGTATGATTTTTAATATACTGTGCTTCGTCAAGAATTTGATATGTAAAAAGAACATCTTCATATTGTTCAATATCTCTTTTTATATAATCATACGAGGTAATAACGACATCATATGATTTACAGTTTTGTATTTGTCTTTTTCTTTCTTCACTTGTACCGCTAATCATGATGCAGGATAAATCTTTAGAGAATTTCTGTATTTCACTTTGCCAGTTTAACAGTAAAGAACTAGGGCAAATAACCAGAGAAACACTTTCTGGATGCTGGATTCTTTCATCTTCTAATAAAGTAATGACCTGTATGGTTTTTCCTATTCCCATATCATCTGCCAAAATGCCGCCAAAGCCATAATTGGCCATTGTTTTTAACCAGCGATATCCAATCTTTTGATAGTTTCTTAAAATATGTTTCTGGTTAGGAGGGACAGGGTAATCGGCATCTTTAATGTTATGGATTCCACGAATGATATCTTTGAAACTGGCATCACGATCAATTTTCATCATATCTGCATCTTCTAAACTTTTATCTATATATAAGGAACGATACTTTGGAACGATGAGATTTCCATTTTCTAATTGGGATGCGCTCACATTCATTCCATCCAGCAATAAGGATAATTCCTGTAAAGCATTGTCTTCAAGACTAACAAAGGAACCATCTTTCATACGATAGTATTTTCGATTTAAACGATAGGCTTCCAATACGTTTTGCAGTTCTTCTTTTGGAAAGTCATAAGTATCAAAGTCAATATGCAGCAAATCACTTTCCATACGTATTCCCATAGATATGGAAGTTGAAGAGCGTACCTGCATGCGAGAGAATGCTTCTGTTGCATACATGATGCATTTTTTTGTTAGTTCATCAACACCCTGTGTAATAAATGTATACATCGCATCCTGTGAATTTTCAATATAGGCGATTCCTTCACTGGTATCAATACGTGTTATATATCTTGATAGTAAAGAGCGTACTGCCATTTCTTCTTTGATATTTCTTCCAGAAGATAATAAAGGCTGTAAAAATGCGTTATATTCCATTTTTCCATAACTGTAAATAAGTTTTACACTGATACAGTTATGTTTAGGCATATCTAAATAGGCTTTGCATTCTAAAGGCATTGGGGCATAAAGAGATATATCATCTCCCTGTATTTGAATATATTCTTTTATATTTAATAATATGTTTGTATAAAAAGATGGCATTAATTGTTTTGATACAGAAAGTTCTTTTTTTGCGGAATAGAAAGATTGAATCAGAGGATGCATATTTACATAGAAAGAAGGAGTGGATTGATATAAAAAGCCTTTTCGTAAAACATACAGGTGTTTTCTGCCTTCTAGTAGAACATTATCTTTTTCTTCTATCCTAAAGGAAAAACTATCGGTAGAGCGATTCTCTTTTACATCTAAGGTAAAAGATGGATTTGTTTTTACAAAATGCAGATTGGTAAGTGTTTTTTCCTTAAAACGATACATGATTTCTTTTCCTGCATATAAATTGAAAAAAGAATCAAGTGCATCTGGTGTTAATAATAAACTTTTATTTTTTAGGCATGCCTGCGATGTATTTTCTTTTTTTATATAAACAGAGTCATGCATATGAGAAATAATAAAATCAAGCAATTTCTGGCTTTCCTCATCAAAACTGTCATAATGGTGGAAAAATTCTAATTCTTTACCATAGGCTTTTGTGACATGTTCCTGAATGTCATCTATCAGCTGTGAGATATTTTTAATGATATAACGATAATTGGTTCCTATCTTTAGCGTTAAGGCAAGAAAGGAATGATCATGGATTTCTATTACAGGTTCCAGATGCATTTTTTCCTGAAAAGTGTATGCCAAAGAAGCATATACATTTTGTTTTTCATAGGTTTCCAGCAATTGGACAAGTGTAGCATCATCTCCTGTATGTTCTTGTTTTGATGGATATTTTTTTTCAAGAATTTCTTTTACCTTATATAATACAGCAACACAGTGTCTGCAGCTTAACTGTTCGCTGTGCTGTTTGCAGTTACATAAATGTGCACGTATGATGACATCATCTTTATCGATTGACATATTTACTTCCTGATACCCTTTTTCATCTTTTACATTTGCATTGATCAGGATAATGTCTGGGTTTGAAAAATCATCAAAATCAAAGGATACAACAGCATTGTTTTTCCACAATTCTTCTCCTTCTTTTAAAATTGTATCATTATGCGCAAATTCGCGAATCTGAACATCTGTAATTTCCATTGTAACACCCCGTCTTCATCATATTATTGTACCATTTTTTTAGTGATTATATGGAGCATAATCAAAAAATATGGGATTTTAATAAAAGAAAAAGCTTCATTACTGAAACTTTTATATTATATATTGTTGTTTAATGTAAATTTCTTGTTTCTATTCTATGTAATATATTGTATACAGGTTTGTAACAGATAAAACAGAAGATACCTGATACGATTCCCTGCGGGATAGATACCTGTAGTCCTGAAAGAATATAAAGAAGGGTTACTTTTTTGGAAATGAGCATAAAAGGAAGTTGAACGAGCTGCCCGCTTAAAAAAGATAAAAGAGCACATAGGAAAACAAGACATAGGAAATGCTTGTTTAAAAAAGGGCGTAATGTGGCAATTAAGAAACTGTATAGGGGATAGATCAGGCAGTACATCATAGACCATGGAGTGACACCTTGTATAGATAAATTAAGAATCGTAAATACAATTGCGGCAAATACAGCTTGTTTTCTGGTAAAAGTCATCGCAAATAATATAATTGTGAAGGTGATGCATTCTAAATATAAAACAAAAGAAAAGGAAGTGAAGACAACCATTTCAATAGCGGCCATTGCCGCAATCAGACAAAGATCTTTTACTTTCATTTAAAATATCCATCCTTTCCTTGTTTATCCATAACATCACTTTTTATTTTTTATACAGCTGACTTTTTGTGGTTTTCATGCTTATTATACAAGCAGAAGAAAAAAAGTCTACAACAATTTTTAGAAGAAGAAAACAATATTTGTTGCAAAGTGCAGGTTCTTTAAGAAAATTGAAGATAAAGTCTTTACAATCAGAAAGAAAGAGTGTTATAATCTGTAAACGGGTAGATTTATCTACTCCCCGCTCTATATAAAATAGGGCCTATAGACCATGAGGAGGTGTACAGAATGAAAAAATACGAAATCATGTACATTGTGAACGCATCTTTGGAAGACGCTGCTCGTAAAGAGGTTATGGACGGACTTCACAAGATCATTACAGACCATGAAGGAAAAATCGAAAAGGTTGACGAATGGGGTGTAAAAGAGTTCGCATACGAAATCAAACACATGAACAAAGGTTACTATGTTGTAATTAATGTTGAAGCTAACAACGAAGGAATTCACGAATTCGAACGTTTGGCTCGTATCAACAGCAACATCGTTCGTTTCTTAGTAGTTAAAACTCAGGACGAAGAATAATAAAAGAAAGGAAGATGGACTATGATCAATCGTGTAGTATTGGTAGGACGTCTGACAAAAGATCCTGTACTTCGTAAAACAGGTTCTGGTGCCAGTGTAGTGTCTTTTACTGTTGCGTGTGATCGCAGAATTAAAACAGAAGGACAGCCGACAGCGGATTTTATCAACTGCGTATGCTGGAATAAAGTTGCGGATAATACTGCACAATATACACATAAAGGTTCTTTGGTTGGTGTGGAAGGAAGAATCCAGACACGCAGTTATGATGATCAAATGGGCAAACGTGTGTATGTGACAGAAGTAGTTGCTGATACGGTTCAGTTCTTAGAACCAAAAAGCGCTTCTAGCAATATGACAGCAAATGTCTACACGCCAGATTATGAGCCAATGAATCAGGGTTATCAGCCGGATATGAGTGCTCAGCAGTCCTACTCCAGTGATTTTGCATCAAGTGATACACTTGATATTGCAAGTGATGATTTACCATTTTAATTGGTAGAAAGGAGAATGAATATGGCTTTCAAAAAACAGCGCATGGGACGTAAGAAAGTATGTTATTTCACAAAAAATAAAATTGAATACATCGATTACAAAGATGTTGAATTATTAAAAAGATTTATTTCTGCAAACGGAAAAATTATTCCTAGACGTGTAACTGGAACACGCGCAAAATACCAGCGCATGCTGGCTACAGCAATTAAACGTGCTCGCCAGATGGCTTTATTACCATACGTTAGCGAATAAAAATGGTACAACCTCTACTGCAAAAGCTGGTGGAGGTTTTCTTTTCATATAGATATATAAGAAGGGGTGTTGCTTATGGTTACACAAACAAGAAAATTAACAGAAGGAGCTATGATGGTAGCTTTGGTTGGCTTGATGTTGTTTGTAAATCTACAGCTTGGGGGTATGCCGGAAGCTTTGATGTACTGGATCTTGACGTTTCCTATTTTGATCTATACTGCAAAATATGGAATCAGGAATGGACTTATTGCGGCATTTAGTACAACGCTCCTTTCTTTTATGATTTCTTCACCGACAACTATTTTCTATTTGTTTAGCTGCAATGTTTGTGGATTGTTTTATGGTGAAGGGATAAGAAAAAAATGGAAAAACGGAGTATTGTATATGGGAACTGCAGTTTTTACATTTCTTTCTTATTTGGTAACAACGTTTTTTCTAGCATCTTTATTTGGATATGATCCCAAGGAAGACATAGAAATGATAAGTCAATTATTATCTTTGTTTCATATAGGGCAGGATTTAGATTTGGCAAAACTAACGGGAATGATCATTCTGGTATCAACGATTCTGTTAAGTGCGATGCAGGCGTTGTGCATTCATTTATTTGCACACGTTTTGCTTATGCGTTTGCATATAGAAACAAGAAAGATAAAAACAATCTTTGAAATACATCTTCCATCTTATGCAGGATTGCTTATCTTCTTCATTTGGGTGATGTATTTTATGCGAAATGTGATAAAATTAAACCAAGAGGTTTTAGGAATCCTTGTGTTCTTATATGGGATAGCGAAAGTTACTGCCATTTTTTATGGGGTAATTTCTCTGTGCTATGCACTGCTTTTATCAAAACAGAAGAAATTTGTATTTCTTGTTTTGCTGGCAGCATTTGTACCGTATGTGCAGATGGCTATTGGCTGTATTGGTGTTTTGGATATGTTTATCGATTTAAAAGATATTTATTTGCAAATATGGAAACGAGGTGTCATTCGTGGATCGTCTGGAGAATTTTAAAATACAAATTGCACTTGTTATTTTTGCGCAAATCGTTGCGCTTTTGGCATTGTTTATAGCGGATTTTGATGGTGTAAGAATTTTGCCGATGATTATTTTGGTCGTATTTAACATTTCGATTGTTATATGGATCGTCTGGCGTTTTCAAAGTGATCGAAAAGAAAGTGATATTAATATATCTCATATTTTAGGACATGATGCTAAGGATGCATTGTCTTATGGAGAAATTGGAATCATTACCTACGATGAACAGTATAATGCGACATGGATCAATGATTTTTTAGAAGAACGTCATATTGATATTGTAGGAAAAAAACTAACAAGCTGGATTTCACAAATTTCGGATTTATTTCGTGGTGAAGTGGATAGCATTGTTGCGAAAGATAACGATCGCTTTTATGAAATTTTACGTAAAGAAGGCGGACAGGTTTTATTTGTAAAAGATATTACAGAAGTAAAAACTTTAAAGGATCGTTTTGAAGCGGATGGCGTTGTTGTTGGTTTGCTGCAGCTGGATAACTATATGGAAATTCAGCAATATGAAGATGAAGCAAAGATGGCACAGATCAACACAAGTGTACGTCAGCCATTGGTAGAATGGGCAGGACAGTATGGCATGTTTATTCGCCGTTTAAGAAGTGATCGCTTTTTAGTTCTTTTAAATGAAAGGATTTTATCTGAAGTTATAAAAGATCGCTTTTCTATTTTGAACATCGTTCGAAAAAATGCGGAAGAAATTGATGCTTCTATTACACTGAGTATGTCTTTTGCACGTGGTACAGATGATTATCAGCTATTAGATACCATGGTAAATGATTTGCTGGAACTGGCACAAAGTCGTGGCGGGGATCAGGCGGCTGTGAAAAAGTTTGGAGAAAGTGTAAAATATTTTGGGGGAAACAGTGAAGCCAGAGAAAAACGAAGCAAGGTACGTGTACGTGTTATGGCACAGGCTGTTTCAGAAGCTATTATAGAATCGAAACGTGTGTTTGTTGTGGGACATAAAGAAATGGATTTTGACTGCATGGGAGCAGCTTTATGCATGTCTAGAATGGCTGCGGCTTATGGCAAGGAAGTATATGTTGTAAGTAAGAGTGGTGGTATTGAATCACAGCTGAAGGAAGCATTTGACAGCTTCTATGATGATTTGAATGGTAGACATCGCTTTCTTGAAGATGGAGAAGCTTCTCGCATGATAAAAGATGAAGATTTATTGATTGTTGTTGACCACAATAATCCAAATCAGACAGGAGCACCATTAACTTTGGACAATGCAAATCGAATTATTGTTATTGATCATCATCGAAGAAGTGAAGATTTTGTAGGAAATCCAATTCTTGTGTATGTGGAAACAAGTGCAAGCTCTACCTGTGAACTTGCGGCAGAGTTCTTGCCTTATCAGACAAATACCGTACAGTTAAGCGAGATAGAAGCTACGTTTATGTACTTAGGTATTTTGGTAGATACAAACCGTTTCCGTCAAAGAACAGGAAGTCGTACATTTGAAGCTGCGGCTTACTTAAAAAATCATGGTGTAGATCCATTAAAGGCGGAAAATATGTTGAAAGAAGATTATCGTTCTTTTGCGGCTAAAACAAATATTATGAAATATGCCAGCATGTATAAAGACAATATGATCATTGCGGCAGTTGATGAGCGCTATCAGATGAGTCGAACCTTAATGTCGCAAGTGGCAGATAGTCTTTTGGAGATCAAAGGAATTGAAGCTAGTTTTGTATTAGCGAAAACAGATGCTGAAAGTGTCGCGGCTTCCTCTCGAAGCAAAGGTGTTATCAATGTGCAAAGAATCATGGAGATGATGCATGGTGGAGGACATTTTGGTGCGGCCGCTTTACAGCGTAAAAATACGAGTGTAGAAGCAGTGAAAAAAGAACTGCAGGAAACAATTGATGCATATTTAGAAGAAATTAAGGAGGAAAATACAGATGAAAGTGATTCTGTTAAGTGATGTTAAAAAAGTAGGAAAAAAAGGAGATATCGTAGAAGTTAGTGATGGATATGGAAGAAATTTTCTGTTAAAACAAAAACTTGCGGTATTAGCTACGAAAAAAAGCAAAGAAATTCTTGATGAACAAAATCTGCAGCATGATTTAGAAGAAAAACAAAGAGAAAGTGATGCGGTTGCGTTAAAAGAAAAGCTTTCTAAAATTACATTGCAGTTTCATGTGAAAACCGGGGAAGGTGGACGTGTATTTGGAAGTGTTTCAAGTAAGCAGATCGTAGAACAACTGCAAAGAGTACATGGAATTCATATTGAAAAACGTAAGTTTATTGATAAAGAAGCGGTATCTTCTTTAGGTTATACAGATATTAAAGTTGATTTATATAAAAATAAAGTTATAGGTATAATTCGAGTACATGTAAGTGAAAAATAAAGGAGGAGCTTATGAGCAGAGAATTACCGCACAGTAACGAAGCAGAACAGGCGATTTTAGGCGGAATGATGATTTATCCAAATGTTACGGGTGTTGTATTTGATCAAAATCTACAGGAAAAAGATTTTTATCTGGATATTCATCAGCGTATTTTCTCTGCTATGATGGACATCTGTGACAGTGGAAAACCAGTAGATGTAACAACATTGATTGCACGTTTGCAGGATAAAGAACAGTTGAATTTAGTTGGAGGAGCCGATTATATTATTAAATTAAGCGATACCGCGATTTCTCCAGCAAACAGTATGTCTTATATAGAAATTATTAAAAGCAAGGCACATGTAAGACGTTTGATTGAAACAGCACAGGAAATTGTAGAAGAAGGCTTTGATGGTGCATCTTCATTAGATGAGATCATGGATAAAGCAGAACGCGACATTTTAAATGTTACTCGTGATCGAAAAGCCACTGAGTTTCGCTCCAGCAGACAGGTTGTTTCCACTGTTATGCAGGAACTGGTGAAGTTAAGAAATTCGGATACGCGAATTACAGGTATAAAAACAGGATACACGGATTTGGATAATATGACCAATGGTTTTCAGCGAGGCGATTTGATTATTCTGGCCGCAAGACCTGCCATGGGGAAAACCGCATTTGCGTTGAATCTGGCATTGAATGCATCTTTCTATAATCCAGGTGCGATTGCGATTTTTTCATTGGAGATGCCTGCAGAAGCTTTGATGAAACGTATTTTAAGTGCGAAAAGCGCTGTAGAATCCAGCAAACTTAGAAGTGGATTTATTAGTGATGAGGAATTTAATAAATTAAATGAAGCCGCAAACGAATTAATGGCAACCAAACTGTTTGTGGATGACAGCTCCAATGTGAAAATCAGTGAAGTATTTTCAAAATGTCGAAAATTAAAAAGCGAACATGGACTAGATATGGTCGTTGTCGATTACCTTCAGCTGATTAGTGGAAGTGGTCGTGGTTCTGATAATCGTCAGCAGGAGATTTCCGAAATTTCGCGTTCTTTAAAATCTTTAGCAAGAGAAATGGAATGTCCGGTTATCGCATTGTCACAGCTGTCACGTTCTGTTGAAACAAGACCAGATAAACATCCTATGTTGTCAGATCTTCGTGAATCTGGAGCGATTGAACAGGATGCGGATATCGTTATGTTTTTATATCGTGATGAATATTACAATAAAGAACATGATGGAGAAGAAAATCCGACAGATAAAACCGATGTGGATATTGCCAAACATCGTAATGGGGCAACAGGAAGGGTAGAACTTGCCTTTCAAAAGTCAATCTCTGCCTTTTTCAATATTGCCCATAATGGATATTAGAAGGGATATAACTATGAAATTTGCTTTATTAGCGAGTGGCTCAAAAGGAAACTGCTGTATTGTCAAACATAACAGCAGTAGTCTGATTATTGATTGCGGGACAACAAAGAAGTATTTGAAAGGCTGCTTTGAACAATTGTCGTATGATCCTATGAAAGCAGATGCTTTGTTAATTACACATACGCATACGGATCATATTTCTCAATTGAAAATGTTTGAAGAACTGCCTACTTATGCAGCACAAAATATAGAAACATCAAATTTGCGAAACATTTCAGCATTTGATACTTTTCAAATCAAAGACTTTCATATTACCGTACTTCCCATGAGTCATGATTGTGAAAATACGGTTGGCTATCTTATTGAATGTGGAAATGAAAAACTTGTATATGTGACAGATACAGGATATATCAAAAAAGAAGTGAAAGACTACTTGAAAGATGCGGATTACTATATTTTTGAAAGCAATCATGATATTGAAATGCTTATGCAGACAAAACGTCCGGTTTATGTAAAACAAAGAATTATTAATGATTATGGTCATTTATGCAACGAAGACAGTGCTCATATTTTAAGTGAAGTGATCTCAGAAGAAAAAACAAAGGAAATCGTATTGGCACATATTTCACAAGAAGGAAATACAAGAGAAATGGCATTGTCTACTTTAAAACAGATTTTGGATAGCAAACAAGTTAATTATGATGGAATGCGTTTATATCCAGCTGATCAGTTTTCTATTTATATAGGTGGAAATAAAGAAATGTAAGATGCCGCAATATGCGGCATTTTTGAAAGGAGATTTATGATAAAAATAGTTGCGGTAGGAAAAATAAAGGAAAAGTTTTCAAAAGCACAGATTGAAGAATTTGAAAAAAGACTTCGCCCTTTTACTCGTTTGGAAATGATAGAAGTAGCCGATGAAATAGCTCCACAAACAAACAGTGATGCACAAAATGAGCAAGTAAAAGAAAAAGAAGGAGAGCGCTTGTTGTCGAAAATAAAAGATAATGAGTATGTGATTTTGTTAGATCTTTGGGGAGAAATGATCAGCAGTGAAAAGTTTGCGGAAAAACTTGAAAAACTGCAAACCTATCAATCCAGCAATATTACTTTTGTGATAGCCGGCTCCCTTGGGCCAGGAAAAAACATATACCAAAGAGCAAACTATCGATGGAAGTTATCTGATTTAACATTTACGCATCAAATGACACGTATTTTAGTTTTGGAACAGATATATCGTGCATTTATGATCTTAAATCATAATCCATACCATAAATAATTTGTCGATAAGTTTTTTTATTTAAGATACAAATCCTTAAATTGTCATACATATAATAAGCATGCAGAACCGAAGTTTAAACAGAAACTTTATTAGGTTAAGCATGCTTTTCTTTTAACTAAATTATATATGTGAAAACGCATACAGAAAAATGAAAATTTAACACTTTATTACTGGAAATTTAGTTAAAAAGGTTTATACTTATAGTATAAGATATTATATAAATGGCATATCTATTTTTTCAAGGGGTGAATTAACACATGAGACAAAACAACATGCTGGCAATGATTTTAGCTGGGGGAAGAGGTACAAGACTGTATGACCTAACTAAAAAAATTGCGAAACCTGCAGTATATTACGGTGGGAAATATCGTATTATTGATTTCCCATTAAGTAACTGCGCAAACTCTAACATTAATGTAGTTGGAGTACTAACTCAATATGAAAGTGTATTGTTGAATTCCTATGCGGCTGCTGGTCAGCGTTGGGGACTGGACGCTAAAGACAGTGGAGTTTATGTCCTTCCTCCACGTGAAAAAGACGGTGCAGCTTTTGACGTATATAGGGGTACTGCAGATGCGATTTCACAAAATATCGATTTTATCGATAACCAGAATCCTGAATATGTTTTGATTCTTTCAGGGGATCATATCTATAAGATGGATTATTCAAAAATGCTTGCTCATCACAAAGCTTGCGGTGCAGATGCGACGATTGCGGTTTTACCTGTACCAATGAAAGAAGCAAGTCGATTTGGAATTATGAATACAGATGAAAATGGACGTATCGTAGAGTTTGAAGAAAAACCAGAACATCCAAAAAGCAATCTGGCATCTATGGGGATTTATATCTTTAACTGGAAACTGTTACGCAAGATGCTGGTAGCAGATATAGATGATCCAAACAGCAATCACGATTTTGGAAAAGATATCATTCCAAATTTACTAAACGATGGAAAACGCTTATTTGCGTGGGAATTTAAAGGGTATTGGAAAGATGTTGGAACAGTAGATTCTTTATGGGAAGCAAATATGGATCTGTTAAGTTCCAACAATGAGCTGGATTTAAATGATTCAAACTGGAAAATTTATACAGAAGATGTTGCAGCAGTGCCACAATACATTGGAGTGGATGCCAAAATCAACAATGCCTATATCAATCAGGGATGTGTTATTAATGGGGAGATTAATAACTCTGTACTATTTACCAATGTAAAAGTAGAAAAAGATGCACAAATCAATGATTCTGTTTTAATGCCTGGTGTTGAAATTGGCGAAGGTGCAATCATACATCGTGCGATTCTTATGGAAGGTGTTAAAGTAGATGCTGGCTGTGTCGTTGGAGATCCTGACAGTGAACACATTGAGCTTGTCAGTAAAAGAGTAAGGGGTGAGTAATATGTGTGATGCATTTGGTATTGTAAATTTTGAAACTGCAAACGTAAATATAAAGGGATTAGGTGATTATCGTCCAGTATCCGCATTTTCCTTTTTAGGGAGATATCGACTGGTAGATTTTCCAATTTCAAATATGAGTAACAGCGGAATTAATCATATTAAAGTTCTAGTAAAATCAAATCCAAGATCACTTGTTGAACATTTGGGAACAGGGCGGCATTACAATATAAATTCAAAAAGAGGGAAGCTGCATATTCTTCCGGCTGCTTCATTAGATGATAAAGATTTTTATAACACAGATGTAAATGCATTGATGTATAATCTAAATGCAATTGAAGATATTAGTCAAAAATATGTAGTGCTGGCACCAAGTCATATGGTATATCGTCAGGATTTTAGTAAATTATTAGATATCCATATGGAAAGTGGTGCAGATATTACAATGCTGTATCAAAATGTAGATAATGCAAAGGAAGCATTTATCGACTGTGATGTGGTAAATCTTAATAAACAAAAAGGATTGTTATCATTGGAAAGAAACAGAGGAAATGCCAAAGCTCGTGCTATTTCCTTAGAAACCTATGTATTAAGTAAAGAGCTGTTTATAACTTTAGTAAAAAAAGCCGCAAATACAAGTTCTTTATATTGGTTTAGAGATATCGTAAATGATATGTGTACAGAATTGGATATTCGAGGTGTAGCACATCGTGGCTTTGTTGCCTGCATCAATGATTTCCAAAGCTATTATAAAGGAAATATGGAGCTTTTGGATTATGATAAGGGAGAAGATTTGTTTGATGATAACTGGCCATTTTACACACGTACCAATGATTCCTGTCCAACACAGTATTACAAAGATATTGTAGTAAGACATAGCATTATTTCCAATGGATGTACCATTGAAGGAAATGTAATTAATAGTGTTATTGGACGTGGTGTTGAAGTTAAGAAAGGTGCTGTTATTGAAAACAGTGTCATTCTTCCAGGGGCTGTTATCGGAGAAAATGTACACATTAATAATGTAGTAGTGGATAAACGAGCAAGAATCGTAAATAAAAAAGAAGTTTGTTCTGTATCAGAACATCCGCTGTACGTGAAAAGGAATGATAAAATATAATGGCTAGAATATTAATGGTCGCATCCGAAGGACTTCCATTCATTAAGAGTGGAGGTCTGGCAGATGTTATTGGTTCTCTTCCACAGGAACTGGTAAAAAAAGGACATGAAGTACGTGTAGTACTTCCTATGTATTTAAAGATTGCACAGAATTTTCATGATGAAATGCAGCTGGAAGCACAATATACAGTTTCTATTAACTATCATGAAGTACCTGTAAATATCTGGTCAACGATGCGCAAAGATGTAAAATTTTATTTTGTGGAACATAGAGGTTATTTTGAAAGAGATAACATGTATGGATATGCAGATGATGGAGAACGCTTTGCATATTTTCAAAAAGCAGTCATTGAAATGTTAAACCAGTTGAATTACTTCCCTGAAATCATGCATTGTCATGACTGGCATACAGGTATGATTCCTGTTATGTGCAAAGAAGGACATAGTTTTGATGAACGTTATCGCAATATTCGTCATGTATATACAATTCACAATCTTGCCTATCAGGGAAATTTTGGTGTAGAAATGCTGGATAGCTGTTTAGGACTTGATTATCGTTTATACGATAATGGAAATGTACGATATGATGGCGGCATCAGCTTTATGAAATCTGGTATTTTATATGCGGATAAAGTCACAACAGTATCTCCAACCTATTCACAGGAAATTTTAACACCTCAATTTGGTGAACATTTGGAAATGGTGTTAAATATTCGTAAATATGATTTATGGGGTATTACCAATGGAATTGATATTGAATACTGGGATCCGAAATCTGATCCAGATATTCCATATCATTACAACAAAGTGAATGTGAAGAAACAAAAAGAAGCGAATAAACTTGCTTTACAAAAAGAACTTGGATTAAGAGAAGATCCAAATGTGATGCTCGTAGGTGTTGTTTCTCGTTTAACATGGCAGAAAGGGTTCTATCTAATGATGGAAAAACTTTCTGAAATATGTGCTATGCCAATTCAGCTGGCAATTTTAGGCAGTGGAGAAGCAAGTATAGAAGAAAAAATGCGTCAGCTTGAAGAAGGAAACAAAGGAAAAATCGTTTTCTACAACGGATATAATGATGCGTTGGCTCATCGTATTTATGCCGCAAGTGATTTATTCTTTATGCCTTCCTTGTTTGAACCATGTGGAATTTCTCAGTTGATTTCTATGCGTTATGGTACACTTCCACTTGTACGAGAAACTGGAGGTCTAAAAGATACGGTAACTCCATACAATGAATTTGAAAAGAGTGGAACTGGCTTTAGTTTTGCCAACTACAACAGCGATGAAATGATCAATGTTATGAACAACGCAGTTCATGTTTACTATGATCGTCCAGAAGACTGGAAAATTCTGGTTCGAAATGCCATGAATTGTGATGTTAGCTGGGAAAGAAGTGCAAATACATACTGTCAGCTATATGCACAGCTTCATCCATAATTAAAGAAAAGAGGAGTTCTTGTGAAAGAATTCCTTTTTGTATATTCTAAAACTAGAAAGAAACATGATAAAGAAAGATTTCTATAGGAGGTGTATGATGGAACGTTATCTATCTATTCAAGAAGCTGCGGAAAAATGGGGCGTATCGAAGCGAAGAGTGAATCAATACTGTGTAGAGGGGCGTGTTTCTGGTGCACAAAGGATTGGAAAAGCATGGGCAATTCCTTTCGACGCGGAAAAACCAGGCGATCCTCGCAAGCAGAAAAAGCAGTCAGTCAATCTTAAACAGACAAAAGTAAAAGAATTGTTTTCTGGATTTATGCCTTTGATGAACACACCATTTGAAGCAGGACATTGTCTGGAAACAATCAAAAATATGAAGGAAGGGCAAAAAAAGGATATTGCCATGGCAGAATACTATTATTTTAGTGGACAGGCCGAAAAGGCCATGAAGAAAACAGAACTTTATCTTAGTGCAGCAGATAAAGAAATCCGACTTTCTACCTGCTGGATCTTTGCCTACTCCTGTTTGACAATGGGGCGAATTGACCATGCCCGTCATGCTTTGCAGGAAATTCAAAATACATTGGCAAACGATGGAAAAACCAAACCATCAGTACATGCAGTAGAAGCCTTTGTAGCATTTGGAGCAGCTGTGCTTTTGCACTTGCCTTTGCCAAAGGAAATGCCATCCACTGAAGAATTCTTACCTTTGCTGGCACCAGGTATTCGAGCATTTGCACTATATGTGCAGGCTCATTATCTTTATTTGAAAGAGGAATACGAACACAGTGCTGGGATTGTAGAAGCTACTCTTGCGATGGGAGCATCAAATTATCCAATTCCTGCTATTTATTTGCATTTAGTAGCTGTCATGGACTATATGAGTTTAAAACAGCCAAAAAAAGCAAAGTTTCATTTACTTGCTGCATGGGACATTGCACGCTTAGATGATCTTATTGAAGGTTTTGGGGAACATCATGGTCTTTTAGGAGCTATGCTGGAAGCAGAAATAAAACCAAAATGGCCAAAAGATTTTAAAAGAATTATCGATATCACCTATCGTTTCTCTTCCGGATGGCGTAGAGTTCATAACCCGATAACAGGACATGATGTTGCGGATGATCTGACTACCACAGAGTTTGCTATTGCTATGCTTGCGGCAAGAGGCTGGACAACACAGGAAATCGCAAAACACCTGAATATTTCGGCAAATACAGTAAAAGATCACATTTCTGAGGCAATGAAAAAACTTCAGGTAGAAAACAGAAAAGACTTGAAAAAATATATGCTGCAATAAAAAAGGACAAAGAATTAGCAATTCCATATCCCCCATTTCAACCTCTGAAATGGGGGATAGTACTTCTAAATTTATTAAAGTATAATAAAGGTGTATTAAGTAAGTGAATACTTGAAGTGAAAAGCTGGAAGATAAAATTCACTAAAGTGCTCTTAATGCATTTGTAGAAAAAAATTACACTTATAATAAAAAGATTAATTCTTCTGCACAACAATCTATATTTTTTATAATAAGAGCACAGTAAAATCCATGGCATTCTATGGGATATTGTGCTCTTTTATACTATAACGATTTTCCTTTTTGAAAAATATAGATAGTTGTATATAGTCATGTGTTTATAAATCGGTATCTCTTGTTATGCATTAAAAATGGAGGTGAGAAATAAATGATGTTAAGTGATATCGTAGCAAAAACTGGTTTTAGAAGTATTTTTCAATGGAATAAATGTTATGAAAAGATAGTAAAGGAGGAGGCTTTATGAAACATAAATTATTCAATAAAACACTGGCAATATTGCTGTCGTTTATGGTGATGAGCGGATTATTGCCGAGCGAAGCTTTTGCAGCTGAACATAATCCTACAGAGTTGACAGTAGGCAATATTAAGGTTGACGTAGCGCAGGAAGGATATTGGATGACGGACGAAAATGGTGTTCTTACATCATCTGATGAATCAAATTACAATGTGTACTATGATGCAAATGGAACGCTGTATTTGAACAATGCGACAATTGCCGGCGTAAGTAGTACAAGCTATGGTGCAGGTATTTTGTTTAAGGGGGGAGACTTAACAATTGATTTGAAGGGAGATAATAAGATTATTGCTTCTGCGGATGACTCAGATTCAGCCGGAATAACGAATGCATATAATTTTGCATATGGTCTTACTCTTTTAGGTGGAGGTTCTCTTGATATAAAAAGTGCAGATACGCACGATACAACATATGCTATATTTATAGCAAAAAATATCATCATTGATAATGTCAATATTACTGCAACTACCGGCAAAACCGAAGTATCAAGAAATGAAGCAATTCGAAGTGAAGCAGGAAGTATCTATATCAAGAACAGTACAATGAATACTCAAACACCGGACAATGAAAATGCGTGGTGGAGTCGAGGGCTTATGGCCGGAAATGGTCTGGATGGTATAAACATAACCATTGAAAACAGTGTAGTAACAGTAAATGCCGGAAATGTAAGAAATATGGGAGATGCAGACAGCAGTGCAATTGAAGCAAATGAAATAAACATTAAAAACAGCCTTGTTGTTGCCAATGGACAACATTGGAGTCTTGCACCATATGAAAGATATACAATTGATGATTCACTAGTACATCAAATTGTAAGAAATGATAATTCCAATGAATCTTGTGTGTATGGAAATTACGAACTAGCATCAGATTATACCATAGGTAAAGATGAAACCTTGCTAGTTAATAAGGACGCTGTGTTAACTGTAGGTAAGGATACTACATTAACAAATGAGGGTAATGTCGTAAATGAAGGAAATATTCAGGTAAATGTTGGAGGAACTTATACCGGAATGCAGCCTCAAACAAACAAAGTAAAATATGAAATCGGTTGGGATACAGACAGCAATGGTATTTCAGATAAAACAGATTTTATGGAATATGGAACACCTCTTGTTTATGATGGGCAGACACCTGAAAAACAGGGAGATGCGCAGTACAGTTATGAATTTTCAGGTTGGAATCCAGCTATTGTTGATGGAGAAACAGTCAGTGCATCTGTTTTGTATTCAGCAGTATTTACTCCTGTATTAAACCATTACACGATCACATTGCCGCAAGAAAAAGGGTACAACATTAACTATACAGGAGATACAAACATACCATATAACGGAGATTTTTCTTTTACAGTTGATTTTGATAAAGGATATTATCCCGGAGAAAATTTTGTAATTAAGGTAAACGATGCTGAAATTCAGAGTGACAATAATGGAAATTATGTCATATCAAACATTAGTGAGAACAAGAAAATCACTGTTGAAGGTATTGAATACGATGCAAAAGCACCTGTAATGAATGGTATTGAGGACAGAAAGACTTACTGTGGAGAAATTATGTTCACCGTTGAGGATGATAATCTTAGTAGTGTGACGATTGACGGAAAGGAAGTTATACCTGACTCTGATGGTTTTTATACAGTGGCATCAGCAGTAAACGAACAGACAATCGTTGCTACTGATAAAGCAGGAAATAATGTTGTATATAAAATAACCGTAAATGCTGATCATCAATGGAGTGAACCGAAGTGGCAGTGGTCAAATGATGGAAAAACAGCAACAGTTGTATTTACCTGTGAAAATGACAGAACTCATAAAGCAACTCCAAAAGTTACTATGACTTCAGTAGTAAAAATACCTGCAACATGTACAAAGATGGGGATTAGTGCTTATACAGCAACAGTAGAGTTTAATGGAAATATTTATGTTGTAGTAAAAGAAATGACGGATATTACGGCATTAGGTCATAAACTGGTGAAAACAGAAATGAAAGCAGCAACCTGCACAGAAGCTGGAAATATTGCATACTGGACATGTGCAACTTGTGGTAAACATTTTAGTGATGCACAAGGTGAAAATGAAATAAGTCTTGAAAGTACAGTAATTCCTGCTACAGGTCATCGCTATGAAAATGGCAAATGTACTGTTTGTGAAGGGATAGATCCTGAATTTCAGGCTATGATTATTGCTGGTGCGAATGGTACATGGCAGAAAGGGAATAAGAATACATTATCTTTTACTTCTAATGCATCTTTTAATCACTTTATTAAAGTACAGGTTGATGGGAAAGAACTTGATAAGGCAAATTATGAGGTAAAGGAAGGCAGTACAACTGTTACTTTAAAAGCTTCTTATCTGAAAACTTTATCTGTTGGTAAGCATACGCTTTCTATTGTTTCTGAAACTGGTACAGCTACTACAGAATTTACCATTAAGAAAGCACCTGTTGTTCATACAGATGATCCTAAGACAGGGATTACAATGAATATGATGCTTTTGAGTGTTATGTTGCTTGTTTCTGCAGGAGTTTTGGGAATGGGTGTTTATAGAAAATATAGAAAACAGGATTTCTAATTTGTTTTCCTTGTTTGTAATAGAATTATTAAAAAGTATGAAGTATACTGCAATGATTGTATGTTTCATACTTTTTATTTGTATAGAAGCAGGGAAGTATCATGGGTAGTATAGTTTGAATTATATCTCGACACATATAACCTAAAATGTTACACTAGTTCTGTTGTGAAGATAATGAAAGAGGAAGATGTATGAGAAAAGTAAATAAAAAGCGTTCGCTGCTGGTAATTGTTGCTGGTTTGATTTTAATATGTTTGCTTGTTTTTGGAATTGTAAAGGGCATTTCTTATGTTATGGATAATTCTAAGCCGTTAGAATTGGTGGGGAATGAAAAACAGCTACTTATGCTAGATTCTGCTTATCAAGAGCTTGGTGTAAATATTCCTGAAGCAGAGATGGAAGGAAAAGTAGATACGACAAAAGCAGGAACATACAAACTTCATTATACATATAAGAAACAAAAGGTAACACGCACAGTGGAAGTTCTGGATAATAAACAAATTGTAATGAATTTAAATGGTTCTGCACATACTTATGTGAAACAGAATCAAAAATATATTGAGTCTGGATGTCATGCGATTGATAAAATAGAAGGAAATCTTACAGATAAAGTAAAAATAGAAGGGAATGTGGATACTAGCAAACCTGGAAAATATGAAGTTGTTTATAAAGTGAAAAACAAACAGGGGGTAGAGTGTTCCAGAAAAAGAATCGTACAGGTTGTCTCTGAAAAAGATTTTAAAGAGAATGTAAATGGAGTTCCTGTCATGATGTATCATTATGTATATACAAAAGAGGATGTACCTGAAAATATCAATACTAACTATTTGTTAGATACAGATTTAGAAGATCAATTAGCATATTTAACTTCTCAAAATTATTATTTTCCTTCTTATAAGGAATTATATGCATATATTAAGGGAGAAATAGACTTACCTGAAAAAAGTATTATTTTAACTTTTGATGATGGGCAAAAAGGTTTTTTGGAGTATGGAATTCCATTGTTGGAGAAATATCAAGTACCTGCTACATCCTATATAATTGCTTCTAAAAATGGGGAAGAGAAAGTGAAAAAGTATGCAAGTGAGTATATTAGTTTTCAGTCTCATTCTTATAATATGCATATTGGTGGAGGAACAATTGGACATGGGGGTATTATTAGTGCTTTAACAAAAGATGAAATCAAAGATGATTTAGTAAAGGCACAAACTATCGTTCAGAATACAGAGGCTTTTGCGTATCCATATGGAGATGTAACAGAAGATGCCAAACAGGCAGTAAAGGATGCGAATATCTTATGTTCTTTTAGTACGGAGTATGGAAAAGTATTTAAAGGGGATGATCCTACATCTTTGAAAAGAGTTCGTGTTTTAGGAGATGCTTCACTGGAATCTTTTATCGCATCTATTCAATAAAGAGAAAGAAGTCACAAGGTCTTGCTTGTGGCTTTTTAACAAGTGATGATGGCATAATAAGATAGAGAATGTTTTGTGTATAGAAACGAAAAAGAATGTGTGTTTACGAATGCTGTAACAATTTCTAAATCTTTTTAAATATTATTGTATTTCTTAAAAGAATACGTTATGATTGATAACAATTTAAGAAAAGGGGAGTTTTATATGGGAAAATTAAATGCTAAGCAGCTTCTTTCTGTTTCACTGACTTTGTTTGCGATTTTCTTTGGGGCAGGGAATATGATTTTTCCACCTGCTATGGGACAATTGGCTGGTACAAATTTTATTCATGCATTGGCTGGATTTCTTGTGACGGATGCAGGAATTGCGATTTTAGGAATGATTGGGGTTGTCCTTGTTGGAAATTCTATGAGTGATTTAGGAAGACTTGTAAGTAAAAAGTTTGCGGTGGTACTTTCTGTTGGGGTATATCTGTTGATAGGGCCATTGTTTGCTTTGCCAAGAACAGGAAGTGTTTCTTTTGAACTTGCATTGCTTCCTTATGTGCCACAGCATAATGCATGGATCTTTTCCTTGCTTTTTACAGCAGGTTTCTTTTTGCTTACGTATTATTTGAGCAGCAATCCAAACAAAGTTGTAGATGTTGTAGGGAAATATATGACACCTATTTTGCTGATTAGCATTGTTATGATTTTTGTTGGCTGTATTTTTACAAATCCAGTAAATTCAGAAATGATACAGTATGGAACAATTGGTGCTCCTCAACAGGATTATGTTTCTATTCCTTTTTTTAAAGGAATGATAGAAGGATATAACGCATTGGATGGACCTGCAGGTTTGGCATTTGCAATCATTGTGATCAATGCGATTCGAAGTTATGGAATTACCGATAAAAAAAGTATTGTAAAGTATACGATTTTTAGTGGACTTGGTGCAGCTTTCTTTTTAGCAGTGGTATATTTTATGCTTACTTATGCAGGAGCTATTACATCTACTTCTTTTTCCAATGGAGGTGCATTGTTACATGCATTGACAAGCAGTTTGTTTGGAAATGTTGGGGGAGTGATTCTTGGTATTGCGGTTCTTTTGGCTTGTTTAACAACTTCCATTGGTTTGACAACTGCATTTTCAGATTATTTTAAAGAATTGTTTCCATCTGTTTCTTATAAAAAGATTGCGGCAGCTGTTTGTATATTTAGTTTTGTTATCAGCAATGTTGGTTTATCTCAATTGATAACCATTTCTTTACCGGTCTTGATGATGATTTATCCAATAAGTGTTGTGTTGATTTTGTTATCGTTTATGAAAAAATATATTGGACATAGAAGAATGGTATATGTTGGCGGCATGTTCATGGCTTTTCTTGCTTCCTTTGTAAGTGCACTGGAAAGTGCCGGTGTTAGTTTTGGGATAACATCTTTGTTTCATGATTATCTTCCTTTCTATAGTCTGGGACTTGGATGGATCATACCTGCTGTTGTAGGTGCATTCATTGGATTCTTGCCATTTTGGCCAATGAATAAGAAAAATGAAAATATATAGGATTCTAATATAATAAAAAGTCTTTCTCTCTAAAATCTGTGTTAACAGGAGTTTTAGGAAGAAAGACTTTCTTTTATTCAAGTAAAGTTACAGGATACGAAAATCCGTGTTTTAGGGTATATTCTTCTAATGTTAAGTTTTTTTCGTACATTTCCCTGGCGGCTTTTTTTCCTACATATCGAAAATGCCATGGCTCATTTGCAGTTCCTGTGATGTTTGTTTTATCTTTAGGATAGCGAAGAATAAAGCCATATTCATGTGCATGATTGATTACCCATTGATATTCTGGTGTATTACCAAACAAACTATAGGTTCCATCAAGAACATTTTGGCTTGTTAAGTCTACACTTAAACCTAACTGATGTTCACTGCAACCAGGAATTGCGACAAGCTTTGAAGCAGTCACAGAATCATAAATACGGAAATATTCATCATATATCTTCTTTTGTTCCTCATAAGAACGATAAGCACTGTTGATTACAAGGTGCAATCCCTGTTTTTGTGCATCTTTATACATATTTTCTAAAGCATTTGCCGCATCTTTTCGCATTTGATTGTTGGTGTTGTCAGGGGTATTGGGAATGTTGACTTCTACAAGATTTTCTGGAACATAGCTTTCTGGAATATAAAATCCTTTTTTAATAAGTGTTGTTATGTGTGATGGATCTTTAATTGCATATTTTCTATCTGCTTTGTTTCTTGTATCAATCATACGATAAGAAATCTGCATAACAGCATCTTTTGGAGATTTTTTTGATTTGATATAGGCAGGAAAATCTTTTACGATATATCCCTGAACTGCAAAATAAGGGTTGATTTGTTCCCATGTAAGTTTGTTTTGGATTACTATTTGAAACTCAGATAAAGATAGCTTCTGCATCAAAAAACGTAAATTTTCTTTTTGATAACCAAGTGCACTTAAATCTTTATAATCCTTTTTATAGAAGGTATCTACATAAGAGATGATTTCTTCTGTGTTTTTGTTACTGCTTACTAAAAGGTCATAATCCAAATAATGTTTTTCATTAGGGAATGCATTCCATTTTGATAAATCAATAACTTTATCATAATCTAAATATTCTTTGATTTCATCATCGCTTAAAGAAAGTAAAATTTTTCGTTCCTGTGCAGGATATCCTTTATATCCTAATTGTATACGTGTCCAGTTCGCAATTGTTAAAAATAAAAGAAGGGCAAGGACAGCGAAGCCTGCGATGAGAATTTTAAAACGTTTATGAGTTTTATTTTTACTATTTAACATTTCTATAGTGATCCTCCATAAATCTTACATATACTTTTTTTAACCGTTTTATATTTTAGTATGGAGTTTTCTTTTTTACAATAAAAGATTACATTTTATATACAATATCATTTAGTAGAGAGAAAAAGTATACAGGATAAGGAAGGATTTGTTTTAGGGGTGCCAGCAAATGTTTGTCAGTAACTGTATCCATCTGGTTGATGATAACGATTTTTTGCTGTGCGTGTGTTTTGTTAAAGTTATAGGTGATAAGCTGTGCCATAAGAGAAACATCAACTCTAGTGTCTTCTTTCCATTGAAAATGCTGTTTTGCCAAAGGATAGCGATGAATGGTTTCACATGCTTTTTTATGAAAGGCACTAGCTCCTACGATTTGGATGACACATTCACAAAAAGAGGGAACTGCTGGTTCGTTTTCTTTTTCGAATTTTAATGGATATTGTCTGGAGCCATCTGCTTCTATGATCATTTTATCGCAACAAGATAAAGCTGCTGATAAAACTTCAGATGATACCGATTGCAGTTTTTTACCTTGATAAGGTTTCGCAAGGAATAAAAGATTAGAAGAAAGTTTTGATTGTATTTCCCTGATGTCTTCGCTTAGACTGATTTGCTTGCTTGTTAGATGTTTTGGATATAACATGTGTGTCGTTGTTGTTACGATCGTTTTTTCCTGTTTAGAGAATTTATCACCTAGCGCAAAACAGAAAGAGGTTTTTCCACCTCCTCCAATTACAGAAATGCAATGCTGTTTTTGAAGCTTTTCTTGATCGATGATAAGTTGTATGGTATTCATGGTATCACTTCCTGAAAATAGTATAAAATAAACAAAAAATATTGTAAAATATAGATGTAGAAATTTGGTGATATATGTGGAAAAGAAATTGTTTTGTAAAAGTGGAGGATGCAGTGCAAAACTTGGTGCCCATGCACTTGATCATGTACTTTCAAAACTTCCAAGAAAAATAGATGAGCATCTTTTGGTAGGGTATGCATCAAAGGATGATGCTGCAGTTTATCAGCTTCGTGAAGATCTGGCAATCGTATCAACGCTTGATTTTTTCCCTGCCATGGTAGAAGATCCGTATACCTTTGGACAGATTGCGGCAACAAATGCATTAAGTGATATATATGCAATGGGAGGAGAAGTGATTAGTGCTTTAAACATTGTTAGCTTTCCTGAAAAAGAGGACTTAAATATTTTAGGAGAAATCTTAATGGGAGGTGCTTCTAAAGTAGAAGAAGCTGGTGGTGTGCTTGCTGGAGGTCATTCCATTCAGGGAGAGGATGTTTTGTATGGGTTAAGTGTAACTGGCACCATACATCCCAATCATATTTATCAAAACTGCGGTGTAAAAGAAGGAGATGTATTAATTCTAAGTAAGCCGCTGGGAGTAGGAATTTTATTGAGTGCCCATCGTATGGGGGCATTAGATGATGATGCCTATCAGAAAATGATTCATTCTATGACAACCTTAAATCGCTATGCGAGTGAAATAATGAAAAAATATCATGTACATGCCTGTACAGATGTGACAGGTTTTGGCTTTTTAGGGCATTTGCATGAAATGCTGGATGGTGCATACAGTGCGCATGTTGATGCAGGTAAACTTCCTTTGTTGCCAAATGTTCATGGGTATGCAGAGGAGTTTTATATTACGGCAGCCGGACAAAAAAATCGAAACTTTTTAGAGGGCAAGGTTCATTTTGAAAATGTGGATTTTGCGATGGAGGAAATTTTGTTTGATCCACAGACAAGTGGAGGGCTGTTAATAAGTGTTTCAAAAGAAGATGCGCAAAGTTTGTTAGAAGAACTTCAAATTATGCAGGAATCATGTAACATTGTAGGAAGAATTGAAAAGAAACAGCCTTATGAAATTTATGTGAAGGGAGAATTGGAATGAAAAAAATCATTGATGCCAGAGGAAAACAATGTCCGATTCCTGTGATACTTGCAAAAGATGCAATGAAAGAGGAAAAGGCAGTTGAAATTGTTGTGGATAATGAGATTGCAGTACAAAATCTTATGAAACTGGCAAAACAAAAGAATTATCAAATGCATAGTGAAAAAAAGGAAGATGTTTTTGTAGTGAATCTTACAAAAGAGGAAGAACAAAGTGAAAATATAATAGAAGAACCTGTTGTGTGTCAAAAAGATACATTGTCTAAGAAAATTGTTGTGATTTCTTCAGAAGTCATGGGACAGGGAGATGATGTTTTGGGAAACGTATTGATGAAAGGATTTATCTATGCACTCACACAGATGGATGTTTTACCTTCCTGTGTTATTTTCTATAATGGAGGATTAAAACTTGCCTGTAAAGGCTCTGCTGTATTAGAGGATTTGAAAACACTGGAATCTTTAGGGGTTGAAATTTTAAGCTGTGGTACCTGTCTGTCTCATTATGGACTTGTTGATGAAGTAGCTATTGGTCAAGTTACCAATATGTATGAAATTGTGGAAAGACAAATGCTGGCTAGTGGAGTGATTCGTCCATGAGAGTAATTGTAAGAGGTGGCGGTGATTTAGCAAGTGGAACAGCGTACAAGCTATTTCAATGCGGTTTTGAAGTCATTCTTTTAGAATGTGAAAAACCGACATCGATTCGTCGTTATGTATCTTTTAGTGAAGCGGTATATCATGGGCAAGCCAGTGTAGAAAATGTATGGTGTGTAAAAGCAGAATGTATACAGGAAGTAGAAAAAATTTTAAGCGATAAGAAAATTGCTTTGCTTGTTGATCCAGATGGAAAAAGCATTTCGAAACTTCATCCAGATGTTGTCGTGGATGCCATCTTGGCGAAAAAAAACTTGGGAACAAGAATCGATATGGCAAAAATTGTTATTGGTTTAGGTCCTGGATTTGAAGCAGGAAAAGATGTTCATGCTGTTGTGGAAACAAAACGTGGACATTCTTTAGGTGTTGTATATTATGAAGGAAAAGCCATTGTGAATACAGGAATACCAGGAGTGATTGGCGGATATGGAAAAGAAAGAGTTATTCATGCCCCGGAAACAGGAATTTTACATTGCAAGGCAAAAATCGGTGATATCGTAGAAAAAGGGCAGTGTATTGCGATGATTGGAAATGTATGTGTAGAAGCAAGTTTAAGTGGTGTTTTACGAGGAATTCTTCCAGATGGTTTTTCTGTATGGAAAGGATTGAAAATGGCAGATATTGATCCTCGAAAGGAACAGGTAGAAAACTGTACAACGATTTCTGATAAAGCACGCTGTATTGCTGGTGGAGTAGTAGAAGCTATTTTACATTTGCATAATCTTTAAGAATATAAGATATAAGAAGTGAAAGAAACTCATGAATCCCGTGAGTTTTTTACAGTTTTTCTAAGTGTATAGAAAAGAGGGAATAAAATGATATATTTTGATCATGCGGCTACTTCCTTTCCAAAGTCAAAGGCAGCACTGGATGCTTTTGTTTATGCCGCAAATACGTATGCCAATGCAGGCAGAGGGAGTTATGAAGCTTCCTTGCAGGCATCACGAATGCTTTATCAGACAAGAGAGGATATAAAAAAATACGTTCATGCGGAAAATGGAGAAGTTGTGTTTACAAGTGGAACGACTATGGCTTTCAATATCATCATCAAAGGAATGTTTCATAAAGGTGATCATATTCTTACAACAGCATTGGAACATAATTCCATCTTGCGTCCTCTTTATGAGATGGAAAAACAAGGGGTAGAAGTGGATATTCTTTCTTTTAAGAAAGATGGAACAATTGATATAGAGGAATTCATTTCCAAGAGAAAGCCAAATACGAAAGCAATGATCATGACATTGGTTTCCAATGTATTTGGAGTGATACAGCCAGTAAAACAGATTGCGGAAATTGCACATGCGTATGGAATGCTTGTTATCGTTGATGCAGCACAGGCAGTGGGACATATGGATATTAACATGAACGAAATGGGAATTGATATTTTATGTTTTAGTGGACATAAAGGACTGCGTACGCCAAGAGGGATAGGTGCTATCGTTATGAAACAGGCATATGCTATCGATCCTTTATTAAGTGGAGGAAGTGGATTTTCATCCTTTGAAAAAATGCAGCCAAAAAATCTCCCGGAACATTTGGAAGCTGGGACTTTGCCGATAGAACTGATTGCATCCTTGCAGGCGGCATTAAAAGAAGAAAGTAAAGAAAACAAGAAACAGGAACAACGTATTTGTACATATTTTATAGAAAAGGTGAAACAGATTTCCAATGTGGAAATCTTATGTGAAGAAAATACAAATCGATGTGCGCTTGTTTCTTTGCGCTTACATGGAATAGCAAGTGAGGAAGCGATGGATCTTCTTTCACAGAACTATGATATATGCGTAAGAGGTGGAATTCATTGTGCACCTTTGCTGCATAAACAGCTGCATACAGAAACATGTGGGTTATTACGGTTTTCTTTTTCAAAAGACAATACAAAAGAAGAAGTAGATATTGCAGTGAAGGCATTACAGGAAATTATGGAGGAAGTATGCGAGTAAAACAAACATGGCTGATTGTAAGTTTTTCTACAACAAATGATGCAATGCGTTTTGAGGCAAATTGTCCTATAGAAGGAAGGCTGATTCCTTTACCGACATCGTTATCATCAGGGTGTGGATTAGCATGGAAATCTCCTTTGTCTTTAAAAATGGAACTGCTGGATTATCTTTCAAAGGAATCAGTCGTATATGAACAGGTTGTAGAACTTTTGTTGTAGGAGGGATGCGTATGTTAGAGAAGATGCAAGAACAAATTAAAAAAGGTGTGACGATGTTTGCACTGCATGAATTGGATGATACAAAACAAAAAAGATGCTGGTTTGTGGAAAAGGCAGAAGAACTTCCTTCCTTTTTACAGAGTGAACATATAAAAGAACTTTTTCATGAGAAGAAAAGTGCCTATTGGAAAGATGGAGATACTTCTTATATGTTAGAATGTGTACTTCCCAAAACACCGTTATATATTATGGGTGGAGGAACGATTGCGCTTTTCTTGGCACAGATGGCACAAATGTGTGATTTTGAAGTTCATGTCTTTGATGATCGAAAAGAGTTTGCAGATTCCCATCGTTTTCCATGGGCAGAAGAAGTCCTATGCATGCCTTTTGATGAGCTGTTTTCTTGTTATCATTTTCAAAAAGATGCATATTTTGTACTTGTGACAAGAGGACATTTGAATGATGAAAAGTGTTTGAAAGAAGTACTGCAGCTTTCCTATTCTTATGTGGGAATGATTGGTTCAAAAAGGAAAAACAATATCATTAGGGAGCATTTGCTGATGCAGGGATATGAAAAAGAAAAGCTGGATGAGGTGCATGCCCCAATCGGAATTGATATTCAATCGGATACACCTGCTGAAATTGCGGTAAGTATCGTGGCAGAATTGATTCAGAAAAGAGCGCAGTTACGTCCACAATCCACAACAGAAAGTGTTTGGAAAAAAGTGGAAAAGGATTGTATTCTGGCGACTATTTTATATCATCATGGCTCTACTCCAAGAGAAATGGGAAGCAAGATGCTGATTTTTAAAGATGGGCATATTGAGGGAAGTGTTGGTGGAGGAAGTTTGGAATATGCAGTGCAAAAACAGGCAGAACTTTTATTTCAAAGTTTAGATACATCACAAGTTATGTATTTTTCATTATCGAATGAAGATGCAGCCAAAGAAGGAATGGTATGCGGGGGAGATGCCTGTGTATTGTTAGAAAAAGCAGATATATTATGGTAAAAGAAAAGAAATAGATGAGTATTGGTAAGGTTTCTTTCTTTATCAACTTAAAAAAATGTGCTATATTGAAAAAGAATAAAAGAGGAGAGGGTGTCTATGAAAAAAATCAATACAGTGGATGCGATAGGGTATGTATTATGTCATGATATTACAAGAATTATCAAAGATGAGGTAAAAGATACCCCTTTTCGTAAAGGGCATATTGTAAAAGAAGAAGATATTCCTGTTTTATTATCGCTTGGAAAAGAACATTTATATGTATGGGAACAAAAGGAAGATATGCTGCATGAAAATGATGCCGCAAAAATCTTATATTCTCTTTGTGAAAATGAATATATGCACCCTTCTGCAATTAGAGAAGGAAAGATTGAGGTAATTGGAGAAGTGGATGGCATGCTGGATGTTGATGTAGAGCGTTTATGCGACATCAATGAAACAGAAGAAATCATGATTGCGTCAAGAAGCAACTATTCTCTTGTGAAAAAAGGAGAAAAACTGGCTGGAATGCGTGTGATACCTTTAATGGTAAGTAAAGCAAAAATGGAAGAGGTTAAACAAAAAGCGAAAGACAAGCCTTTGTTAGCTATTCGTCCTTTTGTATTAAAAACAGCAGGAGTAGTCACAACAGGCAGTGAGGTATATCACGGACGTATCAAAGATACCTTTACACCGGTTATCATAGATAAATTAAAAGAATATGGCATAGAGGTAAGTATGCATGTTATTGTAGATGATAAGTCAGAACAAATTACAGAAGCAATACGTACTATGAAAGAAGCTAACGTAGATATGATCTTATGCACAGGAGGTATGAGTGTAGATCCAGATGATGTTACTCCTCTATCTATTCGATTAAGTGGAGCAAATATCGTATCTTATGGAGCACCAGTTCTTCCAGGTGCCATGTTTTTGCTTGGGTATTTTGAAGATGATACACCAATTGTAGGACTTCCAGGTTGTGTCATGTATGCAAAGGCAACGGTATTTGATTTATGTCTTCCAAGAATTGCATGTGGAATAAAATTAACGAAAAAAGATATCGCAAGATTAGGGAATGGCGGGTTTTGTATGCAATGCAAAGAATGTCATTATCCAAACTGCAGTTTTGGGAAAGAGATTTTATAGAAATGAGTGAGAATATGGAATTAACACATTTTGATGAACAAGGAAATGCTGTTATGGTCGATGTAAGTGAAAAGAAAATTACTTCTAGAACAGCAGTGGCAAAAGGTGAAATTTATGTTAGTGAAGATATCATGCAGGCTTTGCTGAAGAAAGAAGTAAAAAAAGGAGATGTCTTGGGAGTTGCACAGATTGCAGGAATTATGGGGGCCAAGAAAACAAGTGATTTAATTCCCTTGTGCCATCCTTTAATGCTTGGAAAATGTCAGGTACAATTTCATGTCCATGAAGATAAAGGGTGTATAGAAGCAGTTTCTACGGTAAAAACAGATGGAAAAACCGGTGTGGAGATGGAAGCCTTAACAGCTGTAACCACAGCTTTATTAACTATTTATGATATGTGTAAAGCTATTGATAAGCGTATGCATATTGAACATGTCCATTTAGTAGAAAAAAGTGGTGGAAAAAGCGGAGATTTTTCTTATGAGTAAATGTATGAAAGATACGTTTGGAAGAAATATTGATTATCTTCGTATTTCGATTACACAAAGATGCAATCTTGCTTGTACATACTGTATGCCAAAAGAAATTTCTGAAGAAAAAGAAGATGTTTTAACTTATGATGAAATTATAGAGCTTGTAGAAATTTTTGCGCAAAGTGGCATACGTAAAATTAAATTAACGGGCGGAGAGCCCCTGGTAAGAAAAAATGTGTCCGTGCTTGTTAAGAATTTGTTGAAGGTAAAAGGTATTGAGGAAGTAACACTTACGACCAATGGAATTTTATTAGATGCACAGGTAGAAGATTTATATGCGGCAGGGATTCGTCATATCAATGTAAGTTTAGATACCTTGGATGAAGAAATTTATCATCGTATTACTGGACAATATGGAGTAAGCAGGGTGTGGAAAGGTATTTTACATGCCTTATCTTTAGGCATGCATATAAAAATTAATGTTGTTGCGGTAAAAGAGCGAACAAGAAAAGAAATTATAGAACTTGTAAATCTGGCAAAAGAGTATCCATTACACGTTCGTTTTATTGAATTGATGCCGATTGGTATGGGAAAACAGCAAAAACGATTGGAAGAGGAAGTTGTTCGTTCGTGGATCAAAGATGCATATGGAGAATTGAAGGAAGTTCATAAATCATTAGGAAATGGACCATGCAGTTATTATGCATTAGAAGGATTTCAAGGATATATTGGTTTTATTAGTGCTTTGTCACATGAATTTTGTGCAAACTGTTCCCGTTTGCGATTGACTGCCGATGGTTTTTTAAAACCATGTTTACAATATTCTTATGGATGTGATCTAAAAGAGCCACTAAAAAAACATGATGTGGAAGAAGTAAGACATCGTATTGCAAATATGGTTTATCATAAACCAAAATCTCATGCGTTTTTATCCGAAGATCATAAGGATAAGGAAACAAAACCAATGTCAAAAATAGGAGGTTAAGATGGGGAAAGTTGTTGCGGTATGTATAAGTCCCAAAAGAGGGACAGTAAAACAAAATGTAGGGAAAATACATTTAATAAAGGATTATGGGATTGAACATGATGCACACGCAGGTAATTGGCATCGACAGGTAAGTTTGCTGTCGTATGAGCGTATTCGTGCCTTTAATGAAAAAGGTGCCAATGTAGAGGCAGGGGCATTTGGAGAAAATATTATTGTGGATGGTATTGATTTTGTAAATCTACCTGTTGGTACGATTATGAAATGCAAGGATGTAATCTTAGAACTTACACAGATTGGAAAAGAATGTCATACTCATTGTGAAATTTATAAGCGTATGGGTGAATGCATCATGCCAAAACAAGGGGTATTTGCGAAAGTTTTACAAGGGGGAGATATTCAGATAGGAGATGAGTTTTATGTATCAGGCAGCGATACTGATTGCTAGTGATCAAGGATATGCAGGAACACGAGAAGATGCCTGTACGCCTTATTTAAAGGAATTGTTGAAAGAGCAAGGCTATGAAGTGGTTGACTGTAGAATATTGCCAGATGAGCAGCAGCAATTGGAAAAAGCGATGAAAGATATTTGTGATAACATAAAACCACAGCTTTTACTAACAAGTGGAGGGACAGGTTTATCACCAAGAGATTGTATGCCGGAAGCTACTGTGGCAATTGCACAGCGTATGGTACCAGGAATTGCGGAAGCAATGCGTGCCTATTCTATGCAATTTACAAAACGCGCCATGTTTTCAAGAGCGGTTGCAGCTACAAGAAAACAAACGTTGATCATTAACCTTCCAGGAAGTCCCAAGGCAGTTAAAGAATGTATAGAGGCAATCATTGAAGAACTTCCACATGCTTTAGGAATCATGATGAATATAGAAAGGAATTGTGCAAGAAAATGAGAAAAAAAAGAATGAGTAGATTGTTATTTGCGGGAATGTTAGCTCTTATGTTATGCGCTTGTTCCAATACAGGAAAAGAAAAAGAAGAAATTACTGTGTTGGCAGCTGCCAGTATGAAGGATGCTTTGGAAGAAATTAAAACGATGTATCCAAATGAAAATATAGTAATCAATTATTCTTATGGGGCAAGTGGAACACTGCAAAACCAGATAGAACAGGGAGCACCAGCTGATATTTTTATATCTGCAGCAGATAAACAGATGGATACTTTAGAGGAAAAAGGCAAAATTGATGCGAATACAAGAGACGTATTGTTGAAAAATGATTTGGTTTTGATTGCTGGAAAAGATAATACAGCGATCAAGAGTATTGATGATCTAGAAAAAGACAGTGTAAAAACGATTGCTGTGGGTGAGTTTGCCAGTGTGCCTGCTGGACAGTATGCAAAAGAAGCGCTGGATTCTTTGCGTATGTTTGATACATTGAAAGACAAAATTGTATATGGTTCAGATGTTCGAGCGGTTTTAAACTGGGTTGAAACATCACAGGCGGATTGTGGAATCGTCTATGGAAGTGATGCGAAAAGCAGTGATTTAGTACGTGTCGTTGATAGCTTTCCAAAAGATTCACATAAAGAAATTCGCTATCCTATAGCAATTATCAAAGACAGCAAACATAAAGAAGCCGCAAAAGAATTTATGGAATATCTGCAAAGTGATGATGCTAAAAACGTGTTTAAAGATAATGGATTTCAGGTAGAATAATATGTTTCATTCACCATTTTTCATTTCTTTAAAAATTGCTTTATTGGCAACACTGCTTGTGGTTATTAGTGGTTTATTTCTTGCGTATAAGTCTTTGCACTGGAAAAAAGCAAGAAAGATCATGGATATTATCTTTTTGCTGCCGATGGTATTGCCTCCTACAGTGATTGGATTCTTCTTGCTGCTGTTTTTCAGTAAACAATATCCTTTTGGACAGTTTTTAGACAATGTGGGAATACAAATCATATTTAGCTGGTGGGGAGGCGTCTTTGCTTCTTTCATAGTTGCATTTCCATTGATGTATCGTAGTGTACAAAGTGCGATGGAACAAATGGATGAAAATTTATGCCTTGTGGCAAGAACATTGGGAATGAAAGAAATAACGATCTTTTGGAAAATTGTTATACCAAATTGTATACCAGGGATTGTTTCTGGAATCCTTCTTGCGTTTACCAGAGCCTTTGGTGAATTTGGCGCAACGATTATGGTAGCAGGGAATATTCCAGGGAAAACACAAACTATATCGATGGCAATTTATTCTGCGATGCAATCGGGTGATTTTCAAACTGCCTATATATGGGTAGCGTGTATTTTGTTGTTCTCTACTGCCTGCATCCTTGTTATGCAATATGTTACTTCTTATAAATGGAAGAAGGTAGAAAAATGAAATTATCGATACATATCAAAAAACAGCTTCGCTCTTTTTTACTGCAGGTAGATTTAGATTGTGAAGATGGCGTGTTTGCACTGTTAGGACCTAGTGGCTGTGGAAAAAGTATGACATTAAAATGTATTGCGGGAATAGAAACACCGGATGAAGGTTATATTGCTATCAATGATGTTGTTGTGTTTGATTCTAAACGTCATATCAATGTTCCTATTCAAAAAAGACACTGTGGCTTTATGTTTCAAAACTATGCTTTATTTCCAAATATGACAGTAAAAGAAAATATCGCATGTGCAGTTCAAGATAAAACAATACGTAAACAGAAAACAGAACAGATCATGAAAACTTATGATTTAATGGAATTGGCAGATGTATACCCGTCGCATTTATCGGGTGGACAGGCACAGCGCTGTGCTTTTGCAAGAACCATGGCCTCCAATCCACAAATTTTATTACTAGATGAACCGTTTTCTGCTATGGACAAGTATATAAAAAAGAAATTAAGTTATGAATTGCAGCATCTTTTAGAAACTTTTTCTGGGTGTGTTATTTATGTGTCACATGATAATGAAGAAGTGTATTCTTTAGCTGATCAAATTGCTTTGTTGAATCATGGAAGGATTGTGGAAAAAGGAAACAAGGAAAAAATATTTCATCACCCTGAAACCGTTTATGGAGCTATCCAGGCAGGATATGAAAACATATCTGAGATTGAAATACTTGATTCGTATACTTTTTATGCGAAGGACTGGGACATGGTATTAAAAAGTGATATAGCTTTAAATACTTCATATACACATGCTGCGATACGTGCAGAAGATATATGCTCACAAAAACAATCTGAAAACAGTTATGAGATAGAGGTTGTAAAAACAATTTCGAATTTAAATGGAACTTATAGTTTTGTAAGAAACAAGGGCACTTGTGCAAAATGGCTGCTATGTAAAGAAGAATGTATTACAAAGCAGAAACAGATTGTTTTTCCAAAACAATGTTTATGTGTGTTAAAGAGTAAAAAACTGAGTGTTGATTGATAAACTACTCAGTTTTTTTTAGCATTGCATAATAAAATAAGAAATTAACTGTATAATTTTCTGCTTTTGTTCTTTTGACATGGAGTGAAAAAACTTTTGTAATTCACTTCGCACTTCTCTATCTGTATGAAATCCTAATATATGATTAGGATCAAGGTTTAAAAGTCTTGCGATTCTACAAAAATCATCAATTCTCCAAGTTGTTCTTCCGTTTAAGTAACTGTTCAAAGATTGAGGAGACATATGCATCTTTTCTGCTATTTCTTTCTGTGTTGTATCATGGAAAGAAATAGCTTCTTTAATTACTTCCCCGCATTGAATTAAAAAAGCATCTTTTTTCTTCATGATTTCCTACCTCCTGGGATAAAATTATACTAGATAAGTGATGTTTAGTAGCTTATAATAAATGAAATTGATAATAAAATTAAATAAAATAAAAGAAATGCTGTATTTCTAAATAGTGTCTATACCTTTTTAAATAAGAAGAATATTCTAAAACAGGGGGTAAATATATGCGAAAAATAATATATCTTCTGTTTGTAATGGTTTTATGCGTGGGAATATTTTTGATATATTTTATCAACTATCTATGCTTTCTATAGTGATTCCAAAAGAAAGGGTATTAAAAAAAGTAGGTTTACGTTATAATTACAGTATTGGTTTAGGAGTGTGCAGGATGAATAAAAAAATAATAGATAAATATACAAAAGAATATGGCGTACGTTTTTCAAGACGACAAAAAAGAAAAGCTTCTTTGGCGTTGTTTGAGGATATGAAAGATGCAGGTTATGAAGGTACAATGATAAGTGGAAGAAAAGTATTTTCAAAAGCAGAAAATTATTTGTTTGGAAATATAAAAACGATGAAAACAGTCATCGTTGTACCCTTTGATACACCTCAGCACTGTTTTTGGAGAAGAGTTCCTTACTACCCTTTAAATGGGAATAAATCTGCAAATAAAAGTGTGCTTCCTATGTTTGCACCAGTTATTTTGTTGTATTTGATGGTTTTTGTGATGCTGTGGATTGCGGATCATTTTGTTACATCACCACAATTGGCTTTTGGGATTTCTTTGTTTATATATTTTCTAATCTTTTTCCTTTTGTATCTTATGACAATTGGAATTGCGAATCGCAACAATTACAATCGATATTCTTTGTCTGTGGCAACAGCGATAGAACTGGCACAGAAACTAGGAAAAGATGAAAAAAGAAAAGTTGGATTCCTGTTTACGGATAAAAATAAAACAAGGTATTATGGAGCACAGCTTGCAGTTGACAAATTTATACAAGAAAACAAAAATCCAGATTTTATTTGTATTGATTGTATTGGTGAAGGATCTGTTATTCAGATTGGATATAATCCGAATATGCGAAAAATGGCTGTAAAATTAAAACAAAAAGAGAACATCGATTTGGTTAAGTTATCAGAATCAATGCGTATGCAAAATGCGATGGGAGTATTTTCTCATGCAGTTGTTATCGCAAGAGGGGATTTGGATAAAGATAATGAGTTATGCTTAACAACAACATGTACTTCAAAAGATAAACATATAGAAGAAAGTATGGCAGATGATGTAGTGGAAATGCTTTATAACTATCTTTGTAAACTTTCTTAATTGGAAGGAGGCTTTTTTATGCTTCGTAAAATTTTATCTTTGTTACATAATAAAATCTTTATTGTTGGGGTATTGATCCTTATTCAGCTGGCAGTGTTTTTTGGTATTGTCTTTAAATTAAGCGAATACTTCGTGGCAATTTATTTCTTTTTGATTGCCCTTAGCTTTATCATTAGTATTTATATAGTAAATAAAGATGATAATCCGACATATAAAATGACATGGGTCATGTTGATCATGGGGCTCCCTGTTTTTGGCGGTTTGATTTATTTGTTGTTTGGCGGTCAGAAAGTACCTAAGGAACTTCGTGTTCGTGACAATGAAGCGGCAAAAAAATATCCGGGAATTTTTTGGCAGAATGCAGAAATTATGGAAGAATTGCAGGAAGAAGATTCAAATGCATTTAAACAGGCAAATTATTTGTGGAAAAATGCACGTTTTCCAATTTATAAACAAACAGAAACAACATTCTTTCCAATTGGAGAAGAAAAGTTTAAGGCAATTGTAGAAGAATTGAAAAAAGCGGAAAAATTTATATTTTTAGAATATTTCATTATTGCCCCAGGTATTATGTGGGATACGATTTTGGATATTTTGATTCAAAAAGTGAAAGAAGGCGTAGAAGTTCGTGTGCTGTATGATGATTTTGGATGTATTACAACGCTTCAGCCTGATTATGCACAGGTTTTATGTAAATTAGGTATTAAGACAAAGGTGTTTAATCCGATTCGTCCAAGACTGGCTATTCAGATGAACAACCGCGATCATCGTAAAATACTTATTATTGATGGAAAAGTTGGAATGACAGGTGGAATTAACCTTGCGGATGAATATATAAATAAAAAAGAACGTTTTGGACATTGGAAAGATTGCGGCGTCATGTTGAAAGGGGAAGCTGTATGGAATCTTACGATGATGTTTTTACAGTTTTGGAATTACGATGAAGATGTAAAAGATGACTTTTTCCAATATAAAGCAGAAAATATGAATTTTAAAAACGATGGTTTTGTACAGCCTTATAGTGACAGTCCTACGGATTCTGAAAACATAGGGGAATATACACATATCAATATGATTAATGGTGCGAATTCTTATGTGTATGCGACCACACCTTATTTAGTTATTGATAATGAAATGAAAACAGCATTGATATTAGCTGCGAAAAATGGAATTGATGTACGTATCTTAGTTCCTCATATTCCTGATAAATGGTATGTGTTTATGGTAACACGTTCTAATTATCGTTCATTAATTGAAGCTGGTGTTAAAATTTATGAATATACACCAGGTTTTGTACATGGAAAAACGTTTGTAGTAGATGATAAGATGGCAGTTGTTGGAACGGTAAATATGGATTATCGATCTTACTATCTTCATTATGAATGTGGTGTATGGTTTTATAAAAGCAAAGTTGTTATGGATGTTAAGAAAGACTATTTGGAAACTTTGGAAAAATCACAGCAGATTACTTTAGAAGATTGTTTAAAGGTAAAACTTCCAGTTCGTATCTTGCGCTCTATTTTAAATTTATTTTCTCCTATGATGTAAAAGAGAGAAATTGCAGATGAAAAAGAAAATAGATTTGGAAATAAGGCCATATGTTGAAGCTGACTTAAAAATCATACTACAACTGTTTAAAGATACGATTTATACTGTTAACAAAAAAGATTATGACAGCAAACAGCTTGCAGCGTGGGTGGAAGGCATGAATGTGGAAAAGTTTAAAACTAGTTTGTTATGCCATGAAACGCTGGTAGCCTGTATCAATCATCAGATTGTTGGGTTTGCGGATATGGATAAAACTGGATATTTAGATCATTTGTATGTGCATAAGGATCATCAAAGAAAAGGAATTGCAAGTGCATTGTGCGATGCTTTGGAAAAACAAAGCAAGGCGCTTGGTTTTGAAACGCATTCCTCCATAACAGCTTGTCGTTTTTTTGAAAAAAGAGGTTACAAGATCATTAAAAAACAGGAAGTGTTACGTAATGATACATATTTGACCAATTTCGTTATGAAAAAAGAAAACTTTACAATATTAAAAAAATAATTATAATTTTATCGTTGAGGTGTGATAGTTATGAGTAAAAAAATTGGATTGATTTGTGAAGGCGGAGGAACAAAAGCAGCATATACCTGCGGTGTTTTACAGTGCTTTCTAGATAATGATATTAATTTTCCATATACTGTTGGAATTAGTGCAGGAGCAGAAGTTTTGTTGCCATTTGTCGCAAAACAAAGAGAACGACTTCGCTTTAGTGGTGTTGAGGCAGCTAGTGATCCAAAAGCAATAGGACTTTCTCCCTTACTTCATGAAAAAGGAGTCTTTGGGATTGATTATGTTTGTAAATTTATTGAAAAACATGAACCACTGGATTATAAGACGTTTATGAAAAATCCAACAAAACTGGATATTGGTGTTTATAATATGGATAATGATCAGGTGGAATATTATCCAAAAGAAGATTTTGATCCGGAAGAACAAAATCTTATGAAAGCATCCTGCTCTTTGTTTTTGTTAACTAGACCTGTTTATTTTAAAGGACATAAATGTATGGATGCAGGTCTTGTTGATATGATTCCAATTGAACAAAGTATTCGAAATGGGATGGAAAAACATGTTTTTATTTCTACAAAAGAAGAAAATTATATTAGAAAGCCTGCACCTAAATGGCAGTTGATGTTAGCTTCTTTATTCTATCCTGGAAATAAAAAAGTAAAAGAGTTTTTACGAATCCGTCATGAGAATTATAATAAACAATGGGGAATTGTGAAAGATTTGGAAAACAAAGGAAAAGCACTTGTGTTAAGACCAAGTGCAGATTATGGTGTAACACGGTATACACATGATAAAGATTTGTTGCAGAAGTGGTTTGATTTGGGATATGAGGATACAAAAAACAGACTTCCGCAAATAAAAGAATTTATGAACAATTAAGAGCTAGTTATAAGCTCTTTTTTTTGAGAATTGTTTTTTACTAAAAAGAGGTAAAATTAAGGATTGAAAAAAATTATAAAAAAGTTGTTGACATAGGGATAGGAGGATGGTATTATATTAAGGCATTCGATGGAAGACGGGCCTGTAGCTCAGGTGGTTAGAGCGCACCCCTGATAAGGGTGAGGTCGTTGGTTCAAGTCCATTCAGGCCCACCATCGAATTTAATATACATGTGGGCTGTTAGCTCAGCTGGGAGAGCACCTGCCTTGCACGCAGGGGGTCAGCGGTTCGATCCCGCTACGGTCCACCATGATAAACTAGAAAGATTCCACATGGAATCTTTTTTTACATTTAGTAAGGTTAAATGGATTCTCTTTTAATTGGTGGAGTGTTTAATTAAAAAAATAAAGCACTAGCTATTATATGTTTTTTTGATTTGTGGTATAGTAAGCTAGTAAAATGAGGAAGTGTTTATTATATGAGAAAAACAAATTATCATATGCATACTTATCGATGTATGCATGCTTCTGGAACTGATGAAGAGTATGTCTTAAGTGCAATTAAAAATGGTTATGAAGAAATCGGATTTTCTGATCATTCCCCCTGGAAATATGATAGCAATTTTGTTGCACATATGCGTATGAAGGATAGTCAGTTTCACGACTATTATAGAAGCGTTTCTGCTTTAAAAGAAAAATATAAAAATCAGATTTCTATTAAAATAGGTTTAGAATGTGAATATTTTCCTAAGTATATGCCTTGGCTAAAAGAATTGTTAAAAGAATATCATTTGGATTACATCATCTTTGGCAATCATTATTATAAAACAGATGAGGATAGAGTGTATTTTGGTACAGCTTGTGAGAAAGACGATATGCTTGAAAAATATGTTGATGAAGCAATTGAAGGGATGAAAACAGGATTGTATTCCTATTTATGTCATCCAGATTTATTTATGCGAGGACGAAGAAAATTTGATGAATTTTCAAAACAGCAGAGCTATCGTTTATGCCAGGCTGCAAAAGATATGGATATTCCCTTAGAATATAATTTAGCAGGTGCAGCATATAATGACATTATGAATACTACACAGTATCCTCATCCTGAATTTTGGAAAATAGCTGCAGAAGTAGGGAATAAGACTATTATAGGTGTTGACGCTCATGAACCCAAAGCAATGGAAAACAATAAGTATCGAGATGAAGCGATTTCTTTTTTGGAAGGGCTAGGTATTAATATTATAGATACGATTAAGTTTCATCAATTTTAACAAAGAGATAGGAAACGTATTTCATAGAAGAAGATTTTACAAGATGCGATAAAAAAAGTTTAAAAATTTTTGATAAAATTCTGTTGACTTTAAAACATTTTGAATATAAACTATTAAATAGGCACTTATGCCTTTGTAGCCCCGGAAACTACATAGGAAAGGAAGTAAAAAATATGCGCCAAACAACTTTTACAAAACCTGCTGAAGTAGAACGTACTTGGTACGTAGTAGATGGAGCAGGAATGACTTTAGGTCGTTTATCTACTGAAGTAGCATCAGTGTTAAGAGGAAAACACAAACCTACTTACACACCAAACGTTGACTGTGGAGATTTCGTTATCGTAATCAACGCTGACCAAATCGTTATGACAGGAAACAAATTAGAAACTAAGAAATACTACAACCACTCTGGTTATGCTGGAGGACTTCGTACACGTACTGCACGTGTTATGAAAGAAAACTATACTGTTGAATGGGTTGAAAGATCAATTTATGGTATGTTGCCTCACACAAAACTTGGAGACAGAATGCGTAGACACTTGTTTGTTTACACAGGTAGTGAACATCCACATGCAGCTCAGAAACCAGTTGAGCTGAAAATCAAAGGGTAAGGAGGAATAAGAAATGGCAGCTAAGAAAAATTCAGTAACTTACAATGGTACAGGACGCCGTAAAACTTCTGTTGCTCGTGTCTTCATGACTCCGGGTAAAGGTAATATTGTTGTTAATGGTAAAACATTAGAAGAATACTTGCCACTAGAAACTTTGCGTATGGTTGTTCGTTCACCACTTGAATTAACTGAAACTTTAGAACAATTTGATATCAAAATCAATGTTAAAGGTGGAGGATACACTGGTCAGGCTGGTGCTATGCGTCACGGTATTACACGTGCTTTGATGGAAGCAAGTGCTGATTATCGTCCTGCATTAAAAGCAGCTGGATTCGTTACTCGTGATCCACGTGCTAAAGAACGTAAAAAATACGGTCTTAAAGCAGCTCGTCGTGCTCCACAGTTCAGCAAGCGTTAATCAAAACAAATACGAAGAAAGATTCAAGATTATCTTGGATCTTTTTTTTGTAATTAAAATTGAGAAAAACTATTGAAGTTAACATGGAAAAATTGTAAAATATGCTTTCACCGTAGGAAGGCAGGGGTAATGCCTTAATCCAAATATTCCATTGGCGGGATTAAGAGTGGTATACCATTCTTTTTTTTAGATAAGGGGAAATTAAAATGAACACTAATATTCCATTAACATTAGAAGAACAAATTAAATTAATGAAAAAATATGTTGTCTTTAAGAATAAAGTCAAATTAGAAAAAATATTATCGTAAATGCTAGAAATAATGTTATTAAAAATGTTAATAATGAGTTAATTAATGCATATTGGAATATAGGACGTATCATAGTTGAGGATGAGTTAAAATCCGAGCGTGGCGAATATGGGAAAAAGCAATTACTTACACTATCGAAGACTCTTACAAATAAATTTGGGAAAGGATTTTCTCGAGCAAATCTTCAAAATATGAGATTACTTTATTTGAAATATCCAAATTGCTAGACACTGTCTAGCAAACAGACCGTTGACAAAGTCGCTCTTTGAGCAGACTTTGTCATTCGGTCTTTTTTTTATCCCCACTTTTGTATAAAAAACAGGTGATTTTAAGCTATCATTTACCAAAAATCACCTAGTAAAAGGAATCTTTCTACCACTTTTTTTAAATTGGTTTTATATATTTTCAAAATATATAGTTTGTCAACAACCTGATTGCTAGACACTGTCTAGCAAATTAAGCTGGTCACATTACTGTGAATTACTGTATATATCAGATGATGATAAACGTAGTTTCTATGAAAAGGAAGCGATTAATGCAAATTGGTCAGTAAGAGAGTTAAAAAGACAAATAAGCACTTCATTATTTGAAAGATTGTTGTTATCAAATGGCGAGGCTAACAAAAAGAGGGTTCTTGAATTAGCGTTAAGAGGAAATGAAATCGCAAAGCCAGAAGACATAATAAAAGATCCTTATGTCTTTGAGTTTCTGGGGCTTCCAGAAAATAAACCGATGATGGAATCTGATTTAGAAGAAGCTCTTGTTAGACAAATTGAAAAGTTTCTTTTAGAACTTGGGAAAGGATTTATGTTTGTAGGGACTCAGCAAAGGGTAACTTTTGGAAATACGCATTATTATGTTGATATGGTTTTCTATAATAAGATTTTAAGATCATATATATTAATTGAATTAAAGACAATTAAATTGATGCCTGAAGCAGTTGGGCAACTTAATATGTATTTGAATTATTATGCAGCAGAAATTAATGATGAAAATGATAACCCACCGATTGGTTTGATTTTATGTACTGATAAGGGGAATGTTGATATGCAGTATGCATTAGGAGGTCTGAGTAATAATATTTTTGCATCAAAATATGTCACATATATGCCTGACAAGGAACAATTGATTGCTCAGGTTGAAGCTGTATTATCATCTAATGATGATACAGAATAAATGGGTGTGAGTCTTTGTGAGTAGTTAAGTCAATACAACACGTATGCAACAAAACAGCTAAAAAAAGTTGATTTTATCATATGTCGGAGTTCTCTAAACGTTAATCAAAACAAATATGAAGAAAGATTCAGGATTATCTTGGATCTTTTTTTATTGATAAGTCTTTTATTCTGTCTATATAAAAATTAAAATATAAATCATTTATGAATATTTTTTTAAAGCTGTATATAATATATCTATAAGTTAAAACACAGTCGTTTATACTCATAGATAATAATTGATTTTATAAGGTAAAAGGCTTATTATATCTATAAGTACAAACATTTTCACTTATAGATGGAGGTATAATATGATTAATCGAGATTTTTATTTAGAAGAAATTAAATCTAGTATGTGGGACGGACAAGTAAAAGTAATCACTGGTCTTAGAAGATGTGGGAAATCAGTTCTTTTATTTGAATTATTTAGAGATTATCTTATATCAACAGGAGTATCAGATAAAAATATTATTGCTATTTCACTGGATCAAAGAAAATACTATAAATATCGTAATCCTATTCTTTTATGTGATTATGTTGAATCGGTTATAAAAGATGATGACAGTAAGTATTATGTGTTTATTGATGAAATTCAGATGAGCATAAAAACTATTGACAAAGAAAATGGCAATATTGAAGTAACTGTTTATGACATGCTAAATGAATTAAAATCATATAAGAATATAGATGTATATGTTACAGGTTCAAATTCTAAAATGTTGGCAAGTGATATCTTAACTGAATTTAGAGGAAGATCAACTCAAATTCATGTTTATCCTCTATCTTTTGAAGAGTATTATTCATATAAGGGTGGAGATGAAAGAAAATGCTTAGAAGAATATATGCTCTATGGAGGAATGCCAAGGTTAACACAATTAAAAGATGATAATGCTAAGAAAAAATATTTGTTATCACTTTATGAGGAAGTCTATATTAAAGATATTAAGGAAAGGAATCGTATAGAAAGGGAAGATATATTAGAAGAAATTCTTGACTACTTATCTTCACAAATCTCATCTTTAACAAATCCTACAAAAGTCGCAAATGCCATTTCTAATGAGAAGAAAGAGAAAATAGACAATATTCTTGTTAGTCATTATATTAATCATTCTGTTAATGCTTTTTTAATCTTGATAGCAAAAAGATATGATATAAAAGGGAAATCATATTTTAAATACCCGAATAAATATTATTTTACAGATGTTGGACTTAGAAATGCTAGACTAAATTTTAGACAATTTGATCCTGGTCATTTAATGGAAAATATCATATATCTTGAGTTGATAAGAAGAGGTTACTCAGTTGATGTAGGAGTCGTATATGATCGTACAAATAGAACTACAGCTGTAAAAGAAGTAGACTTTGTGGTCAATGATGGTGATAAAAGAATATATATTCAATCAGCATTAAGAATGGATGAAGAAGAAAAAATAAATTCTGAATTGAATTCTTTGAAACTAACGAATGACTTCTTTAAAAAGATTATCATTAGGAATGATATATCTCATAATTATTATGACAATCACGGGATTTATCATTGCAGTTTAATTGATTTCTTGTTAAATAGAGTTGAAATCTTTTAAAACTCCTAAGAAGCTATTGCTATTAAAGAATAGTGATATGTTGTTATAAGATGCTTTGACAATGCAATACGTATGCAACAAAAACGCTTTTAAAACCCTTGTTTTATAAGGCTTCGGAGTTCTCAAAACGTTGATTTTTGGGAATATTCAAAACAATTCAAAGAAACTCAAATCAATCATCAAAAGCCTTTATTTATCGGCTAAGACTCGATTTGAGTTTTTTTTGTATATTTATCAATTAAAAACGGTAAGCGATAAATATGCGAAACGTAAGATACAATATTCTAACCCCATATTCTCAAATATGCGAAAAAGACTCAGATATCATCAATGGTTTTGAGTTTCCCATTCCTTCATTTTATCTTCTAACAAATCGTAACCGCAAAATAAAATAGTGTATATGATAAAAGATAACAATATGTCACACTTATAGCTGAGATACAGTAAGCTGAGTGCTCAAGTTACTATATTAGAGTAATTCGAGTATCACCTTACTATAAATCAGAAGGGTGTGACTTTATTTATGAGAACGAAGATCCAATGCGTAAATGATAATGTCAGATTAAGTCAATGGAAACAGATCATACAAAACTGTCGTGACAGCGGGCTTCCTGTAAAGAGGTGGTGCGATGAGAATAATATATCAGAACCTTCCTATTACTACTATCTTAAAAAGTTTAGAGAATTGGCAATAAAAGAGGCTGATGATCATCAAGATTTTTATCCCATAGTGGTAAATGAAGAAAAAGAAATCACTCATGAAAATATTGAAATCATAAAAGGAGATATTCATATCCAGGTGCCAGATAATATTGATATTGATGTGCTTGTGAATATGTTGAAGGTGCTGTTATGCTAGGTGATATCTCAAAAGCTGAGAAAATCTATATCGCAACAGGTTATACAGATATGAGAAAATCCATTGATGGACTGGCTGCCATCGTTCAACAGAATTTCCACCTTGATCCATGTTCCAATTCTCTTTTCCTCTTCTGTGGAAAAAGTTCCTCAAAATTAAAGGCACTCTACTGGGAAGAAGATGGTTTCGTCCTGCTTTACAAGAAACTGGAAAATGGAAAATTCAAATGGCCTAGAAATGAACAGGAAGCACAGCTCATTACTTCTCAGCAGTTTCGCTGGCTGATGGAAGGACTGCATATAGAACAGCCCAAAAGGATACAGAAATCCATGCCTAAAAAAGTACTTTAAATCCCTGTTTATCCATGATTTTATTATTTGAAAATGGTATAATATAAGCAGTTAAAGGGAGTGGATCTCATGAAAGAACAGGTGTTATTAAATCTTACGGCACAACTTACTGAAATGAATTCACTTATCAAGAAATTAAACGAAGATATGCAGATCTTAAGGGATGAGAATACACGTTTGAAGAACGAAAATGCATTACTGAAAGAAGAAAATGAATACCTGAAGAAAAAACTGTTTGGAACGAAAAGTGAGACATCGCATTCACTTGGTTTTGGGCAGCTTTCTTTTTTTGATGAGGCAGAGACAGAGTGTGAAGCAGAACTTTTAGAAGATATCAGTTATAAAAGACGAAAGAAGAAACATAAAGATTTCCTCAATATAAGATTAGAAGCACTTCCGAGTGAAGAGGTCCTGTTAACTCTTCCCGAAGAAGAAAGGATATGTCCAAGATGTGGTCATAAACTGAATCGCGTAGGAAAAGAATTTGTCAGAAATGAGGTGCAGTTCATACCAGCCAGATTAAAAGTGAAAAAGATATACAGGGAAACATTCGAATGCAGGAACTGCAAAAAAGAAGGAAACATCATGATGATAAAAACGGGCATACCAGCACCAGTCATACCGCATTCTTTTGCCTCAGCAGAAAGTGTGGCCCATATCATGAAAGAGAAATATGTAAATGGAGTCCCGCTATACAGGCAGGAAGCAGAATGGAAAAGGCTGGGATTAGAATTAAGCAGGGCAACGATGGCAAACTGGATCATCATAGCCTCAAAGGAATATCTGATCCCGCTGAAAGAAAGGCTTCATGAACTCCTGTTGAAAGAACACTATATCCATTGTGATGAAACGCCTGTACTGGTATTGAATGAAGAAGGAAAGAAGAATACGACGAAATCCTATATGTGGGTATATGCAAATATAAGAGAATCAAAAACACCGATAAGGATATTTGAATATAAACCAACAAGAGCGGGATATAATCCACAGATATTTCTAGATGGATTCCATGGATTCGTAATAACGGATGGATATTCCGGATACAATAATCTGAATGGCGTAACGAATGCATATTGCTGGGCACATGCCAGAAGAAAATTCGTAGAGAGCATCCCATCAAATATCGAAAACGTAAATGAGACGCTTGCCAAGCAGGGAGTCGATATGATAGGAAGACTGTTTGGCATTGAGAAAGAAATAGACAAACTAGAACCGGAAGAGAAAGCAAGGATACGACAGAAAAGATCGAAACCAGTAGTAGAGGAATTCTTCAAATGGTGTGAAAAGAATCTGACTCTTGTATCTAATGGATCGAAGATAGCAAAGGCGATCGGATATGCGCAGAATCATAAAAAAGGATTGAGCGAATATCTGAATGACGGATTATTGCCGATGACGAACAGCTTAGATGAAAGGACGATACGTCCCTTTACGACAGGCCGGAAAAACTGGTTGTTTTCAGCGAGCCCAAAAGGAGCAGAGGCAAGTGCAGCAGTATACAGTATCATAGAAACAGCGAAAGCGAATGGAATAGATCCATACAGATATCTAAGTTTCATATTTACCTATCTTCCTAGTCAGGATCTAATAAAACATCCTGAATCCCTTGATATGTTCTTGCCTTGGAGCAAACAGACAAAAGCATATTGTAAATAAAAGCAGAAGGAGAATACAATTATAAACTCTTTCTGCTTTATTTTATATACACTGTTTTATTTTGCGGTTACAACAAATCATAATTACAGTAACCAAATTTAATTTCTTTGGTTTTCTTCTGATGAAGAATAATGCTAAGTGTTTTATAAAAAATTAAAAGGAAGGATTATGCATCCCTCCACACTTTAACGCCCTACACTTATGGCGGTAGGAGCCGTACTGTTTGCGGTATTTCTACCTTCAACATACAATTATGCACGCATATGTCAAAAGATTTAAGTATATATTATGATAATTATAGTATATGTAAAATATATACACTTGTTTACAAAATATTAAATATGTTTAATCTAATTTCCATCTCATTCTTGTAAATTCCAGAAAACAAGCCGATAAAGATCATGTGTATTGCTTGAATTAAAGACGATTAAATTGATGCCAAAAGCAGTTGGACAACTTAATATGTATTTGAATTATTATGCAGCAGAAATAAACGATGAAAATGATAATCTTCCATTGGTTTGATTTTGTGAACTGATAAGGAACAATTAATTGCTCAGGTTGAAGCTGTATCATAATCTAATAATAATGCAGAATAAGCGGATATAAGTTTTGTGAGTAGCAATGGCAATGCAGCAGGTATGCAATAAAATTGCACTAAAGTGCTAATTTTATCATGTTTTACAATTCTCAAAATGTTAATCAAAAATTGTGGATATAATATTTCATACAAGTAAATAATGATAGAGAGCGTCATTTTTTATGCAAGTATTTTGTTGCTTGAAGGAATGATAGCACAAATGTGACAATAAAATACTCCATCTTTATTGTTAAAAGATATATCTATAACTTTAGTTTCATGTCTATATATTGTGTTAGCTATAATACATCATAAGAGAAATCAGGGAAGTATCCCAAGATATTTCGGTTGAGCATGCAAATTGCTTTTAAAATGACACTCTTGTATGATGATTATAAGCAGTAATGATATGAATGGAGGCTTGTTATGAAAACAATAAAAGGTTGGGTAGGAACTTATGCACCAAGCAAAGGAGTTTACTCTTTTGTATTTGATACTGAAAAAGATAAATTTATAGAAACAAGTGTATACTTTGAAACAAGAGATGCAAAATATTTATCATATGATTATAATCGTTTTGTATTTCCAATACAGGAAGAAGCTGCAGGTATATGTGTTTTGAAAGATGGACAAACATATAAAGCCGGAAAAGAAAGCTGTACGGCATGTTATGTTGGACAAGATAAAACTTATATATATACAGTTAATTATCATGAAGGAACACTGATTCGCTATTGTTTTGAAAATCATCAGTTAGTGGAAGATAAAAAAGTTGAGATTCAAGAACATTCGGGAGCACATCAGGCAATTTTAACGAAGTCGCATGTATATGTGCCATGTCGTTTATTAGACCATGTATATGTGTATGATCGTGATACTCTGGAATTTAAAAGAGTTCTTTCATTTCCAAAACATACAGGGATTCGCCATGGTGTTGCAAGTCATGATGATCATATATTAAATATGGTTAGTGAAGATAGCTGTGAAGTGTTTGCTATTGATTTAGAGACTAATACGATTTTAAAGAAAATCTCATTGCTGAAAGAGAATGAAAAAGGCGGAGGAGCTGCAATTCGTTTGAGTCAAAATGAAAAACGATTGTATATATCCGTTCGTGAAGTAAATCGTGTCTATGTTGTAGATACACAAAGTTTTGCGATTTTACAGGTGATTTCAAGTGGAGGCGATCATCCTCGCGATATCAATCTTTCCCTTGATGATCGTTACTTGTTTGTCGCAAATCGAAATAGTGATAATTTAGTTGCGTTTGCGATTGATGAAAATGGTTTATTGGAAGAAAAAGATACAGTTGATGCCATAGCACAAGGTGTAAGTATTGTGTGCTATGAATAAAAGAGAGGAGGATGTATATGAATCAGATAGGTATTATAGGATTGGCTGTCATGGGAAGAAGTTTAGCTTTGAATATGGCAGATCATGGATATAAAGTAGCAGGATATAATCGCAGTTATGAAGTCACAAAACAAATGGTGGAAAAAAATCCCCATGAAAACTTTATCCCTTATGAGACATTGGAAGAGTTTGTAAAATCTTTGGAAAAACCTCGTAAAGTAATGCTGATGGTAAAGGCAGGAAAAGCAGTAGATGCTGTGATTGAACAACTGCTTCCGTTGCTTGAAAATGGCGATATTATTATGGATGGCGGTAATTCATTCTTTGAAGATACCATACGTAGAGAGGCATATGTGAAAAGACAGGGGTTGCATTATTTTGGAATTGGTATTTCAGGTGGTGAAGAAGGCGCTCGAAAAGGACCAAGCATTATGCCAGGCGGGGATTGTGAAGCATATGAAGAAATTCGATCCATTTTAGAAAATATTGCGGCTAAGAGTGAAGATGGCACTCCATGTTGTACGTATATTGGTGAAAATGGAGCTGGTCACTATGTAAAGATGGTGCATAACGGAATTGAATATGCGGATATGCAGCTGATTGCAGAGGCTTATCTTGTTTTAAAACATATTGGGAAATTTAATAATCAGGAAATAGGAAAAATTTTCGAAGAATATCAGAAAGGTGAACTAAGCAGTTTCTTAATTCGTATTACCTCAGAAATATTTCAGGAAATGGATGATATGAGCACGCAAAGTTTAGTCGATATGATTAAAGATAGCGCTCAGCAAAAAGGCACTGGACGATGGACGAATATGGAGGCCTTGAAACAGGGAATTGATGTTTCTATGATTGCTGCTGCCGGAAATGCGCGCTTGATGTCAAATAAAGAAACAAGAAAAACAGCAGAAGAACATTATCCTAGAATAAAGATTGCAAAAATCCCTAATCATGAAACATTAATTGAAGATGTACGTAAAAGTCTATATGCTGCAAAAATTATTGCTTATGCACAAGGGTTTGATCTTTTAAAACAAGCAAGTACAGCATATGACTGGAATCTTCCCCTTGGCAAGATTGCATCTATTTTCCGCGCAGGCTGTATCATTCAGGCAAAATTTTTAAATGATATTACAAGGGCATATGAACATGAAAAGAATTTATCTCATTTATTGCTTGATGAAGTATTTGAAAAACGTGTCATTTCTTATGAAAACGCATTACGACAGATTGCGGCACAGGCGATGTTAAGTGGAATTCCTGTTCCTGCTATGGCCAATGCAATCAGCTATTTAGATTTATTTACAAAAAATCATGTCGGAGCTAATCTGATTCAGGCACAGCGAGATTATTTTGGTGCTCATACATTTGAACGTATTGATAAGGACGGAAGTTTTCATCACGAATGGGGGAAATAGTATGGAAAATTTAACATTTACTATTTTTGGTGGAACAGGTGATTTGACATTCCGTAAATTGCTGCCTGCTTTTTATAATCTGCAGGCACAAAAAAAATTGGCTGATGATTTTTCAATTGTTATCATTGGCCGTCGAGCATATGACCATGATAGTTATTGTGAAGAAGTGAAAGATTGGGTGAAAAAATTTGCTCGGCTTCCTTATCGGATAGATGAATACGAACGTTTTTCAAAACGCATTCATTATGTACAGATGGATTTTACGGATTTAAATAATTATGAAATGCTGGATGCTTTCTATAAAGCACATCATTTAAAAAATCATATCTTCTATTTTGCGGTTGCCCCTCGATTTTTTGCAGTTATTGCGAAAGGTTTGGAAAAAGTAGAGAACGCTTGTCTTGGGAAAGTAATTATTGAAAAACCGTTTGGTGAGGACCTGGCTTCTGCTAAGGCATTGAATAAGGACTTAGAAGCTTTCTTTACAAAAAATCATATTTTTCATATTGACCATTATCTTGGAAAAGAAATGGTTCGCAATATGCAGGCCATTCGTTTTATGAATCCTATTTTTCAAGATGTATGGAATGCTAAGTACATAGAGCATGTACAGATTAGTGCTTTAGAAACTGTTGGAGTAGAGAATCGTGGAGGATATTATGATCAAAGCGGAGCTTTGAAGGATATGGTTCAGAATCATTTATTTCAGATTTTATCCCTTGTCGCTATGGAGCAGCCTTCAACTTTTTTTGGAGAAGATATGCATCAGAAACAATTAGATGTATTGCATGCATTGCGCTCTGTAGAAAAGCTTGATATTCATGACAGTGTTGTTTTGGGACAATATTTTCATTATCAAAACGAAAATCAAGTAAAAGATGATTCTATGACAGAAACATATGCGGCATTGCGATTGTTTGTGGACAATGAACGCTGGAAAGATGTTCCATTCTATATTCGTACAGGAAAGAAATTAAATCGCAGAGAGATGGAAATTGTGATTACATTTAAAAGAACAAATCCAGATGTAGATGCGAATGTTTTGTTAATTCGTATACAGCCGACAGAAGGAGTGTATTTTCAATTTAATATTAAGAAACCGGGAGATAGCGATGAAATTATCACAACAAGTATGGACTTCTGTCAAAGCTGTTCTGATTTTAATCGAATCAATACTCCTGAAGCATATGAGCGTTTATTACAGGCAGCTGTTCAGCAGGATACCTCATGGTTTTCAAAATGGGATCAGATTGAATACAGCTGGAGTTATGTAGAACAGTTAAAAGAAAGAATGAAACAGGAACAATTGCCATTATTTACCTATATGGCAGATAGCGATGGACCCAAAGAGGCTGATGAATTATTAATGCGTCATCATCATAAATGGAATTCGATTTCCTGATAAAAAGGAAGAAAGAGTCAAAAGTGCGGCTCGTTTCTTATTGTAAAGATAAAGAGTAAAAAAGTATTAGAATCTTTGATATTAATGAATTATGTAAGAAATAGGAGGGCACAAATTTTTGGAGTGAATCGCTAAAACAGAAAAAATATATTGTAAATAAAAAGCAGAAAGAAAATATAAACAAAATTGGAAATCTTTCTGCTTTATTTTGTATACACTATTTTGTGCTTACACTCAAATGTTAATTCTATGATCGTCAAGAAAAAGTTAAGATCCCTTTATATGGGACCTTTTTATCATGCATTGCTTACAGAATGAAAAATATAATTTTTCGCTTAGTTAGTTGTTATAAAAGATTAGGAATATATCATGTTGTAAAATGCAATATTTTGAGAAAACAATTTTAGTAATTAAAATATCAGTTAAACTGGTACATATGTATGGGCTGTGGTAAACTTATAACGAGGTGAAACTTATGGAAAATCAAAATATCGTACTTATTACGGGAATGTCTGGTGCAGGTAAAACAACCTGTATGGGTATATTAGAAGATATGGGTTATCATTGTATTGATAATTTTCCAGTACAGTTGATTGAGAACCTTGGAAAAATTATTAGGAAAAAAAATAAAGAGTTGGATGAGCGCTATTCAAATCTTGCTTTGGCAACAACAGCGCAGGACTATCCAAAATTTTTACAATACTTTGAAAGTCTGGATTTGAAGGTAACGGTTGTTTTTCTAGATGCACAAGATCAGTGTCTGTTATTGCGTTATAAGTTTACAAGAAGACATCATCCGATGATTCAAAGTGGAAAAGCAACGACTTTAGAAGAAGCAATTGAATATGAACGTGATTTGTTTGAAGAATTAAATGATCGAGCAATTTTACATATTGATACTACAAAGCTTGGACAGGGAGAATTAAAGAGCATTCTAATGGAAAAACTATCCATGGATAAGCAGCCTGCACTTTCTATATCGTTTGTTTCTTTTGGGTTTAAACATGGTGTTCCACTGGATGCAGATTTTATTTTTGATGTCAGATTTCTTCCAAACCCATATTATATAAAGGAGTTAAAAAGTCTAACCGGAGATGATGCTCCAGTATATGATTATGTTATGGGGTTTGAAGAAACCAAAGAGTGTATAAGAAATATAAAATCCTTACTTGATTTTGCATTTGTACAATATAAAAATCAAAATAAAAATCATATAATGGTAGGGATTGGCTGTACAGGGGGGCATCATCGAAGTGTGTCTATAACAAATTGGTTATATGCACATTATAAGGATCAGTATCATTGTTATAAATCACATAGAGATAAGAAAGTGGGATAAGACGAATGAAAAATGTTGTTGTTATCGGTGGAGGTACCGGTCTTTCTGTAATGCTTAGAGGTTTAAAACAAATTGAGGATATTAATTTGACTGCTATTGTAACAGTTGCGGATGATGGAGGAAGTACAGGGCGTATTCGCCGTCAGTTTCATATTCCAGCAATGGGGGATATACGAAATGTCATGTGTGCAATGGCAGAAGAGGAAACCATCTTTACTTCTTTAATGAACTTTCGTTTTGAAGGGGATGATGAAGATGTTGGAGGTCATAATCTAGGAAATTTAATTCTTACGGCTATGACTCAAACAAGCGGTGGTTTTATGGAAGCTATTCGTACATTTTCAAAATTCTTAAAAGTAAAAGGAAATATCGTTCCTTGTTCTTTACAGGTTATTACCTTATATGCCATAATGGAAGATGGTACGATTGTTCGAGGAGAAAGCAATATTCCAGAGTTTAATAATCGTATAGGAAAGGTATTTTATGATAAACCTGTAGAGCCTACAAGAGAAGCATTACAGGCAATTCATGATGCAGATATTATTTTATATGGAATAGGAAGCTTATATACAAGTATTATTCCTAATTTAATTGTAGATGGTATTGTGGAGGAATTAAAAAACAACAAGGCACCAAAGATTTATTTTTGTAATGCAATGAGTCAGCCGGGAGAAACAGATCATTTCTCATTGGAAGATCATGTACGTGCTTTGCAGAAGCATTCTTTTGAAGGTGCAGTTGATATTGTTGTAACACATAGTAACAAAGCCTCTTCTGAAATATTAGAGAAATATAAGAAAATGGGCAGTGAGCCAATAAAAGTAGTAGAAAAAGAACATACTTTTGATATTTTATATCGAGATATATTATCTTTCGAAGATAATTTAATTCGTCATGATTCAAATAAGATTCGTGATATAGTAAAAGAGTTAATTGAACAGATAGGATGATGATTGTGTCTTTTACAACAGATGTGAAGGCAGAAATTGCCGCAAATCAATTGCATACATGTTGTATGCGGGCAGAGTTAAGTGCGGTTTTACAGATGTGCTCTACTATGAATTTTGATTCCAGTGGATTACATTTAACAGTAAAAACAGAAAATGCGACAACTGCGAAACGAATTTATAAGCTTTTGAAGGAACGATATGATGTGGTGACACAATTATCCGTTATTCGAAAAATGAAACTAAAAAAGAATAATGTATATGTAATACGTGTAGAAAATAAAGCGATGGAAATTTTGAAAGATTTGGAAATCTTTACAGATAAAGGGTTGCAGACACACCCATCTATGAAGCTGTTAAAGAAAGAGTGCTGTGCTAGAGCGTATTTGGCTGGTGCATTTTTAGCGGGAGGTTCTGTAAACTCTCCTAGTAAAAGCAATTATCATTTGGAGATAAGTACAACAAATGTAGAATTGGCAAAGTTTATTCAGAAAATTATGCAGAAATTTAATTTGCCTGCAAAATATATTAAACGTAGAAATAACGATGTAGTTTATTTAAAAGCGAGTGATAAAATCAGTGATTTTTTACGTTGTGTAGGTGCAAGTGAAGCTGTATTTACCTTTGAAGATAGTCGTATTCAAAGAGATTTTATGAATTCTTTAACACGATTAGATAATTGTGAACTTGCTAATGAAATGAAAAGCATGGCAGCAGGAAAACGTCAGCTGGAAGATATTCAGTGGATTGAAAATTATAAAGGTTTAGATGCTTTGCCAGTAAAACTTCAGAATGCAGCTTATGCCCGTAAAGCTATGCCAGAGGCAAGCTTACTTGAACTTTGTGAGTATTGTGAAGAACAGTTTGATGAAACAATCTCAAAATCTGGTATGAAACATCGTTTAGCTAAATTAAAAGAAATTGCAAATCAGTATCGAAATGTATAAAAGAGAAAGAAAAGTGCAAAATAGAAATGGTGATGAAGATGAAACTGTTCATGATCGTTCTAACTGCACTTTTTCCTTTTTTACATGAGAAAAGTTATAAAGCAGAAATGGTTTCTTGTCAAAAAGATCAGGTCATTGTGAAAAGTGAAGGAAGTGAATTGAATCTTTCTTTATTTAATACAAAAATAACGGATGATAAAGGATGGGATATGACTTGTTCTTTATTAGAAGAAGCAAATACAGTTACTTTTGAAATTGATCCAAGTTCAAAAATAACAAAGGATCTTCCTGTTTATCTTTTTGCGGATGAAATGCTGCTTCAGGAAGAACTGTTAAAAAAAGGGTATGCCTATCCAATCATTAAAAATCCACAGTATACATATGAAAAAAGAATGGAAGAGGCGTATAATGCGACAAAGGTTATCGCAAAGGATACAGAGGAAGAATCCCATTCTCCTGCTTTTCAAGGCCCCCTATATTTTGGAATTGCTTTTCTTTTATGGGGAAGTATCATATTTGGATATTTCAATAAAAAAAAGAAAACAAAAAAAGGGAATATAAATAAAATATGATAAAATAATTCTTGGAAAGAGGTAACACTTTCCAGAAGGGAGTCTTTATGGAGAAACATGATAAGACTCTCATTGCTTCTGAAAAGGAGATGGTGGAAAAACAAAAGAAGCAGGAAATATTATATGAATTTGAGAATATTGAAACCCGATTTGGACGTAATGTTCGAAGACTGCGCAGGCAGCAGCATTTGACACAGGAAGATTTGGCAGATTTATGCGGTTTCCAGCAACATTATATTTCCGATGTGGAATTAGGAAAAAGAAATGTGTCGCTTCGGGTAGTGGAACTCTTGGCGAAAGCATTGAGAGTAGATGAAAGAGAATTATTTTTATGAGGGACATATTCCCTCTTTTTCAATATACATCATGAAAAAAATGTTTTATAATAAAGAAAAAGAAAGCGAGGATTTCCATGGAAACTTTAATTTATATTTTTGTATGTATTGGTTTGATATATTTGTTTTTGGCGATACTTCCAATTTTGTTGCCACTGGTAATCATCATATTGCTTGTGGTAGGAATTTTCCTTTTATATATCAGGCATAAGATAAAAAGAAACATGGAAGATATACAAAAAGATGCAGACACTTATTTTGAAGATAGCAGACAAATATATGATGATAGTGTCATAGATGTGGAATATAGTGAAAGTGATGTTCATGATGAGGAATAGGCTATGTTAAGAGAAGCAAGAGTTTATGATAAAAGTGAAGTCTATCAATTATGGAAACAATCCTATCCTACATTAGATCGCAATTATTTGAATTTTTATTTTAAACATCTTTTTGATTCAGGAGTTTGTCTGATTGAAGAAAAGGATCAAAAGATTGTAAGCAGTTTGCAGATGAATCGCCATGTATTGCATTTTCATGGAAGAAAACTTGTTTGCGGTTTTTTATGTGGAGTATCTACATCACCTGATTATCGAAGAAGAGGATATATGCGAAAGTTGACAGAGTCAATGTTAGATGAAGCAGCTCATACACATCTCATTACTCTTGTGCCTGCATTTCAGCCGCGTTTGTATGAACCATTTGGGTTTCATACAATTTATTATCAAAAACAATATATGATAAAAAAAGAGGAATTAAATAAAGTAACGATTCAGAATGTATCTTACAGTGCAGAGTTAAAAGAACTGTTGGAAGTGTATCAAAAATTTACTTCTCGTTTTGATGGATTTTATGAAAGAACATTGGATTCTTATGAAATGATGCAGAAAGAACTGGTTGCGACACAAAAGCAGATGGTAATTTATCGTGATGAAAACAAAGAAGTAAAAGGGTATTTGATATTTGGTATGAAAAATGGAGAAGTACATGTAGAAGAAGCTATCTATTTAGATTCTATCGCCTTGCTTCGAATGTTGAAATGTGCAATAGGAAAAGCAGAAGAGATATTTATAAATGTAAGTCCTAGCGAGAAACTGGAAAAGTTATTTCCATTAGCGATACCAAAAAAGAATTCTTATATTATGGCACATATTAATAATTATGAATTGTTTAACAAACTGTTTTGTTGTGATATTAGCTCCGTAAAAGAAGCGTTTGCTTTATTACATAAACCTTTATGGATTCATGAAACATATTAACCTTTGTAAAGAATGCAAAGGTTTTTTTCAAAAATGATTTAATTATCAAAAATAAATATATCAAATTAGCAAGTTTTTTGCACAAATTAACAACCTTCTATACTAGGAATTGTTTTTTAGATAACTGAGTATTATAATGTAAACGAATTCAAGGGTATATTATACCAGAAAAGGAGCGATAACATGATTTTTGGAAAAGACAAATCTGAATGGGAAAACCTAAAAGGAATCTTTACAGCTGCAGAAATCAATCAGCAGCCATCAACATGGAGAAAAACAATCAAACAGATTGAAGACTCTAAAGAAGAATTAAAAGCATTTATTGAAAATGTAACAAAACATGATGATTATGATATTATCTTAACAGGTGCAGGAACAAGTGAATTTGTTGGTAATGCTATTTATACATATGTTGCGAAAAGAACAAATTTCAAAACAAAATCTTATGGAACTACAGATATCGTAGCTACTCCAGAAAATTATCTATCACAGAATAAACCAACATTATTAATTTCTTATGGACGTAGTGGAAACTCTCCTGAATCTGTTGGTGCTGTTGATGTAGCAGATGAAGTATGTGGAGAAAATGTTTACCACTTATTCATTACATGTAACGCAGAAGGTGCTTTATCAAAAGCTGCAGAAACAAGAGATAATGCATACGCAATTAACTTGACTCCAGAAACACACGATCAAAGTTTCGCAATGACTTCAAGTTTCTCAAATATGATGCTGGCAACATTGTTATGCTTCAGCTTAGATAAATTAGACAGTGTAAAAGCGGAGTTGGAAGATGTTATCAGTGCTGCTGAAAAAACAATGAAGGATTATGAATTCTTCAAAAATATTGCAGGAGAATATGATTTCAATCGTATCGTATATTTAGGAGCTAACTGCTTAAAAGGTATTGCACAGGAAAGCCAGTTGAAAATGCTGGAACTTACTGCTGGTAAAGTAGCAACTATGTTTGATACACCAATGGGATTCCGACATGGTCCTAAATCAATCATCAACGATGAAACATTGACAGTTGTTTATGTAAGTGATGATCCATACACTCGTCAGTATGAAGTAGATTTGATCAAAGAAATGAGTGGACAGCGTAAAGGAAACAAAATCGTTGCAATCATGAATAAGAAAGATGAAGAAATTGCTTCTCTTGTAGATTATGCTTATGCATGTGAATTAAATGAAGAACACGATAATGCATTCCTGGGATTCAACTATATCGTATGTGCACAGATTTTAGCATTGTTTAAATCATTATCTTATGGTATTACACCAGATAATCCATGTCCAACTGGAGAAGTAAATCGTGTTGTTAAAGGTGTAATTTTACATCCATATACAAAAAGATAGATTTTAAATGAAAAATCGTATAAAATAATTGATACATATATAAGGAGGAACAATATGATTGGATTAATCGTAACAGGTCATGGAAATTTTGGTAGTGGATTAACTAGTTCTTTAAACCTGATTGGTGGAGAACAGGAAAACTATAAAGCAATCGATTTCGTACAGGAGTGGGGAATTGATGAACTTCGTGCAGCTTTAACGAGTGCGATGGATGAATTAAAAGATTGCGAAGGAATTTTAGTTCTTTCTGATTTACCAGGTGGTTCTCCATTTAAAACGGCTGTAGAAGTAGGTTTCCCAAGAGGAAATGTTCAGGTAGTTGCTGGTACAAACCTTCCAATGCTTGTAGAAGTAGCAATGGGTCGTAAATTTATTGAAGATTTAGAAACTTTAACAAATATGGCATTGAATACAGGTAAAGATCAGGTAGTTCGTTTTGAACTTAAAGAAGTTGAACAAGTAGAATCTAGTGATGGTATCTAAGATTCACGAATCAATAAGAAAAAAGAAGATAAGCTTATGAATAAAAAATACACCTAATTCCATATGGAGAGGTGTATTTTTTATATATGACTTATAATTATAAAGCAAGATTAAGGATTATGAAAGAAAAGCTATAGTTATTTTAATTGTAGATAGTTTTTGCATAATCAGTAGGCGTAATACCAAACTGCTGTTTAAATTTTCTGGAAAAATAATGGATACTTGTAAAGCCTAGCATACTGGCAATTTCACTTATTGTATACATACTTTCTTTGATAAGATGCTTACTTTTATTAAGCTTTAAATCACTGATATATTGTTTAGGGGCGGTGCCTAAATTATTTTTAAATAAAAGCTGTAAACTAGATCTAGAGATGGAAAATTTGTTGCATATCTCTTCTATAGTCAATTGTTTATATATCATATCATTTATATAAACAATGATTTCATTTAATAATTCATTTTCAAAGCGCTGCTGCATAGGGGTGGAAGCGATTGGTGAGCTTGATAAAAAATCATACTGTAGAATACGTATAATTAACTCTTTTAAATAACAAAGCATGAGTTCGTTATCATACAGCATATCATTGCTTGATACTTTAATAAAATTGTTAAGTGCATTTTGAATATCTCGATGAGCATGATACACACGATCTGTTAATAAATATGCATCTGGAAGTTCCATATCAAATAATATCGTTAAATAACTGCAGGACTTCGAATGCCCGGTTTTTTGTGTGTGATATTGACCAGGAGCATATAAAATCAAATCCATTTCATCAAGATTATATTCCTCATCATTAACTGTTGTTGTTAACTCACCATTATCAATAAAAGTCAATTCCCAAAATTCATGTTCTTCACCTGGAAATTCATAACTGGCATTTCTTACTTGATAAAAATAAGATAATATTTCTTTGATCTCGAAACTTGGAATGATTGGCTCATATACAATAGGAGCATCTTTTGGAAGAGGATGTGTTGTTTTTTTTGCCTTAGTATCTGTATTCATAAGAATACGTGCTGAATGTGAAATGCTTATGAAGTTAAATAGAATACCTTTTTTGATTTTTATTGTCCTATGAATAATAAATTGCTCTGGAGCTTTTATATCCCCTTCTTTGCATACGACTAACATAACGATTCCTGAAGTAGCCTGAATATATACATCATGATCATAGGAAAGAAAAGAAGTAAAACTCTTCTCTTTAATACGAAGTGTAGAATGTATATTTTTTTGAGGGAATTTATACTCACTTTTATTAACGATTTCTCCATATTCACTAAAAGCAAAGCTTGTTGTTTTGGTAAACATGTATACACTCTCCTTTTTTCTATAGTATAACAAAAGTTTATAAAGTAGAAAAGGAAAAACTCTTGATAAAATTATGTGTATTTTATGAAAATAATTTCATTTTTACTAAAAAGTGATAGATATATAGATTCTATATTTTTTATATCACATAATCAACGATAATTTTGTGATATGGATTTTTTTGCAAAAATTATGTAAAATTATGCAAGGTTGTGATTTTTATTATAGAATTTGCTACAAAATACTAAAAAGTACAAAATGAGTAATAAAAATTACAAAGAATTTAGAGTTGTTTTCGCATAAAATCGATAGTGAACTGAAAGGGGTTACTTGTTGAATCATTCCTTTGGGATTTGGATTTAACAAACAAGATTCGTTCAAGTCTAGAAAAAGGAAAGGAGAGAAAAGACCAGATGCCAGATATTGTACTTACAAGAATTGACAACCGTTTAATTCATGGACAGGTAGCAACACAGTGGTGTGGTGTTGTAGGTGCTAACTTATTGTTAGTTGCTAATGATGCAGTATCTACTGACACATTCCGTCAGGGATTAATGAACATGGCAGCACCTGCATATGCACAGACACGTTTCTTCAGTATTCAGAAGACTATCGATATTATCGGTAAAGCGAGTCCAGCACAGCATATTGCTATTATCTGTGAAACTCCACAGGATGTATTAAAACTTGTGGAAGGCGGAGTGCCAATTAAGAAAGTTAACATCGGAAACATGCACATGGCAGAAGGAAAACGTCAGGTTGCTACTTCTGTTGCAGTAAATGATGATGATGTTGCAACTTTCAAAAAACTTCAGGATCTTGGTGTAGAACTTGAAATTAAACGAGTTCCAGATACACCTTCTGAAGACATTAACAAACTATTTAAATAAAATTCATTAAAGGAATTGAAAGGAGAAACAATAATGAGTATTGATATTTCAATCGTTCAAGCTATTATGATCTTCGTAGTAGCATTCATTATGGGTATTGACCAGTTCAGTTTCTTGGAATCTTTGTACCAGCCGGTTGTATTAGGACCAATCATGGGTGCGATTTTAGGAAATCTTGAATTAGGTATCGTAGTTGGTGGTGCTTACCAGCTAGTTCAGATTGGTAGTATGCCAATCGGTGGAGCTCAGCCTCCTAACGCTATCATGGGTACAATCATGACAGCTGCATTTGCTATCGCAATGAATTTGGAACCAACTGCTGATGGTGTTGGTTTAGCTGTTGGTTTAGCTATTCCATTTGCTGTATTTGGACAGTACGCTGTTACTTTAACATTTACAATTATGTCAGGTCTTATGGCTAAAGCTGATAAAGCTGCTGAAAATGCAGATCCTAAAGGTATCGCAATGGTTAACTACACTGAAATGGCAATCTTAGGATGCTTGTTTGGTGTATTAGCTGTAGCTGGTGTATATGGTGCATCTGCTTTAGGTGATAGTTTACGTGCATTCTCATTCCAGTGGTCTTGGGTAATGGCTGGATTAGATGCTGCTGGTGGAGCTATGAAATTTGTTGGTTTCGCTATCTTGATGAAAGTTATGATGTCTGGAGAAATGTGGGGATTCTTATTTGCTGGTTTCGTTATGGCAAATATCTGTGCTGCAGTTCCAGGAATGTCAGGTGCTACATTGTTAATGTGTGCTATGGTTGGTTTGGCTATCGCTCTTTACGATTACCAGATGAACTCTAAAATTAAAGCTAATGCTGGTATAGGAGCAGGAGGTGTTTCAGATGGCATATAATATTCCTGAACATTATCAAGATTTGACTCCAGCTGCAAAACTGGATAAAAAGACTTTAAATAAAATGGTATGGATGTCTTGTTTCTTGCAGGCTTCATTCAACTATGAACGTATGCAGGCTGCAGGTTGGTTATGGGCTATTTTACCAGGTTTGACAAAAATCCATACAAATAAAGAAGACTTGAAAGCTTCTATGGCTCACAACTTGGACTTCTTAAATACGCATCCATTCTTAGTAACATTCGTTATGGGTATCGTTCTTTCATTGGAACAGAATAAAGTTGATACACAGACAATTCGTTCTGTACGTATCTCTGCTGCTGGTCCATTAGGTGGTATCGGTGATGCATTGTTCTGGTTAACTTTAGTACCAATTGTTGGTGGTATTACAGCTAATATGGCATTAAACGATGCTTCTATCATAGGTGCTATTTTATTCTTAGTAATTTTCAATGCTGTGCAGTTCGCAATTCGTTATTTCTTAATGCACTGGTCTTATAACTTAGGAACTTCTGCTGTTGGTATGTTAACATCTAACGCAAAAGAATTTACTCGTGCAGCTTCTATCTTAGGTATCTTTACAGTAGGTGCATTGATTGCTAACTATGGTTCTACAACTGTTCGTATTGCAATTGCTGATCCAGCTATTAATGTTCAGTCATTATTAGATGGTATCCTTCCTAAATTGATTCCATTGTTAATCACTTGTGGTTTATATGCATTGATCAAAAAAGGATGGACTCCAATCAAATGTATCGTATTGATTTTGGTTGCAGGTATCGTTGGTTGTGCATTCGGTATCTGGACAGGTGATTCTAAAGCTATCGATGAAAATGGTGCAGGAATTAACGGTGGATATAAACCATTGGTTGAATGGTATGAATACCCAGCTCCAGCTGCTCCAGAAAAAACTGGTCAGGAAGCTTGGGATGCAACTCAGAAAATTGTTGATCAGTTAAATGAAAATGGTGTTAAAGTAACAATGCCAGAATAGTTAATAAACTAAGTTTTGTAACTATACTTTTAAGAGGACCATGAATTGTCCATGGTCCTTTTATTTTTAAAATTTATATATTATAATTAGAGAGCAGTTTTTGGAGGTGCTTCTACTATGAAAGATAAGAAATATCCAGTACTTTATGCAACAAATTTAATGGGTACTTTGTATAAACATTGTTCGATTCATCCAACCGTATATTTTAATATTCGATTGAATGAGGATATGTTAAAGTCAGATGAAGATTATCAATCATATATGGAACAAATTATTGATGAGTGCTATGTCAATATTGTTAATAAGTTTACATTCAGTCAAGCATTGAAGGTTACAAATAATAAGATTCCATTTATTATTTTCAGAGGTAATGTAGATAAAGGTATGGTTAAGCAGTTTTGTAGAACGTTGTTAGATGAAGTTTCATTTTCTACAAAAGCAAGTCATGTTGCTGATTATATGATGATTGATACAATGTTTATGCAAATCGGAAAAGCTCCTAAGTTTTACAGAGTTAATTCAGTGGGTGATAAATTATCTGAAACAGATTTCTTATCGTTGTATGGAGAAACTTTAGAAAGCAGTGAAAAACCAGAAGATGCTGGCTGGTTAACAACTTATTATGATTTTAAGAGAGGGCCTGCTAAGTCAGAAGAAGAGCAGGAAGAAATTGTTGCGTGGTAAAGAGGTGTTTGTATGGCAAATATGAAAAACAAGAGATCAAATCGTGTAAAACAGGTTGATAAAAAAACTACACCTGAAATCGGTGGTATGAATGTATATTTTGATTCACGTCAAAGACCAGTGTACTATGATCGTTTTTCAAAAAGAGCATACTTGTTAAAAGATGTGGAGAAAACATATCAATTGTATAGTATGCGTTTCTTTTTAGGAATCGCTGCAATTGTCATTATCTATGCATTTAAACTTCCTTTATGGCTTTGTGTTGTTTTAGGTATTGCAGTGTATGCTTTTATGGAATTTAAATTTAGAAGATTTTTATCAAATTTAACACAAATGACAAATTTTGTTCCGGAAAAGAAAATAAGTAAGGTAGATGCTGAAAGACAAAAGCCTTTAAATAAAGTAATCTTAAAAATTGTCTTATTTATTTTATTAGCAACCTTGCTGGTAATAAATGTAAAACAGCAGGGTTATACAGGTGTTGTTTTGTATCTGAACTATGCTTTTGCTGTGGCTTCAGTTTTTATGGCATTGTTTGAATTGTTTGCGTGTTTAACAAAAAACAAGAAATAAAAAATATAGGAATTATTTACTTAATGTTTTATATTCTTAAAAGATTGGATGGAAGAAAATGAAAAATTTATTGATTATACTGTTGTTTGTAGTTATATTAGCTTGTATTCCATTAGTGATGCGTAAGTTATCTTGGAATAAAATCGTAAAGGCTCTTGAAAAAGAAGATTTTAACAAATATTACAAATCAATTGACTCTTTTATGTGTAAAGTATCCTATTCTGCATTTGATAGAGAAAATATGCGTTTGTCAGGATATATGAGTGAAGGACGCAAAGATGATGTTGAAAATCAGTTTGCAATGATGAAAAATATGCGTGTAAAAGCAAAATACAAAATTGCTTTGGGGAATAGAGGGTTTTACTATTATTTAGAGCAGGGACGTGCAAAGAAAGCTCGTGATATGATTGATTTTGTTAAGGCAAATGGTGGAGAAAATGTTTGCAGGGATTTAGAAATGCAATATAGTATTCTTTTGAAGAAAGAAAGCAAATATATTGATGAGGTAAAACAGAAATTAGAAGCTTTGTGGGATGGAAAGACTCCTCTTGGTGATGATAAAAAAATGATTGTTGGTACATTTGAATATTTGATTGGTTTACAATACTCTTATGAAAATGATCGTGAAAATATGATGAAGTATTTTACCCCTGCATTGGAACATTGTAAGGGTACACCTTATGAAGATAATATCCACGAAATAATGAAGCGAGTTTAAAATCTCGCTTTTTTTATTTGAAAACTGTTTATGTAAGGTCTGAGGAAATTCAGACTTTTTTAAATGATGTGATCTATAATACCATAGACTTTCGCTTCATGGACGTTCATGAAATAATCTCTGTCGCAGTCTATTTGTATTTTTTCTTTTGGCTGGGAAGTCGTGTTACTTAAAATTTCATAGATGGTATCTTTCGTTCGGCTCATGTGTTTCATTGCGATTTCCATGTCTTTTGCCTGCCCTTGCATACCACCAAGAGGCTGGTGAATCATGACTTCTGCATGCTTTAAAGCACAGCGCTTTCCTTTTGTACCAGCAGCTAGTATTACAGCAGCCATGCTAGCGCATAAACCCATGCAGATAGTAGAGATTTCACATGGTATATATTGCATGATATCATAAATAGCAAGCCCTGCGGAAATACTTCCCCCATTGGAATTTATATAGATTTGGATAGGGTCTTTACTTAGGCTTGATAAGTATAAAAGCTGTGCACAGATACTGCTTGACATCGTATCATCAATTTCACCATTAAGTAAAATAATTCTTTTTTTTAAAAGACAAGAATATAAATCATACATATATTCTTTATCGTTACTTCTTTCTAAAATTGTAGGTACAACAACCATTGTTTTTCCTCCTTAATATGCTATATAGTATGCGATTTATCTCTTGTTTTATACCTATGTGAAAAAGTACTGGAAAAGAATTGAAAAAATGCATAAGTGAAAGAATTCTCAATTGACTTTTAGGTAAGAAGTTCGTATAATATTGGTGTTAATGAAGGAGGACTTTGAAAATGACAGTAAAAGTTGCTATTAATGGATTTGGACGTATCGGACGTCTTGCATTCAGACAGATGTTTGGAGCTGAAGGATATGAAGTAGTTGCTATCAATGACTTAACTTCTCCTGAAATGTTAGCTCACTTATTAAAATACGACTCTACACAGGGACGTTATGCATTAGCTGATACAGTAAAAGCTGGTGAAAAATCAATCACAGTTGATGGAAAAGAAATCACTATCTATGCTGAAGCAGATGCTAAAAACTTACCTTGGGGAGAACTAGGAGTAGACGTAGTACTTGAATGTACAGGTTTCTATACTTCTAAAGCAAAAGCTTCTGCTCACATCGAAGCAGGTGCTCGTAAAGTTGTTATTTCTGCACCAGCAGGAAACGACCTTCCAACAGTTGTTTACAACGTTAACCACGATGTATTAACTGCAGAAGATACAGTAATTTCAGCTGCATCTTGTACAACAAACTGCTTGGCTCCTATGGCTAAAGCATTAAATGATCTTGCTCCTATCCAGAGCGGTATCATGACTACAGTTCACGCTTATACAGGAGATCAGATGACTCTTGATGGACCTCAGAGAAAAGGTGATTTAAGAAGATCACGTGCAGCAGCAGTTAACATCGTTCCTAACAGCACAGGTGCTGCAAAAGCAATCGGTCTTGTTATCCCAGAGTTAAACGGTAAATTAATCGGATCTGCTCAGCGTGTACCAACCCCAACAGGTTCTACAACAATCTTAACAGCAGTTGTTAAGAAAGCTGGCGTAACAAAAGAAGACATCAATGCAGCTATGAAAGCAGCAGCTAACGAGTCTTTCGGTTACAACGAGGATGAGATCGTTTCTTCCGATATCGTAGGAATGAGATTTGGTTCATTATTCGATGCAACTCAGACAATGGTTAATCAGGTATCTGATGACCAGTACGAAGTTCAGGTTGTTTCATGGTATGACAACGAGAACTCTTACACATCTCAGATGGTTCGTACAATCAAATACTTCAGTGAGTTAGCATAATCGACGGGTTACGATAACTATATGCGACTTTTAGCAGGTCCGGTCCTATTGGACCGGGCCTGTTTTTATACCTCAATTATATAAAAGGAGGACATATTTTATGTCATTAAACAAAAAATCAGTAGACGACATTAATGTAAAGGGAAGAAGAGTACTTGTAAGATGTGATTTCAACGTTCCGTTAAAAGAAGGAAAGATCACAGATGAGACCCGTATCAACGCAGCACTTCCTACAATCAAAAAATTAATCAATGATGGCGGAAAGGTTATCCTTTGCTCTCATCTTGGAAAAGTTAAAAATGGACCAAACGAAGGTGAGTCATTAGCTCCTGTAGCTGTAAAACTTTCTGAAAAACTTGGCAAAGATGTAAAATTCATCTCTGATTATCATGTAACAGGTGAGGAAGCTACCAAAGCTGTTGCTGAGATGAAAGAGGGAGATGTAATCTTATTACAGAATACACGTTTCCGTGGTGCTGAGGAGACAAAGAACGGCGAAGAGTTCAGCAAAGAGTTAGCTGATCTTGCAGACGATTATGTATGTGATGCATTCGGTTCTTCCCACAGAGCACATGCTTCTGTTGCAGGTGTTACCAAATTCATCACTGCAAAGGGTGGTTCTAACGTAGTTGGTTACTTAATGCAGAAAGAGATCGATTTCCTTGGAAATGCTGTAGAGAATCCGGTAAGACCGTTCGTAGCAATCCTTGGCGGTGCAAAAGTTGCAGATAAATTAAATGTTATCTCTAACTTATTAGAGAAATGCGATACATTAATCATCGGTGGTGGTATGGCATATACTTTCTTAAAAGCACAGGGATATGAGATCGGTAAATCTTTAGTAGATGATACCAAGATCGATTACTGTAAAGAGATGATGGCAAAAGCTGAGAAACTTGGAAAGAAATTACTCCTTCCGGTAGATGCTGTAACCATCGCAGATTTCCCGAGCCCGATCGACGCTCCGGTAGAAGTTACTGTATGTGATGTAAAAGATATGCCGGCTGACAGAGAGGGATGCGATATCGGACCAAAGACTCAGGAGTTATATGCTGATGCAGTTAAGACAGCAAAGACTGTTGTATGGAACGGACCGATGGGCGTATTCGAGAACCCAACATTAGCAGCTGGTACAATCGCAGTTGCAAAAGCACTTGCTGATACAGATGCAACAACAATCATCGGTGGTGGTGATTCTGCAGCAGCCGTTAACCAGTTAGGTTTCGGTGACAAGATGAGCCATATCTCTACCGGTGGTGGAGCTTCCCTTGAGTTCTTAGAGGGTAAGGAATTACCAGGTGTTATGGCAGCCGATGATAAATAAGATCAACAAACTTTAAAATGGGAAAAAGAGGATAAGATCATGGCAAGAAAGAAAATCGTAGCCGGCAACTGGAAAATGAACATGACTCCAAGCCAGGCTGTTAAATTAGTAGAGGAATTAAAACCATTAGTAGTAAGTGATGATGTAGAAGTTGTTTACTGTGTACCGGCAATCGACATCGTACCTGTTGTTGAGGCTGTAAAAGGAACCAACGTAGCAGTAGGCGCTGAGAACATGTACTATGAGGAGAAAGGTGCTTACACCGGAGAGATCGCTCCAGAGATGTTAGTTGACGCTGGCGTAAAATACGTTATCATCGGTCATTCCGAGAGACGTGATTACTTCAAAGAGTGCGACTGCATGTTAAACAAAAAAGTGAAAAAAGCTTTCGAGCATAACTTAACACCAATCCTTTGCTGTGGTGAGACATTAGAGCAGAGAGAGATGGGAATCACTTTAGACTGGATCCGTATGCAGATCAAATCTGACTTAAAAGACGTTACTGCAGAGCAGGTTGCTTCTATGGTAATCGCTTATGAGCCGATCTGGGCTATCGGAACAGGAAAAACTGCAACCACAGAGCAGGCAGAGGAAGTCTGCAAGGCAATCCGTGACTGCATCAAAGAAGTATACGGTGCTGACACTGCAGAGAAAGTTCGTATTCAGTACGGCGGATCTGTAAATGCAGGTAATGCAGCAGAGTTGTTTGCACAGCCTGATATCGATGGTGGTTTAGTTGGCGGAGCTTCCTTAAAAGCTGATTTCGGTAAGATCGTAAACTATAAATAAATCATAATCAGGTTAAGGGGATTCTCTCTGGGAGTGAAAGCAGAAGGAATCCCCTTTTCCCTTGATATATGCGGAAAATGTGAAATATATGAAAAAGAAAATAGCACGGATCCTGATATGTGTCCTGATTATAATCTGCGGTTGGAACGTGATGGTAAGAGAATGGAACCAGGCAGGAAAAACGGATTCGGAATATAAAGAAAATAATGCGAATGCAAGGGCACAGAGCTCTAACAGTCAGGACGTTTCACTGGAAGACGATTTACAGGAAACGGAGACATCCATACAACATAGTGGATCAAATAACAGATCAGAAAATGAGAATATAACAGGTAATTCCGGGAACTCATCGGGAAAAAATGAAAGAGACGATGAAAAAGCGGATGCCGATGACAGCATAAAAACAGATGTAACGAAAAATGAAACGGATATTGCGGACAATCAGGTCAACGGGGATATGGAAATAAAAAATGAACCGGCAGAAGAAGAGCCGACCGAAGATCCCTATGAATATGAAACCGGGTATATTTTTCTGGGAGATTCCAGATTTTATCTGATGAATGAGGAATGCAAAATCGAAGATGTGCCGAATTTTTTTGTGGTATCCTGTCCTGGAATGGGATATGCGTGGCTGGCAGATACTGCGTTCCCGAAGGTACAGTTGCTGCAGCGGCAGCATACGGAAATCAAAAACTGGATTGTGATTTGTGGACTGGGAGTCAATGACCTGACATCGATCCGTTCCTATCTGAACAAATATCGCAGATGGCCGGAAAGTTCAAAACTTTATCTGTTGTCTGTGAATCCGACAAAGTCAGGTGCTCCGGTAAGATGTAATAATCAGAGGATTGAAGCATTTAATAACCGGATTAAAAAGGTAGAAAACGCTGCATATATCGATTGTTACCGATATCTGACGAATCTTGGGTTTGGAACAAAAGGAGACGGACTCCATTATGATGCGCCCACGAACTGGGCGATTTATTCCTATATATTAGAAAAGCTTAATAAGGATGCCGGAGGGGATCCGGTCACGGAAACAGAATGCCAGGCAAAGGCAAAGAAGTTTGAAAAACAGCTGAGCCAGAAAAACTATTGAAAACAGATGAGGTTATCAGTATAATGGTTCTGGATTAGGAGAATCGTATACTTTTGATAAATGGAAAGAGAATAGAAAGTGAGGAAACAAAACATGAGTAAGAAACCTACCGTATTAATGATCTTAGACGGATTTGGACTGAATGAAAAAACAGAGGGCAATGCCATAGCACAGGCAAAGACACCGGTGATCAACGGACTTATGAAAGACTATCCGTTTGTAAAAGGAAATGCAAGTGGTCTTGCAGTTGGTCTTCCTGACGGACAGATGGGTAACTCTGAGGTAGGACATTTAAATATGGGTGCCGGAAGAATCGTATATCAGGAACTGACGAGAATCACAAAAGAAATCAGCGATGGCGATTTCTTCAAAAATCAGGCATTATTAGATGGTATGGAAAACGTAAAGAAAAACGGTTCCGACCTTCATTTATACGGACTGTTATCAAACGGTGGTGTACACAGCCACATCACACACCTGTTTGGCCTGCTTGAAATGGCAAAAAAAGAGGGCGTTGAGAATGTATATGTACATTGCTTCTTAGACGGACGTGATACTGCTCCGACTTCCGGTAAAGAGTTCATCGAAGAACTGGAAGCTAAGATGAAAGAAATTGGTGTTGGCAAGATCGCATCTATTTCCGGACGTTACTACGCAATGGATCGTGATAACAGATGGGATCGTGTGGAGAAAGCATACAAAGTGCTGATCACTGGCGAGGGAGAAACTGCTGAGAGCGCGGTAGCAGCTATGGAAGCATCTTATGCAAAAGATGTGACAGATGAGTTCTTCGTTCCAACTGCAATTACAGAGAACGGCAAACCGATCGCAACAATCAAAGACAACGATACTGTTATTTTCTTTAACTTCCGTCCTGACCGTGCGCGTGAGATCACAAGAACATTCTGTATGGATGATTTTGATGGATTTGACCGTGGCGCAAGAAAGAACGTAAAATACATCTGCTTCACAGAGTATGACGTGACGATTCCGAACAAAGAAGTTGCATTTAAGAAAGTAGAACTGAAAAATACATTTGGTGAGTATTTAGCAGCACATGATATGACACAGGCAAGAATCGCCGAGACAGAGAAATATGCACATGTTACCTTCTTCTTCAACGGCGGTGTGGAAGAGCCAAACAAAGGTGAGGATCGTATTCTTGTAAAATCTCCGAAAGTAGCTACCTACGATTTACAGCCGGAGATGAGCGCACCGGAAGTATGCGACAAGTTATGTGCAGCAATCCGTTCTGAGAAATATGATGTCATCATCATCAACTTTGCAAACCCGGATATGGTTGGTCACACCGGAATCTTAGACGCAGCGATCAAAGCAGTTGAGACAGTAGATACCTGTGTTGGAAAAGCAGTTGAGGCATTAAAAGAAGTAGACGGACAGATGTTCATCTGCGCAGATCACGGAAACGCTGAGCAGCTTGTAAACTACGAGACCGGCGAGCCGTTAACATCCCACACAACCAACCCGGTTCCATTTATTCTCGTAAATGCAGATCCTTCCTACACCTTAAAAGAGGACGGATGCCTTGCTGATATCATCCCGACTATGATTGAGCTGATGGGAATGGAGCAGCCGGCAGAGATGACAGGAAAATCTTTACTGATCAAAAAATAAAAGAGCGATATAATATAGCCGGATAAAAAGATGCCACAGACTGGTATATTTATTTTTGGACAGGCAGGGCAGCTGCTGTCAGAAAGAAATTTATCAGTTTTGTGGCAGTTTTTTTGAAAGGAAAAGGATCATTTTCCGGTAAAATTCATGCAGGAAAGAAGCTGAGAAAGTGAGAATAAGAGAATATAAACAAAAATATAAGTACAACTTATAATATGATTAAAACTATACAAAAATACTAATAAAAAGAACTGATTTTTCTATATCACATATCGATGTCCATACGGGCAAAATCATTGACTTTCCAAAAGACTATGTATTATAATTTTTGAGTAACATCAGAAAATGATATGGTGCTTATAACACCGGAAAAGAGGACAAAGAGGATGAGTAGCAAAGTATTTCAGCCAATTAAAGAGGGAAAAGTACGTGAAGTATATGATAACGGCGACAGCCTGATCATTGTAGCGACAGACAGAATTTCTGCTTTCGATCATATTTTGAAGAACAAAGTCACTAAAAAGGGTGCGATTCTGACTCAGATGTCTAAATTCTGGTTTGATTTAACAAAAGATATCGTTCCAAATCATATGATTTCTGTTGATGTAAAAGATATGCCGGAGTTTTTCCAGGAGGAGAGATTTGACGGCAACAGCATGATGTGCAAAAAATTAGAGATGCTTCCGATCGAGTGCATCGTCCGCGGATACATCACAGGAAGCGGCTGGGAGAGCTATAAAGAAAACGGTACCGTATGCGGCATCAAACTGCCGGAGGGATTACAGGAGTCCGACAAACTGCCTGAGCCGATTTTTACACCGAGTACCAAGGCAGAGATCGGTCTGCATGATGAGAATATCTCCTTTGAGCGCTGCAGAGAGATCTTAGAGAAAGAGTATCCGGGAAAAGGTGCTTCCTACGCAGAACAGATCAAAGATTATACGATCGCTTTATATAAAAAATGTGCCGAATATGCACTGACAAAAGGTATCATCATTGCAGATACCAAGTTTGAATTTGGTTTAGATGAGAATGGCAATGTTGTATTAGGGGATGAGATGCTTACACCGGACAGCTCCAGATTCTGGCCATTAGAGGGTTACAAACCGGGACAGGGACAGCCGTCCTTTGACAAACAGTTTGTAAGAGACTGGTTAAAAGCAAATCCGGACAGTGATTACCTGTTACCGGATGATGTCATCGAAAAGACCGTGAATAAATACAAAGAGGCATATGAGCTTCTGACAGGTAAGAAATTTGCTTAATGGAGATACATTTATGGACAACAATGGATTTGTGAAAGATACACCATGGCAGACGAATGGGGACAGCGGACTGCACGAGGAATGTGGTGTATTCGGAATGTACGACTTTGATGGCGGAGACGTTGCGTCTACGATCTATTATGGTCTTTTTGCATTGCAGCACCGTGGACAGGAGAGCTGTGGTATTGCGGTCAGTGAAACGAACGGACCCAAGGGAAAGGTGACCTCATACAAAGGCATGGGACTTGTCAATGAGGTATTCACGCAGGATAATTTAGAACCTATGCATGGCGATATCGGTGTCGGACATGTCCGTTATTCGACGGCAGGAGCTTCCACCCGTGAGAATGCACAGCCATTGGTTCTTAATTATGTAAAGGGAACGTTAGCGCTCGCACACAACGGAAACCTGATCAATGCAATGGAACTGCGCAAGGATTTAGAGTATACCGGAGCAATTTTCCAGACGACGATCGACTCTGAGGTCATCGCCTATCACATTGCCCGTGAGCGTTTAAATTCAAACAGTGTGGAAGAGGCAGTGGGACGTGCCTGCCAGAAGATCAAGGGTGCGTTTGCACTGGTAGTGATGAGCCCGAGAAAGTTAGTCGGAGCGCGTGATCCGTACGGTTTTAAACCGCTCTGTATTGGAAAACGTGACAATGCCTATATTTTGGCATCCGAGACCTGTGCACTTGATACGATCGGCGCGGAGTATGTCCGTGATGTACTGCCGGGTGAGATCGTTACGATCACACCGGAGGGCGGCATTCAGTCTGACCTTTCTTTAGCACTGCCAAAAGAAAAAGAGGCGCGCTGTATTTTTGAATATATTTACTTTGCAAGACCGGACAGCCATATCGACGGTGTCAGTGTCTATGCATCCAGGATCAAGGCAGGACGTTTCCTCGCCATGGATTCACCGGTGGATGCAGACCTTGTCGTCGGTGTTCCGGAGTCCGGAAATGCTGCAGCACTCGGTTATTCCCTGCAGTCGGGGATTCCGTATGGCACTGCATTTGTGAAAAACGGCTATGTCGGAAGAACTTTCATCAAGCCGAAACAGAGCAGCAGAGAGTCCAGCGTGCGCGTGAAATTAAATGTTTTAAAAGAGGCGGTCGATGGAAAACGTATCATTATGATCGATGATTCCATTGTCCGCGGTACGACATCAGACCGCATCGTAAAAATGCTGCGTGATGCCGGTGCAACCGAAGTGCATGTAAGGATCAGTTCCCCACCATTTTTATGGCCGTGTTACTTTGGAACAGATATCCCGGAGAGAGAACAGCTCATTGCATACAATCGTTCCATCGAGGATATCCGTAAGATCATTGGTGCGGATTCCCTTGGATACCTTGGAGTTGAGCGTTTAGAGGAAATGGTCGGCGGATTAAGTATCTGTAAGGGATGCTTTACGGGTACCTACCCGATGGAACCGCCGAAAGAAGACATCCGGGGCGATTTTGAGAGATAGATAATAACAAATGTTAAGGAGAACAGAAATGAGTACAGACAGATATACAAGTCCGTTATCTGAGCGTTATGCCAGCAAGGAGATGCAGTATATTTTTTCACAGGACAAAAAGTTCCGTACCTGGAGAAAATTATGGATTGCATTAGCTGAGACAGAGATGGAGTTAGGACTTTCCGAGAATGGAAAGCCGGTTATTACACAGGAACAGATCGACGAGTTAAAGGCACATGCTGAGGACATCAATTATGATGTAGCAAGAGAGCGTGAAAAATTGGTTCGTCATGATGTTATGAGTCATGTATATGCATATGGACAGCAGTGCCCGAAGGCAGCAGGAATCATCCATCTTGGAGCAACATCCTGTTATGTTGGTGATAACACCGATATTATTTTAATGAGGGAGGCATTGGAGCTGGTTCATAAAAAACTGGTCAATGTTATCGCAGAACTTGCAAAATTTGCAGATACTTACAAAAATCTGCCGACACTGGCATTTACCCATTTCCAGCCTGCACAGCCGACGACTGTTGGAAAGCGTGCAACACTGTGGGCACAGGAATTTATCATGGATCTTGAGGACCTAGAGTATGTCATGGGATCTTTAAAACTGCTCGGTTCCAAGGGAACGACCGGAACACAGGCAAGTTTCTTAGAACTGTTTGATGGAGATCAGGAGACGATTGACAAGATCGACCCGATGATCGCTGCAAAAATGGGATTCAAAGAGTGCTATGCAGTATCAGGACAGACTTATTCCAGAAAAGTGGATACACGCGTTGCAAATATTCTTGCAGGTATTGCGGCAAGTGCACACAAGATGTCAAATGATATCCGTTTGTTACAGCACTTAAAAGAAGTGGAAGAGCCGTTTGAGAAGAACCAGATCGGATCTTCTGCCATGGCATACAAACGCAATCCGATGCGTTCCGAGCGTATCGCATCCTTATCGCGTTATGTCATGATCGATGCTTTAAACCCGGCGATCACTTCCGCAACACAGTGGTTTGAGCGCACCTTAGATGATTCCGCAAACAAGAGACTTTCCATTCCGGAAGGATTCCTTGCGATCGATGGTATCTTAGACCTGTGCTTAAATGTAGTAGATGGATTAGTCGTATATGATAAAGTCATCACCAAACATTTAATGGCAGAGCTTCCATTTATGGCAACAGAAAACATTATGATGGATGCTGTAAAAAATGGCGGCAACCGTCAGGAGCTGCATGAGAAGATCCGTACTTTATCCATGCAGGCGGGCAAGACTGTCAAAGAAGAAGGAAAAGACAACAATCTGCTTGAACTGATCGCAGCAGATCCAGAGTTTAACCTGACATTAGAGGAACTTCAGTCAACGATGGATCCGGCAAAATATGTGGGACGTGCACCGATCCAGGTAGATAAGTTTATCGCAAATGTGGTAAAACCGATCTTAGATGCCAATGCAGCAGAGCTTGGAGTAAAAGCTGAGATCAATGTATAATCCGATCAGAAAATAAGTAAATGAAAATCCTGCTGGAAGTTCCGGCGGGATTTTTATTTTTTTTGTTACAATTTCACTGTTTTGTCACTTACAAATAAGATTTCGTCCTGTTACAATCAAAGTATCATAAGTATTGGAAAAGGAGAAGATTATTATGGCAAACAGAATTATGTTAAACGAAACATCTTATCACGGAGCAGGAGCAATCGAGGAGATCGCAACAGAGGCAAAAGCGCGTGCATTCAAAAAAGCGTTTGTATGCTCAGATCCTGACCTGATCAAATTTGGTGTCACAAAAAAAGTAACAGATATTCTGGATAAAAACGGACTTGCTTATGAGATCTATTCTGATATCAAAGCAAATCCTACGATCCAGAACGTACAGCATGGTGTAGAGGCATTTAAGAAAGCAGGTGCTGATTATCTGATCGCGATCGGAGGCGGCTCTTCCATGGATACTTCCAAAGCGATCGGAATCATTATCGCGAACCCGGAATTTGAGGATGTCAGAAGTCTTGAAGGCGTTGCTCCTACGAAAAAACCATGTGTACCGATCATTGCAGTACCTACAACCGCTGGTACAGCAGCAGAAGTTACAATCAACTACGTTATCACGGATGTGGAGAGAAAGAGAAAATTTGTCTGTGTTGATCCGCACGACATGCCGGTGATCGCGATCGTTGATCCGGATATGATGTCCTCCATGCCAAAAGGACTGACAGCTTCCACCGGTATGGATGCCTTGACACATGCAATCGAGGGATATACAACTAAGGCTGCATGGGAAATGACAGATATGTTCCATCTGAAAGCAATCGAGATCATTTCAAGATCTCTGCGTGATGCAGTGGATAATAAGAAAGAGGGACGTGAGGGAATGGCACTTGGACAGTACATTGCCGGAATGGGCTTCTCTAACGTAGGTCTTGGAATCGCTCATTCCATGGCACATACCTTAGGTGCTGTCTATGATACACCACATGGTGTGGCATGTGCGATGATGCTTCCGATCGTTATGGAATACAACGCTGACTGTACCGGAGAAAAATACCGTGAGATCGCCCGTGCAATGGGAGTCAAAGGTGTGGATGATATGTCAGTGGAAGAATACCGTAAAGCTGCAGTTGATGCGGTACAGAAACTTTCTGTGGATGTCGGAATCCCGACAAAACTTGAGTCATTAAAAGAAGAAGACCTTGATTTCCTTGCGGAATCTGCTCATGCAGATGCATGTGCTCCAGGTAACCCGAAAGATGCCAGTGTGGAAGATCTGAAGAATCTTTTCCGGAAACTGATGTAATTGCAGCGGTGAAATCATAGAATGTACGCTTTATGATTCGTATATTGTCATAAGTAAAAGAAAACCTTTCAGGCATAATTGTTTTGCCTGGAAGGTTTTTTTGTAACAGAAATGTTTATGAATGTAACATTTTCCTGCATCAAACCAACCCGTATTTATGAAATACAGTCTGCAGTTCTTCCGGCATGGCAGATGCAAGGGCATGTGCGAGTTCTTCGGCAGAACATTTGCGATAGCCAAGCACCCACTGTACGGTCATATAAATGGAACCCTGGCAGTACATTTCTAACTGAAACTGCAGCTGACGGGAAAGTCTGCACGCCATGCGCGTCTCAAGCTGTTCGGCGTAAAATGCACAGATCAGTTGAAAATCATGATCTCTCAGACAATTCTGATCGTCATTTTTAAAAGCTGCTTTAAAAAAGAGCTTTTCCTGCTGGATATAATGAAATTTATTTACCAGTCCTTCATACACAGTTTTCCCTTCACCCATATGTTCGAAAGATTCCAGTAAAATTTTATCAAAATACCAGTTGATAAGGTCATACTTATCCTTAAAATTCCGGTAAAAGGTCTGGCGTGTCACGCCGCAGGTCTCCACAATCTCCGTGACGGTGATCTTCTCTACGGAGGCGGATTTCATGCATTCTTTCATTGCGGTGGCAAGTTTGTATTTGATGGTTTCATTTGTTTTATGTTCTGATGGCATGGGAAAATCTCTTTCTTTTTACGTTGTGATTAGTTCGTGCTGGTCTGTATTTTATTCCGCAGTGTTCCTTCTTATCTGGCACTGCTCATAGCTTAATACATTATACCATACATGGTCAGGAACAAAGCGAATTTATAGAGATTTTATAAAGTGGTATTTTAAGAAAAAACAACTTGTTAACACATGCATACAAGTTGTATGCTGAAAGTATAGAAGAAGTGGTTTATATCTGAAAGGAGAAGGGATAATGAGTAACGCAAAGCAGACGATTGAAGCCGGAAAAGCGGTACTGGGGATTGAATTCGGTTCAACCAGGATCAAGGCGGTTCTCGTGAATGAGGCAGGGGAGCCGGTCGCATCCGGTGCACATGACTGGGAAAACCGTTTAGAGGAAGGAATCTGGACATACAGTCTGGACGATATCTGGACGGGACTTACCGACTGTTATGGCAAATTAACAGAGGATGTAAAGGAAAAATACGATACAGTGATCAAATCACTCGCAGCGATCGGATTTTCCGGCATGATGCATGGTTATATGGCATTTGATAAAGATGAGGAGCTGCTGGTACCATTCCGTACCTGGCGCAACACGATCACGGGGGAGGCTGCGGCAGCACTTACAAAGGAGTTTTCCTTTAATATTCCACAGCGCTGGAGCATCGCACATTTATATCAGGCGATCTTAAACGGGGAAGAACATGTAGGAAACATTTCGTATTTTACAACCTTAGCCGGATACATTCACTGGAAACTGACCGGAGAGAAAGTACTTGGTGTCGGAGAGGCATCCGGTATGTTCCCGATCGACGCAAAGACAAGAGATTACAATCAGACAATGATCGATAAATTTGACGCACTTGTCGCACCAAAAGGATATCCGTGGAAACTGCGTGAGATCCTGCCGAAAGTTTTAGTTGCAGGGGAGGCAGCAGGAACGTTGTCTGCTGAGGGAGCAAAACTGTTGGATAAGAGCGGTAATCTTTCCGCAGGCATTCCACTCTGCCCGCCGGAGGGAGATGCAGGAACCGGTATGGCTGCGACAAATTCCGTTGCAGTCCGCACAGGAAATGTATCTGCCGGAACATCCGTGTTTGCGATGGTCGTTCTCGAGGAAGATTTAAAGAATGTACATGAGGAGCTTGACATGGTAACCACACCGTCCGGTGATACCGTTGCGATGGTTCACTGCAATAACTGTACATCAGACCTGAATGCATGGGTTGGATTATTCAAAGAATTTGCAGAAGCATTTGGCATGAAACCGGATATGAATGAGTTGTTTGGAACACTTTACCGGAAAGCATTAGAGGGAGATAAAGACTGTGGAGGTCTGCTTGCCTGCAATTATTTCTCCGGTGAGCCGGTAACCGGTTTAAATGAAGGCCGTCCGCTTTTCGTGCGCAGACCGGATGCACATTTTACACTGGCAAACTTTATGAGAAGCCATCTTTATGCATCACTTGCCACGTTAAAGATCGGTCTGGATATTCTGTTAAAAGAGGAAAAAGTAAAAGTAGACCGCATTTACGGGCATGGAGGACTGTTTAAGACAAAAGGAGTCGGACAGGGAATCCTTGCTGCGGCAATGGATGCGCCGGTAGCAGTTATGGAAACTGCAGGCGAGGGCGGCCCATGGGGCATGGCACTGCTTGCATCATACATGGTACACAAAGCAGAAGGCGAAACATTAGAGCAGTATTTATCCGGTAAGATCTTTGGCGGGGAAACAGGAACTGTCATGGAGCCGGATCCGGCGGATGTGGCAGGATTTGATGCTTATATTGAAAACTATAAAAAGGCACTGGAAGCAGAAAAGGCAGCAGTAGAGACGATGCCGATCTTATAAAAATAATAAAAAAATAAAGTATATCAGGAGGGAATTTGCACATGTTAAAAACAAAAAATTATAAATTCTGGTTTTGCACCGGATCACAGGATTTATACGGGGATGAGTGCTTAGAGCATGTGGCAGAGCATGCAAAGATCATCGTTGCAAAGTTAAATGAGTCAGGGGTACTTCCTTATGAAGTCATCTGGAAACCGACACTGATCACAAACGAGCTGATCCGTAAAACGTTTAATGAGGCAAATATGGATGAAGAGTGTGCAGGTGTCATCACATGGATGCATACATTTTCACCGGCAAAATCCTGGATCTTAGGTTTACAGGAGTACAGAAAACCATTATTACATTTACATACACAGTTCAATGAAGAGATCCCATATGATTCCATCGATATGGATTTCATGAATGAAAACCAGTCTGCGCATGGTGACAGAGAGTACGGTCATATCGTGACCCGTATGAGAATCGAGCGCAAAGTGGTTGTCGGACACTGGTCTGATCCGGTGGTACAGGAGAAGATCGCTTCCTGGATGCGCACCGCAGTCGGCGTGATCGAGAGCAGCCATATCCGTGTGATGCGTGTCGCTGACAATATGAGAAACGTTGCGGTAACTGAGGGCGATAAAGTAGAAGCACAGTTAAAATTCGGCTGGGAAGTGGATGCATATCCGGTCAATGAGATCGCGGAGTCCGTCGCAGCAGTATCCGAATCTGATACCAATGCCCTTGTAGATGAATATTACGAGAAATATGACATTTTATTAGAGGGACGTGATCCGGAAGAATTCCGCTGTCATGTTGCAGTCCAGGCACAGATCGAGCTTGGCTTTGAGCGTTTCTTAGACGAAAAGAATTATCAGGCGATCGTAACCCACTTTGGAGATCTTGGTGCATTAAAACAGCTTCCGGGACTTGCAATCCAGCGTCTGATGGGAAAAGGTTACGGATTTGGAGCAGAGGGTGACTGGAAAGTTGCTGCCATGGTCCGTCTGATGAAGATTATGACCGAGGGCAAAAAGGATGCAAAGGGAACATCCATGTTGGAGGATTACACCTACAACTTTGTCAAAGGCAAAGAAGGAATCTTAGAGGCACATATGTTGGAAATCTGTCCGTCCATCGCAGATGGCCCGATCAGCATCAAGTGCCAGCCACTCTCCATGGGTGACAGGGAAGATCCTGCAAGACTGGTATTCACATCCAAAGAAGGTAAAGGTATCGCAACTTCCCTGATCGATCTTGGCAACCGTTTCCGTCTGATCATCAATGATGTGGACTGCAAGAAAGTGGAAAAACCGATGCCGAAACTCCCGGTAGCGACAAACTTCTGGACACCACAGCCGGATCTCTATACCGGTGCAGAGGCATGGATCCTTGCAGGCGGCGCACATCATACCGCATTTACATACGATCTGACCGCAGAGCAGATGGGCGACTGGGCAAATGCAATGGGCATCGAGGCTGTTTATATTGACAAAGATACGAAGATCCGTGATTTCAAACGTGACTTACAGATTGGGGAACTGTTTTATCGTTAAACACTGGAAAAGCATGTGCATATTTTGAAGCAAAAACTTGTTTTGTGAAAAGTGTGCACATGCACGCAAAAAAGTTGTGCAAAATCATGAAAACACAAAAACATGGTTGAAGTTTTAAATAAAAGAGATTATCATAAGTAAAACAAGTTGTGTGCACGGGCACACAAAGAAAAGGAGAGGTATAGTATGAAATTTTTTATTGACACAGCAAATGTAGAGGATATCCGTAAAGCAAATGATATGGGAGTGATCTGTGGTGTTACCACGAACCCATCCCTGATCGCAAAAGAGGGAAGAGATTTTAACGAAGTAATCAAAGAGATCACATCCATCGTAGACGGACCGATCAGCGGTGAGGTAAAAGCGACAACTGTTGATGCAGAGGGCATGATCAAAGAGGGACGTGAGATCGCAGCGATCCATCCGAACATGGTTGTAAAAATTCCTATGACAGTAGAAGGCTTAAAGGCAGTAAAAGTTCTCTCTGCAGAGGGCATCAAGACCAATGTAACACTGATCTTTACTGCAAATCAGGCACTCCTCGCAGCAAGAGCAGGCGCAACCTATGTTTCTCCATTCCTTGGAAGATTAGATGATATCAGTACAGCAGGCATCGATCTGATTCAGGATATTGTTCAGATCTTTGACAACTATGGACTTGAGACAGAGATCATCGCAGCATCCATCCGTAACCCGATCCATGTCACAGACTGCGCATTAGCAGGTGCACATATCGCAACCGTGCCGTACAACGTAATCGTCCAGATGACAAAACACCCACTGACCGACGCAGGAATCGAAAAATTCCAGAAGGACTATAGAGCGGTTTTCGGTGACTAAGGTTTTACAAAAAGACTATAGAAACCGCTCTGCCGTCTTCGGAGAGTAATAAAAATCATTGCGAAACCCGTCAGCAGCTTAACGTGAGAAGAGTTTGAGGTGGGTTTCGCAGAGTTTATATGACACTAAAGGAGGGTATCAATGACTATCACAGAACTGAAGCAGACTGCAGTCGAGGTTCGCAAGGGCATCGTGACTGCAACGCATGCTGCGAAGTCGGGGCATCCGGGGGGATCGCTTTCGGCGACAGAAATTTTTACATATTTATATTTTGAAGAGATGAATATTGATCCAAAAAATCCGAAAATGGAGGATCGTGACCGCTTTGTCTTATCGAAAGGACATACGGCGCCGGGACTTTATTCTGCGCTGGCAAACCGCGGATATTTTCCGGTGAAGGATTTGGAGACATTGCGTCATACCGGTTCCTATTTACAGGGACATCCGGATATGAAGCATATTCCGGGAGTGGATATGTCATCCGGTTCTCTGGGACAGGGAATTTCCTGTGCGGTCGGAATGGCACTTGCAGGAAAGATGGATCACAAAGATTACCGTGTTTATACGCTGTTAGGTGATGGCGAGATCGAGGAAGGCCAGGTGTGGGAGGCATCCATGTTTGCCGGACACCGTAAGCTTGACAATCTGGTAGTGATCGTCGACAATAACAACATGCAGATTGACGGAACATTAGATGAAGTCTGCTCACCGGATCCGATCGATAAAAAGTTTGAGGCTTTTAATTTCCATGTGATCCATGTCGCAGATGGAAATGATTTTGCACAGCTTGCGGAGGCTTTTAAAGAGGCAAGGGAGACAAAAGGCATGCCGACAGCAATCATCGCACATACCTTAAAAGGAAAAGGTGTTTCTTATATGGAAGGTCAGGTAGGCTGGCACGGAAAAGCACCGAACGATGAGGAATATGCGGTTGCAATGGAAGAACTGGGAAAGGCGGGTGAAGCATTATGTCAGAAGTAAAAATGATCGCGACCAGAGAGAGTTATGGCAATGCATTGGCTGAACTGGGAAAAGAAAAAGAAAATCTGGTTGTACTTGATGCGGATCTCGCAGCGGCAACAAAAACAGGTATTTTTAAGAAAGCATTTCCGGAGCGCCATATTGACTGCGGGATTGCAGAGGCGAATATGACAGGAATTGCAGCAGGACTTTCCACCTGTGGAAAAGTACCGTTTGTCAGCACATTTGCCATGTTTGCAGCGGGGCGTGCCTATGAGCAGGTGCGCAATTCAATCGGTTATCCACATCTGAATGTCAAGATCGGAGCAACACATGCAGGCATTTCTGTCGGCGAAGATGGAGCAACACATCAGTGCAATGAAGATATCGGACTGATGCGTGAAATTCCGGGCATGGTTATCATTAATCCGAGTGATGATGTGGAAGCGAAGGCAGCTGTGCGTGCGGCTTACGAGTATGTGGGTCCGGTTTATCTGCGTTTTGGACGTCTGGCGGTTCCGGTCATCAATGATAATCCGGAATATAAGTTTGAAATCGGTAAAGGTGTGGAACTGCGAAAAGGAAAAGATATCACGATTTTTGCAACAGGTCTTTGTGTATCGGAAACATTAAAAGCAGCAGAAACACTGGCAGAAAACGGTATTGATGCACAGGTTATCAATATCCATACGATCAAACCGTTAGATGAGGAACTGGTGTTAAAAGCTGCAAAACAGACCGGTCGTGTGTATACTGTGGAGGAACATTCCATTATCGGCGGACTTGGCAGTGCAGTGGCAGAACTGCTCGGTGAAAAATGTCCGACAAAGATCACGAGGATCGGCGTGAAGGATGTGTTCGGAGAGTCAGGGCCGGCAAAAGAACTGCTTCATAAATATGAGCTGGATGCAGAGGGCATTGCAAAACGTATTATGGAGGAACAGAAATCATGTTAGAGGAATTAAAAAAACAGGTCTATGAGGCAAATATGGAACTGCCGCGGCGCGGGCTGATCACCTACACATGGGGAAATGTCAGCGGAATTGACAGAGAGAGCGGATATTTTGTGATCAAGCCAAGCGGTGTGGATTATGATGCATTATCCCCGGATGATATGGTTGTCATGGACTTAGAGGGCAATAAGATCGAGGGAAGATACAAACCGTCATCTGACACGGCAACGCATATTGAACTTTATAAAAAATACGAAGAGATCGGTGGAATCGTACATACCCATTCCCCGGAAGCTGTCGCATGGGCGCAGGCAGGAAGAGATATCCCTCTTTATGGAACCACACATGCAGACTACTTTTTCGGTCCGATCCCGTGTGCAAGAAACCTGACGCCGGAGGAGATCGAGGAAGCCTACGAGAAAAATACCGGATTAGTCATCATCGAGACATTTGAGACAAGAGGCATCAAACCGATGTATACACCGGCGGTACTCTGTAAGAATCACGGACCGTTTACCTGGGGAAAAGATGCCGCAGAGGCAGTCCACAATGCAGTTGTGTTAGAGGAAGTTGCCAAAATGGCAAAGAATACAGAACTTTTGAACCCGAAAGTACTTCCGGCACCGGACTGCATCAAAGAAAAGCATTTTTACCGTAAACACGGTGCAAATGCATACTACGGTCAAAATTAAAAACAGCGGCGGAAATAAAGCTGCGTGGAAATGAGGTTTAAGATGAGTGGTATTGAGTTTGGAAAAACAAAAGAAGGAAACACAGTTACAAAATATCTGCTGAAAAATAAAAATGGTATGGAAGTTGCTGTGATGGATCTTGGGGCAACGATCGTATCCGTGCTCGTGCCGGATAAAAATGGTTTGAAGCGCGATGTCGTGCTTGGATATGATACACCACAGGAATATCAGGAGCATACCTGTTATTTTGGGGCAGTGATCGGACGTAATGCAAACAGGATCGGCGGAGCGAAAATTGTTTTGGATGACAGGGAGTATCCGCTTGAAAAAAATGACAATGGAAACAACCTGCACAGTGGAAAAAATGGTTTTAATTCAGTCATCTGGAATGTGGAACAGCAGAAAGAAGATGAGATTACATTTTCTTATCTGAGTAAGGATTTAGAACAGGATTTCCCAGGAAATATGACTGCAAAGGTTACATATACAGTAACAGATGATAATGCGCTCTCGATTGCCTATGAGGCGGTTTCCGATCAGACCACAGTTGCGAACTTCACGAACCACGCTTATTTTAATCTGAATGGTCATGATTCCGGATGTATGGAAAATCAGGAGCTTGAAATTTTAGCATCCTATTATACGCCGGTAAAAGATGGCGAAGCGATTCCTACCGGTAATGTGGAAAAGGTTGCCGGAACACCGATGGATTTCCGCAAAATGAAAAAAATCGGTCAGGACATCGGAGTAGATTTTGAACAGCTTAAGTTTGTCGGTGGATATGACCACAATTTTGTGTTAGATAAGGCTGATGGGACAATGCAGCTTGCAGCCCGCGCAAGATCAGAGAAATCCGGTATCTGTATGGATGTCTATACGGACTGTGTCGGTATCCAGCTGTATGCCGGAAATTTCATTGGAAAACAGACCGGAAAAGGCGGTGCATCTTATGATTCCCGCCACGCATTCTGTCTGGAAACACAGTATTTTCCGAATGCAGTGAATGAACCGAATTTTAAATCCCCGGTTTTACATGTGGGAGAAACTTATCATTCTCAGACAAAGTATTGTTTTTCTGTGAAGTAACAGGCAGTATGCTCAGACGTAGATCTGTCAGCATGAATAAAAGATGATGTATAAAACAGTGCCGCATCTATTTGAAGAATTCGATGACTGCCAATGCGTTTGAGGAGGATCGCAAGCGTGCACTTGAGGTAGGTATGGATGGTTATATCGCAAAGCCGATCCATATGGAGAGTGTGTTAGATGCGCTGCAGGAGGGGCTTGCAGGGAAACATTGAAAGAAAACTGATTGATACGAATTGACAATGGTTATGTATGGTTATATTATGAATATAACCATACATAACCATTTTTGATGCATAGGAGTATGAGATTGCAGATGGAGGAATAGAATACGAAATCCGAAAGATCGTATCAGAGAGATAGATAACCGGTTAGAACAACTGCCGAAGGGAACACTGACTTATAAGAATATTAACGGTAAAAAACAGCCGTATATCCAGCGGACAGTGGAGGGAAAGTCAGTCAGCTGTTATGTTAAGCTATCACAGCGGGAACAGGTACTGGCAGAGTTTGAAGAACGGGGAAAGCTTTCGGAAGAGAAAAAGCGGCTGCTTGCGTATGTGGATGGACTGCAGAATATTTTAAAACGAAATCCATATCTGAATGCGGGAGTCGGGTGCGGATATCAGGATTTTAAAGATTTTGCATGTGGCAGACAGTTTTATGTGGATAAGACACATTTTATTGCAGAATGGGTTTACAGGGATGCAAAAGTCACGCTGATCACGAGACCAAGAAGATTTGGCAAGACGACACTTTTTAGTACAGTTGAGACTTTTTTTGATCCGAGATTTGCAGACCATCCGGAATATTTTGAAAAGTTAAGGGTCTGGGGGGATAAAGAGATCCGAAAACTGTTTGGAATGGTTCCTGTTATTTCCATCAGTTTTGGGAACTGTAAGGGAGCAGACTATAAACAGGCGGTAAAAGGAATTGCAGACAGTTTTTATAATATGTATGAAGCACACAGATATCTGCTGAAAAGCACCAGACTGGAAGCGGAGGATCTAAAGGAATATAAGAGTCTGAGAGAACTGTTCCGTGCGGGAGATACCGGAAGGATTGAAATTGCAATACAGAGGCTGTGCCGTCTCGTCTATCTGCACTACCAGATCCTGCCGGTCATTTTAGGGGATGAATATGATACACCTCTGCTTGAAGCATATACGGATGGGTACTGGAGTGAGATGATCGGTACCTGTCGTCAGTTATTTCACAGTACATTTAAGGAAAATCCTTACTATGCGAGGGCTTTGATTACCGGAGTGACGAAGGTTTCAAAAAATTCGCTGTTTTCGGATCTGAATAACCTTGAAACGGATACGGTTACCTGCGAGGCTTACAGTGATTGCTTCGGTTTTACGGAACAGGAAGTAATGGATGCATTAAAGTGCCAGAACATGGATACGATGCATGATGTGAAAGAAATGTATGATGGATTTATTTTTGGAAAACAAAAAGATATGTATAATCCGTGGTCCATCTGTAATTATATGAGGTCCGGGGAATTGCAGTCCTACTGGATCAATACCAGCAGTAACAAACTGATCGGGGAGATCATCCGCAGACATCCTGTGCGTAGCAAACATGAGATCGAACAGCTTATGGCAGGGGAAATCATTCATAAAGAGATCAATGAAAATGTCACGTTTCAATATCTTGACGGTGACGAGAACAGTTTATGGTCACTTTTTCTGGCAGTTGGCTATATTAAAGCGGAAAATGTTGTAAAGCAGGGAGAGAGCACATGGTGCGATATGTCGGTCACAAACCGGGAAGTGATGGGAATGTTCCGCTATGAAATCCTTGCGATGTTTGAAAATGGAAATGCCGTTTATAATGATTTTACAAAAGCACTGCTCTCACACCGCATGGAAGATCTGAATGATATTTTGCTGGATATTGCATACACTTCCATGAGTTATTTTGATGTTGGAAAATGTCCACCGGAGCGTACATCGGAAAATTTTTATCGTGGACTGGTGTTAGGACTCATCGTATCTCTGCGGGATCAATACCGGATCGTATCAAACAGGGAAAGCGGACAGGGGAGGTATGATATCGCAATGTATCCGTTAGAGAGAAATAAGGATGCATTTATCATGGAGTTCAAAGTGTTTGATGCGAAAAAAGAACGGAGTTTAGAGCAGACAGCCGCGAATGCATTAAAGCAGATCGAAGAGAAAAATTATGAGGCGGATCTGATCGCGGCAGGCATCGGACGGGGACAAATCTATAAACGTTACTGTTCAGAGGTAAACTTGTAACAAAAGAACCGATGGTAGACTAATCGTAGTCAAAACCATCGGTTTTCTTATGCAAATATTTCTGCAATCTCGCGGAACAGATTGGTCTGCTCTTTCCTGCGCATCAAAACCAGCATGCTCATGCATTTACAGAGATGGTCGATGCTTGACGGACTCCGGAAAGACACAGCCTGCGCCTGTTTTCTTTTATATTTTCTCAGCAGCCGTTCGGCTTCGTTATTCGTGGCAGGTACATTCTTATTATGGAGGAAAAGAAGATGATCTTTCTTATACTTTTTCATCCTTTTGTACAGGTTGTATCCATCACGGTAGTATTTCCCAGGCGGCTCATAGTCGTATTCATCCCCAGCTATGGACAGGATTGTTTTATAACGTTCTTCAAATTCGGAGACGGTCTGCGGATCTGGCTCTTCTGATTCAGATAAACCATTCCGGTAATGGATCATTTCCTGTATCAGGGAATGCATCTGCCTGTTCCAGGTACGGTCCTTTTCGTTGTCCATGCTGTCTTTCAGATAACGCAGTACATGTGCAAGGCATTCCTGGTGGCCGGTTCCATACTTATAAAAGGTTACATCATGATCGTGGACCGGTGTCCCCTGATAGTCTTCAACGACCGTGCCCTTTATTCCATCGTGTCCCTTTTTGCCCCTGGCAAAATAGAGCACACCGCCATCCGGAACCGCACATACAAATACATACGAACTTTCCCCGTTTACACGGGCATTGGTACAGTCTGTATGCATGACAGGGGAAAGCAGCATGTCGCAGAAAATCTCTTTACGCTGGGATTCTGTTTTTTGGGCAAATGACCGGCAGAGATTATTGATCATGCCTTTTGACTTCTTTGGGAGTATGCCGGCACCTATGCAGAGAAGTAAGCTGTATGGGGTGGAGCTTGACAGCATTTCGGGAAGAATTGCAAAGCAGCTTTATCAGAATGCCAATATCAGTATCACAGGATTTG